>OJMH01001137.1_pt1 | contig 28608 bp, 26 predicted proteins | sample 1597111 | NCBI WGS metagenome assembly OJMH01 (sample SAMEA2452115, study PRJEB22498) | human gut metagenome | reverse complement strand
CTGATTCGCGCCAATGAGTGGCTATTGGATCTTTTTCGCTGGGGCGGCGCGCTTTTCCTAATGATTTATGGAATATCGGCCGCCAAACGAGCCGCAACGGGCGGTGCTGCGTTGGAGCTTTCGGAAAATCGTGCGGGGTCGCTCATAAAGGCCGTTTCCTCATGTCTGGCCTTTACGTTTCTCAATCCCCACGTTTATTTAGATACGGTCGTGCTGCTTGGCTCTATTGCTGCGCAGTACGGCGAAGATTTGAAATGGGTGTTTGCCGCAGGGGCCTTGACGGCCAGCATACTGTGGTTCACCGGACTCGGGTTCGGAGCGCGTCTTTTGCTTCCGATCTTTCAAAAGCCGCAGGCATGGCGTATTCTCGACTCGCTGATCGCTGTTGTAATGTGGGCAATCGCGCTCACGCTCGTGACAAATCCGATCAGCAGCTAAATTTCTGCACCGTGATGAAGCGCAAACTGCTTTTGGACTTCATCAATGCGAGCCTTTAGGACTTTGCGTTTGGTATCAAGCCCCATGATGCGCTGAATATCGGGCTTTGCTTCGAGCGTCGCCTGCATGAGGTTGGATTCAATGCGCTGAAGCTCCAACCGATCGAACGTCAGTTCCACTTCAACGCGTGCAGCATTTTCCGGCGTCTGCAGCACCATTTCTCGAGCCACCAGATCGCAATAATGCGCGTAATAACGACTGGACTGGAGGCGCTCCAAAATGAGCTGACTTTGCAAAAGAGGCTCTTCGTCAGCCGTCACCGTGCGCCAAACTTCGAGAATTTCTCGTGCCGCTTCCGCTTCACTGCCAACAAACTCTTCTTCAATACGGGAAGAAAATTCCACGGCAAGCGCCGGATAGTTAAGAAGGTTTTGCAACAGTCGTTCGCGAATATCGCTCGTGGGCGCCAGCGACACGGGTTCGCCGCCGGTTCCAAAAAAAGGCTTTCGAGGCGTAAAACCTCCGTAACTACGATTGCGACGCGCATCAAAATGCATACCCGTGGCGGGATTGGCCGCAGGCAGCTTCCTCACCGAGGCAATACCGCACAAGCGTTCAATCTCGTCGGGGCTCATTCGTGCGTGCATCGCAAGCTCACCCACGAGTTGCTTGCGCAGAATCGGCGCCGATCGCATGGACACGATCAGGGGCTTACTTTCAGCGACAAATTGGCTTCGCCCCTCAGCCGTCCCCAAATCTTTACCTTGGGATACGGTTTTGACGAAATACTGTGTGAGCGTAAGACTCTTTTGCAGCTCGTCTTCAAATGCCTGTGCGCCCTTTTCCTTGATAAGACTGTCCGGATCGTGCTCAGGCGGAAGCACGACAAAGCGAATTTCCTGATCGTCTTCCACGACCGGCAAAGCTGCTTCCAATGCACGGCGCAAAGCATGCTGGCCGGCACTGTCGCCGTCGAAACTAAAGTAGACCGTATCAACCGCTCGCAAAAGTTTTTGTACATGCTCGGCCGTCACCGCCGTGCCAAGTGCCGCGCACGCTTCGGTAAAACCCGCCTGCGAAAGCTGAATCACGTCCATGTAGCCTTCGCAGACAATGGCGCGATGCTTCTCGCGAATACTTGCGGAAGCTTCGTACAGACCGTAGATTTCACGACTCTTGTGATAGAGCGCCGTCTCGGGACTGTTGAGGTACTTGGGATGCTCGTCGCCGTTGAGGGTTCTAGCACCAAACGCAATCACTTGTCCGCGCGGATTGCGGATTGGAAACATCAGGCGACCGCGGAAACGATCATAGCGTTTGTCGCCATTGTGGATCACCAGGCCGCAACCGCCTTCTTCCTCCAGATCTTTGCTGGCGTACTGATCGCCGAAAACATCCTTAAGCGGTTGCCAGGCATCAGGCGAATATCCCAGCGCAAAGCGAGCGGCAGTCTCGCCCGTGATGCCGCGCTGTTTCAGATACTCAATGGTGCGGGTATTCGTCTTCAGACTTGCGCTGTAATAGTCTGAAGCCGCTTTCATCATGTCGGTAAGCGAGCGCACGCGCGTACGAGTTTCGCGATCGCGCGGAGTCTCCGGCACCGTCATGCCGATCGATTCGGCGAGTTTGCGGATGGCTTCCGGATACGACAGTCCTTCGTAGCGCATGAGAAAGCCGATGACGTTACCCGATGCGCCGCAACCGAAGCATTTGAAAAACTGCTTTTGCTGGCTCACAGAAAAAGACGGCGTCTTTTCCTTGTGAAACGGACAGCAGCACATGAAATTTTTCCCGGTGCGCTTCAAAGGCGAGACTTTGTTGATCACCTCAACAATGTCAATGCGGCTCAAAAGCTCTTGAATGAAACTCTCCGGGATCATTTGCTGCAATAAAAAAGAGAAAGAAAAAAGACACAAAAACTGCGGCACGCCGCTCCATGACGCTGACCCGTCAGCATGGCGCGCACCGCAGCTTTCTTATATCAGAGTTTTTATATCAGAGCGACAGCAATCACGTCGCCGACATCAATCCGCTTAGGCCGACAACGCTGCCTTCACCAGCACGGATACGCGTCCCATATCGGCCTTGCCCGCACACTTGGCCTTGACGATGCCCATGACTTTGCCCATGGCCGCCATACCGCTCGCGCCGGTTTCTGCGATCGCGGCGGCGACCACCGCCTTGATGTCCTCGTCAGACATCTGAGCGGGCATATACACGGACAACGTGTCGATTTCATTCTGCTCTTTTTGAGCAAGGTCTACGCGGCCGGCATCCGTGTACTGCTTCACGGAATCGCGACGCTGCTTGATAAGCTTGCCAATGACGCCAGTCACGAGTTCATCGGTGGCCTCAACGCGGTCATCTACTTCGCGCTGCTTAATTGCGGCAAGCAACAAGCGCAGAGCCGACAGGCGTGCCGTATCGTGTGCACGCATGGCGTTCTTCATGTCTTCGGTAATGCGTTCTTTTATCGTCATTCTTTTTCTCCAACTGCAAGAAAAAACGGCCAACTCATTGTCGAGACGGCCGTCTTTCTCTGGCTTATCAAGCTAATTCCGGCGTCTTTATCAAAGCCGGCTTCAGTCTGTACTGCGCGAGCGATTAGTACAGCTTCTTGGGCAGCATCATGCTGCGAAGACGCTTGTAGTGACGCTTGATGGCAGCAGCCTTCTTGCGCTTACGTTCAGCCGTGGGCTTTTCGTAGAACTCACGGGCACGAAGCTCGGTCAGCAGGCCGGACTTTTCGATGGTGCGCTTGAAACGACGAAGCGCAACCTCAAAGGGTTCGTTTTCCTTAACGCGAATGGTGGGCATTGATAAGCACCTGATCCTAGGATGTTAGTTGTTGACACATCGCACGGGATTGCCGGCGCCGTCGTATCTCGATCGGTCGCGGGCGCAAATCCGGTGCGCCAAAAAAATTAGAGAGTCCGCATTCTGACACAAAACCGACATAAAGTAAACACAAAGAGCCAATATTTTTTTGCGAATTCAGGCTTTTGCCACATCCGCAAGGCTAAACTTCGCCATCATGGAAACAGTCATTCTTCACAGTTGTTGTGCGCCGTGTTCTGCGGCCGTACTTGAGTGGATGCTCGCTCATGACATCCGCCCCATTGTCTTTTATTTCAACCCAAACATTTTTCCTCAGGCCGAGTACGAAAAAAGAAAAGCCGAGTTGACAGTGCACTGTCAAAGGCTCGGTGTTGAAGTCGTTGACGGCGACTGGGATCACAACACCTGGCTGGAGGCCGTCAAAGGGCTGGAAAATGAGCCGGAACGCGGCCGACGCTGTTCGGTTTGTTTCTCCGTTCGATTGCGTGCGACTGCAAAACTTGCTCACGACCGCGGCATTGCCCGCTTTACCACCACTCTGGCCTCTAGCCGCTGGAAGAATCTTGACCAAGTCAATGCCGCGGGGCAAGAAGCGGCTGAACATTATGCAGATGTCCAATATTGGGACAAAAACTGGCGAAAAGACGGCTTGCAAGATCGGCGCAATGCCCTTTTGAAGTTCTACGGTTTTTATAACCAGACATGGTGCGGTTGCGAATTTTCATATCGCGACGCCCAAAAGCGTGCGTCCGAGATTGCGACACGCCTCGCTGCTCAATCGAACAAACTTTCGACTTAACCTATCGACGCGCCAAAGCAAGCAGGCAGATATTGGCAAGCACCAGCACCACGCCTACTGCCTGCCAAAGGCCAAGCACATCACCTAAAAGCACCATCGAGAAAACGATGGCGGAGAGCGGCTCCAGGCACACCACCAAACCAGAGACCACCGGCGAAATGTATTTCAGCCCAGTGAGATAAAGCCAGAATGCCGCCACCGTGCCAAAAACCACGATAAAGGCAAAATCGGCTGTCACCACCCAGTTCCAATTCACATTAAGCGTCCAGGGCGGGCAGAAGAAAGAAGCGATCACTCCACCAAAAAGAAAGGCCCACGCAACGACAACCGTAACGCCCGCTTTTGCCGAAGGTTTTTGCGGTTGGATACTGAAAGCTGTTGCGAAGACCGCCGAACACAGCCCCCAGACAACAGCCATCGGCGAAAATTTCAAACCGGAGAAATCACCGTCGGTCACCATCAGCGCAACACCGGCCGCAGCCAACACGGCGCAAATGCATTCCACGGACGACATTTTCGTGCCTCTTGTCAGCGCCAACCACAGTCCTGCCAGCATAGGATTGAGTGTCAGAAATATCGCGGCAGTACCTGCATTAGAGTATGAAATCGACTGAAAAAAGCAGAAGTGCGCCAGAAATACCAGCACCCCACTCGTTAGGATCTCCAAAAGCAACTTGCGATCGTTGAATATTGACCACATCTTCCGAGGCATGATCAGCGTACCGATCGCCACAAAAAGCATCCCTGCAGACAACTGTCTCAACGTCACCAAACCCAAGGCAAAAAAGCCGCTTTTAATCTGAAAAAGATGTTGTACGGCCGTGCCCATGGCACCCCAAAAGACGGAAGCTATTACGGTAAAAAGAAAACCTAAGAAAAAAAGTCGGTTCATTTGGCTCGGACAAAATTCGTTGATCGGATTTTAGTTATCCTCAAACAACCGAGAATGTTCAGAGTCAATTTTTGTTCTGTCGTTTTTGCAATCATCCGAACTTTTCTGTAATATTCAGCGCTCACCGCAGTGCTGTTCCATGTATGGTGGAATTTGCGCGGTCGGAGAAGTGGCCGAGTGGCTGAAGGCACACCCCTGCTAAGGGTGCAGATCAAAAATAACTGGTCTCGAGGGTTCGAATCCCTCCTTCTCCGCCAAGATTCTTAACCCCGTAGGACTTACATCCTGCGGGGTTTTCGTATGTAGTTTTGAAAATGCTTATCCTGCAAGTCCTCGGTATTGCCGTCGCACTTTCCATCGACGCCATGGTCGTCGCTCTATGCTGGAGCGCCACCTGCAAACACGTTACGACCAAACACATCTTTCAATTCGCTGCCGCTTTCGGCTTTTTCCAGTTCCTGATGCCGCTTGCGGGAGGACTTGCCGGCAATACCGTTGCGGATTTGGTCAGCTCTTGGGATCACTGGATTGCTTTTGCACTGCTTGCCTGGGTCTCCTTATCGATGGTTCGCGAGGCTTTCGGCGATGAAGAAGAACCTGAACTGTGCCAAGTCTGCGGTACCGTGCCCTGGGGGACACTTTTGACGTTGTCGGTTGCGACGAGCCTCGATGCACTGGCCGTCGGTTTTTCGTTTGCCATGGCCAAATTCCCGATCCTCTGGCCCTCGGTCGTCATTGGCTCCGTTTGCTTTGTGCTGACAGCTATTGCCGTTATGCTCGGCAGCAAACTTTCAAGCAGAGCAGCTCGCCACAGCGCCAAACTCTCGCTTTTCGGCGCCGCCGTCTTGTTTGCCATCGGACTTAAAGTGCTCTACGAGCATGATGTATTCCAAGGTCTGTTTTGAGATTCTGTTTGATCTCAGAGACTCAGTTTGCTAGGCTAGGCCTGTTCACGTTTGAAATTTTCGACGCTTTTCAATCATGTCAGCAGCGCCTAAACAAATTCCTGCGCGCGCTCCTCAGAAGCGCTTTTTCATCCTTCCCGTACAAAGTTTCACGGAAGAATTAGGTGAACGCATTTCCGCTGCCCGCCGTTGCTGCAAACTTACGCAAGAAGAATTGGCGCAGAAAAGCCGCACGTCGCTTTCGACTTACAAGCGCATTGAACAGGGCGACACGACGGTTTCCATCGGTACCGTATTGAGCGTCCTATATTGCCTCGACAATCTGGAAAGTTGCGAAGGAATCCTTGCCGAAGTTCTTCAAGCTTCGCACTCCGCCAATCAACTGCCTCAACGCGTGCGACACAAAAAGCGGCCCGCCCAAAAGACCACTCGTAGCAAAGCGGAGAAAGCCACGCGCTCAAGCAAAAGCTGAGCTTCGTCACTGCCAAGAGTCAGGTTCGTTCCAGAACTGCATCAGACGCTCTAATCGGAGCGTCTTTGTGTATGGAGGCAAGCTCTGCCAAATCTTCTTGCCGTAACCCGAGCGAACCAGACGCACGTCACCGATGATAAGAATGCCGCGATCGGCCTCACTGCGAATCAAACGCCCTGTGCCCTGCTTGAGCGCAATAGCAGCAGCGGGCACGGACAGAATATTGAAGGACGACTGCCCCTGGCTGTCGAGCCATTTACAACGCGCATCAAACACGGGATCTTCACGATTTGGGAAGGGAAGCTTGTCAATGATCACAAGTGACAACTGATCGCCCTTGATGTCGATGCCCTCCCAAAAACTCATCGTTGCCACCAAAATGGGATGCTGCTCGTGGCGGAACTTATCCAGGAGCTTCTCTTTTGACTCCTCGCGCTGGACCAAAACCGTATAGTCACGCCCATTGGCGGCAATGTATTCGCGCAACTGCTCGGCTGCACGCTCCATGCCTCGATAGCTGGTGCACAGCACGAAAGCTCGCCCCTGCACCATGTCAATCACTGGCCAGACCTGTTTTATGAGTTCATCCGTGAATTCGTCCCGCGCCACGCCGCTTTTGAGATTCGGCATATCGGGCGGCACATAGAGCATGGCTTGATTCTCATGATCAAACGGAGAATTCCAAGCATGCTCCTCGGCACCTTCGATGCCGAGCGCCTGCGTGAAATGCTTGAATTCCCCATCGCCTACAGCCATTGTTGCCGACGTGAAAACCCAGGCCGTTTCTTTACGCAGATTCATCATCCGAGAGAACGGTTCGGCAATATCCAAAGGCGTCACTGTAAGGCGCGCTTCACTGCGACTGCGCGATATCCAGCGCACAAGCGGCTTTTGCTCCGGCGGCATCGGCATTCCGGCGTGTTTAAGCCAGATCATCCACTGCTTCATGTCCTGCAGGATGGCGGTGCCCGACTCAATGAATACGCCCAAATCGTCGCTCATTTCAACGAAAGGTGCAGCCGCTTCCAGCAACACTTCCAGCACAAGCGCAGCATTTTCCAAATGCTGAGTCGATCCTTGCATGCCGCTGATGGTCTCAATATTGCGGCTGTCACCTTCGAGCACACCGGCGCCTTCGAGCCCCAACACAAAGTCATAAAGAGACTTCTTGATCGTCTGCGTGATGACATCCCACGAGGTTCCTTTGGGGGCAGCACTTTTGAACTTGCCCATCAGAATGGGGCGCATGCTTTCAACGACCTCGCGAATGGCTGTCGTAGACAATTCGCTGCCGAAGTAATTCGTGGCGATTTCGGGAAGTTTGTGCGCTTCGTCAAAAATCACGGCGTCCACACGCGGCAGCATCCCGTCGTCCTGACCGCCTTCGAGCTCCATGGCCGCCGCCGAAAGAAACAGATGGTGATTGACGACAATGACATTTGCCTTCTGAGCTCTCAAGCGAGCTCGAGTCACAAAGCATTCACGAGCGTACTGACAATGTTTACCGAGACAATTGCCGGCCGTACTGGTGACGGAAGGCCACACGGCGCTGTCTTCTGCCACGCCGCTTACTTCACTGATGTCCCCCGTTTTTGTACGATCCAAAAAGATACGAATACGCCGAAAATCCTCCACAGCATCCCGCGAAGCTAGTGTGATTTCTCCGCGTTCGCACATATTGATGCGATGCTTGCACAAATAGTTCGAGCGTCCTTTGAGAAGCGCAACATTGGCAGGCAATCCGCAGGCCCGCATCAGAGCCGGGATATCTTTACGACAGAGCTGTTCCTGAAGCGATTTACCCGCCGTACTCACGATAACGCGACAGCCTGCGATCAAAGCTGGGGTGAGATACGCAAAGGTCTTACCGGTACCTGTTCCTGCTTCAGCCAAAAGCTTGCCTTTGCTTTGAAGCGCCTTAGCCACAGCCAGAGCAAACTCGATTTGAGCCGGACGCGAAACAAACCCCGTCGTTGCGTGCGCCAAAGAGCCGTCAGAAGCAAAAGCCTGCCGCACACGCGCTTCGTAGTCCTCCGGGAAAACTGCTCCTTGTCCGACAGCAGATTCCTCCCGCTCTGCCGATTTCGCAGGACTTCCGATGTCGTTTTCAAACTCAGCAAACGGGATCATCGGCGCATCAATTGGCGCCGTGATATGAGCCATTTGCTCGAGATCATCAGCTAAAAAACTCTCATCAGCAAGCAAACTTCTCGCAATCTCGTCGAGCTCAAGGTCCGCTCGTCCGCTCTTGAGCCCTGATTTCACTTCTTGTTTGCCTCGCTCTTATTTTGTTCCTGTTCTTTTTTAGCCTTTTGTTTGGCTCGCTTTTCCAAAGCCTTTTCACGATCGGCACGGCGTTTCTCGCGTTCGGCGACCTTCTTGTCGTACTCTGCGCGATGCTTGGCTTCCTTCGCTTTCTTTTGTTCGGCCTCAGCCTGACGTTCTTCAAGAGCCTTCATGCGCTTGGCGTGAGCTGCCTTGTTTTCCTGAGCATTTTTCTGCGCTTCGGTAGGTTTACGCGGCGTTGCTTTCTTTACCGACTTGGGCGGCTTAGCGGCTTTGACATCACGCTCTTTCTGTCGAGCCGCTTCCTTGCGGGTTTCATCTTCGCGCACAATGCGGCGAGCCTCGGATTCGATCGCTTGCAGACGGCGAGATTGACGCAACTCGGCCTTACGGACATCCTCTACGCAACTGTTCACAAAAATGTTCTCATTACAGCGACGCTTGGAATATTCCGAAAGTTCCTTCAACTTGTTTTTGGCGGCACGTACTTCCCGCAATGCCTGATCCGCGGCTTCTCGCGTCGTGATTGATCCCTTCGGGAACCGCTGCATCAGCGCCTGATTCTCGATCGCAGCAAGATCAGGATCAAATGCAAAGGCTTGAGTGGCGCAAGCCATAAAAAAAGCGAAAAGAATGGGCGTAAGAGCTTTCACGGGGAAAATAACAGAAGCAAGAAATTGATGAAATGAATACAGTTATCGGTTCGAGGCGAAAGGCGTTTCTTGCTCCCGAACCTTCGGAGTCGAAATTTTACTGCAGCTGCATTTTTCGCATGTATTGCCAAACGTCTCAAACTTGCGACGAGCTCTTTTGCACATCGTGGACTTTCTTTGAGCAACACCTGCGCTACAAATCGTTTTTTAGGCGTAGACTCAAAATTTGAGATCCCAAAAAATACTGAGGATTTTTATGAACTGGCGTGTGGTTTTAGCCGTCCTGACGTGCAGCACGGTTCTCATGTCGGCAAGCTACACCATGTTGATTCCGTTCCTGCCGATGTACCTTATCCAAGAGCTCGGCGTTCAAACCTCGGAAGTCAATTGGTGGAGCAGCATCATTTTTGCCGTGAGCTTTTTGATTTCAGGCATTTTCGCTCCCATCTGGGGAGCTATGTCCGATAAGGGCTCTCGCAAGCTCATGGCGTTGCGCGCCGCCAGCTGTTTGGCAATCACCTACTTTCTGGGCTCCATCGTCCAGACCCCCTGGCAATTGTTCGGGGTTCGCGTACTGCAAGGTCTTGCCGCTGGCTTATGGCCGGCTCAGCTGGCCATTTTGACTTCCGTCATTCCGCACAAAAAGATCGGCTTTAGCATGGGCCTGATGCAAGCAGGGCTGACCGCAGGAGGCGTTCTGGGACCGCTTGTGGGTGGTTTTCTCGCAGAAGTGTTTGGGATGCGCTCGACGTTTCAGATCGCCGCTGTAGCGCTCACCACCATCACCATCGCACTGGCGGTATTGATTAAGGAACCACCGCGAGCCAAGCCCGTACAAAAAAGCGCCGATGATCCCGTTCGAGTTACGCCTTTGCGCAACCCCGTCATTCTGCGCATGCTTTTTGCCGCAGCTGTAGTTCAAATGAGCGTGCTGATGGTTCAACCCGTGCTGCCGCTTTACATCGCGGAACTGCAGGGCTCAATGGACCGCATCGTCTTCATTTCCGGTTTGGTCTTTTCAATCGTAGGCATCTCAGGCGTGATCGCCTCTCCGCCATGGGGAATGCTCGGTCAGGGATGGGGCTACCGTCCGGTCCTCTATCTTTCGCTATTTTTGAGCGGCATCTTCGGCATTGTGCAAGCTATTCCTCACGACCTCACTTGGTTTACGATTTGGCGCTTCGTAGGTGGCCTGACCTTTGCCGGCATCTTCCCGGCCATCAACGCTGTACTGACGCAATCGTCTGATCCTCAAGATCGCGGCAAAGTGTTCGCCTACTCTTACTCTGTTCAGCAATTCGGTAGTGTGATTGGCCCGGTGCTGGGCGGAGCACTTGCCACATGGGCAAGCAATCAGGTCACGCTAGCGGCCGCTGGTGCCATGCTCTTTCCTGTAGTCGCCATCCTTTACTTCTTCCGCCCGAAGGCTCCGGCCCCCGCGACCGGTATGCCCAAAGCGCTTTCCGAGAGCGGATGCGAAGTGCGACGTGAAATGGAAAAACAAGCCGCAGTCGAGCGAACGGCTGACAACGAATCCAGCGATTCTGTCAATAAGGCTTAACGAAGAGCAACAGTGCTCGGACGGGCGGAAGAGCCAAACACGCTTTTTCTGCCCGTTCTGTTTGGGCAAGTCTGGAAAATAGGCATGAAAAAAGCCGCTCACCTTTCGGCGCGGCCTCTTCATCAATCTGATAAGTGCGATGGCAGGGGTAGTAGGATTCGAACCTACGAATGGCGGATTCAGAATCCGCTGCCTTAACCGGACTTGGCGATACCCCAGCACTTGGTGCGGTCGGAGAGACTCGAACTCTCATGGCTCTCACCACAGCCACCTCAAGGCTGCGCGTCTACCAATTTCGCCACGACCGCTTGGCACTCAAGAAAACTTTTGTTTTCTTTGAGTCACTCACAGCCGGACATTACCGGGACCGACTGCGAGGCCGCGAATATTAACGCGGAACCTGGTTGGATTGCAAGTCATCCTTCACAGCAGGCGCTTCAGACCCAGCTGCAGCGGGAGCCTGCGTCGTCTGTTCGGTCGTCACCGTACCGAGCACGCCACCCTGTCGCTGCTGGCTCTGCTTGTTGAAAGCACCGGAGCCGAGCGTGATGGCAATGGTGGCGCAGAAAAAGATCGTCGCAGCCACAGCCGTGGAACGCGACAGGAAGTTGGCCGAACCGGTGGCGCCGAAAAGCGAACCGGAGGCGCCCGAACCAAAAGCAGCACCGAGATCGGCGCCCTTGCCGTGCTGCAGGAGCACCAGAATAATGACAGCAATCGCAGCAATGATCTGCACAACGATTGCGATACTCATCAACATCTGCATAGTTGTGTGTTTTCCGTGAGGGTTCTGATTGTGGTTATTAAAAAGCTCTCAATCTGCCTGCGCCATCAGTGCGCCGTGCAGATCTCATAAAAATCCTGTGCCTTAAGCGCTGCCCCGCCGATCAAACCGCCATCAATGTCGGGCATGGCAAAAAGCGAAGCCGCATTGGCGGGCTTGACGCTGCCGCCGTAGAGGATTCGCACCGTTTGAGCAAGCTCAGCTCCATGGCCAGCAAGTTCCGCACGTAAAGCGGCATGCACTTCCTGCGCAATCTCAGGCGTTGCACTTTTACCCGTACCAATCGCCCAAACGGGCTCGTAGGCAATCGTACAGCGCACAAAATCCTCTGTTCCTACTTCGCGCATCACCGCTTCGAGCTGGCGCGACACCACAGCGATCGTTTCACCGGCTTCACGCTCTTGGAGTGTCTCACCCACACAAACGATGGGCTCAAGCCCCGCAGCCAAGGCAGCCTTGGTCTTCAATGCCACTCGTTTGTCCGTGTCACCATATAGTGCACGGCGTTCGGAGTGACCGACAATCACATAGCGGCATCCGATTTCGGCGAGCATACGAGCGCTTACTTCACCGGTATAGGCACCGGACTCGAATTCGTTAACATCCTGAGCACCGAGCGCCACCGACGAGTTCTTGAGCAAACCAGCCATTTGGGACAGATATACGGCAGGCGCACAGACAGCCGTTTCGCAACCTGCGCTCTCCAACGCAAGAAACGCCTCTGCCCACTGGGCATTGGCCTGAAGCGATCCGTTCATTTTCCAGTTGGCGACTACCAGTCTGTTTCGCATGCCTTCGTTCTCCAAAAACCGCTGTCGAAAGTGAATTTAAGATTTTAACTGATCTTGCTTCGTTTCTTAAGGCGGCGAAAGCGGACCGACCGGTCCGCTTTGCTTTTCCTCGCTTTTGCCCTCAGCCGGCAAAGAAACACCGGCTGAAGACCGCCGTCATGTTACTCTTCGTTGAGAAGAGCCTTCATAGACAGACGCGGACGATTCTTATCGTCAAAGCCAATCACCTTGACACGCACCGTCTGGCCTTCCTGCAGGTAGTCGGAGACCTGATTGACACGTTCGTTGGCGATCTGGCTGATGTGCAACAGACCGTCCTTACCGGGCAGCAGACCGATAATGGCACCAAAATCAAGCAGCTTGACAACGGGGCCTTCGTAAATCTTGCCCACTTCGACATCGGCCGTGATCTCTTCGATGCGCTTCTTAGCGAATTCAGCACGTTGCGTATCGTTGGAAGCAATCGTCACCGTGCCGTCGTCTTCGATGTCAATCTGGCAACCGGTTTCTTCACACAGACCGCGGATCGTGGCACCGCCCTTACCGATCACGTCACGAATCTTTTCCGGATTGATCTTGAGGGTGAGCAGACGCGGAGCCCAGACGGAGAGTTCCTTGGCGCCGTCGCCGGCCATTTCGTGCATCTTGCCGAGGATGTGCATGCGGCCTTCGTGAGCCTGAGCCAGAGCAGCCTGCATGATTTCGGCCGTGATACCTTCAATCTTGATGTCCATCTGAAGAGCGGTCACACCATTTTCGGTACCTGCCACCTTGAAGTCCATGTCGCCGAGGTGATCTTCGTCGCCGAGAATGTCGGTGAGAACGGCAAACTTGTTGCCTTCCTTGATGAGCCCCATGGCAACACCTGCCACATAATCCTTGAGCGGCACACCGGCGTCGAGCATCGACAGGCAGCCGCCACAGACGGAAGCCATCGAGGACGAACCGTTGGATTCGCAGATTTCGGAAACCACGCGAATCGAGTAGTTGAATTCTTCGGCGCTGGGCAACACTGCCTTCAGAGCGCGCTTGGCGAGACGACCATGACCGATTTCACGACGCTTGGGGCTGCCCACGCGACCGGTTTCGCCGGTGGCAAACGGAGGCATGTTGTAATGCATGATGAAGCGATCGCGGCTTTCGCCCATGATGTTGTCGATGATCTGTTCATCCTGCTTGGTACCGAGCGTGGTGAGCACCAGAGCCTGCGTTTCACCACGGGTAAAGAGGGCAGAACCGTGGGTACGCGGCAGAATCGACTGACGGATTTCGATCGGGCGAACCGTACGGGTATCGCGACCGTCAATACGGGGCTTGCCTTCGAGAATATTGGTGCGGACGACGTGGGCTTCCATTTCAAAGAGGATGCCGTGAACTTCGTTCATGTCGGCAACTTCGGTGCCTGCGGCTTCGGCATCGGCCGTCAGCTGAGCTTCCACCTTTTCGTAGATAGCACGCAGCTTTTCGGTACGGCTCTGCTTGGAGCGAATCGTGTAGGCCTCTTCGATGTCAGCCTGAGCAATTTCGTGCACGCGGGCAATAAGCGCCTCGTTCTTCGGAGCAGGCTGCCAATCCCAAGCAGGCTTGCCGGCTTCGGCGGTCAGTTCGTGGATGGCATTGATGGCCACCTGCATCTGCTGATGCCCGAACATCACGGCATCAAGCATCGTCTGTTCAGGCAGGCAATCGGCTTCGGATTCAACCATCAGCACGGCACGTTCGGTACCGGCTACGACAAGGTCAAGACGAGAATCCTTAAGCTGAGAAACAGTCGGATTGCACACGAAGCCGCCGTTGACATAACCCACGCGGCAAGCACCGATCGGACCCTTGAACGGAATACCGGAAATGGTCAGAGCGGCGGAAGCACCGATCATGGAAGGAATGTCCGGGTTGATTTCGGGATCAACGGAAAGCACGTGAATAATCACCTGCACTTCGTTAAAGAATCCGTCCGGAAATAGCGGACGGATCGGGCGATCGATCAAGCGGCTCGTGAGAGTTTCGTGCTCGGACGGACGGCCTTCACGCTTAAAGAAACCGCCGGGGAACTTACCGGCAGCATAGGCCTTTTCGATGTAATCAACGGTAAGAGGGAAGAAATCCTGACCAGGCTTGGTTTCCTTCTTGGCCACAACAGTAGCCAGAATAACCGTGTCGCCCATTTGAACAACAACGGCGCCGGAAGCCTGGCGAGCGATTTCGCCCGTGGTGAGCGTCACTTCGTGTTGGCCGAACATGAAGCTCTTGGAGACCTTGTTGAACATGCTCATTTTTGAGTTTCCTTTGTTCTCAGGTGCTTTGCATCCCGTATGGCTTTTGGTTCGTTCGGTGCTTGATGGCACGCTGCGGCACAAAATTCCGATCCGTTGTCAGAGGCTTGTGTCGCAACGCGCGTTACCGTCATCCGAAGAGCCTTTGCCGGAGCAAAGCGGGTTAATCAATCGTTTTTTCAGCTGTCCTTAGACAAGCTTACGGCCTGTTTGCGCTTTGACAAACAGGCCGCGGGATTCGGCAATTCTTACTTACGCAGCTTGAGCGAATCGATCAGCTTGCGGTAGGCAGCCACGTCCTTGCCCTTGAGGTAGTCGAGCAGCTTGCGACGGCGGCTCACCATCTTCAGAAGGCCACGACGGGAGTGGTGATCCTTCTTGTGTTCCTTGAAGTGTTCAGTCAAGGAATTGATGCGAGCGGTCAGCAGAGCGACCTGAACTTCGGGGGAACCCGTGTCGCCTTCGGCGCGGGCGTACTGGGCAATAACTTCTGCCTTGTTGATTTCAGACATTTTTCACCTTAAGAGAGGCGGTTAAACACATGCGGTGCGGGTGTCGAGCCTACACCGTGAGAAAGGGGCAATTTTACTTATTTGCTATTAAAAATCAATAGCCAAGGCGCGACAAGAAACGTTCGCGCGTGAGGTCTTCATGGTGCACGGCGATATTGGCCGCACGCGTCAGAAGCGGACAGTCGCTTCGGGGAAATTGATCGAAAACGCGAGCAACATTGAGTCCCTCGACCACCATACCTACTTCAGCCAACGCTTTTTCGGGCGACAGCCCCTGTCCGAGCCAACACCCATAGGTGAAATTACGGCTGTGAACGCTCAGAGCCGTTGCCAACAAATCTCCCAACGCGCCATAACTCAAAACATCATCCGCACTTGCTCCCACAAAGCGGCGAGCCTCGGCGATGGCGTCCGTCAGAAAACAGGCCCGAAAATTATCTCCCAATGCAAGTCCTTCGGCGATGCCGGCCGCAATGGCAATTAAATTTTTCACGGCACCGAACCGTTCCAGAGACTTGACATCTTCCTGCTCGGAAATGCGGGCGCGAGCTTTGGCAAACACGCGCTTCATGACCGAACGAGCACAGGAACTACCAGCCAGACTAATCCCGAACGGCAGATTGGTGGCAACCTCCTCTGCGTGCGATCCTCCGCTCAAGACACAAATGTCTGCGTCGGGAAGTTCCTCGGCAACCACTTCAGAGAGTGTCTTAGCACTTCCTTGTTCAAGGCCCTTGGCGGCAATGCAGACAACCGTCTTGGGAGAAATCAGCGGAGCAATATGGCGAGCCATGTCGCGAATGTAGCGCGATGCCACCACCAAAATGACGGCGTTTGCCTCGCGCAGCTCCTCACCCACCGTTGATTTGACGTCAACACGAGGATCCAGAATGAATCCGGGCAGCTTCGGATGCCGGCGATCCATCCGCAATGCCTGAATGTTTTTGCCCGTCGCCGAATAAAGCGCGACATCGGCGCAAGGCGCTGCAATGTGCGCAAGCACCGACCCCCAGGTGCCCGCCCCGATGACAGCCAACGACACTCGCTCGCCGATTGTTTCTGAAGTCGTATTCATAGTTTAAGTTTTGCGCGTTAATTTCTTCTGTCGCAATTATGCGCAAAGAACGATTTTGCCGTCAGCCGATTACTGTCAAACGCCAATTTCTCCTCTTTTTGCCTTGGCCGCCTGAAAGACCTTTAACGACAAAGTAACGCCCGCCAAAAGCAAAGCCATGCCGACAAGCATGTTCCACGCCGGCCACTGCATACGCAACACATGCGCGTAGGTCACGGCAAAGATCGTCTCAAAAACGATCATCTGGCCGGCCAGTGCCGTCGGCAAACGCTGACTCATCGCGTTCCAGAAGACAATGCCGACCCAAGACCCCATCAGTCCGCTGAACACCATGACAAACACAAACCACGTCGGGTCATAGCCAAGCAATGGCGTTCCGTCGGGCTCCAGCTCCCAGAAGAAAAGATACATCACGACGGCAAAAGGAAACGTCGTTAGTCCCTGCGCCGTGGACCAGGCGCGTGGGGAACGACTGGGGTGCGCCAGCAGCCAGTCGGCGTTTCGAATCGGATACCACGTCCAGAGCAACAAAGCGACAACTCCCATCATCACGCCGTACCAAAACTTCACGCCGCCGTCGGCCGAAGCACGAACAACCATTTCAAACTCGGTCATGCTCGCAAGCGCAAAACCGCAAACAATGAGTAAAAGCCCCGGCACCAGACGCGACCAGGCCAAAGCCGTGCCTTTTTTCTTGTCGCGAATGTTGGAGACGGCTGCCACAAGAACGGGCACTGCCGACATTGCCATGCCAGCAACAGGCACGCCTGCGTTCTGGATGCATTCGATCAGGCACCAATAGTAGGCAATGTTTCCGATAACGCCGAGCTTGGAGACATCAATCCAATCTCGTAATGTGTAGTGTGCGAATTCACGCCGCTCCATCCATGCCAGCGGTACCGCCACCAGACCGAAACTGACGAAGCGCCCGGCGGCCATCAGTGCCGGCGGATACCCCGGCAGGACCTCCGGCACCAGGTACACAAAGCCCCAGATCATGCAGGCTAGGACACCGTAGAGAAAACCGAGCGCCATAAGAATTCTTCTCAGAAATGACAAACAACGTGTGCATTATGCCCATACCGAACGGCTTGACTGCAAGAACGGCAAGCACCAACACCGTCACAGCCGTTCGCGGGCGGTACAATCGAAAGGTTGAGAATTTTTGAGGACCTCGCGTGTCCAAATTGTTTACAAAGGAATTTTCGATGTCCAATACGCTTACCGAATGGTTCCGTCACGTTCCCGAAGAAAAGTGGCTCCGCGATCCGGCCGCCAGCCGTGCCGATGCACAGGCCATTTGGGACAAGCTCGATCTCACTGCCGGCGTGCGCGTTTTTGAATGCCCCTGCGGCAAAGCTGATCTGAGTTTTCCGTTGGCGCGTCTCGGCGCCAAGGTGAGCGGCATTGATTTCAACTCCCACTTTGTGAGCGCCGCCAAGAACAAATTCTCCCGAGCGGGTTTGTCGGGTGAATTTAAGACCGACGACATGCGCACGGCGCAGTTTCCCGAGCAAATGGATCTGATCATCAATTGGGCCAGTTCGTTCGGTTACTTCTCTGACAAAGACAACGCCGATCTGCTGGCGCGTTTTGCAAAAAGCCTTGCCGATGGCGGTCGCCTTCTGATCGAAGTAGCCAACCCCTCTCGCGTGCTTGCCGGAGAAGCCACCCGCATCATTGCTTCAGGCGAACAAGTCTGCGAAACCTGGAACGCCGAATCGAAGCGAGCCACCGTCATTTTTCCGGCCACGCAATTCCGCGGACCGGTGTCGGCAAGTGTGCGCGTATATACGTGCGATGAATACCGCTCAATGCTTTCTGCAGCGGGCTTGAAATTGGTCGCTTTCTACGGACAGAGCTTTACGGAATTCACGACCGAAAGCAGCCGCTTGATCGTGCTCGCCCAACGGTAATTTCTTTTTGCAAAAATTCATTGCTCTTTAACGCCTTTTGATTCCGTCTGGCCTATAAAGTAGTGCTATGGATAAGGCCGCTGCGCGATGCAACGGCCGCCTTTTAGTTGTAACGAAAGGAATTGCTATGGCCGGATCAAAAGTCCTCAAGCCCGTCGCAGGCATTGTCATTCTCGTCGGTCTTTATGCCGCAGCGGGATATATCGGTGTGCCCGCGGGCGTTCGTTGGGCTGTTTCCAATGTTGTGCCCGATGCTTTAGGCGGTCGCAATGCCACTGTCGGAGATGTTTCGTTTAATCCCTGGAATTGGTCGCTTGAAATCAACGATTTGGCAATCAAATCCGCCCACTCTCCGAAAAACAATCTGCTCACCCTCAAGCACCTTTCGGCTGACCTGAGCGGCAGCACCCTCACCGAAATGGCCCCGATCGTCGAAGCCATCACGGTCGACGGTTTCAATATGCACCTCACAGCCAATGCGACCAACAACAAGGAGGCCAAAGAGGCAATTGAAAAAGCTCCGGCCGATGCTTCGGCATCTTCTGGGCTCCCCGCCTTTTCTCTAGCCAACGTCCGCGTCACCAACAGCAGCGTGAGACTCACAAATGCTCAGAACGGAGCTGACGTCAAAATCACCGACATTGATTTTGCACTGCCCATTTTGTCGACGCTTCCCTCTTCGGCCAGTGCGTCCGTCAATCCCAAGCTCTCCCTGAAAATTGACGGCACGCCGATCAAGGCAGAAGGTACGCTCAAGGGAGACACAGCCACGATGGCCGTGAAAATCGACAACCTCAACGTCGCCAAACTTCTTAAGGCTGCGCCAGTGACGTTACCCGTCGCGATTGAAAAAGCTTCCGCTTCGTGCAACCTGCAGGTGTCCTTCGACATGCCTAAGTCAGGTGTCTCCGGCATCAAGGTAAGCGGCTCGGCTTCAGTTGCAGATGTCGATGTGCGTGAATTGAGTAAACAGCCGTTTGTGCGCGTCAAGTCCGCCTCTATCGACATTAAAGGCGTCGACGTTTCGGCGCAAAAGGCCGACATCACGAACATCAAGATCGTTGAGCCTTCGATCAAGGCGTCCATCGCCTCTCAAGCCAAGAGTAGTGTCCAAAAAACGCAGACAAGCGCTCAGACGGCCACCACATCTTCGGGCGGCAGCTGGAAGTGGTCGGTGGGCTCGGCTCATGTGAGCAACGGCTCGGTTCAGATCACGGACACAAGCCTCAAGCCCGCCGCAACGCTTACCGCGACCTCAATCAATCTGGACGCCAAAGGCTTTGCATCCGACAAAGGCAAGACCGGAACGTATACGGCCAGCGCCAATGTTGCTCAAGGCAAACTTTCGTCGTCCGGGAAACTGTCGGTTTTGCCGCTTGCCGTCAACGCAACAACGGACGTCAAGAGCCTGCACTTTGCAACCTTCAATCCCTGGATCAAGTCGCTTGCGGGAGCACAGCTCACCAAGGGCACGGCCGACGTAAAGGGCAAAATCGATCTGAAATCCGATAAAACGCTCTCGCTTAAGTGGGCAGGCGACCTTGCCGTGACGGATCTGGAAGCCAAGGATGCCAAGGGCAAGACATTGATGACCTGGACGCAGGCCACAGCCACGGGCGTAGATGTCAAGAGCATCTCGCCGGTTCATGTGTCGCTGAAGAACCTTACGGTGAAGGAGCCTGCGAAGAAAACCACGCAGACCGTAAGCAAGGCTGCAGGCCTTTTAGGCGCCATTGCCGCGCTTACGGGACACGAAAACACTGCTCGCCGCGCTCAGAAGGCAGCAGAAGTTGTCACGTCCGACATTTCGATTTCCAACGTCGAATACAAGGACGGCAAATTCATGCTCACCGAAAAAAGCAAGAATGCTCTTTCAGCATTGGTGCTCGAATCGCTCAACAGCGTCTTCGGAACCGACAGGAGCAAAAGATAGTTAGTGGTTTTGCGCCTCTAGCGGCGCTGCGGATGTTGCCTGCGGCGCCGTTTCTGTCTATTCATTAACGGATGCGCCTATAGAACGCATCGAACCTGCGAGAAAAAAGCATCCAGGCCGCAAACCAGGTTATTGCTGCACAGCTTCCGATAATGAGCGCTGCGCGCATCCAGGCAAGCTCTGCGGACTGACGAGCCAAAGCCAAATCCACTGCCGTTCGCACCCACTCACAACCCGCAAGAACAAGCAAAAAGCCGCAAATGCGTGGGCTCCAAACGCTGCGCACGAAAAGCAGTGTTGACGGCACAAGCACAGAGAGCGCAACCGGCAATCCAAGCCCGTGAAAGAGCAGGTGCGCGCCAAAGAGCACAAAGCACAGTACCGGATAAAGAAGCGCCAGACGAATCACGATTTGTTCTCCTGAGATTGCGACTTGTCGTCAGAAACCGGCGCAGGACGGATAGCCACCTGCCGCGCCTTGCCGCGGGGCTTTTCGGGCGGCGTAACGGTAAGCGACTTCCACATATGCTCCAGAGCAAGCAACGGGTGCGAAAAGAGCACTCGCGGCCCCGCATACCGCATCACCTCAGAAATGCGCTTTCGGTACTCGGGCTTGTAGCAATGCACGTTGCATTTGGCGCAGACGGGCTTTCCTTCCTTGAAGGGACAGCAGGCAAGCCGCTTCATTGCATAGTCGGCCAATTCCTGACAGGACCCGCACAATGCATCGCCTTGCAAAGCGTGATGCGCACGGCAGTAGATACGGATCATGGCAAGCACGGTGTCGGCTTCGCGCTTAAGCGGCCCTGCGTCAAGGCGCTTGAGTCGATCGTCGGTTTGTTGGGAACGTTGCTGCATGAATGCTCTTGACAAAGACGTTGGAGTTGCAGGCAATCTATCCCGTGCGCCTTAAATGAGTCTTGTTTTCTGTATTTATAAGGATTTTCAGGGACATTGGCCTACCCGATTGGCCTACCTTGATCGCTCGAAATGGCGCCGAAATCACCCCCGGAGCACCGATCGAAATCAACTTTTCAAGGCCGCAGTGTTGTAATTTATCCTAGGGTTAACCCCCCCCGAAAGCATCTTCTTTCATCGTTTTCTTGTCAGCCAAAAACGACAGGTGCGATGATCGTCCCGTCCTGCAAGGACTCCGCCGGTTTGAGTTGCGTCTTCGCAAGAGTCCGCATTCTCATGTTCCGACCGGCGGTTTTTGCAAAAACTCAACTCTTGCAAGTCTTTTAAAGACTAGGAGAAATAATCATGAAAAAGACTTTGGCTGCTGTCGCCGTCCTCGGCGCTTTTGCCGGTTCTGCTCTGGCTGCTGACGTTCAGCTCTACGGCATCGTTGATACAGGCGTTGGCTACAACCACGTTGACATGGACTCTTTGGATGGTGTAACTCTCACTAAGGATGGTAAAGCCGCTTACTCCTTTGCGGATTCAGACTCCTTCTCCATGATGTCCGGCCAAGCTTCTGGCTCTCGTTGGGGCTTGAAAGGTACTGAAGACCTCGGAAACGGTTTGACGGTCGGCTTCATTCTTGAAGACGGCTTCACTTCCGATAACGGCGCAGATAGCGCCCCGATGTTCAACCGTGAGTCGAGCCTCTTTGTTCAGGGCGGCTTCGGTAAGTTTGCCATGGGTCGCATGGGTTCCCTTAACAACGGCCAGTCTTCCTGGGCTAAGGTCGGCATGGTCAGCGCCTTCGGTACTTCCGATTGGGGCGGATACTCCGCACAGCTCAGCAACATCTTCTCCCTGGCCGGCCAGTGGGACAACATGGTCGCCTACGAAACCCCGAGCTTTGCAGGCTTTAAGGTGTACGCTCAGTATGCCATGGGTTCAAATGACAACGAAAACGAATCCTCCAGCGATCGTTACTATGCTATTGGCGCCACCTATAACAATGGTCCGTTCGCCGGCTATTTTGCTGTTGACTCCATCAACTACCAGACCTCCGGTGCAAAGATTGATGACAAGTACATTGACGACAGCCTGACCGTTACATTAGGCGGCAGTTGGAACTTTGAAGTAGCCAAGGTTTACTTCGGTGCTCAGTACTTCGATGAAGTGAAGCTGTCCTCTATCGGCGGCATCACCAAGACGACTGTGAGTGACGTCAACCTGAGCAAAATCGGCGCCCTCCCCGACATCACCGTTGGTGCATTGGTCAAAGTTAAGGGCTACGGCATCAGCCTGACTGCAGACGCCCCCGTTGCCGGCGGCAAAGCCATGTTCGGTGTAGGCTATGTCGATGCCGAAGCTGCTGACAGCATTCAGGATGCTCTTAAGGATGCTAATACCGATGCCGACCTTGATCTCAAGCGTTATGTTGTGAGCGTCGGTTACGACTATCCGTTCAGCAAGCGTACCGACGTTTATGCGGTCGCCTCTTACATGCAGGATCAAGTGGATGCAAAGCTTAATGGGCCCTCTGAGGATTGGGATCCGTCTGCTTACACCCTGTACGTTGGCCTGCGCCACAAGTTCTAATCTGACAATCTCATCCTGAGATTTACTGATTAGCAACAACCCGCTTCGGTTTCGGCTGAGGCGGGTTTCTTATGCGCTCTCATTCCGACTCTCACCCCGTCAAAGCGCCCGCCGCACGGGCATATAATCGGGTAAGGGTATTCATTTCCCCTTTCATTCAACCCTCACAACACGGTCAACATCAAACCATGCTCCAATCGTGCTGGATGCTTGTGGCTTCGCTTTTATTTGCGACCATGAGTTCACTTGTCAAGATTTCCGCTGCCGAAGTCGGAACGTTTGAGATCGTGTTCTACCGCTCACTGATTGGCTTGGCCTTTATCTCGACGGTGATGTTCATCCAAGGACAAACGCCGCACACCAAATATCTCTTCGGCCACATCAAACGTTCCGTACTGGGGACACTGGCTTTCACCATCTGGTTCTTTACGATGGGGCATCTGCCGCTGGGTACCGCCGTCACGCTTAATTACACGGCTCCGCTCTTCATTGCCGCCACCTTTGTGGTCACGGCTCTCATGCATCACCAGAAAGCTCCTTGGTCGTTAGCCGCAGCCATCTGCGTGGGTTTTATCGGTGTCTGTTTGATTCTTCAGCCTTCAATTGCTTCCGACGAGCTTCCTTACGCCCTGTTGGGACTTTTTGCGGGCGCCCTGGGGCCCTTCATCTTCTTTCAAATCGCCCAGCTCGGACGTCTGCGTGAGCCGTCGCTTCGAATCGTGTTCTACTTCTCGCTTGTCGGTACGATCTGGGGCTTGGTCGGTTGCTATATCCTCGAAGGAGGGCTAAAGATGCACGGCATGGATGTCTGGCAGGGATTGCTCGGCGTAGGCATCACGGCAGTGCTCGCACAAGTGGCCATGACGCGCGCATTCGCTTACGGCAACATGATGCTCACGGCGTGCTTTCAATTTGCTGTCATTCCCTTTGCCGAAATCATCAGCGTGGTCTTTTTCAAAGAAGCGCTACCACCAGTTGCTCTCGTCGGCATGCTTTTAATCCTGGCCGCAGGCTGCACGGCAAGCGTCATCACCAAACGGCAGCGCCACCCAACAGCAAAGTAGCCACCGAAGATAAGCAAAACGCCCGAAACCGGGCGTTTTTGCATCATGGTTTCTGTTCTAATTTTTTGCCCTGTGCTTCGAGCCGTTCCTGTTCTGCCGCATAAGCACCGGTTTGAGCCAGACGCTCATAGACCGGATCGTCCATCGACATCTGAGATAACAGAAACTCGATGCTTTCTCGAGCCTGTGTCCAGTAACCCAACTCTAGAGAACTGATGGCATAGAGTTCTCGTGCGGACAAGAGCTTGCTGTCGATTGCAAGCGCCTGATCAAGCACCGCCAGACTCTGAACGTAAGTCTCTTTTGTTTCCTGACTAATCAGAGCCGCTGCATACTCAACCAAAACGTTAGCGTCCTTGGCTACAAATCCATTGAGATCAACCGCCTTTTTGTAAGCGTCGGCGGCTTCCTTCCAGGCCTGCTTGTGCACTTTCAGACGTGCATAGAGCACCCACGCGCGTTCATCCTTGCCGTTGTCCTTGAGGTAGGCACCAAGCGAAGCTTCGTCGTAGAGCCCTTCAGTACTGCCGAGCGTTCCGTCGGCCTGCATGATGCCCTGTTTGGGAGGTTCAGAGACAAAGTTAATGAGTGAAGGTGATCCCAGACCTTTGTAGAGCGCAAACGCGCTACCGGCTACTACAACAGCCAAGCCGACGGCAAAGGCTTTACCTAGCGGCGGAGTGCGATTGACATGCTTTTCGTCAATCGCCAGTTCTTCGAGCGCACGGCGCTGAACGTCAGTAACACTCGACTCGTAAATCGTATCGGTGACAAGTCCTGCCGCGCGTTCTTCATCCAGCACACGCAACTGTTCTGCAAGCGCTTCTCGAGAAAGCTCCTGCGTGAGGCTGCCGTCTTCGTCCGGCGCCTTGCGCATCAGCGCCCAGAGCACAGCAAACACCGCCACGGCGCTCAAGATCGCGGCAACAATCCAGAAAATCGTTTCAAAAGTCATGTGCCCGATTTTACGTTGAAAAAAGGGCGCCTCGAAGAATCGGGGCACCCCTTTTAGTTCTAACTACGGAAGCGGATTACTTCTTGTTCTTTGCGGCAATAGCGTCGCGCAGAATCTTCGTAGCCTTCTGGGCTGCGTCAGCAGACTTGGCAAGCGAGAGCTGAGCGGCCTGCGGATTGTGGAACCATGCACCGTTCACAGCCGTCCACCATTCCCAATTGGTGTGGGCGACGGAGTGAAGTTCACGAGCCTGGTTGAGGACTTCGTCGCTAACGCCCATTGCCAGAGCAAGGTCAAAGGCGTTGAACATATCGGTCATGCGGCTTTCGGCTTCGCGCAGTTTACCGTCGTAGTAGCCCTTCATACCGTCGATCACGCGGTTAAGCTGCTTCTCGGTCTTGTCCTTGTGGCACTGCAAGCAGGTCTGCTTCATGTAATGACGCGGAGTCGTCGACCAGTGGCTCGTGTAAACCTTGCCGGTCTTCTTGTCCTTCATCTTGGGCATGTGGCAGTCTGCACAACCGACGCCAGCCTTGTCGTGCGTGGAGTTCCAGTACGTTTCAACGTCCGGATGCTGCATCTTCGTGAGAGCGGCACCAGTCACATTGTGCTTGAAGTCCTTGAAGCCGACCTTGGCGTAGAACTCGTCGATCTTCGTGACGTCAACGAACGGGAAGAGGTTCGTGCGAACATCGTTCATGCCGATCGCCTTGCCGGTCTTCGGATCAAAGCCCGGGTTGCAATTGTATTCGACGTGGCACTGAGCGCACATCAGCTTGCTGTCGGCCTTTTCCATCGTGGCGATCTTGCGGGTAAAGCCGCGAACGCCCATGTCAATCACGTTGATCTTGGTGGCCTTCGGATCCTCGCTGTACAGGCTCGGGATATCCGTACGGGTCAGAGCCTGAATCAGACCATCACGAACGATACGCGGCTTGGCGCTATGCGGATCGTGGCAGAAGTTGCAGTTCAAGGCATGGTTGATGTTGCGCATCACATCAACAACATTGGACTGACGCGAGAACTTGGCTTCGGGGTGCTTTTCGCCGAGGTATGCCCAGTCGAGCATCAGGTCGGTCGACTTGCAGGTCCAGCAAACCGGGTTACCTGCAGCAGCCGTACCGGCACGACGCGGCTTCTGTGCATTATCTTCGGGATACTTGTCGTTAATGACGTCCCAAACGCGGAAGGCACCGTCGCCCTGACCGAGATACATCCAGCCTTCCTTCGGTTCGAAGCGTCCGCCGAAGGCGCGGTCGCAGAGATACTGGTCAAGTGCGGCAAACGCGTGGCTGCGAGGCAGATCGTGTTCCTTCGTGAAGCCGTGGGCACCCAGGGCGCGATCGAAGAACGGGTTCGGAGCAACGCTTGCGCTGTTCTTCTTGGAGAAGCGCGGAATACGTTCTTCGTTGATCTTGTACATGGAATTGAACTGCGCGGGATGGCAGGAACCGCAGGTCTTGGGATCCATGCTCGTTACCGGACGCGTATCCTTGCTCGGTGCACTCACATGCTTGGTGAGGCCGGAGTGGCAGCTCGTGCAGGAAACTTTCTTGTGAGCACCGGACTTGTGGAAGCCGCCGATGTTACTGTGGCAGGCCACGCAAGTCTTCGTGTCAACTTTTTCAGGAGCCGCGTTAACGGCGGGAGCAAAAGCCACCGCCACTGCAAGTGCTACGCAGGCCTGAACGAAATTGTGCTTTGTCATCTCGTCTCTCCTTATCGCGACTTCTCATGCTTGGTTTGGAATCGGAATGCGCTTGGGGTCGCTTTCGTGTGTAAAAGTCGCTTGACGGATTTTCTCACAGAAAAAAATACTGTCAATTCAGCATCTTTCCTCACAAATTAGCCTACCGTTTCAATCAGTTTTTCACTTCCGATTCTTATGCCTGTCTTAAAACCCGCATAAAACAGGCCTTAAGACAGAATTAACATAAAAAACCGCAGAAGACTTTTCATCCACTACGGCTTTCCATGCTAGGGTAATCACTAGCTCCAATTTCGTCATCCGAAGGCAATCAGGCCAATTTTTGACCTCTCAAACCTGCTTTGACCTACTTTGGCACTTACTCAGAAACAACGTGACGTCCGATCAAATCGTGTTCACGACTATCGGTGATGCGCACGTCCACGAAATCTCCGGGATTGAGATGCTTGTCTGTCGTCACATACACCACGCCGTCAATGTCCGGCGCATCAGCCGTCGTGCGACCAACGGCAACGCCGTCTTCGTCCTCGGGTTCGTCAATGATGACACGCCTGACGGAGCCCACTTTCTGCCTGAGGATCTCAGACGAAATCTCAGCTTGCACTTCCATGAAGCGACGACGGCGATCTTCTCTCACTTCGTCAGGAAGCTGTCCGGGTAAAGCATTGGCCTGAGCGCCTTCCACGGGACTGTAGGCAAAGCAGCCGACGCGATCCAGACGCGCTTCTCTCAGGAAGTCCAACAGATACTCAAACTCTTCTTCCGTTTCTCCGGGAAAACCGGTGATAAAGGTCGAACGGATCGTGATATCGGGACACACCGCACGCCAAGCCGAGATGCGCTCGAGATTCTTTTCGGCGCTTGCTGGACGCTTCATGGCCTTTAGCACGCGGGGATGAGCATGCTGAAACGGCACATCCAGGTACGGCAAGATCAGCCCCTCTGCCATCAGCTCAACCACCGCGTCCGTCGACGGATACGGATACACATAATGTAGGCGTACCCAGGCGTCGAGCTTGCCAAGTTCCCGAGCCAATTCAAGCAATCGAGTCTTAACCGGACGTCCTCCCGCAAACCCCATTCGATACTTCACGTCTAAGCCATAGGCTGCCGTATCCTGGCTGATCACCAAAAGCTCTTTGACACCGCCCTTGACAAGGTTTTCTGCTTCGCGCAGCACCTCGCCAATCGGGCGACTCACCAAATCGCCGCGCAAGTCCGGGATGATGCAAAACGTGCAGTGATGCGAACAGCCTTCGCTAATCTTTAGATAGGCGTAGTGCGCCGGCGTGAGCTTCAACCCTGCCGCCGGTACCAAATCGTCAAAAGGCTCGTGCGGACGCGGCAAATGCGCGTGCACCAACGCGAGCGTCTCCTCCAGACTGTCCGGCCCTGTGATACCGAGTACCCTCGGAACGCGATCCATCAGCCAGTTTTCGCCGTTGGCGTTTTTCTTGCCGCCCAGGCATCCAGTAACAATCACACGACCGTTTTCACGCAAGGCCTCCGTGATGGCCTCCAGACTTTCGGCCACCGCCGCGTCAATGAATGCACAAGTATTGACGATCACCAGATCGGCTTCCTTGTAGTCGGCGGCAATAATGTAGCCTTCGGCACGCAGTTCCGTCACGATACGCTCGGTGTCCACCAAAGCCTTGGGGCAGCCCAAGCTCACAAAGCCAACGCGACCGATTCGCCCTTTTTGCATTCCTGCCATTGTTATTCCTTACTTTTCGATCCAAATGACAGCCGCGTGCCGCCCGGTCTGTTCGCCGTCGCGGCGATAGCTGAAGAAGCGCTGTGCATCGGTGACGGTTGAAAGAGCACAATCATCAATATCTTCGACGCCGACTTTGTTCAAGGCCGCCTTGGCATAGGCTGCCAAATCCACACAGAATTTTTCGTCCTTAGGCTTGATGCCGTCGGCAACTTCAGGATAGTTGGTACGAAACACATCGGCCACTTCAGTCCCAACTTCAAAGTCATCAAAACCGATGCGCGGCCCGAGCCAAGCCTTGAGCTTGCAGTCGGGAACCTTGTCACGCATCGCTGCGACAGAGGCTTCGATCACGCCGGCAACCAGACTCTTCCAACCGGCGTGAACAGCGCCAACAACTCGTCCCTGCTGGTCGGCCAACAGCACCGGCAGGCAGTCGGCCACCTGCACCACGCAAACCGTTTCCGGTTGCGTCGTGATTTGTGCATCGGCCTGGACAGATTCGTCCGTCACATCTTCTGCGTTTACCACCGCAATGCC
>OJMH01001123.1_pt1 | contig 28898 bp, 16 predicted proteins | sample 1597111 | NCBI WGS metagenome assembly OJMH01 (sample SAMEA2452115, study PRJEB22498) | human gut metagenome | reverse complement strand
ATATCCAGTGATTGTTCCAATATTTGCGAGCCGACCAGGATCCGTCCCCGTTCAAGCCGTTTTTTTTCGCCATTTTTCCCCAGCAGCCCCACCCATTTGTTCTCATTTTCACTGCGGCGGCAACGGGGAAAACGTGAATGAATCAGGCCGATTTCGCAATCGCCGGCGCAACTGCTCAGCATCAGGAATACCTGTTGAGCCATCGAAACGGTATTCTCGATCCACAAAACCTGTTCTCCCCGGGCGGCCTTCTCCAGTGCGAGTTGCAACGTTTCGGCCAGATTTTCGGTGAAAGCGACCTTCACCGTCCGGGCGTCAGCGCCTGAAAACGGCGTCAGCTCCCCGCCGTTGGACGGATGGCTCCAGGTGACCAGCGGGTAAGGCAGCAGCGGCTGCGCCGGCTGTTGCGGCTCCAGCAGCGCGAATTCCCGGCGTGCCTCTCCGGTCAAGGTGGCGCTCAGGACGATGACCGTACACTGATAATGGCGCAATTCCCGGATCAATTTTTTCAGCAGAAATCCGGTGTAATGGTCATAACTGTGACATTCATCAATGATTACGACCTTGCCGGAAAGTCCGAAGGCCCGCACCGCATTGTGTTTGACATTCAGGACCGCCAGCAGGGCCTGATCGATCGTACCGGCCCCGAAGGGAGCCAGCAGGGCGCGCTTTCGGGTCTGGAACCACGAATCCGGATTTTCCGGTGTCGTACAATCTTCCGGATCGGTCGTTCTGAGATTCCATTCCAGCCAGGCATCGCCGTGGATCAGCAAAGCGCCGTGGTGTTTCTCCGCAGGGATGATTCTGGAGAGGAACTGGTTCAAGCGGGCATGGATTTTTTCCGAAGTGAGCTGTGTCGGCAATGCGAAGTAAATTCCGTCGGCCTGGCCGGCCGCCAACATCTGATAAGCCATGTAGAGGGCCGCTTCCGTTTTGCCGCTGCCCATTTCGGACTCGATGATCACGATCTCGCCGGGCACCGGTTTGCGCCGGCAAACTTGCTGAAGCGGATTGGGCTGAAATTCGAAGATGGCTTCAAAATCAAGGTCCGGCGTGACCCGAAGCGGCGCAAACCCGGCCGCGGCAACCGCCTCGGACAGGTCGATCGCATCAAACGGGGCGCCCCACGGCAGCTCCAGTCCCGAGCAGATCCAATCCGCAAGCACCACCGCTCCGAGAACCAGCGGCGCCTGCCAGGCTGGCAACGAGGTTGTATCGCACGGTTCAAGCTTCAATGCGGCAATGACTTCTTCACGTATTTGCTTCCGAAGGGCGCTCCAGCCTTCTCCGCCGCAAACTGCCGCCGAATCATTATAGAACTGCGGGTTTCCCAGTTTCCGGGCGATGCCGTGATGGGCCGCGGCAAGAGCGGCAAAACTTTCGCCGTACCGTTCCCGCAGTATCCAGCCGGAATACTCCGCGTGGTCCGCTCTGGCGACCTGCACGCCGAGATCCGGAAATTCGCCGAGAGCGGCATAGATTTTCTGCTGGAATCCGGGAGTGGCTTTCCCGATGTCATGCAGGGCCGCGAGCCATTCGGCGGCAACGGAGATCAGGTTTTCGCGCGGCGTCCCGCGGAACACATTCCGCAAAGCCCGCACCGTCAGAGCGCACAGTACAAGATGCGTATAAACATTGCAACCTTTTTGCATTCCGCAGGTTTTGGCCAGACACTGCTCCGGTGGCAAAAGGGCGGTTGCGCTCTTTTTGAGAATGGGTATTTTCATATCTTCCACCTCATGACAAATATGACTCTGCTCGAGCAAACATACGGCCTGCAATGTTTGAATGGCATTGCAGCCGGTATCATTTTTTTTATCACACCGGCAGGAAAAATCCTAATCGTTTTGCCGGGATGACCTTCAGCCAGTAACCGTCTGGCTGGCCGGGGCTGTGCCATGAAATCGGCAAAGCTTTCAAGCGGACGGTTTCATGCAATCGCCGGACTGGTATCTGACCCACGCGACGAGCACGGCATCCGTGCCGTTGCTGCCGTATTCGTAAACTGCGATCTGCTGTTCGTCGGCGGCAACTCCATAACAGCGGTCGCTGCCGATTCTTTCCACTTGCGTAGCGTAATAAGTCTTATCGTCTTTTTGCCGCATAGGTTTCTACACATTTTTTCGTTCCTCGCTGATGGTGGCACCTTGTTTTTCAATGGAATCCTGGCCGGGAACCGATCATAAAGATCTGTTGCCTCTGCCTGAAACAACATGCGCTTGTGATTCAGAATTTCTTTGAAATAATCTCAATCCAATATGAACCGGGTACTCCCTTTCTAAAATGAACCGGGGCTTATAAAGTTTGAAAAGAGCGCCATATTCATTATAACGCGTCAGCCACACAAAGTCAAGGAGGATCTTGTCGATTTAAAGAGAGCTATATTCGCATGTTTGCGATTGCTCAAATAACCGCGCCGCTGGGCAAGGTGATACAAGGCTCTCCCCAGCTCGTACTTATCCAACAAACGGTCAAGTGCCATTTTGCGAAACAGGTAAGGCAAAACATGCCCCAAACGGTTGCGTTCGGTTTTGGGGAGCTGCATGAGCAGCGTTTGGTCGATTTTCGTAAAAAAATCAGAGTTCACGTTTTCCGGTAAAAAACCGTTGCTTACCAAGATGTCAAGCAGTGCTTTTTTGCGGGTTCTGCGACGTAAATATTGCTTGCGCAAGGCCTTTTTCAAACGGCGTTCTGCACAGCGCGATACGCCTTTTCCCGCTGAGATTTCGTTGGTTGTACCTTCGACTCCGGGTTCAAATATCCGGCTCCCCCACGCAATGAGTTCACGCTCTTTGCTGTTTTCGCTGAGTATAGCCCAACCGATTGATGAAATTCCCAAATCCAACCCAAGTGTGATCATGCTCATGATATCGGCTTTCTCTTATATAAATAACATAATACTGAACTATTATATCATGTTTTTATTATTATGCAATTTGATTTTGAAAAATGTCAGGCTATATTAAGTAGTAACTCTACAAGTCCTTGTAAAAGGATTTGTTGGCTACTTTCTGCGGAAAGTCCATTTTGGCGGCTTCATAGCCGCTATTTTTTTGTCATAACAAATTTTAATTTTTCTGATTTTTTAATAGTCTTGATACGGCAAACAATGCCCAAGCATTTGGATTGGAAACAGAGCGAACTTAAACAAAGTGACACAGCGAAAGAGAGCACTTTATTTTGTAGCGAAAGCTACGATAATTCTCCGAATTTATCCGTAAAACTCCGCGTAGTTACCACTTTCCGGCGGGATTTCGAGTTTGCTGTTATGGCTTGCCCTCGTAAAGATATGACCCCGGAACAACATGGTTTTGGCTTCAAAATTTCTCTGGAATGATCTCCAGCCAGTAACCGTCGGGATCGGCGATGAAATAGATTCCCATTTCCGGATTGTCGAACACGATACACTGCATCGCCTGATGCTTGGCTTTGGCTGCCGCGAAATCGTCGACGGTGAACGCCAGGTGAAACTCATTGTCGCCGAGCTCATAAGGCCGTTTCATATCGCGCAACCAGGTCAATTCCAATTGATGCGGCGTCACCCCGTCCCCCAGATAAACCAGAATGAAACTGTGGTCTGCCGGCTCATAGCGTCTGATTTCCCGCAAGCCCAGCGCCTCTTGGTAAAATTTCAGGCTCTTTTCCAGATCCTGTACATTGAAATTGTTGTGCGCAAAACGGAATTTCATGCGTCAGCCTCCTTTCAGCAATTGTTCGCCGAAATACGGCAGGACGAAACTTGCCGTATGCAGCTCCGGCGTGTAATAGCGCAACTGGGATTGCAGCGCCGCGTCCGGCCGGCGAACCGGTTGCCGGACCTCCCGGCCGTCCGAGGCGACACAAACCCCGATGGAACCGGTCGGATAAGTCGGCACATAGGAGATCGCATAGCCGGAGTGAAGAAACAATTTTCCGGCGATGCTCAGCAACCGCTTGACGATGGCGGGATGGAGAAACAACGATTCCGACTGGGAGGCAATCACGCCGCCCGGCCGCAGCGAACGTTTCATGCGCAAATAGAACTCTTCGCCGAAAAGAACCTCGCCGGGGCCGACCGGATCGGTGGAATCGACGATGATGACATCATAATAACCCTGCCGGTCGCGGACGAATTCGTTGCCGTCGGCGACGTGGATATTAACCCGCGGATCATCGTAGCCGCAGGCCAGCGACGGCAGATACTTGCGGCAGGCGTCGATGACCATCCGGTCGATTTCACAGATGTCGATGAGCCGGACGCCGGCATGGCGGGCGATTTCGCGCAACACTCCGCCGTCGCCGCCGCCGATGACCAGTACCCGTTCCGGAGCCGGATGGGAAAACAGCGGCAGATGCGCCATCATTTCCTGATAGGCGAATTCATCGTATTCGGTCAATTGGATGATACCGTCGAGAAGCATGATCTTCCCGACTTTGTAGGTATCGTAAATTTCGATCTTCTGATAGTCGCTCTGCGCAACGTACAGTTCTTCCTTGATCTCGATGGTGGTTCCGAATCCGTTGGCGGCTTCAGTAACCCAGCGGTTTCCACTCATGACTGATTCTCCCCTCTAAACTTGTTGCATCATCATGCAAATAGACCATTGCATCCGGCTTTGCAAACCCCATTGACCGGGAAAACCGATAAACTGACGTTATTGCCGAAGCCCGACCTGCATGCGGTAGTATTTCCCTTTGAAAAATGAAATGGCGAATTCCGCCGCCTGGCGCGGTTCGAAAAATTTGCAGCTGAACACGTCCAGATACGCCGTATTGGTGTGATTGGCGAAATGTCCGGAAATCAGCGACGTTTCCAGCATCTGCATCATGCTGAATCCTTCTCCCTTGACGGTATCGCTGAAATTGACCACTGCACATTCGCCGTACGGCTTCAAGCCGATTTGCGCGCACATTTCCCGGACGAATTCTTTGACGATCGCTTCGTCGCGGATCAATTCCGGATCGCACTGGTAGAGGTCGATCGTCGTCTGCAGCCCCCAGGCGCTGGCACTTTCGAAACGGGTCCGCCAGGAAAGCGCGTACAAATAGGTGCGGTCTTCCATCGTCGGCACCAGCCGCTCGATGCCGTTGTTGCTGACGATGCCGCGATTCATCACGCTGGAGATCACCATGCCGAGCGATTTCATGTCGTCCCGCAGACTGTCGACCGCCTTTTGGAAGGAGATATTTTCGCCGCAGGTGAAAATATCGACTGCGGCATAGTCGAATTCCGGCCAGGCGTGAACCGAGAAATGCGATTCCGCAATGATGACGAAGCCGCTGACTCCCTGCGGTTCAAAGGAGTGGAAATTGGAGTCCAGCACGGTGGCGCCGCTGACTTTGGCCGCGTGAATGAACAATTCCTTCATCCGCTGCGCATCAGCCAGAATTGCCGAGTCGCAGTCGTAATATTCGATGGTCATGTGTTTGCCGAGGGCATACTCCTGAGGCCCCCGGAGAGAAACGGCATCCCCCACGGTTCAATTGCCTTTCTGTTTGTACTGGAAACAGTTGGCGCCTACGAAATTCTGAAATTCCACCGCGGCAGCCTGCTGCCGGTTCTGGCGATAAAGCGCCTCGAGAAAACTCAGCTGGTCGGGCGCGATGCTTTCCGGCACGGTACGCTCCGCCAGGTAAATCAGCATATAACCGTTGCCGGAGGTTTCCGGCGCGGATACCCGGCCGACCTGCAAACGGGAGGCGGTATAAGCCGTCAGCATCGCCTCGAAGGTGGTCGGCTGGGTCGCACTGGAGATAACCGGCTTTTCCTCAAATTTGACCGGTTTGCCGTCGGTGACCGCCTGCCGCAATTCTTCCGGCGTCATCGCCTGTAAGGTTTTGGCCGCCTCTTCCGCCGCCGCCTGCGCCAGTTTATCCGCTTCGGAGGCCAGATAATCGTGGCGGACCTGATCGCCGACCGCCTCGAAGTCTGCCGCCTGGGCCGGCTGCACGGCGGAAACGAATCCGACATAGACTGCCGATTCGCCGGCGACCGGTTCGGAAACCGGGACCGCCTCATCGGCTCTGGCAATCGCTTCGATCAGTTTCGGTTCCGCCAGTTCGCCGATGCTCTGGGCATCCGCGGCGAAAAAGTCGGTGGCGATCACCGGCCAATGGTATTCCGCCGCCTGTTTGCGGAAGACTTCCACTTGATCTTTCTGGGCATCGGAAACCATTTCGAATGCCACATCGGCAAAATTCCGCGCCTGTTGCAGCGCCAGTTCTTTCGCTTTGGCGGCAATATAAGCCGCCCGCGCCATTTGCTCGCCTTTGCCGTCGAAAGGCTCCGCCGTGCCGGTTTCGCTGTTGGTGAACTGTTGCGGATTGGTGTCGTAATATTTTTTCACCGCTTCCGGCGTGGCGCTTTTGGCCGCGGCGCTCAGAATGGCCGGCGTCTTATAGGAAATTTCCGCGATTTCCGCTTTGAATTTGGCCGGCTGGATATAACGCGGCTGCGGGCCTTCCTGGCATTCGGTGAAATACTGCTGCAGTTGCTCGTTGGTCGGATTTACCTGTTTTTCGAAATCGACGGTGTTGAAATAGGCCACCAGCGGGTGCAATTCCGCATTGCGCTGCAGCGCAAACAGCTCCACTTCATTCGGGGTGATGATGACGTTGTTGAAAATTTCATCCTGAACGCGTTGAAGCGTCAGCATCAGGCGGATCGCATTGTCGCAATCCTCGCCGGTCACCCCTTTCTCCTGCAGGAAGGTATTGAAAAGCGTCTGGTCGAATTTGCCGTCTTTCTGGAATTGCGGAAGCGCGATGATGAAATCGGCGATTTCCTGATCGCTGATCCGGATGCCCCGGGCTTCGGCGGCGGCCGTCCAGCACATGATCTCGAAGGCCTGCTCGGACAACCGGTCGGCGGAAGGCAATTGACCCATCTGGATCAAATAGAAAATCTGCATCAGACGAACCTCTTTGGCAACGTCCTTGTAGGTTACTTTCTTGCCGAAGATGGAACCGACCTGTTCCGAATCGCCGCCGGGAAACAGCGCCGTCAGGCCGCTCGGCGACAGAAAACCGACAAAAGTGATAATGATAACGACGGTGATGACACCGAAAAGCACCCGGCTGTGCTTGGCGAAAACAGTGTTGATTTTGCTGATTGCCATCTCTTGTTTACATTCCCTGAATATATTGATCTTGATAAAATTTTCGGTTCCGGTTGTAACATCGCTTTCGATATTTACATAATCATTTAATGTAGAATGGAATGGCCGTTTTCGCAAGTCGGCAAGCCGGAAAATGCCGATTTTTATTGCGGCGGAAGGGGGAGGACGCGCCGCTGAAACCGCCGGGTGGTTCCCGGAACGGTCAGAAAGAGAGTTCCCGGCGCAGAACCTGGACGGTGTCACGGAGAATATTGCCGCCGACGCTGGAAAATTTCCGCAGGTAGACATTGCCGGTACGGCCGATCGGCAGCGCCGGCGCGTTGTCGAGCGCCACGGTGATCTCATAACATCCCTGCGCCGGCAGAAAACGGCCGTCCTCGGTCGGCACGCTCAACACCGGTCCGCCGAAGACGCTCAATAGCGGTGACGGCGCAAACTCTTCCGGCACCGGCTTGATCCGGACGATGCGGCCCGGATAACGGGTCAACTCCCGGTTGAGAACGACGGTTACCCGGTCGTCGAGGCGGATGGATTGAATGTCGTTTTCGTCCAGATAGGCGACGATGAAACGTTCCCGGGGATCGAAAACTTCGCCGAGCAGTTCGCCGCGGTTGATCCATTGTCCCGGTTTGAGGTATTGGTTGTGAAGCGCGAAAACACCGTCCAGATTGCTCAGCGTGTTGAGCTGCGCTTCCTTGCGCTCCAGCTCCGCCAGCATGGTATGGTTGTTGTCCAGCGCCTGGCGGATGATATCGACTTCCCCGAGCCGGTCGGCATTGCGCTGGGCCTGGTCCAGTTCCGTCAGGCTGAGCGCTTCGTCCAGCTCCGCTTCCCGATGCCGCCACTCGAGGAATGGATTGCGCAGCGAGTAAAGCAGATCGCCGCGTTTTACCAGCCGGCCGTCTTCAACCGGCATCGTTTCCAGAAAACCGCTGATGGAGGCGTATACCATCATGCTGTTGGCCGCTTTGACCTCACAGGGCGCCGTGACGTTCCAGGGCAGCGGCAATACCAGGAGAAGCACGATGCATAACGTGCCGGTCAATGACAGCAGAACATTGCGGTTGCGCATCTGGCGGCGGCTCATGTACAGAAATTTCCCTTCGTCGTAAATCGGTTTGAGGATCAACAGATAAACTTCCAGTGACAGCAATACTATACCCAGCGTTTTGGTAAAGTTAAAGTAGACAATCAAAATAATCGACGTATAAAGAAAAATCCGATAGGTGAAGGCGGAGATGCCGTAAAAGAACAAGCCGGCCCGCTGTTTGGCCGGCATGGGTTCCACCGGCAGCGGCAGCCCGAACAGGTGGCGCCGCCAGAAGGATTTCAACAGGTCCGTACCGCGGCGTTGCAGATTGTCGAGGTTGAGCAGGTCCATCAGCAGGTAGTAGCCGTCATAACGGATGAACGGATTGCCGTTGATGAAGACGGTGTTGATGATGCTGACGGCAAAGATATAGTAGGAAACCGTGCTGGTCAGGCCGGGACGTGAAAAACTCCAGACCAACGCCGCCAAGCCGCCGATGACCAGTTCGCTGAAAATGCCGGCCCCGTCGATCAAAAAGCGGCGCCGGCGGTCGGTAATCCGCCAACTGTCGGTCAGATCCGTATAAAAACGCGGCAGAAAAAAGACGAAGGCGATTCCCATGCGGCGGACCCGGCAGCCGGCGCTTTTGGCGGTATAGGCGTGAGCGAATTCATGGATGACCTTGATGACGGTGACGGCAATCGAGTAACGAATGAATCCCTGCAACGAAATGGAGGCGACGAACATGTCGGCGAAGCGGTCGTAGTTGACGATCAGGCCGAGATAGCCGATGGCGACCAGGGTCCATAACAACAGGAACGTCCAATGGTTGAAGATCTTGGTGACTGCCCCGACGGTGCGGTTCAGGAAACGGTCCGGGCGCAACAGCGGGATCCGGAAGAACAGGTAACTGGACAGGGCGATCTGCAGCAGCAGTTTGCGCTTGAACGCCCGAGCCTGCAGAACCTTGCGTTCGGTAAGCTGGTAGCTGACTTTCATCAGATTGCTCTGCTGCAGAAAACTGAGCAGTTTCAAAACCTCTTCGCGGGAGGCGCTGACGCCGGCTCTTTTCAATTTTTCCAGAAACGCGTCCAACGTCGGATTGCCGGTCAAAAGCCGGATGATCTGATAATTCGACTCCGTCAACCGGAAATAAGTGTCGGCGACCGGGTCGAAGATCAGATAGCTCGGCATGCCGTTGCCGTCGGCTTCGCCGGGCAACAGTTCCAAATCATACCGCAGCTCTCCGACGTGCGGCTGCTGCGGTTCCGGCTTGAGAGATTGGGCGTCCATAGCTGATTACAGTTGCCGGTACCAGAGCAGCAAATTGCGGAAGAGGTAGTAGCCGAGTGAAACCCGGTCGCCGGAGATGCGGGCGATGCCGCGCATTCCGCAGATCAGTTCGGCCGCATCGATATCCGGTTTCACCTTGATCAGATAACAGAACAGTTTCCGTTCGGTCAATACCGGTTTCGGACTGATGCTGATGACTTTGGAGGCGATCGGCAGTTCCGGCCGGGAATGCAGATACAACGTGACCGAATAGCCGTTTTGCAATACCGAAGAATACCGTTCGTCGAGATAAATCATCGCGGCCAGTTCGGTGGTGCTGGATACCTCGAACAATTTTTCGCCGGCCCGCACCGCCTTGCCTTCCATTTTATCGGCGTCGCCGATGTCGAGAATGCCGTCGGTTTCGGCCAGGACGCTGCTGCGTTTCAGATACCATTGGTTGCGTTTGATTTCGATGTCGCTCCTCGCCTGCTGCAGTTCCAGCAGTTTGATTTTGCCCCGCTGGTTGATATCCCGGAAGGATATCCGCTGGGTCAAATCCAGTTGGGCCGACGTTTTGTTGTAGTCATTTTGCGCCGCGGCCAGGCTGAACTGCCGTTCTTCGGTGTTGAATTGCAGGACCGGCTCGCCGCGTTTCACCAGGGTGCCGCTGCGGAAAAAGCACTTTTCGATAACCCCGTCGAACGGGGAATAGACGATGGAGGCATTTTCCGGCACGATCTCGAATTCGGCGGAGACCTTTTGCGGAATCCGGACGATGACGCAGGCCAGAGCGAACAGCAACAGCAGCATCAGAAAAATGCGCGACGGTTTGAACATTTTCCGCCGGTCCATCACCTGCTGCACCAGCGTCGTTTTCCGCTCGTTTAAAATATAGAAGAGCGACTCGGCATAATGTTCGCTCAGCAATGCCAGCAGTGCCGGCGCAATGACGGCTTGCTCCTTCTTGGCGAACTCCACCACCCACAACAGGGTGGTGTCGGCATTTTCATCCGTGCCGGCCGGCCGCAGCGGGACGAAATAGATCGCTTCGGAAACTTCGTTGAAGTAACCGAACGCCTCCTCGACGGCGGCGGACGACGGCAATGACTCCTGCAAGTTTTCGTCGAGCAGGGTAATTTTTTTCAACGAAGTCAACTCACGGGCCGCGATGCAGAGGTTCAAGGCGAATTCGGAATTGGCGTTGACTTCGCTCTGCCCGCTGACCGCCAGCACGGTCGGCATCGCACTGCGCAGGTCGATCAGGCTGGAACGGTCGTACGGAATTGCCAGCACACTGTTGTTGACGACATGAATGGCCCATTCTTTCAGCGTGTGTTTGGTGAACGCTTCATGTCCGAGGCGGAGAATGGCCGACAGCGCGTTGAGTTTGCCTTTGACCAGCAAAAGTTCGCGGGCGGGATCGGCGGCGCTCATGGGCGGCCCCCGGCCTGCTTGGCATCCAGTTGCTGTGGCGTGGCGCCGGCTGTCACGGTAACGCCGGAGAGATATCCCGACATCCCGGCGGCGAGTTTGCCGTCCCGGTTGGGGAGCAGGGCCCGGATTTCGAACGTCCGGCTGTTGAAATCGACTTCACCGGCGATTTCATAGACGACGGCGCGATGCGTGGTGTGAGTCTCTTCGACGGTGATCTCGATCTCCTGACCGATTTTGACCTGATTTTTCAATTGACTCGGCAGATAGAGGATGGCCAGCAGCTGGCGGTCGTCGATGATGTAGAGCAACGGCTGTCCGGCCCGGACGAATTCGTGCTCCTGCAGCTCTTTGCGGATCAGCCGGCCGGCGAACGGCGCGACGATTTTACAGGCGTCGAGATCCCGCTGAGCCAGTTGGTAATTGGCCTGGTGGAATTGCAATTTGCTGGTGTTGACCTCCAATTCCAGCTGGGCCTGTTCCAGCTCCTGCTGCCCGCCGACCCCTTTGGCCAGCAGTTCCTCGGCCCGTTTGACGTTGCTGACGGAGAAGTCGTAGGAGCTTTGGGCCTCCGCCAGCGCCGCCGCCGCTTTTTCCAGCTGCTGCTTGTAGATGGCGTCATCCAGTTGCAGCAGCACGGCATCGGTTTCAAAAGCGTCGCCTATTTTGTAATGATAAGATTCCAGGGTGCTTTCCACCCGGCTGCTGATGGTCGCCTGGCGGAATGGAAACAGCACGACTTTGGCGGTCAACGGATCGGTGGACGCGAAAAGCAATTCCGGCAGCACCGTCCAGAACAGCACCGCAGCAAGAATCGATGGCATTTTTAACTGAAAAAACATGTTCTCTCCGAAAATTGTTGAAAATCGACCGGCATGATCCGTCTAATTTAAATAAATATATCCGGCAAAGTGTCTATCGCAATACTTTGAAGCATTTTTTCGGGTAAAAATTTGGAAAAGAATGTTTTTTTTGAATTTTGCCGGTTTGCAATTCATTGTTTTCGTGATATTGGTAGTTAATGGGAATGAATATCTAATCATGGATAACCAGCAAAAGGGAATTGGGCATGGGTGAAAAATCGGAAATTTTTGCTGACGGTATCGGTCAGATTCATTTTGCGGGAGGCATGGTGCGTTTCGATTTCGTGACGCTGCAACCCCAGGGGGAAGGCGAGCCGACAGCGGAATATCAGCAACGGGTGATCATGCCGCCCCAGGGGTTTCTGAATGCGTTTCAGTCGATGCAGCAATTGATCGATAAGCTTCTGGAAGCAGGTGTGTTGCAGCGTTCCGCCAAGCAATGAGGGCGGAAGGCGGGGGATTGATATATTCAATTGACGATTAAGAAAGTAATTTTGGGCAATAAATCAAAGATTTAAGGATTGGCAGAAGGGGTACCCACCATGTTGAAAGATTTTCGGGTTCTGTCGGGATTGACCATCGCGGTGTTGTTGGCCGGCGGTTGCCGCAGTGCGGAAGAGTATGAAGCGGAGCGTTTCTCCAAAGTGCCGCAGGCGATTGAAAAGATTACCAATGGCAAGGTGTTGCCGGAGGGCACGGTATTGACGCTGCAGGACTGTATGCGCATGGCGATCGAGAACAACCGTGACTTGCGCGTCTACGAGCAGAAGCAGAAAGTTGCCAAAGAGAAGATTTACGCCGAAGTCATGGGCATGCTGCCGGATTTGACGGTGACCAATGAGATCACCGGCCGGGACAATACGCCGGCGTCTTCCAGCGAAAACGTCACCGGCGGCACCGGCGGCACCTACAGCGCCAGCCAGAGCAGCGACCGCAATGTCAACAATCTGAAAGTGGAAATGGCGTTGAGCGCGCTCGACTTCGGTTTGTCCTATTTGAATGCGGCGCAGGCGGAAGACTATTCGTTGATCGAAGATCAGCAGTTGCGGCGCGCCAAGCAGAACCTGATGCTGGATGTCGTGCGCACTTATTATCGGGTGGCGGCGACTCAGGATGCGATCGAGACCACCAATGCGCTGTTGGAGAAATGCAAACAGGTCGAAGTGGCTCTCGAAGACCTGGCGCAGAATAGGACGCTCTCGCCGTTGCGGCTCAGCGATGAAGCCAAGCGTTTCTACCGGCTGGAAAAGCAGTTGATGGAGTACCGCCGCAATTACAACAATGCGTGCATTGAATTGCGCGCGTTGATGGGCTACCTGCCGATCAGCGATATCAAAGTCGATACCAGCCTGATCAAGAACATGCAGATCAAAGAGTTGCCGGATATCAACCTGCTGGAGAAGATTGCCTTGACCCAGCGTCCGGAGCTCTACCAGTTGGATATCCAGACCAACATCATGGTCAATGAATCCCGCAAAACTCTGTTGATGATGTTCCCGAACGTCAAGGCGTTCGTCGACTGGAACAACAGCAACAACTCCTTCCTCTACCATCAGTCCTGGTGGGAAATCGGGGCGGTGGCTGCGTATAACCTGCTGAAATTGCCGCAGAATATCTACCGTTACCGGGCGCAGCGCGAGCAGGTCAATGAAATTGACGAGCGGACGCTGGCGTTGTCCATCGGCGTGATGTCCCAGGTGCGTATCGCTCATGCCAACATCATCGAAGTCAAGGAGCAGTTTGAACTGGATGATAAAATTGCGCAGAAATTCGCGATGCACGCCAAAATGGCGCGGGAATCCTACAAGGCCGGCGGTGCGCTGACCCAGTTGGAACTGGACCGTCTGGAATTGGAAGCGGCGGAAGCGGAGATCGACCGGATGTTGTCGCTGTCGAATTACTACGTTGCTTACCAGCGGTTGATCAATGCGGTCGGCGTCGATAACATCGACCCGGAAACGGTCGGCCTGCTGGAAAAGAAAATCGCCGAGGCGGAAGCCAAAGAGCACGCGTTGAGTGAGCGCGAAAAACAGGCGATTGCCAATGTTCAGAACAGTGTGAAGGACAACGGCCAGGTGATGTTCAAAGGCGTGGTGGTCGGCGAGAATACGCTTTCTCCGGAAATGCGGGACCGGCTCAATGCGTTGGTGCCGCAGGAAGAGGCGGATGCCGCGTTGTGACGCGGCCGGTGAAATTGAATTTAGCACAAGAGTGACAGAGAAAATATCAAGTCGACTGGTCGGCACAGTCGGCAATGATGATGGTAAGATAACAATTGAGGGCTAATCATGTATCAGCTTGAAGATCGAATCCTTTTTGATGGTGCGGCCGTATTTGATGCGGCGGCGGCGGCAGCGGCGCAGGAAACGGCCGATGCGGCGGCGGCGGCGGAACCCGGCGAAAATGGCGGGGAACACCAGGACGGCAATAATCATCACGACGGAGCTCAGCAGCATCAGCAGGGCGCCGGCGTGCAGGTTACTCCGGAGGGATTGGACAATCTGACCGGCGAGCATGGGATCGATGTTGGTGCCCTTGGCGACTATTACCAGAAAACCCTGGCCGAACATGGTAAAGTCAATATCCTGCTGGTTTCTTCCACGCTTGAAAATGCCGACGCCCTCATTCAAGCCGCGGATAGCGATACCATCATCATCAAATATGACGCGCATGAGACGACTGCCGCTCAATTGATCCAGCAACTCAACGAGGCGCTGGGTGGCGAGAAAGCCGATTCGATCGGATTTTTGACTGCCGGAGAAGACGGCAGCGTGGAAATTTTTGCCGATGGCGCGACGACGCTGGATTCGCTCCACGATCAGGTGCAGCAGGATTTCTGGAGCAATATCGAGAATATGTTGTCCGCTGACGGCCGGGTGGATTTGTTTGCCTCGAATGTCGCGTCGGGTGACGACGGCAAGGCGTTGGTCGATGCGATTGCCGATTTGACCGATCATACGGTGGCGGCGAGCGACGATGTGACCGGCGACGCCGATGCCGGCGGCAATTGGGCGCTGGAATATGTGACCGACGGCGGCAGCGGCGATGTGATCTCCGAATATTTTGATGTCGCGCAATTGGACAGTTTTGACCACCGGCTCGAAGAACCGACCGAGGTGGTGTTTATCGAATCGTCGGTGGCCGGCAAAGAGGACATCATCAATTCACTCGGCAAGCATGCCGAAGTGGTCATTCTGGACCCGGGCAATGGGTTCGACCAGATTACCGAATACCTGGCGGATCGCACTGATATCGACAGCATTCATATTTTCAGCCACGGCAACGATGGCTTCATCAATCTCGGTGATCAGCAGATCAATGCCGATTTCCTGCAGCATCATGCCGATGATCTGGCGGCGTGGGGCGATGCGATGACCGAGCATGGCGACATCCTGCTCTACGGTTGCAACGTCGCTGAAACCGATGCGGGACAGCATTTTGTCGACCAGTTGGCGCATTATACCGGCGCCGATGTGGCCGCTTCCGACAACGCAGTCGGCGCCAAGGGCGACTGGGTGATGGAGTATACCACCGGAGCGATTGAAGCGGCGGTGGTTGTGGTGGCCGATTACGATTATTCGTTGACCAACTGGGTGATCAACAGTATCCGTGATATTGATCCGCAGTTGAACGATCCGGGCGAGATCACTTTGCGTTATGCGTTGGCCAATGCGGCCGATGGCGATTTGATCAGTTTTGCCGCCCTGAGCGGGATGATCGACAAAACGGATCCCGATGGCAATCCTTATGCCGGCACGACAATTACGATCAATGCCGAATTGGGACAGTTTGAAATCAATAATTGCGTGACGATTAACGGTTCTATTGACCTTGGGAATGGGGTTTATACTCCGGCAACGATTAACGCCGCGGACAACTCTCGGGTATTTTATATCAATGCCACGCCGACCAGCGATGGAACGATTGTCAATCTCCAAAAGATGATTATTACCGGTGGTTATGCTTCCACCGCGGATATCACCGATCCGGCGGCCGGTAACGGCGGCGGGGTTTATATCACTTCCAACAGCGAAGTCAATATGTGGCAGGTTCAGGTGGAAGGTAATCGGGCCGATCTGGATGGCGGCGGTATTTACAATACCGGTAAATTAACCTTCTGGGGACAGGTTGAGAGCTATTTTATTGCTGATATCATGTCTAATGTGGCTGGCAACTCCGGTGGCGGCATTTTCAATAGCTCCAGTGGTGATTTGTATATTTACGGTCATGATATGGATATCTCTGTCTTTTCCAATACTGCGGAAAGAGGTTCCGGCGGCGCTATTTACAGTGCAGCCGATTTTGTTGCCTATCATGTTTATGTTGCAGGCAACAGTGCAGTAAATGGTAATGGTGGTGGTATCGCGGTTAATGGCGGTACGGGAGAAACTATCATGATCTGGGTTGACGTTGCTGGCAATCGTGCTGGTAACGGTGGTGGAATCAGCTATGAGCAGGGAAATTCTCTGTCACTTTACAACTGCCGGGTAGATTCCAATACAGCCCTGCAGGATGGTGGCGGTATTTATTTTGTTCATAATAGCGGTCATCTGAAAATGGATGTCACCCCGACTTCCGGAATACTGATGCCGGATGGGAAATATGTCGGTGTTGCCAATATCGAAAATAGTGTTTCCGGCAATGAAGCTGTTAATGGTTCTGGCGGTGGGCTATATATTGGGTATAGTGGTGATGTGAGTTTTTTCCTAGCCAATATCGACAATAACTTCGCTTATGTTGATGGTGGTGGTATTTATATGGCCAATGCGGGTGATCTGGCCTTGGAAGATTCCGAGCTTAGTTTCGGACGGGCGGGTACTGGCGATGGTGGTGGTATCTGGTATGATGGCGGCGGTGATGGTACCGGAACTTTGTCGATTAAGACCAGCATGATTGCCTATTCGCTGGCTGGAGCGACCGGAGTTGATGGTTCCGGCGGCGGGATCTATCAGATTGCCGGTTCCCTGTTGCTGGAAAATGTGACAATGGCTTTCAATGCTGCCAACTTGAATGGCGGTGCCGTTTATCTTGGCACTGGCACTTTGAGTGCTTATTTTGTGACTTTTGCCTATAATGGCGTGGACTGGGGTGAGGGGGCACAGATTTACGTTGCCGGAGCAGCGGGGCAGATCGATCAGGTTAGCATCGTCAATACGATCATTTATAACGACAAAAATGACTATTGGGGGTACGAGAATCTTGCTTCTCAGATCCGCCTTTCTGAAAACCGGAAGGTCGTACAGTTCGAGAATAATATTTACAGTCATTATTATCTCGACAGCGCTCAACTTGGCAAGTATGCTTTGACGGTTGCGGAAATGGGGGACGCGCAGAAGGTTGCCGATAATCGCCTGATCGGCTCTTCTGAAGCGAAAATGCTGGAAATTCAGCAAAATTTGTATCTGGATACCGAATTGAAATATCATGCCAATTACCGGACCAAGGCTCTGGCAATCCTTTACAAGGAAAGCTGGGCTTATACCGGCGGTATTGCAGTGAGCGGTATCGACTATGACCAGCGCGGCAACAACCGGGTGGGTTATGGTGCCGATGGGAAATTGAACGAGGCTCCGAGTATCGGTGCTTTTGAGCCGATCTTTTATGTGACGGTGAACAGTAAAGACGATGATTCTCGAATGTATTATGGTCATAGTGTGGAGACGGATGGTTTTGTGCTCATTCACGATGACCAGGGACGTTATCTGAAGTATGCATTGCAGGATGGAATGACCCTCCGGGAAGCGATGTACTGGATGGATACTTATGATCGTTCTGCCGCTTTCGAGGCCAAGGTGTATGATGGCGATCGCTTTGTCAAATTTGACAGCACGGTATTTTCCGCTGAGAATGAGGACAATATCATCCAGTTGAAATACGGGGCGGTCTATGTGGTTTGGAATAAGGAGATCATGGTCAGTTCGGTGGCCAAGAACGACCCGAATGATCCGAACGATTACAATGACCGGCCGGATAACATTTACTGGTCACAGGATGTCTCCTACCGGGTGACGGTCGACGGTGGCAAAAACAATGCCGACAGCGCGAAGGATCAGGTGTTCTATTTCTCCCGCGGGACGAATGTGATTCTGAATAATTTAAATATTCAGAATGGTTTCGTTAACCGGGATATTGATACCTATGGAAATCTGGCCGGTGGCGGCGGTATTTACAATCTGGGCCGGTTGGTCTTGAACAATATTTTGGTTGTCAACAATGAAGCACACAATACCGGCGGGAATGGTCCCTATAGCAATTCCGGTTTGGGTGGCGGCATTTACAATGGCTTGGGTGCGGAGTTATATCTGTATGATACCACGGTGCGGGGCAATTCAGCCAATATGTCCTCTGATCAAGACCATGTGGTGACCCATACCGGTTTGGGCGGTGGCATCTACAATGAAGGATTGGTGGTCATTGAGCGTTCCAATCTCTCTGGAAACAAGGTCAATGGCACGGCGGTGGATTATTCAAGCGATTCAGCCAAGGGCGGTGGCATTTACAATCTGGGACAGCTCTATATTGCCAATACGACGATCGCTCAGAATGAAGTATCTGTCAACAAGTTCATGGAAAACGATACCGGCAGCGGTGCGGCAATTTATAATGCCGGAGGTTTGATCTGTTCTTATTACAATACGATTGTTTATAACACTTCAGTAATCAATAATCCTGGTGAAGCCGCCGATGGGAAATATGATTTCCTCGGCGCGGTTGCGGTGATTGACGGAGAATTGAATCTCTCCAATACGATTCTGGCGTACAATCGGCTTGAACTGATGTCCAGCCCGGCGGGACTGGAAGTGATCGATTTGTATGTCGGTGACAAAGTTTCGGTGAAAGTTGATAAAGAAAATGGTAGCGATGCGACGCACAATGTAATCGGCGGTTATCGTGGTTCTTTCGATTGGAGTGCGGAAGGTTTGTCCAATATCGTTGGAGATTCGACAGGCTCCATCAAGAATTTGAATTTGGATACGGAAATGCGTTACAATGGCGGATTGACCAAATCTTATCGGGTGATGGATGGCAGTATTCTGCTGGGTGCCGGTTCGGTGATTGTCAATGCCGCGCCTTTCCATTACCTGGACACCGATCAGCGCCATGTCAATCGTGACCAGAAAGATCGTTATGGAAGCACCAATCGCAATATCGGCTCTTACGAATCTTTGACGGAAATTGTGGTCAAGGATAATGCTGACATCGATCCGGGCGTGATGGTCGATGGTTATGATTTCGAGCACGATGTATCGCTGTCCGATCCGGACCGTATCTGGAATTTGCGCGAAGCGTTGCAGTATATTGACGCCGATGGCGTCATTACGTTTGACCGGACTGCCGAAACGTGGACGGCGGATACCATCGCCTTGGTGCACGGTCAAGTCAATATTTCTCATGGGATTCTGATCGACGGAAATTTGGGAGACGGAATTCGGCTGACGATTGAAGGGAATGGTGACAGCCGGATCTTCAATATTGCCAGCACTTATACTGCTCAGACGCTGATTGATGTGACCCTGGCCAATCTGATTTTGACCGGCGGGTCGGCGAATGGCTCGGGGGCGGCCGGTAACGGCGGCGCGATCTATGCGAAAGAGAATTTGACGTTGAGCAACGTCTTGGTCGATGGTAATAAAGCGGCTAATTTCGGCGGCGGTATTTTCTCGGCGATCGGCAGCATTACGCTGAAAGATGGTACGGTGGTTTCTCATAATACCGCTTATCAGGGCGGCGGTCTCTATGTCGATGCGTCTCAGGTCGGTTTGAAGATTGATCAGAGCATGGTGATTTACAATACTGCAGCGATCAGCGGTGGCGGTATTTATCTGGTTGGTGCCGATTCTAATATTAACCGGAGCACAATCGGTTACAATACCGCGACTCAAGGCAATGGCGGCGGCATTTATTCGCAGGCGTCGGATTTGACGATAGTCAACTCGACGTTGAGCAACAACACTTCCGGCATGAATGGTGGAGCTATCGCCTATACGGGTGGCGGTCAGTTGAACATCAATTTTGCGACGATTGCCAACAATGTCAGCGGTACTTACAATCATGTTCAGAATTTGGGCGGTGGTCTGTATCAAAGTGCCGGTGAATTGGTATTGACCAATAGTGTTGTCGCCCAGAATTACACGACGAATGCCGACGGTAGCCAGGTGCGCAGTGACCTTTATATTGCGCGCAGTGTCGGTATGGATATTCGGTACAGTGCGTTGGGCGTTTTCAACTTCTCCAGCAGTCTGGTCAATGGAGCCGATCTGAATAACCTGCTGTTTGTCGACAATCCTGACAAGGCGGGTGAATATGCCTGGAGTGAGTTGAAGCTCGATACGGTCTTGACCCCGGTCGACGGCGGTACGATGATCGTGACGGTATTCAACGGCAGTGCGCTGATCGGCAAGGGTAATTCCAACGACCCGGTGAAGGTGGCGGTTGACCAGAACGGGGCGGAGCGTCCGAATAGTGCGACGATCGGCGCCGTTGAAATGGAAACCACCAAATATATCTATCAGGGCGATTTGCATGGCGGCGGCGTTTACAACCTCGATAACTGGTTGAGCGAGGATGGCCGGAACCCGAAGAGTTGGGACAATGCGACCTTCGTGATCGACGGCGCTTTGACCCAGGTGGTGGCATTTGACGATGCCGGGCAGGTCTGGGGCGCCGGAAAACGTACTGATCTGGAAATCATCAACGATGCCCAGGTGACGATTGCCGATGATGCGGAAGTGCAGGCGACGGCGGAAGTCGGCGATAGCAGCTCGCTGGTGGTGCTGGGATTGTTCAACGGTGCCATTACGATCAACGATACGGCGACCTTGACGCTGACATCGCTGCAGACCGACAACATTTCGTTGACGGTTTCCGACAATGCAACCGATTCGACGGTGATTTACAACTACGCCGGCACGGAAACGCAGACGGTGCTGGCCGGCAACTATGGCAACCTGACGTTGACGGACAGCGACAAAGCTTGTTCGACCAACATTACCGTCAACGGCGACCTGACGATGGGTGATGTGACGTTGAGTGCCGGCAGTGTGGTCGTTTACGGCAATGTCTATGCGGCCGGCGCTGTCGGCGGCGATATCGTCGCGGCTTCCGGGGTTGTCATTGGCGATGGCTCTCGGCAGGTCGAGGTTACACTCAATTCGGTGGAAGCGATGGGCAATGTTGATATCGTCCTAGGCTCCCAGTCTAGTTTGTCTGTCGGAGAGATCAATACTGCCATCGGCAGCGTCGATATTACCTTGGGCAGCGGTTCCACGTTGGCAGTCGATGAGCTTCATTCTGCGGTCGGCAGCGTGTTGATGGATGGCGGCGGCGCTGCGATTGACGTAAAGAATATTTCTGCCGGTACGCAGGTGGAAATTACCAATGCCGGCAGCGTCAGCGTAGGTTCGGTGACTGCTGTTAAGGTGGATATCGAAGCGTTTGCCGATGTCACGGTCGATTCTTTCACGGCGACCGGCGGCAGCAGTTCGATCGTTTCCGAGTCCGGCCGGGTATTCCTGACGGATGTCTTTGTCAACGGTGTGTTTTCCGCTTACAGCGGCGGCGGCAATCTGAGCATTGCCGGCGGCGGCGAAATCTATGCGCAAAAGGGTGTCAATCTGGTCAGCGAAAACTGGATTCTGGTTGATGACCATGCGGTCATTTCCGCCGGACGCGGCTCCGATGTTGTGTTGCGCGCCGAGATGATCAATTTGTCTAACGCGCAGGTCGGAAATACGGACAAGACCAATACGGTGATGTGGACCGGCGACCTCAATGCTTTCGGCGACAATGCAATTTACGCCGGCGGTATTGAATTCGACAGTGATGCCTATATCAATGTCAGCGATTACTCGAGCTTGTTCTTCTACACCGGCCAGCGGGGAATCGAGTTGACCGGCGATGCTTCGCAGAGCACCGGCGAGGTGGTGTTCGATGTGAACAATATCACGGTGGCGGATACTGGGACGATCGGTTTCGTTTCCGACGGCGCGATTTCGCTGACCAACATCGCCGGCACGGCGGCCGACGGCATCCGCGGTACGCTGCTGGTCAACGGCAGCGATGTGATCATCAGCGATGTGGAATTCAATTATGCCAATCTGATTTTCGAAGGCAATATTACGTTGCGCGGCGATTTCCTGACGCAGCACGATGTCGATTTCCGCGGCAATGTCAAATTGGATGCGCCGGGACGGACGATTACGGTGACTTCCGAACAGGGGTCGGTATCGATGAGCGGCACGGTGGAAGCGCTGAATGGCGAAGGACTGGTGCTGGATGCCGAAACGTTCGCCCGCATCGGCAATATGCTGAATCTGAGCAGTCTGGAAGTGCACGCCAACGACGCCATCTATCTCAATGGCGTGGTTCGGACGACCGGTGCGATCACGTTGCGCAATGATGTCGTGCTGGAGGGCGATTCCGGCCTGTATGGACAGAGCCTGCTGGTGGAAGGCGATTTGCAGATGGACCACAATTTGACGGTCAATGTCAATGACGGACGCGTCGACGGTTCGCTGTACATGCAGAGTTCCCAGCCGTTGACGCTGGCGCTGACCGGCGCTCTGGCCATCGGCCAGGACGTGGTGCTCAGTTGCGCGGCCGGGGCGACCTTTACCGGCGGCCGGCTCGATATCGGCGGTGATTTCCGGTTCGACGAAGGCAGACTGGCGGTGGAAAACGGTTCGATCTGGATCCGCGGCAGCCAGAATTCTTCGGCGGATCGTTATTTCATGACCAATGGAAACGGCCTGGTATATCTCAACCTCACCGCCGGCAGCACCGCCGATCTCTACATCGGCGATGCGACGCATGTGACGACGGTCACTTTGACGGCGGCGCCGGGTGAAGGCAGTGAAATGATCGGAGTCGGCACCTTTACGCCGGTGACCGATGTCGGTACGCCGAATGGCGGTCCGCTGTTCAGTTATGACACGGTGGTCAACCGGGTATGGACGATTGTCCGTGACGGCAGCGGTTTGGATCTGTCGATGACGATTACGCCGGACAAATCGGAAATCGGCCAGGGACTGGGCGATCAGGGCAAGTTGTTTGTCTACCGCGACGGCTGGAAACAGGCGGATGGCTTGGTGGCGACAGGCAGTTATGCAATCGGCCTCAATGAAAAATCGTTCGATGGACCGTATGCGCCGCACGGCTTGAATGCCTGGCAGTTCAATGATTATTCGATGCGGCTGCACGACATTATGCTACCGCGTCCGAAACTGGATGAAGGCGAACGCAGTTGGCAGTTGATGTCGCAGGAGTGGCGCTCGCAGCTTGAAACCAATCCGCTTGGCGGCCAGGTGCCGCCGCTGGGGACGACCTACGATATGCTGCTGGCGGTGCAGGGCCGGATCAGTTTGACCGATGGTTTGTCGGTCTATGGTTCGCCGCTGGGGCCGGATGAGCTCGGAATCGTCGACCTGATGGATCTGGATGATACCAACAACGATCCGTTGGTGGAAGAGGTGACCGACGACAAAGCGGCGCTGGAAGCGTTGCTGTCGGAGTTGGCGGAACGGGAATATCTGCAGGAGAAACACCCGGCCTTCCGCAGTGATGTCGATCGGATGCTGGATATGATTCTGGCGTCGTAAATCGTAGTCGAACGGCAGAAATTGCCGACAATGTATGCGCTCCAAATGTCGGATGATGTTTGGAGCGCATTGTTTTCTCGCATGGAGTGAATATGGGAATATTGAAGAAGAAATTCCGGAAAATCCAGAAATTGCCGACCTGGCTTTTCTGGCTGCCGGCCAGATTGCTGCAGTTGATCGGCCATGGATTGTACCGGGTGAGGATTGTTGATCCGCATGATTATATCCACCAGGCGCGCGGCAATGTGGTGGTTACCTGGCACAATCGTCTGCTGTTTTTTCCGGTCTTGATGCCGAAGGTGGCCCGGCAGCGGACCGTGGCGGTGGTCAGTCCGTCCCGCGACGGGCAGTATATCACCGATTTGATCTCTTTTCTGCAAGTCAAAAGTTTGCGCGGCTCGTCGAAATCGCGCGGCGCCCATGCCCAGCTGGAAGCGGTGCGGGCGATTCGCAACGGCTATCATGTCGCTTTCACGCCGGACGGCCCGCGCGGGCCGAAATACCGCATGAGCCGCGGCCCGATTCATCTGGCCGGCGTTACCGGCGTCGGAATCATTCCCCTGAGTGTCAATGCTTCGCGTTATTGGGAAATTAAAAGCTGGGACCGCTTTCAAATTCCGAAGCCGGGGGCGACGCTGACGCTGGTGCTCGGTGAAATGATGCAGGTGCCGGAAGCGGTGGACGATAACCGGCTGGAAGAATATCGGGAACAGCTGGAGCGGCGGCTGATGGCCATAACCGTCGATGTCCCGCCGAAGACAAGTTGAAAAAATCGGCTTTGGGAGTACATTATCTTTGAGTATCAACCCTGTAAACCATAAGGATATTGGAAATTGGCTACCACGGTAAAAAGCGACCTCTATAAGTCCGCCGGTGTGGATATCGACTTGGCGCATAGCTTGCTCGATCGGGTGAAAGAAAGAATTGCGGCGACGCGGCGGCCGGAGATGCTGGCGCCGATCGGCGGGTTCGGCGGCCTGTTTCAGTTGGATCTGTCCAGATACCGTCAGCCGGTTTTGGTCTCCAGTGTGGATGGCGTCGGAACCAAGTTGATGATCGCCATGCAGATGAATAAGTTCGACACGGTGGGATACGATATTGTCAACCATTGCATTGACGACATTGCCGTGCAGGGGGCGGAGCCGATTTATTTCATGGACTATATCGGTATCGGCAAATTGCGCAGCCCGCTGTACGAAGAGGTGCTTTTCGGTATCGCCGAAGCCTGCAAAGCGGCCGGCTGCGCGGTGCTGGGCGGCGAAACGGCGGAAATGCCCGGCATGTACGGCGATGATTTCGATCTGGTCGGTATGATTACCGGCATCGTTGAAAAAGACAAACTGATCACCGGCGAAAAGATCCGGCCGGGCTATGCGGCGATCGGTTTGAAATCTGCCGGATTGCACACCAACGGTTTCAGCCTGGCGCGTAAAATTCTGTTCGATCAGTGCAAATATACGGTACATACTTATCTGGATCGTCTGGGCGAAACGGTCGGCGAAGCGTTGCTGCGGCCGCATATCTGCTATTGGCCGGCAATTCGGCAGGCGTTGGCGGCGGGGTTGCATCTGGACGGCATCGCCCATATTACCGGCGGCGGGCTTTACGACAATGTCCCGCGGATTTTGCCCGCCGACGTCGATGTGGTGTTCGACCGCAGCGCGATCAGCACGCCGCCGATCTTCAAGCTGCTGGTGGAAGCCGGTCAGGTTGATGAGGTGGAGGCGTTCCGGGTCTTCAATATGGGGGTCGGTATGGTTTGGTTCCTGCCGCAGGACGATGTGGCGCCCGCCCTGAAGATCTGCCGTGATTGCGGCTTTACCGCCGAGGTGGTCGGTGAAGTAATCAAAGGCGATTGCCGGGTGACGATCAACTAGCCGCGGCGCTCGGTGCGCCGCGAAGCGGGGGCAGTGGATGAGTTTGAAGGATTGGCAGAAGCCGTTGAATTGGACCAGGGACTTGCTGGATAAGCCGTTCAGCCGCGCTTTTGTCAGATTGAACGGCGTGTTGCAGTTGCACGATCCCGGCGTTACTTACAGCGACCGGGTGGTGATTGCGCTGATGAAAATGGTGCTGCTCAAAAACGGCCGGTTGAACGAGCAGGCGTTGGATGCCTTTCACAGCGTATTGATTCGCGACTATTCCGAAAGCGAAGTGGCCGAGTATGTTGCCGCACTCAAGAGTTGCGCGCCGGTGGAACCGGAAGCGGCGTTGCTGGTGTTGGGCGATTTCTCGGTGGAGCAGCAGCGGCAGATCATCGAAGTGTTGATCATGCTGTCGCTCTGTTCCGGCGAATATACCGAGTCGAAGCAGGAATTCATCCGTTCGCTGGCCGACGGCATGCCGAAGGGCGCCATCGATTTCGACGCGGTCAACCAGGAGGTTTCCCGGGAATACCATCGCCGCCGCAATCTGGTGAAGTCGGGGGCCGGCGTGCTGATTGCGGTGATCGTCATCGTCGTGTTCATCATGATGGCCACCTGGTTGAAATCGGTGTTGTTCGGGACGATCCTGGCCTATATCTTTCTGCCGATGGAGAAATATTTCGAGCGGAAGCTGGGGGAGGAAAAAAGCTTTATCCACCGCTTTTTCAAGGCGCCGGACGCCGTTACCCGGCCGTTGAAACGATTTGCCGGCCGGCTCCGCAATCAGGAAGAGAGCCGTTTATCCGCGGACGAGGTGGCTCAGAAAAAGCGGCAGGCGCTGATTTCACGGGCGACGACGCTGACGGTGACGACTTTCATCGTCATGGTGGTGGTAATTATTTTCGCATTTACCTGGATATCCGGCAATTATGTGGCCGGGCTGGGCTCTTCGGTGAAGAAGTGGGCGCGGGAGAAGGCGCCGCCGCCGGCGATGGTCAATACGCCGGAGGAACAGCCGGACGCGCCGTTGGCGGTGAAATACGATGCCGCCGAAGTGCAGCAGGAGGAAAACGCGGCGCCGGAAGTGACCTTGCCGGCGATGGAACATCTGCCGCCGGTGATCGTCAAACTGGCCAATGACCTCAACCAGGACTTGAATAACCTGAAAGTTCGCTTTCAACGGCTGCCGCTGGTCAGTTGGGGGATTGAAGAGTTGGCAAAATTGCTGCAGAATCCCGAAGCGCAGCAGCAGATTATCAAAACGCTGCTGGAGAAATCGGGCGGTTTTCTGTCGTTTACCGCTTCGCTGTTGGGCAAATTGGTCAATCTGGTGCTGGACCTGCTGCTGACGGTATTTTTCTTCTCGCTGATTCTGAATAAATTGGCGTTGTTTGCCGCCAACAGTTCGACCCGGGCGCGCAGTGATTACCTGGTGCGTACCGTTTTCAACGGCAAATGGCTGCCCGGCGCGACGGAAGAGTCGCTGGCGGAGGGCGAACGCATCATCTCCGAAGTGATCAACAAGCTGCGGATCTGGCTGCGCGGTTATCTGCTGTTGATGATCATCGATTTGGCGGTTTATACAACGACGTTCATCTTGCTGGATGTTCCCTATCCGTTCGTGCTCGGCGCGATTGCCGCCTGCGGTATTTTGCTGCCGTACATCGGCCCGGTGGCCAGCGCGTTGTTGACGCTGTTGGTGACGCTGGCGGTCGGCGGAGCCGAGGTGTCCGGCTTGCAACTGGCCGGTATCGTCGGCATTTACCTGTTGGAAAATGGCTTGATCGAACAATTTTTCCTTTATCCGGCGATCATTGGCGAATCATTGGGGCTGACGACATTGGAAACCATTATCGTCGTGTTGCTCGGCGGTTATTTCGCCGGCATTACCGGCATGATTTTTGCCATGCCGACCGCGGCGGTCCTGAAGTATCTGGTTCCGCAGATTTACAATTGCTGGAAATAGCTTTGATTCCGCTGAGACGGGAAGGCCGGATTCCGGCCTGATAATTGTTCAATTACTTCCCATGTCCGGTTGCGGGGAAGTCCATTCGGGTGTAAATTGTCGTCATTGGTCAACTTTTTTGGAAATCATTGTCACCGGAGTTATTTGGGGTATGGAAGGTTTACAGGTTTTTTTGCTTGCCGTCGTTCAGGGGATTGCTGAATTTCTGCCGATTAGCTCATCCGGTCATCTGGCGGTACTGGGGCAGGTGTTCGGCTTCGACCCGGAAAGCAATGTACGGCTCAATGTGATTCTGCACGCCGGCACGTTGCTGGCTATTCTGGTTTTTTATTTTCATACGCTGTGGAATATCCTGGTCAACAAGTCGCAATGGCGGATCATCGGGCTGGTGGTCGTCGGCTCCATTCCGGCGGCGGTGATCGGCCTGGGAATCAAGAAAACCGGCTTGGATATGCAGTTGTTCAACAACTTGTTGACGCCGGGCATCGGTTTCCTGCTGACCGCCCTGATGCTGCAGTTCGCGATGCAGCGCAAAGTGAATGCGGAGAACGGCCTCGCACTGGAGCGGATGAATTTCAAACAGGCGTTGGGCATCGGGGTGGCGCAGGGCATTGCGATCGTGCCGGGCATTTCGCGTTCCGGTTCGACGATTGCGGCGGCGCTGCGTTGCCGGATCACACCGGCGGACAGTGCGAAATTTTCATTTCTGCTGGCCATTCCGGCGATTGGCGGAGCGGCGCTGCTCGATTTGCTGGAGGCCCTGAAGGCAGGGCCGGACGCGACGGCTTCGGACGGTTCGATCGCTCTTTGGATGTTGGTGATGGGGTTTGTCGTGTCGGCCGTGGTGGGATTTTTCGCATTGAAAATTTTGTTGAAATTGTTGCAGCGCGGTAAATTGCAGTGGTTTTCCTGGTATTTGTATTGCGTCGGCGTCTTGGTGTTGCTCTATTGGGCTTACTGCAATTGGTTCCGCCGCTAAAGGAGTGAAAGAATATGCTCAATCGAATTTTGTTTATCGGCGCCGGCCGGATGGCGACGGCCATTGCCGGCGGCATGGCGGCCGGTGATTTCAATCTCGATACTGTCACCGCTTTCGATATCTCCGAAGCGGCGGCGGAACGCTTTGCCGCGGCGACCGGCATCCGGGCGCTCGGCAAAGATGGCCTGGACGGCCTGATCAAAGCATCCGGAACGGTGATTCTGGCGGTGAAGCCGCAGTATTTAAAGACGGCGCTGGAGGGCAAAAAAGCGTTGTTGGCGGATAAACTGATTCTGTCGATCGTGGCCGGCGTCAAACTTGCCCGGTTGGAAGAGCTGACCGGCAGCTCCCGCATTGCCCGGGTGATGCCGAACACGCCGGCTTTGGTCGGCGCCGGCGCCAGCGCCTATGCGATGCCCGGCATCCGGGAGCCGGAGGAGCGGCAGTTGGTGCGCCGCATTCTGGAAGCGGTCGGTGTGGCGGTGGAAATTCCGGAGGCGTTGTTCGATGCGGTTACCGCGTTGAGCGGTTCCGGGCCGGCTTACGTGTTGGAAATGATTCAGGCGCTGGCCGACGGCGGGGTACTGCTGGGGTTGCCGCGCGAGCTGGCGTTGGCGCTGGCGGCGCAGACCGTCGCCGGCACGGCTCGGCTGGTGCAGAAAACCGGGGAACATCCGTCGGTGCTGCGCGACCAGGTGACCTCGCCCGGCGGGACGACGGCGCAGGCGCTGTTGGCGCTGGAAACGGGAGCGTTCAAGGGAACGCTGCTCAAGGCGATGACAGCGGCGGCCGAAC
>OJMH01001113.1_pt1 | contig 29039 bp, 22 predicted proteins | sample 1597111 | NCBI WGS metagenome assembly OJMH01 (sample SAMEA2452115, study PRJEB22498) | human gut metagenome | reverse complement strand
GACGCCCCCTGCTCAAACACCGGCGTATTGCGCCGCCGCCCCGACGCCCGATACAGGATAAGCACAAAGGATATAGAAAACTGCAAGCTAATACAAATTAAGCTCATAAAAACCGCGGCAAAGCTTCTGAAGCAAGGCGGCAGGCTCGTGTATTCAACCTGCTCAATAGATAAGCGCGAAAATGAAGACGCCCCCACCGAGGCGCTGAAGGATTTTCCCGACTTAAGAATATCGTCAATGAAAACCCACCTGCCAGATGAAGATAGCGACGGCGCCGGAATATGCGTAATAGAAAGGCAGATTTAAGCCCATGTATAATTACGGCAAAGAAGAGCTGGATTACCTGCGCTTGAGAGATCCCAAATTGGGCGAGCTTTTCGACGAATTCGGAATAATAAGGCGAGAAGAGATGAAAAATCCGTTTGAGGCCTTAATTTGCTCAATAGTCGGCCAGCAAATTTCCGCCAAGGCACAAGAATCGGCAATTAAAAAAATAAAAGCTCTAATAGGAAGAATATCGCCTTCAAACATAATAAGCTGCGAACTTGCAGAACTTAGAGCTTGCGGACTTAGCGAGAGAAAGGCGCTCGCAATAGTTGATGCGGCAAAACTCTTTGCCAATCTAAAGCTCTCAAAAAAGCGACTACTGGAAATGCAAGCCCCCCAAATAGAAAAAATCCTCACATCCATAAAGGGGGTCGGGCCATGGACCGCCGAGATGCTAATGATTTTTGCGCTCGATAAGCCCGACATTTTAAGCTATGCCGACTTTGGAATTAGAAAGGCGCTCTCCTTGCTACACGATATTGAAAAGCTGGACAAAAAAACTTTTGAAAAATTCCGCGCCCTCTACAGCCCCTTCGGCAGCGTGGCCTCGCTCTACCTCTGGGAGCTTGCGAATAAAGCTTGAATTTTAACTTGTAAAACGGCTATTTTTATAGAATCTTTCAGGATATTTGTTTTTGGCGCCCGCCCATGGGCGGGCTCGCATTCGCAAATCAGCAAACGGCGATGAAAATCCTGCATTTCACAATATCTTATCCGCTAAACTCCGGCAACATATACTCCGACTTGGACGAGCAGCTAGTCCGCAACGGACATGAAGTTAGGGTCGTCTACGCAGATCCGACAGTGGAATCGGACAAATTCGCGGAAAAAGTTTTCAAGGGCGGAGTCGAGATTCTGAGGGTGAGATCCATGAAAGTTCAGAAGTCAAACATACTGAAAAAGGGACTTTCCTTTCTGGCGCTGACACCGCTTTTGAAGGCCGCCACGAAGAAATTTTACGGAGAGGAGCGCTTCGATTTGATTCTTTTTATGGCCCCGCCCGTAACTTTCGCAAATCTCGTAGCGTGGGCAAAAAAACGCTACGAGTGCCCGGCCTTTTTGATGCAAAAAGACATATTTCCGCAAAATGCCATCGATCTTAAAATTCTGTCGAGATTCAATCCCGCCGCGCTCTATTTTAGACGCCAGGAGATAAAGATGCTAAAAGTCGCCGACCGGATAGGCTGCATGTCGGAGGGAAATATAAAATATCTGCTTAAACACAATCCCTTTCTGGCACCTGAGAAACTCGTGTATTTCCCGAACAGCGAAGAGATAAGGCCTTTCGAGAAGAATATCGCAGCAGATGGCGTTAGGGAAAAATACGGTATTCCGAAACGGGCCTGCGCCTTTCTATTCGGCGGAAACATGGGCAAGCCGCAGTACCTGGAGCTCCTCTGCCGCGCGCTCGAGCGCTTCAAGAACAGAAGCGACGTCTTCTTTATTTGCATAGGCTCGGGAACCGACGCACACAAGTTGAAAAATTGCATAAATGACGAAAGAGTGACAAACGCAAAATTTCTCGAGCATGTGCCGCGCGAAGACTACAACGCCGTCGCCGCCGCCTGCGATGCGGGAATAGTGACTCTAGATCCGAATTTTACGATTCCGAACTACCCGTCAAAGACGCTCTCTTACATGGCCTCAAAATTGCCCATTCTGGCGGCGACTGACACCAATACGGACTACAGGCAGCTAATCGAAAGCCAGGCGAAGTGCGGTCTCTGGTGCGATTCCTCGAAGCCGGAAGACTTTTTTAGAGCCATAGACGCCCTAGCGTCGGCCCCGGAAAAGCGCGTCGAAATGGGCGAAAGCGGAAGGCGCTACTACGAGAGGCATTTTGATGTGAAAGACTCGGCCGAGATTCTTGAGAACCTCATGGCAAAGCAAGGCGGACAGGCCCGCCGCTTTCATTAAAATTGACATATATTTAAAAAAATTCAACACTGCGGAAAAGTATTCGATTTATGTTTAAGGATAAAGTGTTACTAATAACCGGCGGCACGGGCTCTTTCGGCAACGCCGTTTTGGAGAGATTTCTCCCCACCGATGTGGCTGAAATTAGAATTTTCTCGCGGGACGAGAAGAAGCAGGACGACATGCGCAAATTCTACCACAACCACAAAATCAAATTTTACATTGGCGATGTGCGCGACGCCCTGTGCGTTAAAAACGCCATGCACGACGTTGACTACGTATTTCACGCCGCGGCTCTAAAACAGGTTCCGTCCTGCGAATTTTTCCCCATGGAGGCGGTCAAGACGAATGTGATAGGGACGGACAATGTCCTAAACGCCGCCATAGAGGCCGGGGTTAAAAAGGTTATTTGCCTTTCGACGGACAAGGCGGCCTATCCCGTAAATGCAATGGGCACGTCAAAAGCGATGATGGAAAAAGTTTTCGTCGCCAAATCGCGCACAAGTTCGAAGACGCTCATATGCGGCACGCGCTACGGCAATGTGATGTGTTCGCGCGGTTCGGTCATTCCGCTTTTCATAGAGCAGATAAAATCGTCGGCGCCGCTTACGATTACCGAGCCGTCGATGACCCGCTACATAATGAGCCTGGAGGAGGCGGTCGAGCTTGTAGCATTCGCCTTTCAGCACGCGAAGCCGGGCGATATAATGGTTCAGAAAGCGCCCGCATGCACGATAGCCGATTTGGCGCAGGCAGTAAAGGAACTCTTCAATTCCGATGTCGAGACAAAAATAATAGGCGTCCGCCACGGAGAAAAGCTCTACGAGACTCTCCTGACCCGCGAGGAGTTTGTCAAGGCGCAGGACATGGGCGACTTCTACCGAATTCCCGCCGACACCCGCGACTTAAACTACGACAAATTCTTCGAAAAGGGCGACGCAAAGCTCGCGTCGCTGGAGGAGTACAACTCAAACAACACTAAGCAGCTGAATGTCGAGGAAGTAAAGCAAAAGTTGCTCTCGCTTTCCTATGTGCGCGAACAGCTCGCAAACTGGAAGAGGTAGGGATGAAGATTTTAATTACGGGCGCGGAGGGTTTTGTCGGCAAAAACGTTCGTTGGCATCTCGAGCAAAACGGCTTTTGCGATCTGGTCTTGTTTGACGTTTCAACCCCGGCCGAAGTTCTCGACGAGGCGGCGTGTAATTGCAACTTTATCTTGCACTTTGCCGGAGTAAACCGGCCCGAGAATGAATCCGAATTCATGGAGGGCAACTTCGGCTTTACAAGCGAGCTTCTATCAAAGCTCAGAGCTGCAAACAACCGCGCGCCCATTCTGATTACCTCCTCCATACAGGCGGCGCTGGATAACCCCTACGGACGCAGCAAAAAGGCGGCGGAAGACTACCTGTTTGAGTACTCGAAGCAAAGCGGAGCGCCCGTCTATGTCTATAGGCTTCCGAACGTGTTCGGCAAATGGTGCCGCCCCAATTACAATAGCGCGATTGCAACCTTCTGCCACAACATAGCGCGTGGCCTGCCAATAAAGGTAAACGACCCTTCCGTGAACATGCGCTTGGTGCACATAGACGACCTCGCAGAGGAAATCCTAAATGCGCTGAGGGGAAAGCCCACAAGGGGCGACGGAGTTGAAGTGCCGGAAAATTTCTGCATGGTCTCAAAGATCCACAGGGCAAAACTGGGCGAGATTGTCGACATGCTAAAATCCTTCGAACGCTCGCGAAGCAATTTGGAGCTGCCTAATGTTGCGAAAGGCTCGCTTTCGGAGAAGCTGTACGGGACATATCTGAGCTATCTGCCCGAGGAAAATTTCGCCTATCCGCTAAAGATGAACGAGGACGCGCGCGGCTCTTTCACGGAATTTTTGCGCACGCCCGAGAGGGGGCAGGTATCCGTAAACGTGACAAAGGTGGGCGTTGTAAAGGGCAACCATTGGCACCATTTAAAGAATGAAAAGTTCTTGGTTGTGAAAGGAAAAGCCGCCATAAGATTCAGGAGGATAGGCCGCGGGGAAATCACGGAATACATTGTAAGCGGCGACAGGCTTGAGGTTGTTGACATACCCTGCGGCTATACGCACAACATAGAAAACATAGGCGAAGAGGATCTTGTTACAATCATGTGGGCGAGCGAACCCTTCGACCCCGAAAAACCCGACACATATTTTGAGAAAGTTTGAAATGCAAAAGCTAAAACTCATGACCATAATAGGCACGCGCCCCGAAATTATAAGGCTTTCGGCGTGCATAAAAGCCTGCGACAGATACTTTAACCAAGTTCTAGTCCACACGGGGCAGAACTGGGATTACACGCTAAACGAGGTCTTCTTCAAGGATTTGGGGCTGAGAGAGCCGAATTTTTACCTGAGCTGCGTCGGCAAGGATCTGGGCGAGACCATGGGAAACATAATAGCAAAATCCTACGCGCTCATGCTCGAGCAAAAGCCCGATGCACTGCTTATCTTGGGAGATACAAATTCCGCGCTTTCGGCAATTTCGGCAAAGAGGCTAAAGATTCCGATTTTCCACATGGAGGCCGGCAACCGCTGCTTCGACCAAAACGTCCCGGAGGAAATAAACAGGAAAATCGTCGACCATATTTCCGACATTAATTTGCCCTATACCGAACACTCCAGGCGCTACCTTTTGAGCGAGGGCTTCCGCAAGGAGCACATATTCGTGACGGGCTCGCCGATGAAGGAGGTTTTGAAGGCGCACGAGAGGCAAATCGAAAATAGCAAGGTGCTCGAAGAACTTGGGCTTAGGGCCGGGCAGTATATCTTAGTCTCCGCCCACCGCGAGGAAAATATAGACAATGAGGCAAACTTTATGTCGCTTATGGGCGCCATAAACGACATAGCCGAGCGCTACCAAATGCCGCTTATTTATTCAACCCACCCGCGAAGCAAGAAATTCATAGAGGCGCGCAATTTTAAGTTTAGCAGTCTCGTGAGAAATCTAAAGCCGTTCGGATTTTTCGATTACAACAAACTACAAAAGAATAGCTTCTGCGTGTTGAGCGACAGCGGCACCCTTTCCGAAGAAAGCGCCATGCTCGGCTTTGCAGGCGTCCTTTTGAGGACTTCGACAGAGCGCCCGGAAGTCTTGGACAAGGGCACCGTGATTATAGGCGGAATAAAAGACTGCGATATAGAGCAGGCGATAGATCTCGCGGTAGCCATGCGCAAAAATTCGGAAAAGACGGTTCTTGCGCCCGATTACCTCGACGAAAATGTCTCGGTAAAGGTGGTCAAAATCATCCAAAGCTACACTAAAATCGTGAATAAAGTGGTCTGGGGCAAGTAGCCATGCAGGGCGGATACGAGAGCTCAAACTTCTAAAAGAAACCGCAGGGCAGGTGCGCCCCGGCGCCGTCTTTAGAGGGCGCAGTCCGGAAGTCCGCAAAAATTCCCCCACAAAAATGGCGCGGGCATTCCCCTGGGCAAATATTCCCGAAAAATCGCTCGGCCTTGGAGTGCGCGGCCTCCGCAAAAAAACTCCCCGCAAGAAAAGCGGTTCCACGCTTTCTCCGCAAGAAGGCCGAACTTCGGCTACTTTAAAAACTTCTCCACGCCCTTTGCCGCAATACGCACGCAATCTTGGCAGGGCGTGCGAAACTTCATCTTTATTTCGCGGCAGCGCAAATCGCCGACGTGCTCTTGGAAAAATGCGTCTAGCTCCGCCCTTCTTTCGGCTGCAACGAGCTTTCGCGCGGCATACAAAGCTCCGCACACATTGCCCTCTGCCCTGCCCCCGCTTGCCGCTTTTAGCTCATTCATCTCGGAATCGCTGGCCTCGGGTCTAAAGGCCTTGAACACTGTCTGAGCGCACGAGTATGGGTTTCGGAAAGTCTCGAGGGCAATTTCCGGCTTAGATTTGCTCATTTGCCAAGACCTCCTGCTGCAACTTTGTGATGTTTGCAATTCCAATTTTTGCAAGGCGTATAAGTTCGGAGAGCTCTCCGGAATCAAAGGTCGCCTCTTCACCGGTTGACTGCAATTCGACAAATCTGCCGCCGCCAGTCATGACAATATTGGAATCCACATTAGCTGCGACATCCTCCACATAGGGCAAATCCAATAGTACATTGCCGTCCAAAATTCCAACGGAAACTGCCGCAACGGAATCTGTGAACGGATCTTCCGCAAGTTCTCCGCTTTTAATTAGCTTTCTTACGGCAAGCTTTGCCGCCACATAACCGCCTGAAATTGAGGCAGTGCGCGTGCCGCCGTCGGCCTGCAAGACATCGCAATCTATCCAGAGCGTATAGCCCGGAATTTTAGTTAAGTCCGCGACAGCTCTCAGGGAGCGGCCGATTAGGCGCTGAATTTCAACAGACCTGCCGTCTTGCTTGCCCATGCTGGGGCGAGCCTTGCGCGTCAGGGTTGAATATGGCAACATAGAGTATTCCGCACTTATCCAACCTTGCGGTGTTTCTAGGGAATTCATCCAGCCGGGAACTTTCTTTTCAAGGCAAGCTGCGCAAATAACCTTTGTATTTCCAAAGGACACCAAAACCGAGCCCGTCGCATTTGGAGCAATGTTTGGCAGGAAAGTAACTTTGCGCATTTCATCAAATGCCCTGCCGTCTTCTCTCTTAAAAATATTTTCCATACAGACTTAAAATTTAGATTAGCGCGCAAATTGCGCAAGTATTTATGAAATAAAAATCCATAATATATGGAGATGGTTGGAAAATATGAAATAAAAATTAATTGTCTAAAAAAAAAGCGAAAGGCGAACCTTCGGCTTAAGAAATTTAAATGAAAGCGAAAAAACTACGCCTCTACGACAGCGACCTTGCGGTGAGCGCCGTCCCATTTTACGACGCCGTCTTTGAGAGCGAACAAAGTGTAGTCGCGCCCCATACCTACATTTTCACCAGCGCGAATCTTGGTGCCGCACTGACGCAAGATGATGTTGCCTGCAACAACCACTTCGCCGCCGAACTTCTTAACGCCGCGACGCTTTGAATGAGAATCTCTACCGTTTTTAGCTGCGCCTTGTCCCTTCTTGTGTGCCATGACTTATCCTTTCGATTACGCCTTGATAGATTCAATCTTTAAAACAGAAAGCTCCTGACGGTGGCCGCGCTTGCGCTGATAGCCCTGACGGCGCTTTTTCTTTATTATTACGACCTTAGAACCGCGCTTATTTTCAAGAATCTTTGCCGTTACAACTGCGCCATCCACGAGCGGCGAACCAAACTTCACATCTGCGCCGTCGCCAGCCATGAGAACATCTTTAATCTCGACAACGTCGCCTGCGTTCGAACCCTTGAAACGGTTGACGAAAACAATATCGCCCTCAGCCACTGTGAGCTGCTTACCTTGTACTTTTATTGTCGCTTTCATTTCCTTAAAATTTTGTAAAAGTAACTGACTAAATAGTATTTTTTTGTTCGCGCAAGCTTTTTTTAAAAAATTTTGCACTTTTAGATTGGCGAACGGAAACTTTGAAAACCCTCAAAATTGTCAGCCTCTATTTTTTTATTGAAAAGAAAGGAAAGGTTATTAGAAGATGAATCCCTGTCAATGACTTTTACTAATTTTACTTTTTCGACTCTTGCTTCAATCTCGCTAGCGACTGTCTTGCAAGTGCCACTTAAGGCCTCGCAGATGCCTTCGGCAGACTTTAGAGATTTCGTAGTTTCCGTGGAGAGCGTTGAGCAAGAACCCTATAATTTTGGGATTGTAAACGAAATTATCGGAGCTTCCGCGCTTTACGACTTGGGCGTTGTTGGCTGGAACGCAAAAATTGCCAATATAGAGTCCGCCCAGCCGTGGCTAGAGCACGATGCGTTTACAAATACCATTTTGGGCGAGACCTTCACACCCGATGGCGCACTGAGCGAAAGCAGGGCTCACGCCACCGCGACAGCCTCTATATTAGCCTCGCTCGGCCCCGAAGACGACGAGGGCTACTACTCCTACCTATACTGCGGGATAGCGCCAAGGGCAGAGTTAAATTCGGCGTCAATAGCAAGCAAGATTAACGAGGACGAAAGTTTTGAGATAGACGAAAACGCATTCTACTCTGCCTACAAACACTTTTTTTTGGATAGCCCCGTGGACGTAATCAGTTCCTCGTGGGGTGCCACCTACTCCGAGCCCGAGTTGGACGAAATATCTCACCTTATGGACGCCTTTATCGCAAAGGCGCAAAATGTGACCATGGTTGCCGCGGCGGGCAATGCAGGCGAAGATGGAACAAACTCCGTTGGCTCTCCGGCAAAGGCCTTCAACACGATATCAGTGGGGGCGCTTACAAATCCGAATAACTTTGACAAAGTAGCCCCCTTTAGCTCGCACGGTCCCTGCTATTTTTACAATCCGATTACAAACGAAGTTGTAAAAAACGCGCTTGTCGGCGTGGATATTGTGGCGCCGGGAGAATACGTTGGAGGAGCCGCATTTGACGATAGCCTGGCAGTTGCAGATCGCCCCAAAGACGAAGTCTACGCCGTAAGCGGAACGAGCTTTGCCGCCCCCATAGTGGCGGGAGCAGCAGCTCTTCTTTGCGATGCAGGCAAAATTCTCGAAGCCGACCCCGACGCCATTGCGAAGGGCTGGTCAGAAAAGGCTAGAGATGCCCGTGTTATAAAGGCTGTGCTGCTAAATTCCGCCGTAAAACCCAACGATTGGACGAATAATGCAAGCCTGCAAAACGGCGTGCTTGTGACTACCCAAGCCTTGGACTACAACTACGGGGCGGGAATATTAAATGTTGAAAAGGCACTTGAGCAATATACGAATTTCACGGACAAATCCGCCTGGCTTACAAACACGATTTTCATGGGTATGGAAATTTCATACGACTTGGGGATATTGGAAGCCGGCGACACATTCACATCGACACTAGTCTGGTTTGCGCAAAATTCGGCCGAGTTTGCCGAAACATATTCCGACGCTTTAATTTCGGATTACGCCCTGTCAAATTTGGATTTGGAACTCTGCATGAGCATAGGCGACGATATAGTCTGCATAGCTAGCTCCGAGGCCCAGTATTCCACAGTCGAACACATATACCTCACCTTGGAGGAAACTGCGAACTACTACATAAAGGTAGCCTTCGACTCCATGGTTTACGGACAATTATCCTCAGAGGAGTTTGCACTCGCCTGGAGCGTGGTTCCGGAACCCGCCGACATGGCTTTTACATTTGCATTGCTTGCAATTTTACTTGCTATTTTTAGGCGCAAAAAAAGATTCTAAAGTCCATTCAAATTTAAATGCGCTACAAAATTAAAGCGCCCATTTTAAAAGCTTTGAATGCAAGTGAAGCAAGCGCTTCCTAGCTAAGAAGCTCGGAAGTTTTTAACTGCGGCGCAAAATTCAGGCAAGCCTGTTTAACCTCTCCGATTTGCAGCTTTTAGGGCTGGGCGATTTTTTGCGCTCCAAAAGGTCGTTTAAATAAAAAGACAAAGGCCCTTAAAAGATGCACCAGCCAGAAATACAGAGGTAACTTGCGCCTGCCTGCGGAGGCTAAGAAAGCGAATTTAAAGCCCGCCCGCAAGCGCAACATGCCTTCTATGAAGGCGAAAATAGATGGGCCAGCCTAAGTAAGCTAGCAAATCAAATCCTCAAAGTTTGAAAAATCAGCGGTAAAGCCGCCGGGCTTGCCCTTGCAAATTACACTCACTGCATCGTGCGAGTGCAGGCTTTCAAGGTGTATGCAGGCAGCCTCAAAGTCGGCTATGCGCGGGTCTTTGTCAAGCTCTGCGTAAACTAGCCTTGCGGCGTCCTCCACAAACTTTACGTAAGCGCCGTTTAGCTCGGCAAAGGCCTGTTCGTCCTCTCGCTTTACCATAACTTGCGTTTCAGTCTTTAGCGCATTTAGGCACAGCGCCTGCAAGTCCTCGATAAACATAGTTGCGCCCTTTGCAAGCTCTATGCTCACCCTCACCTTGCTGCGCTGCGAGTGAGGTATGCAAAAGATGTCGCGGTGTGCGCGGGCGTGTTCACTGAGCTCCGCCGAGCATGGGCAGGCCGAGGAATAGACAAATTCAAAATGTATTAGCCTGCGCAACCTGTCTAAATCGTCCAATCTCGCCTCAAAGGCGCAATTGTAATACTGCCACCCCTCAAGCTCGCTTCTTAAGCTCTTCTGCTTTATGGGGTAGGAAAATTTTATCTTTAAAAACGCGCGGGAAGTCACCACATCGCGCTTCATTGCGCGCAAGATTTCCTCGAGAATTTCCGGCGTAAAAATCCTGTCTTTAAAAGTGTAAAAAGTGCGCATTATGCGCGACATATTTATGCCCTTTGCGTCCGCCGCAAGCGACACCGTACCTGTGACGGAAGCCTCCAACTCGCGAACCTCGCAATCCTTGGATAGGAACTTAAGCGGCAGCTTGAAGTTGTGCATTCCAACCTGCATAATCGGTACGTTTGCGCCCTTAATTTGGGCGCTTCCCGCGTTTTGCATATCGGGCAAGGAAGCGTCGTGGCAAGTGTGTGCCGCGGCGCAGCTATTTGTATGTAACTCTTTTTTAGACTGATTCATATCTATTTTTGGGCGCGTAGCGCAAGTAGCGCTAAACGCCAAAGTGTGCGCGCGAGTGCTGCCCCAAACGCGCGCTTGTTAATATAAAACTCGCAACTTAAATACATTCGCCCCAAAAATGTCCAGCCTTTTTTAAACTCTACAACTTAGACAAATCTTTTGCGCTCCCAGACTATTTTTTCTTCATGAGCTTAAGATTTACATTCCCATTGAATTGCAATATCCTAAATTAAGGTCTTAAAAAGATATTTTAAATCTAATTTCCAAAGATAGAACACATTGGCCAATTCAAGTTTTCAAAAGCAAAGCCAAAGCAAACTCTTTAAAAACGAGAGTTTTTAACTTCTGCAATAAGCGAAAATTTATGTTTTTCAAATACCGACAAGCCCTACAAATAAAACGCCATTTCCAGTATGTATCTCATTTAAACCTTGAAGTGATAAAGTAAAATTAACCCCAAAGTAAAAAATGCAAAAAGGCGGTCAAACAACCGCCTTAAAAAAAACTAAAAGTTTTTAGTGAGCTAAAAAGCAACACCTAAAGCCAGATTACTCTGCAAATGCGATATCCGGAGCAAACGACACCGACAAGCGGTACTGCATTCCCGGGCGCATCACTAAGGGATGCGAGCGCTCCAATATCTGTAAGTAATGTATCTTTCCCCAGAAGGTCCTGTATGCCGGATCGTCGGAAACTACCTGAGTGTCCAGCCACTCGGCCTGGAAGTCGTCCTTTTCAACCGCTATCCCAAGCCCGTTTTCGCCTATCGCGTAGGTCGTCGGAACGTGGTACTCGCTGTGCGGAGCGGCTATGGCAACTACAAAGCGCATTGAATCGAGCTGAATTTGCTGCTTAACAGTGTAAATAAAGTCCGCCACAATCTTATCGCCCGAGAAAGACCAGCTAACCTTGCAAGACCCAAGCCCCGGAAGCATCTCGCCGTCCGAGGAAATCAACTCCGGCTGCTCGTAGCGGAAGAAGTAGGAGTTGCGCAAGCCTATGCCGGAAGTGCAGCGCTTGCCGTAGAAAGATGGCGTAGTCTTAACGCCCTTAAATGTGAGCTCCGGAAGCAATATGGGCATATATCTGTCTGCCGGCCAATCGAAAATTCCTACCATGTGCGGGAAAGCCAAAGATGAAGAGGAATTCTTTGCGCCCGCAATCAAAGGCAGATGCAAGTGCAAGCCGCTCTCGGAATTGTGGTAAATGAAAAGCCCCTGCTCCTTCTTTTGCGAGGAATCAAAGCTTATGTATTTGCCGAAGCTCTTTGTCGTGCGCGGCGGAACCTGCATGGAGCGGTTTACACACTTTGCAAGGCGCGCCCACTGGCACAAGTAGCGCGCGGCGTCAAAATTGACAACTCTTGTCGAGTGCGCGTCCGAAGTTCTCTCGGCATCGCGCACAACCATGTAGCCGTCCTCCTGATTTAGGAAGGTCATGAAGAAGAACTGGAATAGGCGGCGGAGCATATCGATGTAATCCGACATCTTGTCTTCCGTAATCCAGCCGTCGCGCATGGCCTGCAAAATCATGGAAATGCAGTACATCTGGCTGTATGCGCCCAAATTTCTGCCGAAGCTCCAGCCCAAGCCGTCTGCGCGGACGATATCAGGAAAGAGCTTTAAATACTTCTCTCCAAATGTTCTGAGGCTCGGAATTTTCCTGTCGCGCAAGTGCATATTTGCATGTAGCTGCAAGGCCTGCCTTATAAACACGAAAGCCGTAACGCCACTTAAATCAAACTGCCCCGTCAGGCGCCCCTCGAGCTTGTCATCAAAGTAATTCGCCGACGATGTCTGCTGGATTCTCTCCAAAAATCTATCGATTAGCTTGCCAGTCTCGTCTTTTTTGCTAAGCCCCATGCTAAAGCGGGCAACAGCCTTTGCGATGTTGAAAATCTGGTTTATATCCTCGTAGTCGGAGCGCGCCAAGAGTTGGCGGTCGAGTATCTTGCGAGTGTCTTCAGAGAGCTTTTCCCAAACGGGGTTTCTATCTTTTGCGGGGCCGAAGGAGAGCAAACCTAGAGCCGAATAGCCTATGGCGCTCTCGGACTCGGAGGCCTCATTTGCGAGCTTTGTTATGCACTTTGCGGCCAAGTCAACAATGTCGTAGCCCTGAAATTGCGACTCTCCCGTAGCTCTGTAAAATTCGCCCAAGGCGAACGCGGCGTTTCCCGATTCCTCTAAAGAGGAGGTTTCGCCCTCAAGCGGCAATATGGAGCCGTCTTGACTTATTGATTCGAGGTTGCGGCCCAAAATCGAGCGGGCCATATCCATGCATTGCTCGGAAAAATTTAGCATCTTCTTGCGTTATAAAACAGTATTGAAGTGTCTAGCCCTAGCAGTTTTTCAAGCTTTGTCAAACCAAAAAAGGGGCTGTATGCTATATTTTCCTATTTTTGAAATGCTTTGGATAGCGGCTCTTAAGTTCCTTTTCTATGGCGGGCCACGAGGTTTTCCAAAATTCGCCCAAGTTTTGCGTAAGCTGAACGGGGCGTCCATTGGGCGCCAAAAGCTCGAATACGGGCGCTACCTTGCCCTCGCAAATCTTTACTTTCCGCTCGTCAAAATCGAAGAAGTCCGAGAACTTTGAGGAGATTACCGCGCGCTTTAAGTCGGCCTCGTAGCGTATCTCAACGGGCTTTCGCCTAGTCTTAAATTCTACAAAACGCGGCGCCAAGTAGTCCAAAAGCGCAAGCTGCTCGCGCGAAAGCCACGCGCGCAACGCGCGCATTACGTTTGCGTTTTTTAGCTCCGAATAGGAATTGCTCTCGAGAGCAAGCTGCTCGAATATGAGCTTTAGCGCCTCCTCGTCTATAGCCGAAATTCCGCTTTCGGGCGCGTTCTTTGCGACGAAGTTTACGCGCCTTATGAAAGACTCCTCCTCCTCGCCCCAATTTTTAAACTGAACTTTTTTCGAGAGAACCAAGCCGCTTAAAACCTGCGCGGTCTCCTCTTTCGTGGCGTCGTCGCGGCAGCTTTCCTCCAAAATTAAATCGCGAAATTTAACGCAGCGCTTGCGCATCACGCGCTTTAAATTTTGCTCGAAAAACACTTCGCTAGTCTCCGAAAAATCCTCCGCAAAGAGCTCCTTTAAATCTTCAATTTGCACGGGACATAGCATTGAAGCCATAATTGAAGCCCCCGCCGCCAAGCTCTGCTCTTCAAGCTCAAGAGCTACAAACAACTTTGAGGCAAAGCGCTTTGAGCCCTTTCTAATCTGGGCGCGCTTGCCCCCGACAAGTGCGCAGGCGCTCGTCCCCTCGTTTGGCCGCGAACAGAGCCTGTCGGAAAATGCGCTCAATATTGCCTTTGAGAGCATCTTTTGCTCGTCCTTTTCGCAATCCAAGCTATCTACGTTTATCTGCCTTTTTAGCTCGCGGGCGCGCTCGAAGGCGGTGCGGGCGTTTGCAGAGTGTATGCCAAGGCGCCTGCAAAGCCCCTCGTCAAAGCGGTTTTCGCGGGCAAATTCGCAAAGCTTTATGATTTCCATCATCTCGCTTTCGGCGTCGGCCGTAATTTCGTCGCGCTCAAAGGCGTCGCGCTCGTCCTTTAAATCGAGCTTTATTTTTAGCTCGGAGGCCGCCGCGCACATTGCGGCCAAATTCAGGCAATTTAGCCGCGCCCCCTCCAAGAGCATCTTGGCGTAGCGCGGTTCAGCCGGCAGGCGCGACATTCTCACGCCCTCTGCGGTAATGTTTCCAAATTTATCCAAGGCGCCCAGATTCTTTAAAATTTCTATCGCCTTATTTTGCGAGTCCGCATCCGGAATATCTATTAGCGGAAGCCCGCTTAGCTCCAACCCCGCGCTCTTTAACCAAAGAATTATCTGGCTTAAATCTAAGCGCAAAATTTCCGGCGTTAAGAACTTTTCGAAGTCGGACTCTTCCGACTGTCTCCAGAGGCGCACGCAAAGACCCCTGCTCGTCCTGCCCGCTCGCCCCGCCCGCTGAAGGGCGCTAGCGTAGCTTATGCGCTCAGAAAATAAAGTGTTTACCGCGCGGACTTTGTCGTAGCGCGCGACTTTCGCAAGACCGGAATCTATCACGCAATTTACGCCCTCTATAGTAAGAGATGTCTCGGCGATATTTGTAGCAACTATCACCTTGCGCTTGCCGCTATCCTCCAAGACCCTATCTTGCATAGCTGAACTCAAGCCGCCGTGAAGGGGCAGAACATCAAATTTAGAGGCCTCGGGCGTCTTTAAAATTGCGGAAATTGTGCGCGAAATTTCGTAGGCACCGGGCATAAAAATCAGAATATTTCCCTCCGGCAAAGTGCGCGCAACTCTTCTAAATTCCGCTGCAGCCTTGTCCCAAATGCGCTCGTTTTGCCCGCGCATGGGGGCGTATTCAATATCTATCGGGTAGGCGCGGCTTTCGCAACTTAGCTTAAGCGAATTTTCGCCTAGGCTTTTTAAAATTAAATCCGTGTCTATCGACGCCGAGCAAACCGCCAAAACTATGTCGGGGCGCTTGCTTGCGAGAGTTTTTAAAGCGAGGGCAAGGGAGATGTCGCTAAATATGTTTCGCTCGTGAAATTCGTCAAAAATTATGGCGCCTACGCCCTTTAGATAGGGGTCGGCAAGTATCATGCGCGCAAGTATGCCCTCGGTTAGAAATACTATCTTGGTGGCGTCGCCAAAATTTTTGTCGCTTCTTATGTGCCAGCCCGCGTAGCCGCCCGCCTGTGAATTTGCCGAATTTGCTACAAACTTTGCAAGCATTCGCGCCGCAACCCTGCGCGGCTGCAAGACTAAGATTCTGCCCTCTATGTTGTCGGCAAAAATTACGGGAAGCCGAGTCGATTTTCCCGAGCCCGTTGGAGATGAAAATACGAACTTTTTGACGCCTTTTTTAAGCGCCTCAACTATTGGCTCTCGCAACTTATCTACGGCAAGTTCCATGAAAATTATCTTTGGAATTTTAAAAATTGAAATCGTGCAAATTAGAAGCGTAGAAGCGCAACTTGCGCAAGAAATAGAAATCTCCCTCAAGGCGCTTTCCGCTTTTTAACTAAAACGCAAAGCGCCCAAGCCAAGTGGCAAGCGGGCGCCGAAAATGCGAAAGTTTTGGCAAAGCCAAGGCAATGAAGAGGCGAAAAATCCGCGGCCTTGCAAACCCTAGCTTGCCGAAATTTCCAAGTCGGAAAGCATTTGGGCTGTGACTTCCCGCGCCTCATCGACACTGTCGGCCCTCGCCAAAAGCACCGCCATTCTGCGGTGGTCCTTAACTTCGGGCTTGCCGAAAATGCGCATGTCAACCTTCGGCCTGTTCAAGACCTTGTCTATTCCGCCGAACTCGACCTCCTTAAAGTTGCCCTCCAAGACCACCGCCCTGCTGGCGCTAGGCCCGTAGAACTCTATGCTATTTATGGGTATTCCCAAAATCGCCCTCGCGTGAAGCGCAAATTCCGAAAGGTTTTGTGAAATCATAGTGACCATGCCCGTATCGTGCGGGCGCGGCGAGACTTCGCTAAATATGACTTCCTCGCCCTTTATGAAAAGCTCCACTCCAAAGATTCCCCAGCCGCCCAGGGCGTCGGTAATTTTCTTTGCGTACTCCTGCGCCTTTTTTATCGCTTGCTCGCTCATCTTAGCGGGCTGCCAGCTTTCGCGGTAGTCGCCGTCAATCTGCTTGTGTCCGACGGGCGGGCAGTAAGAGGTTCCGCCGCTGTGGCGAACGGTTAGAAGCGTAATTTCGTAGTCAAAATCTATAAAGCCCTCGACAATCACCTTGCCGGCGCCCGCCCTGCCGCCGCTTTGCGAGTACTGCCAAGCGCGCTCTATGTCGCTTTCGGAGCGTATCGTGCTCTGTCCGTGGCCCGAGGAGCTCATTATGGGCTTAACTACGCAGGGAATGCCTATCTTTTTAACTGCCTGCAAAAATTCCTCCTTATTGGAGGCAAACATGTAGGGCGAGGTCTTCATGCCGAGCTCCTCTGCCGCGAGCTTTCTTATATTTTCGCGGTTCATGGTAAAGTTAACGGCCTTTGCGGTGGGAATAACCCTAAAGCCCTGCGCCTCAAGCTCCAAGAGCTTCTGGGTTGCAATTGCCTCTACTTCCGGAATTATGAGGTTCGGATTTTCCTTTCGTATTACATGCTCCAAAGCTTCTGCATCGAGCATTGAAATTACGTAACTGCGGTCTGCAATCTGCATTGCGGGCGCGTCTTTATACTTATCTACGCCAACAACTTCCACGCCCAGGCGCTTCAGTTCTATCGCGACTTCCTTGCCGAGTTCGCCGCAACCCAAGAGCATGGCCTTTGTGGCGCTCTTCTTAAAAACCGTTCCAATTTTTACCATATTGTAAAATGAACAATCATTCCCGATTAAAGTCAAATCTATATATTTATAAATTCTTGCAAAAAAGCTTTATGAGGGCACTAGTTTTACGATGAATTTACAAATGTAACTGAAAGGCAAATATGTTAAAAAACGGTAAATTTATAGGTGTAATTCTAACAATAGCGGGCTTGCTCTGCCTGCTTTACCCGATTGCGGCGTCAGTATACGTGGACATTGTGGTTGGAATCTGCCTCTTTGTTGGGGCGTTTTTTGGGCTCTTTCAATGCCCGCAGGGCAAAACCGGCTGGGACAAGGCCCTGTATTTCGCGCTGGCTTTGCTCTACGCGCTTGCGGGATTCTTTATGATTGCAAATCCGCTTGAGGGGACAGTCGCGCTAAGCCTTGCGATAGGCGCAATATTCGTAGTGCAAGGGATTTTCACATTCGCCTATGCCGCCAAGGCAAGGAAATCGGCCATGCTAATTTTAAACGCGATTGTGACATTAATTCTCGGTATCCTAATCCTATCCAACATAGCCGAGGCTCTCTGGATAATCGGAATGCTTGTTGGTATAAATCTGCTCTTTACAGGACTTTCAATCTTTACGCTAAAAACTCCTCAAGAGGATTGAGCCGGAGATTGCAGCCGGATTTTTAGCACACAGATAAGTGTGTTAAAACATAAAGCCGCATGCATTAATCCAAAAGAGACGACTCGAAGAGCCAAGTTTTTAAATGTAGTTATGTTTAGTTAAGTATTGACTCTCTGAAAATAGTTTTAAAGATAGATTCTGAAAACAGATACAACTTTCAAACTTGCGGAGGAAATACAATGCTAGACACCAGATTACTAAGACCTGCCAAAATATTTTTTATGGCGGGTCTTTATTTTGCACTAAATTCGCTGACTGCTGCGGAATACTTTGTAAATCAAAAACTTGGAAGCGATAAAAACGACGGCTCAAAAAATGCGCCATTTAAGACGATTCAAGCCGCCGCAAACATCGCAAAAGCGGGCGATACTATAACAGTGGCCGAAGGCGTTTACCGCGAGATGATAGACCCGAAAAACGGCGGTAAAAGCGAGCTTGCGCGCATAGTCTATCAGGGCGAAAAGGGCAAGAAAGTTCAACTCAAGGGCTCGGAGATAATTAAGGGGTGGCATAAACTTGAAAACGGAACTTGGAAAGTTGTAATCCCCAACAAATTTTTTGGCACCCACAATCCGTACAAGACGGAAATTGAGGGCGACTGGTTCGGAATGAAAGGCAGGCCCCACCACACGGGCGAAGTATTCTTAAACGGCAAATCGCTCTACGAAAAAAATAAGCTCGAAAAGCTCACGGCGCTCGACCAAGAAGTAAATCCGCGCGACCCCGAAGGCTCAAAGCTGCGCTGGTTTGTGGAAAGCGACGATGAAAATACGACGATTTACGCAAATTTCGGAAGCGCCGACCCAAACAAAGAGCTTGTTGAAATTTCTACGCGCTTCAGCTGCTTTTACCCGACTAAAGAGGGCGTAAATTACATCACCATACGCAATTTCGACATAAGCCAAGCCGCAACCCAGTGGGGGGCGCCCACCGCGCACCAAATCGGCATGGTCTCTACAAACTGGAGCAAGGGCTGGATAATAGAAAACAATAAAATCCACGACAGCAAGTGCAGCGGCATAACGCTGGGCAAGGACCTCCTAAGCGGCCACAACCTCTGGCTAAAAAAGCCCGAAAAAGACGGCTCGGTGCACTACATAGAGGCCACGTTCGCGGCGCTGGAGCGCGGCTGGAGCAAAGATAAAATAGGCTCGCACATAGTTAGGAATAACGAAATCTACAACTGCGAGCAAACGGGCATGTGCGGCAGTCAGGGCGCGGCCTTCAGCATTATTGAAGATAACTACATACACGACATCTGGACAAAGCGTCAATTCGACGGCGCGGAAATAGGCGGCATAAAGTTCCACGCAGCAATTGATACAATCATAAGGCGAAACCGCATAGAAAATTGCGGCAGGGGCATATGGCTAGACTGGATGACGCAGGGAACGCGCGTAACACAAAACCTTCTCTATGGCAACACCACAGACGACGTCCATGTGGAGGTAAGCCACGGACCCTTTACGCTCGATAACAACATATTTTTGTCGCGCATAGGCGTGTACGTATTTAGCGGCGGCGGACTCTACGTAAACAACCTCTTCGACGGAATGTTCAGGCACTTCTTCGACGGCAGATACACGCCCTACCACTTCGCGCACTCCACGCGCATAAAGGGAGTTTCCGTGTGCGTTGACGACAACCGCTACTTCAATAACCTCTTTACCGCCACTTTAAAGAATAATGAAGTTCCGAATTTGGAGCTCTACGGGCTATCCTATTACAAGGGCAAGAAGGGGCGCTTTAACTTCGATTTTAACGCCTACCTAAACCGCGCAAATCAGCCCGACGGCGAGAAAAATTCGTTTTCAAACAAGGAATTTAATGCCGACTTAAAGCTGGAAGAAAAGGGCGGTGAAGTCTGGCTTAGCTTCAATCTGCCGCAGGGCTTTGAAAAGTTTTTAGCGCCGACTGTCGAGGGCGGAAAGCTTGGCGAGACCTTCATATCCGAGGAATACTTTGAAAATCCCGACGGCTCTGAGCTTGTGCTTGACACCGACTACTTTGGCAATAAGAGAGGCAAAAGTTCCTTTGTAGGGCCATTCTCAAAAGGCCTCAAGGCGGGTTTAAACAAAATCAAGGTATGGCCCAGAAAATAGATTAAAACTTAGCGGGGCGATTAGAATCTACAGCGCGAAAAATTCAAAAGAAAATCAAACCAAAAAAGGGACTTAAATTTTTTAATTTAAAACTTTCCTTCCTCAAATCGGCGCGCCTAACTTAGGGCGAGCCGATTTTTTTGCAAGAGCGAGAGAAAGTTAGGAAGCATCGCTACGACAAGCGCAAATGCCGCAGACAAATTCAAGCTAAAACATTCCTAGAAAATTAAAGGAAATACCTCAATATTGCTCGCCCGTCTAAAATCTAAATTGCCGATACAACTTGCACTTGACTCTGGAATTGAGACAAGCCCTACGCTGTTTTACTTAATACTCATCTTGCAAAAAAAAGCTAAAGCATGTAATCATCAAAAGAAAATGATTATAAGTGCAAGTAGGCGGACAGACATTCCCGCATTTTATTCAAAGTGGCTATTAAACAGAATAAGAGACGGATATGTGTGCGTCAGAAACCCCATAAACCCGCGTCAAGTAAGCAAGGTATCGCTTTCTCCGGAGCTTGTGGATTGCATTGTGTTTTGGACAAAAAATCCAAAGCCAATGCTAAAGATTTTAAATCAGCTAAAAGAGTACAACTACTATTTTCAATTCACTTTAACTTCTTACGCAAGAGATATTGAAAAAAATTTACCCTCCAAAAATGAAAGCATTTTGGATACCTTTAAGAGTCTCTCCGATACCATAGGCCCTGAAAGAGTTATATGGAGGTACGACCCAATACTCATAAATAAAACATACAGCTTGGACTACCACATAAAAAATTTTGAAAAACTATCAAAAAAATTGGGCAATTACACCAAGCAGTGCACCATAAGCTTTATAGATTTATATAGGAAAATTACCAATCGCCTATCGCTACATTCAATTGCGGAACTTGATACCGAGACAAAACTAAAACTTGCCGAAAATTTTGCACTAATAGCATCGGCATACGGATTTAAAATTAAGACCTGCTCCGAAAATATTGACTTGGAAAAATACGGGATAAAACATGCAAGTTGCATAGACCGCGAACTAATCGAAAAAATAATTAAAGCAAAAATTAATGTAAAGAAGGACAAAACCCAGAGAAGCGAATGTGGATGCGTAGAGAGCATAGATATAGGAGCATACAATACATGCTTGCACGCCTGCGAATATTGCTACGCAAACTTTAAAGACTGCATTATACAAAATAAAATTCGAAATTACGACGAGAATAGCCCCATGCTATGCGACAAAATGAGCGATAAAGATACAATAATAGAGCGAAAGATGAAGTCCATTCTAGAAGCTCAAAGTTATCTCTTTTAATGAATTAAACGCCAACTCTAAGGTGTGAACTGACACCGCAAAACAAATTGAACTAATTTGCCGAAGAGCCGAACGGGAAGCGCCGAAAAATTTACAGAATAATGCTACTTTCTTTTACCCGTTTTATCTAAAAACAATTTGAAGGCAAGAGAGATTAAGAATTATGCGCCCCTCGCCCTCAATAAACTTAGGTAAAAGGAAAGCGCCGAAATTTTCGGCGCTTTTTATTTTGCGCCCTCAGCTTGAGAGCGCCGCGGTCCAAACTCACACATTTAGACCGATAGTTGGTTGAGCTTTTGTTTAAATTCCTTCCAGATTCATTTCAGTTCCCGCGCGCAATTTTAAAGCGACAGTTAGAAGATTCTGCCAAGCGGTTGTAAGTTTGAATAACATAGCATTCGCCCACCGAGCTAAGAGTCTTGTAAAAATATCAGCCTTTAAACCGCAACAATAGTACCTTGGGTTTTCTTGCGGAGTGCTCAAAATTGCGAAACTTAGGCAAAAGACATCGACCTCTCCACACAGCGCAAGTCCCTGCTGCAATTTCCTGCGAGAGAAATTGTCTTTCATAATCTCGAGATGCCCACTCGGCACTGAATTGCTACTCACAGAAGCAAAGACTTCTGCGCTAAAAAATAGCGGAAGCTTAGCGCTCGCAAAGCAAAGCAAATCTCTCAATACATTTTCCATTTTTCCACACTCTGAGCAAAACAGCTAAATACTTTGCTCTTTCATAAATTTCTAGATTTTCAAATAGAAATCTTCAAGATTTTAAGCTTGCAAAAAATTTAAATTTTATGACATTTAATCTATATTATATATTCAGTTCAATATGCTTAAAAATAAAGAGTTATTCTAGAATTACAAAAGAGATAACAATATATATAACTTAATTTTAATGACAAATGAGGCGCAAAGTTTTGCAGACTTTTACGTACCTTCCTGTAGATGAAAAAGCCATAGACTTCGGTTTCTACTGCACTTGCTACGGCTCTCAATACATTCCCGCCGGAGAGGTGTACCCGCCGAGAAGGCATCCGCCAAAGTATATCTTTAAGTTCTCTGAAGGGCGCATACTGCCGGAATACACACTCGTATTTATAAGCGATGCAAAGATAGACGGCATACTCGACACAAAAGCCGGCCGGCAAAAGATCCCAACTGATTCATTCTATTTAATTTCGCCATCAACCTGGCACCGATACCGCCCCGATATAAAATCCGGCTGGACGGAACTATGGATAGGCTTTAACGGTAAAACCGCCCACTCCTACTTCAACAATCAGAGCAACATTGAATCGGAAAAAGTCTACACGCCTGAAAATTTTTCAGACTTATTTGATAGCGCACTGGAATTTACAAAAATCCTAAATCAAAGCGAACGCCCCACCTCGGGAATTATTGCGGCAAATCTATTCGGACTCATAGCCAAAATAGAAGCTGCTATAAAACAAAAAAAGAGAAACGCCGACAAAACAGAGCAAATTAGCAACCTAAAAGACGAGATACAGAAATTGATTTGGAGCTGGGCGCACACAGACATTAAAGTTGAGGACATCGCCCGCGAACTTGGGTTAAGCCCACGAACTCTATTTAGAAAAGTTTCCGAATTTAAAGACTTTTCAATAGGCAGAGAAATAGACCTCTGCAAACTATCTAGGGCAAAGGAACTCTTAGCCACCACAGACATTCCAATCAAGGCCGTTGCAAACCTCGCGGGCTACAAAAATATTTACGGGATGCGGCTCGCATTTTTAAGGGAAACAAATCTTACACCAAAGGAATTTAGAGACAGATTTGCCGGATACTTCTAAAAAAAGCCCCCTGAACGCGGAGGCTATAAAGCGAATATGAAGAAATTAAACCGCCCAAGCCTCGCGCTGACGGCGAATCATCATCTTGTCTTGAGTAGGATTTCCAGTGCTTTCAGTCTTAGGATTCCAATGCACGCTCTTTCCGCTTCTTACAACGACATCGCAAATCTGCGATATGGTGTCGCTTCTTATAGCGGCCTCGCAATGCGAAACTGTAAGTTCGCGGGTTTTGCAGCAATGCAGGAAGTTTGCGGCGTGGTCAAAAGACTTTTTGTCCAAGTTTGTGGCTCTCCAATCGCCGGGCTTAAGCTCAATCTTTTCAAGGCGCGGATCTGAACAGATAAAGTATGGCCTGTCGGTAGCTATCCAACCCTCATCGCCTATAAAGACAAGCTGTGGATCCGCCATACCGCGCAGATTCCTTCTTATATCTTCATGCTCCACAAACAAATCTTCAACATTCGGATTCGCCACAAAGTGAACGTCCACTCCGTTTGCATACTTCATTCTGAAGTTCCAATCCGTCAATGTGTCGAATATGCCGCAGGCAGGTATTACGCCGCTGCCCTCCACAAGTATGGGCCCTGAGGAATCCTGATTTAAGCCCCACTGCATAAGATCGAGTGGGTGCGCCCCCCAACCCGCAATAAAGCCCAGAGCGTAGTCGTATATAAACCAACCTCCGCCCTGCGAAACTCTGACGTCGGAATAGGGAGCAAGCGGGGCAACGCCCAACCACTGGTCGTAGTCAAAACCTGCCGGAATAGCTTGCTCTACAAATTTTGTCTGATTTAATCCACCGCCGCCGCAGCGCAAAAGCACTTTTTTAATGTTTCCTATATAGCCGTTTCTAACAAGCTCGACAGGGCGCTGCATTGTGTAGCCCGAGCGCTGCTGGGTGCCGTATTGGAACACGACCTTATTTTTTGCAACCTCCTCGCGCAACTTTTTGCGCAAGTTCATGCAAGTGCTTAGTCCCTTCTCGCAATAGATGTCTTTTCCGGCGCGAGCCGCAGCAATCGCGATGGGAGTATGGTTGTGGTCCGGAGTGGAAATTACAACGGCGTCTATAGACTTATCGGCAAGTATCTCGCGATAATTGGAGTAGGTTTTTGCAGCACTCCCATCACCGTAAAAGGAATTTACGCGCTTGTGAAATTCCTTAACTCTCCAAGCCTTTGGGTCGCAAACACCCACGACGCGGCAGGCGGAATTGCCCAAAAAGCCGCCTATGAGCTGCGAAGCTCTATCGCCATAGGCTATGAAGCCTACGTTTATTTTTTCATTCGGCGAATCTGCGCCAAATAGGTGCGACGACAAAATCGTAGGTGCGGCCAAACCCGCAAAAATGGAACTTTTCAAAAAATTGCGTCTTTTCATTTTTCCTCCTAACTTAGTACAGTTCAAGTTCGCGTATTGCGGGCGATTTGCCCTCCGGAACATTGTCTATCTTTATTTCCAAAACACTGCCCTCTACGTTCAAATCGAGATTAAAGCGGTTGTTTTCATAAACTGCGTACCCGACCTTTTTAACACTCTTTCCGTCCACAAAGACTTCAAAGCCGTCAGGGCTCCAAACTTCGTTGTAGCGCAAGATTCGCATCTGGGATATTTTTTCCTTTTTGGGCAAAGTTATTCTTAGACCGTAAAGGCCCTTGCCGTCAACTTCGTCCCAATATGTTCTGCTGTCGCAGTCAATAGCAGCCGGCGGAAGCCCTCCGCTTCCGTCCGGACCGTACTTGTAGACGCTCTCGGCCTTTGCGCCCTTTGCGAGATTCTTATTGCCTCTGGGTTTGGCACTCGCGCAGACCTCGCCCAAACGCTTTGTCAAATCTGCATATTTTGGATTCTTTTGGGCGCTAAAAATTTTGGATAGAGTAACTATCTCGCCGGGCTTTAAAACAGTGTTTCTGTTCTTATTTAAGATTGAGTACAAAACCTCAACACTGCTTGCGCCACCCACCTTTTCCATCGCGGCAATTTTCATGATAGGCTCGGAGCTGCGCCAGTTCATTATAGCTGAAGTTGCAGCCTCAGAACTAGCCTTGTCAGAAGAGTTTGCCAAATTTAACACAAAGTCAAACATCTGCGGATTTGCGCAAACTGCAAGCGCCTGCAAAACTTTTGCCTTGGCGGCAGAATTGAGCGAATCAAAGACGGACTTTACAAGCTCAAAGTTTTGGCCTCCTTGACGCATGTAATTTACAAGAGCTCTATTGAGAGCTGAATCACCCTGATTTGACTTTCCAAAGAGAGATAAAATCGAAGCTATATTTGATTCATCGGCATATGGAAGCATCAAATTCAGAGTTTCGTAAGATGGCATCTCGCCCGACAAAATGGCGTTTATTGCAGTCTTAGCGTCTTTTACAAGAGCGATATTTGCGTAGAGTTCAACGTCCGCCGGAGAAGCCGCCTTCAGAGCCTTTAGCACATCAAAGTTTGCGTTTTCAATGCACATTGCAGACTCTAAAATAGCGCGTTTGCGCCCCTGATCGGAAGTCTCCTTAAGAAGAGTTGCAAAGAAGGGATAGTCATCGGTCGTCGCCAGCTTTGACAAGACTCTGAGAGCGTTTAAAGCAATTTCCCTATTCGGATTTTTCACTTCCTCCCGCGCCTTTGGCAAGGCGGGCTTAAAAGCCGCGAAGTAAAACTGCGCCAAAGCTTTTATTTTTTCGTCGTCAGAAAGTTTGCCGTAGTCTGCGAGCATTTTCTTAAGCGCTGCAGAGTCTACCACCTTAAATTCAATGACTGCAGGCATTTGGGTTTGCAAAGCAAAATTAGCGCGCTCAACAGCCGCTTTGGCAAGCTCCGCGCAATCCTTATTACCAAGATATTTTGATATCTTTGCGATGTCCTGCTTGCCGGCAATATTTGCAATTAAATACCAAGCCCTGCGCTTAAAGTAAGGCGCCGCATCGGAATTTGAGACCACATTTTTAAGGAGGGAATCCACCACTTTTGAACGCACCTTTGCATCGCTATTTAAGGCAAAATTGTCAAGGGCATTTACAAGCGACATGTTGCCGTTTTCAATCTGCTTTGAAATCTCCAAAGTAACCTTATCCAAATTACCCTCATTTATAAGGCCGCCCTCAACCTCGCCGCCGCTTGTCCATAGAAGCGCATTTGCGAATATGTCCATAAATTCGGGTTTGCCCATCGCAATTACATCGTGCCCCAAAAATATGGTCACGCACTTGCCCTTGCCTATTGTGGTAGCGACAACCGAAGGCTGAGGAACGCTGTTTTGCTTTGCGTCTTTGCCCAATATGCGGTCAACGTAAAAGCGTCCGCTTGCAATGGCGCTTGCCAAGACTTCATAGTCGCCCGTAAATTCGACGTTAGACCAGAGTTCGTCGCGCGTTACAAAATCGCCCACGCCCTTCATCACCGGGTGTTCACTACTTTGAATCTTTACTTGAAACGACGAGTACGGCCCGTGGAAAGTCTTTCCGGTCCAAGTGCCTATGCCGATTTTCTTGTAAGATTCCGGAGCATTTGGATATGTCGTACCTGCATGGACGCTAACTACGCCGCCACCCTGATTTACAAAATCTTCGTAAGCCTTAAAAGCCTCCTCGGACCATTTTTTTGGGCCCAAAGCATTCCAGTTGGAAACGATAACTTTGACTCCCTTTAAGGTGTCTGCAGTCATATTTTCGGGAGCCTCATTCACAACTACGTCAAAGTCGCCGCTGAGTTCCGCGAGAGTCTTTAGCACGGGCGTAGTACTTGCCCAGTTGTGGTTGTTTTGCCCTGTTATAATGAGGCACTTATCCTTTGCAAAAGCCGCAAGCCCCATCGCCGCAAAGCAAAATGCAAAGCATGTAAGTTTTTTAATTTTCATGTATCCTCCTCTTATTCGACAATGTAGTCTTTTAAAGTGTCTCTCAAGTAATTTATGCTGTACTCGGCCTGCGCGATTGTTCCGCACTCGACAGATAGGAATATCTCCCTATCTTCACTCTCCATAATTTCTGCTATGCGCTTCCAATCCACAACGCCCTCGCCGCAGGCGCAGCCCACGGGAGTGCCAGTCACCTTGCCGCGCTCGCCTTGGCTTTGCGATAAAGATATGTCTTTTGCATGCATATGCCAAACATACTTCTTTACCTTTTCTAGACCCTCGTAAGGATCCTCAACCCCCGCGATGTAGCTATTGCCCGTGTCCCAATTTATCTTGAGACATGGGCTGTCGGAAAGCGACAAAATTTTTAAAAGCCCCGCAGATGTTCTAGAAAATTCGCCGTGGGGTTCTATGCAAACGAACACTTTGTGACGCTCCGCCGCGTCCATAACTCGCTTTAGGGTGTAGCGCATTATCTCCCAAGCGCTATCCTCCGACATCCATTCCGGGCGCAAGCCCTCGTCGGTATTTACAAATTTGCTTCCGTTTTCAAAGGCAATAATTATCGAACGAATGAGTCTGCCTATTGCAGCCTCCGGACGCATGAGTGGGCTATGTCCGCTAATTGATGAAATTTTAACACCGCGCTTCTTGCAGAGTTGCCCCATAAGCATAGGGTCGTTTTCGAGAGAGAAGGAGTGGAAGTAGTTTAGTTCGCTCAATAGCTCCCAACCGGTGTGGACCATTGGCTCAACATACTTATATCCCATTTTAGAAGCAAGTTCCAAACCTTGTTCAAAACCTTTATCCGCACTTCTGCAGAATTCCATATTGAGAGTTATTCTAAACTTTGCCATATTTAGGAGTCTTTTTTAATTCATTTGCGATGCTATCACAAAAAATCGATTCTTTTCGTTTAAAATTCTCCATTGATGAATTTTGAACACAAAAAAGCTTGTTTATGGAGTCCATAAATACTTAAAATGTTTGCATGAAGAGAATAGTCTATAGATACACCAAGGGCGAATTTGTGTGCGACTCTTGCACCCAGCTTAAATCGGCATCCGATAACAATCTGATAGACTTTCACGCATTGTCGCGTCCGCCATATCGTGGAGTTAGGCTTCCGGAAAGTGAATTAAAGGGGCTGAGCAGCGCCGGCTTTTGGAATGCGCGCGAAAAGCAAAATTGGGGCCTGGGCAAACACAGAAACGAAGGGCTTGAAATCGCTTGGCTTGAGAATGGAAGACTTGACTTTAGCTACAAAGCTGTAAAAAAGCGACATGCCTCATTGGAGGCAAACGCGCTAACAATAACGCGTCCATGGCAAGAACACTCGCTCGGGAATCCAAATGTAACGAGAAGTAAACTGCACTGGATTATTCTTGATTTCGGCGTTCGAGCACCAAACAGAAATTGGATAAAACCAGACTGGATAGTGCTTTCAAAGCGCGATTTCGCAGAACTTGCAAAGCGCGTAAAGGAATCGGACGAATGTGCGTTCAAAGCCGACAAGCCTGCTGCCGAGGCCTTCAAGAATTTGAATCGCGAGATTTTAAAAGGTAGCAATGCTTGTTTCTCGCGAGTGGCAATTTCTGTAAATCAGATTTTGCTTTCCGCACTTGAGGTTTTGAGGACGCAAAGCAGCGGCAATAACGAATATTTTTCATCTAATGAGTATTGCGTAAAGATCTTTCTTGAGCAGTTGAAGGATATGCCGGAAAAGAACTGGACGATTTCAACTATGGCGGAGGAATGCGGATTAAAGCAGACGAGATTCACATTTTATTGCAAACAGATAACGAATATGACACCACTTGAATATCTGTCTGATATAAGGCTGCAAAGAGCTTATGACATACTGAAGGGAGATAGGGAAATAAAAATAATAGACGCGGCGATGAGCGTTGGCTTTTCGTCGAGCCAGTACTTTGCTACGGCCTTTAAGAAGAAGTTTGGGATTGCTCCGTCTGAAGTTAAATGAGCCGAAGGGTATTGCCAGAGAGAGCAAAGAGAGTTTTTTGAATAAATTTGCTTGATAGATAGAGAAAAAGAAGTAGATTGCTATTTTTAAAAATTGAGGGAGTGTAGCTCAGTGGATAGAGCAGCGGTTTTCTAAACCGTTGGTCGTGGGTTCGAGTCCCACCTCTCCCGCCATTTTGAAAGCCGCTTAAACAGAAGGTTTAGGCGGCTTTTTTGGGGTCAACACCAAAGGTTGTGGAATAGGTTGATTTTTTAGATTTGTCTTTCAT
>OJMH01001097.1_pt1 | contig 29355 bp, 22 predicted proteins | sample 1597111 | NCBI WGS metagenome assembly OJMH01 (sample SAMEA2452115, study PRJEB22498) | human gut metagenome | reverse complement strand
AAAAATCTGTGCTTTGATTCGTCCAGATGTTTTATATCTAGCATTATCAAGTCCGAATTTTCCACGCACGCAATCACATCTGCGCTACTTGAGTTCACTCCCCCGCAAGTATCCAGGCAAGTGTGCACTCCCCTGGCCTTCAGAGCCTTGAAAAGCTCGCCGACAAACTTTGCCTGCATAAGCGGCTCGCCGCCCGATACGGTAACTCCTCCACCGGTAAATTTAAAGAAACTCTCGTACTTTGCAATGTCCGACAAGACCTCCTCGAGCGTCTTGCGCTCGCCGGCAGGCACAGCCCAAGTATCGGGATTGTGGCAGAACTTGCACCTGAATGGACAGCCTTTCAGAAAGAGCACATAGCGAAGACCGGGGCCGTCGAGAGCCCCCGCAGTCTCCACCGAGTGCACTATAGCTTCCACGCCGATAAAAAGCTTTAGAGTTTCTCGTGGAAGGTTCTAGAAATTACGTCAAGCTGCTGGGCGCGAGTAAGCTTTATGAAGTTTACCGCATAGCCCGAAACTCTAATTGTCAGCTGCGGATACTTCTCGGGGTGATCCATAGCATCGTGCAAGACCTCGGGCTTTAGGACATTTACGTTGAGGTGCTGGCCTTTGTTGTAAATGTAGCCGTCTATTAGGCCGCGCAAATTTGAAACTTGCGCTTCGCCATTCTTTCCAAGAGAATCAGGCAGAATCGTAAATGTATTTGAGATGCCGTCCTTTGCGTGCTCAAAGGGCAGCTTTGCCACAGAGCAAAGGCTCGCCAATGCTCCGCACTCGTCGCGCCCGTGCAGCGGGTTCGCTCCAGGAGCGAAGGGAACCCCGGCCTTTCTGCCATCGGGAGTATCGCCCGTCTTTTTGCCGTAAACTACGTTTGAAGTAATCGTCAAAATAGACTGCGTGGGAATAGCGTTTCGGTAGGCCTCAAGCTTGCGGATTTTATCCATAAAGCGCTTAACGACGTCAACTGCTATTGCGTCAACCTTATCGTCATTGTTTCCGTATTTGGGGAAGTCTCCCTCAATTTCAAAACTCGTCGCAATGCCCTGCTCGTTTCTGATTGGCTTTACCTTTGCGTACTTTATTGCCGAAAGCGAATCGACAACCACAGAAAAGCCCGCAATTCCACAGCCTAGCTTGCGGATTACGTCCTTGTCCATAAAGGCAAGCTGGGCCTTTTCGTAGTAGTATTTGTCGTGCATGTAGTGGATTATGTTGAGCGCATTTACGTATGTGCGCGCAAGCCAATCCATCATTGAGTCGAACTTCGCGAAAACCTCGTCGTAGTCGAGATACTCGGACTTCACAGGCTCAAAGCCCTCGACGACCTTGTGCAGAGTGCGCTCGTCGTAGCCGCCGTTAATGGCGTACAAAAGTGCCTTTGCAAGGTTTGCCCTGGCGCCAAAGAATTGCATTTCCTTACCTATTACAAGAGGCGATACGCAGCAGGCTATGCCGTAGTCGTCGCCGAAAAGCGGGCGCATCAAATCGTCGTTTTCATACTGTATGGCCGAACTTGCTATGGAGGTCTTTACGCAGAAGTTCTTGAAGTTTTCAGGCAATTTCAAAGACCACAAAACCGTTATATTCGGCTCCGGAGCCGGCCCTAGATTAGACAAAGTATGCAAGAGCCTAAAGGAATTTTTAGTTACGAGCGAGCGACCGTCCCTATCCATTCCCGCGACAGACTCTGTAACCCAAACAGGGTCTCCACTAAATAGCTCGTTGTACTCCGGCGTGCGCAAGAAGCGAACCATTCTAAGCTTCATTACAAAGTCGTCCATTATCTCCTGTATCTGGCTTTCAGTAAACAGGCCTTCCTGCAAGTCGCGCTCCGCGTAAATATCGAGGAATGTCGAGGTTCTACCAAGCGACATCGCCGCTCCATTTTGGTCTTTTATTGCGGCTAGATACGCAAAGTAGGTCCACTGCACGGCCTCTTTAAAGTTTTCCGCAGGCTTTGAAACGTCTATCCCGTACGAGAGCGTCATGCGCCTAATAGCCTCAAGAGCCTCTATTTGCTCGGCAAGCTCCTCGCGCTCGCGTATGACGTCGGAAGTCATCATAGCGCTGTCTGTAATCGCCTTCTCGGATTTCTTTTCAGATATTATGGCGTCCAAGCCGTAGAGCGCCACGCGGCGGTAGTCGCCTATTATTCTACCTCTGCCATAAGCGTCGGGAAGCCCCGTTATTATTGCGCTGTGGCGCGCCGCCAAGATATCGGGAGTGTAGGCTTGGAACACCCCCGTATTGTGCGTCTTGCGGTACTTTGTAAAAATTTCCTTAACGCTCTCGTTCTCCTTTAAACCGTAGGCCTCGCAGGACGAATGCACCATGCGGTAGCCGCCGTAGGGCATAATGGCGCGCTTAAGCGGCGCATCGGTCTGGAGCCCAACAATGAGCTCGCTTTCCTTTTCTATGTAGCCCGGCCCGTGTGAATCCACCGCAGAGGGCGTATCTACATCGGCGTCCAAAAGGCCATTGTTTTGGCGCTCCTTTTCCATAAGGGCCAAAACCTTAGACCAAAGGCGCTTTGTGCGCTCTGTTGGCGGCGCAAGAAAGCTCTCATCTCCCTCGTAGGAAGCGTGGTTTAGTCGAATAAAGTCGGCGACATCTATTCTCTCGTTCCAGTTTCCGCGCTTAAAGCCTCTCCAAGCCGGGATATTTTCGTTTAGTATTGGCATAGGGATATCTAAAACGTAAACAACGCTAGCACTTAGATTTCTTTTGTAAATATTTATCGGCAAAATTTTGCAAAATAAAAAGCCTAGACTATTTTAAATCGACAACGCCAACAGCTCAACACACTGATTATAATGAAGTTAAAAAATACGCTTACTTTTTAGCCTAACAAAATACTAATACTCATTCTCAGAAAGCAAAAGCGCCGAAACCTAACCTAGGCTTCGGCGCAAACACCGCAAAAAAGCTAATTTTTACGAGAGCCAGAATGAGAAGTAGAGGTACATTCCAGCAACACCTACCACGATTATCCAGGCAAATATCTTGTTAGACAGAGTCCAACTAGCGGCAATTTCGGCTTTAGCTTCCTTATTTGACCTCAGCCACGCGTAAGTCAAGCCTTCCGTGTGCTTGCTATCCGGAGCCGGTGTTAGGTAGGAGACAACTATTATTATGATTACGCTTAAGAGGAAGAGCACTCCCGTTGCATAATATGCGTTAAAGTCGCCAATAGCTGCAAGCCAAGCCGGATCGGTACGCTTGCCCACTCCGTAAAAAGTCTGGCAAGTTAGCTTAAACATGCCGAGCACAAAGCCTCCGCCGAGACCCCACAAGGCCGCCTGCCCATTCATTCGCTTCCAGAAAATACCAAGCAAAAATACCGCCGCTATGCAGGGTGCCAAGAAGCCCTGAACGCTCTGCAAATACTGGTACAAACCGCCCTGAGAAATTCTGTGCATAACGGGTATCCATATTATTCCCAAGCCGACAACAACTGTAGTTGCAACTCTGCCAACCATCACGAGGTGCTTCTCCGAACGCCCCGGGAAGAGCTTTTCGTAAATATCAACCGTAAAGAGAGATGCGCTCGAGTTAAACAGAGAGGCCAAAGAGCTCATCAAAGCCGCCAAGAGGCAGGCCACAATCAAACCGCGCAGACCGACGGGAAGAAGAGTTTTTACAAGCATCGGAAAGACCAGGTCGCCATTGACACTTCCGTCTGCATTTAGAGCCAATGGGAAGGCGTCCGGAGCCTTCTTAAATAGAGCCCAGCCAATCATACCCGGGATTAAGAATATGAGTATGGGGGTTATCTTAAGTATGCCGCCAAAAAGGGCGCCCTTTTGCGCAACCTCCAAATTTTTAGCAGAGAAGGTGCGCTGAACGATATATTGGTCTGTACACCAGTACCAGATACCGATAATTGGACTTGCAATCAAGACGGCAAGCCACGGGAAAGTTTTGTCGCTCAGAGGCCTCCAGAGCGCAAACTGCTCGGCATTTGCCTTTGCAGTGTCAACCAAGGCCTGCCAGCCGCCGAATATCGACGAACCTTCGCCGCCCAGAGTTTTCAAGCCAAAGTATGTAATTAAGGCCGAGCCCGCAATCAAAAGCACAGCCTGGGGGCCGGCAGTGTAAAGTATGGCGCGCATACCGCCAAACACCGTGAATATGCCAGTTATTATAACCGTACTAAAAGCGCCCACCCAGAAGGCGTTTTCCGGAGAGCCGAAGGAATCGGGCAATAGAGCCTGAAATACGATTGCGCCCGCGTAAACAGTGACGCTTACCTTTGTAAATACATAGGCAACTAAGCTCACGACCGACAAAAGCCACCTAGTCTTAGAGCCAAAGCGCTTCTCCAAAAATTCCGGAATCGTATATACGCCCGACTTGTAGTAGAATGGCACAAATATGTACGCCAAGATGATAAGCACCCACGCGTGCATCTCCCAGTGAGCCATCGCCATACCCGAAGATGCCCCCGAACCGGCCAAGCCCACTATGTGCTCAGAACCTATGTTTGCGGTAAATATTGAAGCACCTATCGCAAACCAGCCGACGTTTCGACCCGCCAAGAAGTAGTCCTTGGTGGATTGTTGATTCCGCCCCGTCCACCATGTAATCGCGGCGATAAGGACGAAATAAAGCAGGATTATAATCCAATCTAAACTTTCCATAATCTTTTCTCTATTAAAAATTAAGCTTTTGGTTGCCCGTAGTAGGCATTTGCGCCGTGCTTGCGCAAATAGTGTTTATCCATCAATGTCTTTTGCATTTGGCTAAGTTCGGGATTTAGCCCCAAACTTATCGAGGCCATCTTTGCGCAAACTTCCAAAGCGAGCGCATAGTGCAAGACATCGTCGCCAGAATCCGCCCAAATAAATGGAGCGTGGCTTCTTACCAAGACTGCGTGCATTTTATCGGGCGATAAATTCAAAGTCTCAAAGGTTTCCACTATGACTTTGCCCGTCTCAAGCTCGTAATCTCCATTGATTTCCGAATCCGAAAGAGCCCGTGTAACGGGAACTTCGCCGTAGAAGTAGTCGGCATGCGTAGTTCCGAGAGCCGGAATCGGCTTTAGCGCCTGAGCAAAAGCCGTCGCAAAAATCGAGTGGGTGTGGGCAACGGCCCTGACATTGAAGTTTTTAAATAGCTCAACGTAGGTTGGAGTATCGCTCGAAGGGCGCAACTTGCCCTCAACTACCTTGCCCTCCAAGTCGACAATCACCATAGTTTCGGGCGTAAGCACCGCGTAATCGACGCCGCTTGGCTTTATCGCGAACACTCCCTTTGATTTGTCAAACACACCGACATTGCCGAAAGTCATTTCCACAAGTCCGGTTTTGGGCAACATTCTATTTGCCTGGCAAGCCTCTTCTCTTATATCGCTGTACATATTATGAAAGTTTTTTTTGCGCTTCCTTTATCTCGAGAAGCTCCTTCATCACACTTCCGAGGTCTTCAATCCGCACACCGCCGAAAGAATCGTGAAGTTTTTTGTAAATTGCAAACAATTTTTCGTAAACTTTCACATTCTGTTCTATTGGTTTGAAGATTTTCTCCTTTACGCCGGTCATAGCTCTAGTCGCCTCTTCGTAGTTTTTATAGGCTCCTCCCACAACGGCACCTCCGATTGCGGCTCCTAGCGCGCAGGTCTGGGCAGAGCGCGACACATAAATTTCGCGATTTGCGACATCGCTATAAATTTGCATAGTCATATCGCTTTTTTCGGCGATACCTCCGCAGCAGATTATTTTTTCGACCTTTACTCCGTACTCTTCAAGCCTCTCTATAATCACGCGCGCCCCGAATGCGGTGGCTTCAACTAGCGCCCTGTAAATTTCCACTTTTGTAGTGTGCAGAGTCTGGCCCATTATAAGCCCCGTTAGGCGCTGATCCACAAGTATGGTGCGGTTGCCGTTATTCCAATCAAGCGCCATGAGCCCGCTCTCGCCGGGGCTTAGCTTTGAGGCCTCTTTGTCGAACACCTTGTGCATGGAAACATCGCAGCCAAGCAGAGTTTCAACCCACCATTTAAATAGGTCACCAACGGCAGACTGCCCCGCCTCAATTCCGTAGAAATTCGGCAGGATTGAACCATTAACTATGCCGCAAATTCCCTTGATATCAGGGAGCTTCTCATCGGCGCTTGCCACCATGCAATCGCAAGTCGAAGTGCCTATGGCCTTCACCAAAACACCCTCTTTTATACCGCAGCCTATGGCGCCGTAATGCACGTCAAACTCGCCTATTGCTATGGGAATACCAGCCTTTAGGCCGAGGCGCATGGCCCAATCTTCACAGAGCTTGCCCGCCGGAGTATCCGAGGAGTGCGCAAGCGAATAGAGCCTGCCCTTGAGTTTGGCAAGCTTTGGATTTAGCCTTGATAAAAATTCGTCGTCGGGAAGCCCGCCCCACTCCTTGCAGTACATCGCCTTATGCCCGGCTGCGCAGACTCCGCGAACTATATCTTCGGGCTTTTTCACACCCGCAAGAACAGATGGAATCCAATCCGCAAGCTCCACCCAAGAGTGGGCGGAATCAAAGACCTTTTCATCGACATTTAGGCAGTGTAAAATCTTGCTCCACCACCATTCCGAAGAATAGGTGCCGCCGCACTTTGCCAAATACTGTGGGCGAATTTCTCGGGCAAGCTCCGTAATTTGCTGAGCTTCTCTAAAAGAAGTGTGGTCCTTCCAAAGCCAGCACATGGCATTGGGGTTATCTTTAAATTCCGCGCTAAAAGATAGCGCCCTATTGTTTGAATCCACGGGCATTGGACTTGAACCCGTTGAATCTACGCCCATTCCAACAAAACTATCCGCCGAAATCTCCGGATATTTTTGGCGCGCCTTCTCTATTGCGCCGCGCACGGTAAACTCCAAGCCCTCGAGGTAGTCCAGCGGATTCTGCCGCGCTAGATTTGCATCGTCTTGGTCGCAAATTACCCCTTGGATGCCGCGCTTGTAGTTGAATACCTCTGCCGACAACTCCTCGCCGTTTTCGCAATTGACGACTATTGCGCGAACGGAGTTTGTCCCGTAATCTATACCAATGCTTAATTTCATGAGGCAAAAAATAGTTTCTAAGAAAATGAGCTTCAAGAAAATTCGGATATTGGACAATTTTACAGTAAAGTAAACTTTGAGCCAGAGTTAAATGAGCCGCCTTTTTAAAATATTTTCCTTTACCTTTAAACATTCCGGCGTCTATACTTGTCCGAACTGTGTGCGAAAGGTTCTTTTTAGGATATTCGCTAGGTTTACATTTAACTTACTCGCAGCTAATACAACTATGAAATCTAAATTATTGAGAACTTGCCTAGGTTTTGGAACGGCGATACTTGCGCTGTTTGCATCAAATGCAAGCGCGGAAAAAGTGGAGTTCGACAAGCCCTTCAACCCCATAGCGGGGAACGTCTCGAACCTGGAAAAATCGGTCCGCGACGAAATCTGCCTAAACGGCTCGTGGTCGTTTATGCCCGTTTACAAGAACAACAAGGCGGACTTTGTAAAGCCAGAGACATTTGAGGCCGACAGCGTAAAGATAAAGATTCCCTCCCCTTGGAATGTAAACACATTCGCAACTCGAAACGACATTCAAGGCGGCGACTTCATGACTTTCCCAAGCTACCCGAAAAAGTGGAATGAAGCCAGAATCGGCTGGATGAAGCGCGACTTTGAAGTGCCCGCCGCATGGAAGGGCAAGCGCGTAATCCTGCGCTTTGACGGGGTCTTGGGCAAGTGCGAAGTCTATGTAAACGGGCAAAAGGCCATGGAGAATTTCGACTCTTTTATGCCCTTTGAAGCGGATGTCACAGATTTAGTAAAGATAGGACAGAAAAACGAACTCTTAGTTGGAGTTGCAAAATCTAACCTATTTGACGAAAACGGCGGCAAAAACGGCCGCGCTCCCTACCCCACGGGCTCGTTCTGGGGCCAGCATGGTGTTGGCATCTGGCAGGACGTCTGGTTGCAGGCGGTTCCGGAAGTCTATGTAAAAGACGTTTTCGTAAAGCCTAACTTCAAGGAAAAGAAGCTGACGGTTGACGTTGAAGTGGAAAACCCCACAAAATCGGCGCGCACGCTCAGCGCAGATTTTTCCATACACAACTGGAAAAATCTCGCCGATAGTTCAGACCCCGCCAAGGAAGCCGGCGAATTCGACAAGGCAAAGCTAATGTCCTCAAAGGCAAAGCAGAAAGTCACGGTTCCCGCAAACTCGTCTAAGACAATTTCCTACACATTTGACGATGTAAATCTAAAGGAATGGACGCCGGATACGCCAAATCTCTACGGGGCGGCAGTAGTTCTAAGCGGCGCTTCAAAAGATATAAAAACCGCCCGCTTTGGCTGGAGGCAATTTACAATAGATGGCAAAGACCTGCTCTTAAACGGCAAGAAAATCGTGCTAAATGGCGACTCTTGGCACTTCATGGGCGTTCCGCAAATGACGCGCCGCTACGCATGGGGCCTGTTTAAGATGATGAAAGACGCAAATGTAAACGCCGTGCGCTTCCACGCCCAACCCTATCCGGAGTTCTACATGGACGTCGCCGACGAAATGGGCATTTGCGTTCTCGACGAATCGGCAATTTGGGCAAGCAGCGGAGCTTTGAAATACGATAGCCCCGAATTCTGGAAACATGCGGAAGATCACCTCAGGCGCCTCGTAAAGCGCGACAGAAACCACCCCTCCGTATTCGGTTGGAGTGTCTGCAATGAAGTGTTCGCGGTTGGCCTACACGTCTACCACTCGCCCGAAGAGATTATTCAGGACATAATAACAAACATAAATAAGTGGGTCAAACTCTGCAGGGAACTCGACCCCACGCGCGACTGGATTTCGGGCGACGGCGAGACAAACCGCCCGACGGATCTGCCTACAAAGATGGGTCACTACGCCGATATAAGAAGCCTAGCAAATTCAAGCAGCGTTCCCTGGGGCATAGGCGAGCAAACAATGGCCTACTACGGAACTCCGCTTCAGGCTTCAAAGTTTAACGGCGAGCGCGCCTTTGAATCGGCACTGGGCAGAATGGAGGCAATAGCTCTCGACGCCTATCAAGCTCTCAAGCAACAGCACGAAAACGGCGCCTCATACGCCTCGGTATTCAACGTTGCCTGGTACGCGCTAAAGCCGCTTCCCTTGGGGCTAAAAGACACCTCAAAAAAGCCAACGCTCGACGACGGTATACACTTTGGCGAATTTAAGGAAAACACGCCCGGTATGCAGCCCGAAAGATTGGGCCCCTACACTACGACTATCAATCCGCAGTACGACCCGAACTTGCCGCTCTACGACCCATGGCCAATGTTCGATGCTGTAAAGGCTGCAAACTCAACACCGATTGCCGAGTTTAAGATTGACTATACGCCCGTAAGTTCCGACGCCGAAAAGCTCAAGGCAGCTAAGACTTTCGTATTAGCGCCTGAAGGCTCGCAATTGCCGCATCTCTTGGAGTTGGCGGGGCTTGAAATTTCAAAGCCATCGACAAACTTTAAGAACGCTTTGGTGATTGTCGACGGCAGCGCCGCAATAGAGAATTTTGACGCCGTAAAGCGCGCCGCAAGCGCTGGAGCCAACATCTTTGTCTGGGGCATATCGCCCGAGAGCGCAGAGCAGTTAAACGGCCTTTTGAAAGATAAAATCGAACTTTCGGAGCGCCGCGCAACTTCATTTTTAAAGAAGCTCGACTGCCCGCTTTTGAAGGACTTAAATCACTCCGAGCTCTACTTTAGCGAGCTTGTAAATAACAACACAACCCTCATGAAATACGGCATAGGCGGCGACTTTGCAAAGAAGGGCAAAGTGCTCGCAGCAGCTTGCCCCGCAGACTGGACAAAGTGGAACAAGCGCCCCGAAGAAATTAAGACGGGTGCACTCTTAAGAAGCGAGCGCGAGGAAAACGGCTCGCCGAACACAATTGTTGAAGGCAAGCTCGGCAAGGCAACGCTGACAATAGCAAGCTTTGACTTCTCGCCGCTCAGGGAAGAGACCTTCCCGCTGATAACCAAGATGCTCTCTAATTTGGGTGCTAACTTCTCAGAGTCAAAGGCAAGCCAATACAAGGCTCTAGATGCAAACTGCAACTTGGAAAAGTTAGCCTATGTAAAGGCAAATTCCTCGAGCGAAATACTAAAGGCAAAGGACGGCAAGATAAAGCTGCCCGCCTCCTGCAAGTCGCTAAAGTTCTGGCTGTACAGTCCGCGCTCGCTCGTGGATTTGCTCGCGGAGCCCAACATGCCTGTCTTGGACTTGGTGAGCTCTGAGAAGGTTGAAGTTCTATTAAACGGCAAGAACGTGTCTGAAAAGCGCAGCGAAAGCGGCAAGGAATTTGTGATTCCCGCGCTTCAGCTAGACAAGGGTTGGAATGAAATAGAAATTCAGCTTCCCAAAAATGCCAGAGAATTTTCCGGCCGCTTAGAGTGCAAGAACAACGCAAACTTCCTGAGTGAATTGCGCTCTTCAATAGAGCCGAGAAAATAGTTTAAAATAGTTAAAAAACTTGAAAGAGAGGGTGCGGATTTCTTCGTGCCCTCTTTTTTTATGAGCGCTACATATTAAAAGGCGCGATATGCCGGATAGGATTAGGCAAAAATTTGGCAGGAATGTCTATTTACATTTGAGATAAATAATGTATAAGCTTCTCTAGTTTCAAAGAACACCACAGCGAGGCTAGAGCTATGAATATTAGAAATGTTTTTAGATTTACCCTGACAATTCTATCTTTAAATATTTTATGTATAGCGGAGGCAGGCGATAAGATGAATACATTGACGGCAAAAGAAGAAGCCATAGTGCTCGCGTCGGCACGCGCCGCAACGGGCGATATAAAGGGGCTTAAGAGCGAACTTGAAAAGAGCAAGCATGTTAGCCTTGACGAATATAAGGAAGTGTTCGTACAGCTCTACGCATATTGCGGATTTCCGCGAAGTCTAAATGCGCTAGGCTGCCTAATGGAACTTGCAAAGCAAAAAAATTCCGAGGTCTCAGGCGCGGAAGAATTAGATAGCGCTGAGAGCGTAAGTAAGGAAAGCCTTTCAATTGGCACAAAAAATCAGACAAAGCTCATAGGTCAAAAAGTGGAGGGTGAAATTTTTAACTTTGCGCCCGCTATCGATGAATTTCTAAAAGCCCACCTTTTTGGCGATATTTTTAGCCGCCCCAAGCTTGACTGGCGCACGCGCGAAATTGCGACAGTTGCGATGCTATCGGCAATGGACGGCGTAGAAAGCCAACTAAATAGCCACATTGCGATAGCAAAGCATAACGGCGTAAGCGATGAGGAGATAGCCGAAATTCTAAAGCTTTCCAAAGCGGCGGCAAAGGGCATGGAAAATACGAGCGCATTTGCCTTTGGCAATGAAAATACGGCCTACGCCAAGTATTTCACCGGCAAGTCGTACCTATCGCTACTTGCGGACGGCAAGAATTTGGGAGTTCCTATTGCAAATGTGACATTTGAGCCGGGCTGCCGCAATAATTGGCACTCGCACACGGGCGGGCAAATTTTAGTGGCAGTTGGCGGCGAAGGCTATTATCAGGAGAGGGGAAAGGCCGCAAGGTTTCTAAAAGCGGGCGATGTAGTGGAAATTCCGCCGAATGTCGTGCATTGGCATGGGGCTTCCCCCGATTCTTGGTTTGCCCACCTTGCAGTCGAGTGCAATCCAAAGACGAATAAAAACACTTGGCTTGAACCTGTTAGCGACGAAGAGTATAAAAAGGCCACGGATAAAAGCGATAGATAAAACATGCGCACTGTAAATTAATGCGATAAGTATTCGCATTTAAGATTTCAACTTTAAGTTGGAGGATTCATTGCGGCTCCGGACAGAGCAAAGAGCTGCTTTTTTGACTACCGCCCCCCTGAAATTGTGAAGTGGATATCAGGCATAAAAATTTAACCGAGCCTCGCGTAAAACTTTTAAGCAAATGAATGCATAAAGCTTGCAGGGCAATATCCTGCAAGTTTTTTATAAACGACTCAATCTACATTCAAAATAAATACACAGCAAAAGAAAAACTGAGACTTGTAAGCCTAAGAGAAAAATAAGCTTTGCCCTGCTTTTTTACTTTTCGCTATAGCCTTTAAACGATGGTCAGGCAGACTTAAAGGCAAAGGGATATAAAAGCCCCGCTGATAAGAAAAATAATACTCCCCACAAAAGCTCTTCCAAGAAATGGCGCTTATCAAATGCAAATGTGAAAAACAATAAATAGATTAGAGTAAAAAGCAAAATTACCTGTATAAATCCAATTATGTAAAATGGGCAAGAAAGAGAAATCAGCATAGAAATTAAAGCACAGGCTGTCCAAATCCCGTAAGCTAAAACTAATCTATACACTTTCTATACCCTCCAAGCTAAAAAATTTGACAAATGGAACCAAAAAAATGAACTGAGATGTGCTAAATTATAGACTCTTCAATCTATATCAAGTGCAAAACAGGTAGCGCAATTTTTAGGTTTTTCATTGTATTAAAAAGTGCAAATCGGAAGTTTTTAAATTGTTTTCGAATTCTTCTCTCGCGCACTTTCTTTAAAGCGGCTTTCCAAAAATTTTAGAAGATTATCCAAACTTTCGCCATCGTAGCAAATAGAGTAGGCGCCCACATATTTCGGAGCCGACTTTGAAAGCCCGGCGCTTTCTGAGCCGCCCGAAAAAGAGCGAGAGTCGGCCCCATCTGCGAACATGCAAAAGACCCTAGCCCGATTGAATCGCTGCGGAAAAAGCTCCTTATCAATTTCAAAATAAGCCTTTTTTAGAGCACAAATTTTTTCGCTTAAATTTTCAAAATCGCAGAGATTTATATTTTCTTCCGAAACAAGCTTTGCGCTTTCGCGCCCCTCCGAATCGGGCTCAAGGTGCAAGCAATAAACATATTCGCCCGAAACAATATATGCGCACCCGAAAGAATGCCAAGAAATAGCCATAAACTCTACATCGGAAAGACCCTTTGATTTAATAAAATTTTTTACATGGCTTTTCCACGCATTTGCAATCGCGTTCTCAAGGCGGAAATCTTCATTTCCAAAATAAGTGCGCCGCTTTTGGGTTATATTTATATCTACTAAATTGCAGAAGTATTCGGCCTTTATCTTGGTAGACAAATTCGCGCCGCCCTTGGAAAATTCCGCTGCGGCGCAATATAGGCTTGCAGGATTAAAGTAAAAAGCCCACAAACAAAGCGCGGCAAGCGATGAGCTCCTTAACCTGTACAAATAAAAAATATTTTTAATATTCATAGCTAATGCATTCTCCCATTTCAAATATCCGCCAAAAGAAAAGGCAATTTTGTATTCCGACAGTAAAACATATTTTATTTGTATACAAGCCTATTTGGCGTCGAAGTTAAACTGACATTGGAAGAGATTTCATTTTTCTCCAGGAGAAATCATTACAGCATAAACCATAAAAATAAATATACTTAATTATAAAGTCATGAATAGATGTAAAATGTTAAAGACATAACAATTTTGAGTTAATGCGCCTTATAGATATATTATATATTTATCCTTGCAAAATTGCAAAAAGGTAAACTTAAAATTACAACAAACTATTTGACTTTTCGTGATTTAAAACTTTAAAAATGTTAATATCTTGTAAAATTAAGATGAAAAAACTGCTAAGTGAAATTATAGAAAAACTAAGATACGGTGATTACCGAAACGAAAGTGAAATATCCAGAGGTGTAGTATTGCGAATACTTTCAAATTTGGGTTGGGATACGTTTGATACTAATATCGTAATGTCGGAGTACTCAGTTGGAAATGGAAGAGTTGATTTTGCGCTAGCACTGGGGAGGCAATACACTCCATGTATTTTTATTGAAGTGAAACAACCAGGGAAAATGGACAACGCAGATGAACAATTGTTCAGATACGCATATTCTGTCGGTGTACAATTTGCAGTTCTTACGGATGGAAAGACTTGGAATTTTTATTTACCATCAGGACAGGGAAGATATGAAGACAGACGAATATATAAGCTTGATATAACAGAGCGAACGATCGAAGAATCCATCGAAAAGTTACAGAGGTATCTGGCATTTGATCGTGTAAGAAACAACACGGCATTTGAAGACGCCAAGAGAGATTATAGTAACAAATACAGTCAAAGTATTGCACAAAAGACAATCCCTGAAGCCTGGAAGGATCTAATAGACAACGAAGATGAAATGCTTTTTAATTTAATAGAGGACTCTGTGGAAAAAAAGTGCGGATATAAACCAAAACAAGAAGATATTGGTGCATTTTTGTCTTTAATAAGAGTTGTACCGCTGATGCAACAATATGATTTAAGAAAAGATAATGTAAAATCAGATAGAGTAGTTGTGGCTAATAAAAAGCCTTCATTCGGTAGTTGGTATATGTTAAATGGACAATATACTGAGGTTAGTTCTGCGAAAGATGTAGTAGTTAGGTTGTTATGTGAATTTCAAAGATTAGATAAAGATTTTTTTGAAAAATGCTATAATGATGAGCGCAATCGCGGACGAAATAGGACCTATATTGCCAGATCCACCAAGGAACTTTACGAAGAAAGACCCGACTTAGAGCATCATAGTATTAGGCTTCCTGATGGGTGGTTTTTACTAACAAACTTCAGTAATCTTATAAAGGAAAATATTTTAAATATGGCTATCGATATCATGCATTTTCAAAGAGGAAAAGATGTAGATTATCACCTATAATTAATCAGCTAAGTAAGTTACAGGGTATAAAGTTACAAAATTCGCAAAAATTAAAAATTTTACTATTATACGGAGATGTATAATACATTCTAATACACTCCTTTATGCCCCTTGTAGATAATTTTTGTTGATTTTTTTGCCAAAAAAGAGGCGGCTTTTTAGGCCGCCTCTCTGCGTTTATAAAAATTTCTGCTTTTCTAATTCAAAGAAAATCCCGCGGAAACTTTAGGCTTGTCCGCCCTCCGGAGAATCTTTTTGAGACTCGCCGGAAGCTCCGTTTTCAGAAGCACTAGAATCATCTTCTCCGTCGCGCGTATTTATAACGCGAGAGATTCCCACGAGCTTATCGCCCTCCGCGAGATTTATGAGGCGCACGCCCTGCGTCGTACGGCCTATCACCCTTATGCCCTTTACTGGCGAGCGAACGGCCTGACCGCCCTGCGTAAACATCATAATCTCATCGTCATCTCGAACGGAAAGCGCGCCCGCAACGCCGTGGGTCTTGATGGCAATCACGCCAGAGCCGCCCCTGCTTTGCAGCCTGTATTCGGAGTAGTCGGTGCGCTTGCCCTGCCCCATTTCGCCCGCGATTAGCAAAGTTGAATCGTTATCGACAACAACTATCGCCTTAACGCAGTCGTTTTCCTTTTTAAGCGTAACGCCCCTTACGCCGCGGGTTGCCCTGCCCTGTGCGCGCAAGTCGTTTTCGCTAAAGCGTATCGACATGCCCGCATAAGTAATTAGCACAATCTCGGAATCTTTCTCTACAAGCACAACTCCAATCAAGTCGTCGCCCTCGTCCAATTTTATGCCTATAATTCCGCCCTTTCGGCAATTCTTGTAATCCGAAAGTATGGTCTTTTTGACGACGCCGTTTTTGGTGGCCATCACAAGCCCCTTGGAGTCGTCGTCCAAATCCTTTACGCAAATCATTGCCGCTACTTTCTCGTCGGGCTGCAAGTCTAGGACGTTCTTAATGGAGCGCCCCTTTGAAGTGCGCGTGCCCTCGGGTATCTCGTAAACTTTATGAACATAGACTCTGCCGTTATTCATAAAGAACATAATGGTGTCGTGTGTAGATGCCGTAAAGAGGTGCTCTATAAAATCCTCATCGTACTGACCGGAGCCGATAACCCCCTTGCCGCCGCGCTTCTGCGAGCGGTAGGCGCTTACGCTTGTGCGCTTTATAAAGCCATTGTGAGAAACTGTAATTATGCAACCCTCGTTTGCAATCACGTCCTCCATCTTAAACTCGCCCTCTTCGGGAACGATCTGCGTCTTGCGCGGAGTTGCGTATTTTGCGCGCATATCGAGCAAGTCCTTTTTGATTACGCCCAAGAGTTTGTGCTCGTTTTCGAGAATGGAGCGATACTCCTGAATCTGCTTCATAAGTTCCAAATATTCCGCCTCGATTTTGTCGCGCTCCAAGCCCGTTAGCTGATATAGGCGCAAGTCCAAGATTGCGTTTGCCTGGCGCTCGGTAATCGGGTACTTTGCCATTAATGAGACTTTCGCCTCGTCGCGATTTTTGCTTGCGCGTATAATTTTTACAAAGTCGTCTAGGTTATTTAGCGCAATCTTATAGCCCTCGAGTATGTGCGCCCTGTCCTCAGCCTTTCTCAAAAGAAACTGCGTGCGGCGGTATATTACGTCGCGGCGGTGCTCTATGTAGCACTCGAGCATTTCCTTTATATTCATCTGCTTCGGGCGGTTCTTGTCGAGCGCAAGCATTATCGCGCCGAATGAGGACTCAAGCTGGGTGTGCTTGTAGAGCTTATTTAAAACTACTCTCGGAGCCTCTCCGCGCTTTAGCTCTATTACTATGCGCGTATTTTTGTCGGACTCGTCGCGCAAATCGCTGACCTCGGTAATTACTTTCTCGCTTATCAAGTCCGCAATTTTCTGAACCAGAGCCGCTCGATTTACATTGTAGGGAATCTCGGTAATTACAACTTGATCCTTGCCGTTTTTAAGCTCCTCTACATGCGCAACACCTCTTGTCTTTACAATGCCCCTGCCGGACTTCATGTAGTTTAATATCCCCGAAGTTCCGACAATTGTTGCCCCTGTTGGGAAATCAGGCCCGGGGAGAATCTTTACGATTTCATCTATCGTAATTGAAGGCTTATCGATAATAGCGCAAGTTGCGTCTATAAGCTCGCCCAAGTTGTGCGGGGGAATATTTGTTGCCATGCCTACCGCAATGCCAGTGGAACCGTTTAAGAGAAGCTCAGGCAGTGCTGCGGGCAAAACCGAAGGCTCGACAGTGGTCTCGTCAAAGTTTGGAACGAAGTCAACGGTGTCTTCATCTATGTCGCGCAAGAGCTCCTCGGCCTCGGCGCTAAGCTTACACTCGGTGTACCTGTATGCCGCCGGCGGGTCGCCGTCTATTGAGCCAAAGTTGCCCTGCTTTATTACGAGCAAATCGCGCATCACCCAATCCTGCCCCAAGCGCACGAGAGTATCGTACACGGAGCTATCGCCGTGCGGGTGGTACTTCTTCAAAACTTCGCCCACAACGCCCGCGCACTTTGCAGTCTTTTTATTGTGAACCAAACCCTCGCGCAACATAGCGTACAAGATTCTGCGCTGGACGGGCTTTAGACCGTCGCGCACATCGGGCAAGGCGCGGGAAATTATGACGGACATCGAGTAGTCGATATACGCGCCCTGCATGATGTCGGTTATGCTCGTTGGCAGTATTTTTTCGTTTTCTGCGTACATTTAAAAATCTCCTTTAAATTATATATCGAGGTAGGACGTGTTGAGGGCGTTGTCCTCAATGAAGGCCCTGCGTATCGGAACGTCCTCGCCCATAAGCATTGAGAATGTGCTTTCGGCGGCTGCGGCATCTTCTATGGAAACTCTCAAAAGCGTGCGCTTTTCGGGGTCCATAGTCGTCTCGTATAACTGTTCGGATTCCATCTCGCCCAAGCCTTTGTAGCGGCTAATCGACATTCCTCTGCGCCCAAGCTCGCGGATTTTTGCAACCATTTCAAGAGCGTTAAATATTTCGGATTCGCTCAGCACCTTGCCGTCGCCGCCCTTTTCTATCAGCTTAAATCTGGGCTTTATAGACGGCGCGTAGGAGTCGCGCTCAAGGCCGAGCTTCGCAAGTTCCGACAATACTTTTTCTATTTGAAGAGCCTCGTAAATTTCGTAAACGCCTATGCGCTGCTGAACCATCACGCCGTTTTCGTCCTTGACTTCGCGGACAGTCGCAACGCTGAAGATGTCTTCGGAATTGTCAAACTCAACAAAAAACTTTGAGCGCTCCTCGTCGTCGTAGAGGAAGCGGAACTCCTCCTTATTGCCCGTGCGGATTCGCGCAATGTAGGTCGGGAGCTTCCCGCTTTCATTTGCGGAATTTACGTATTTTATAAAGTCGCAACCATAGCGGGTCACACCCTTGCTAAGAGTCTCAAGCTTGGATAGAAGCTCGACGATTTTATCGACTTTTGAAGAGCTAAACTCCGCTCCATCCGAGAGGCGCACTAATGTCAAATTCTCTGAGCCAAGCTCTATTAGAATCTTATTCATCTCTGCGTCGTTCATAACGTAGCGCTCGCTGCGCCTTCTTGTGATGCGGTAAAGTGGCGGCTGCGCTATGTATATATAGCCGTTTTCAATTAGCCCGCGCATCTGCCTAAAGAAGAAGGTTAAAAGCAAAGTTCTTATGTGCGAACCGTCAACATCGGCATCGGTCATTATCACGATTTTGTGGTAGCGCGCCTTTGTGATGTCAAACGCCCCGTCGCCATTATCGCCTATGCCCGTGCCGCAAGCGGTTATAATGGTCTGGATTTCCTGATTGCTCAAGACCTTGTCGAGCCTCGCCTTTTCGGAATTTATTACCTTTCCGCGCAAGGGCAAAATCGCCTGATAGCGCCTGTCTCTGCCCTGCTTTGCAGAACCGCCTGCAGAGTTGCCCTCCACCAGGTAAAGCTCACACAAAGACGGATCTTTCTCTGAGCAGTCGGCGAGTTTGCCCGGAAGGCCTCCGCCGCTAATCGCGGTTTTGCGGACTGTCTCGCGAGCCTTTCTTGCAGCCTCGCGCGCACGAGCCGCATTCAGCGTTTTTTCTATTATTTTCTTTGCGATTTGCGGATTTGTCTCAAAGTAATACTTCAAGTTCTCGCCCACTATTTTTTGGACTATGCCGTCAACTTCCGAATTTGAAAGCTTTGTCTTTGTCTGCCCCTCAAAGCGCGGCTCCGGGACTTTTACGGATATAACGGCGGTCAAGCCCTCTCGGACGTCGTCGCCGGAAATAGACATATTCTTGTCTTTCTTTTCGTTTATAAGGCCGTTTGCCTTTGCGTAATTATTTATAACGCGTGTGAGCGCCGTCCTAAATCCGCTTAGGTGCGTTCCGCCCTCAACGTTAAATATTGAATTTGCATAGGCGTAAATTTGGTCTGAGTAGGAATCGTTGTACTGAAGTGCTATATCGACTACGATCTTTCCGTTTGAAGTATCGGGAGCCTCGCCCGAGAATGCTATGACCTTCGGGTTTACGACATTCTTTGCCTTATTTAAAAATTCGACATACTCGGATATGCCGTTTTTAAAGCAGTATTCGTCCTCTTTGTTCGTGCGCTCGTCTATTAGAATTATGCGCACGCCGGGATTTAAGAAGGCGAGCTCGCGCAGGCGCTTTGCCAAAATTTCGTGCTTAAATTCGCGAGTCTCTTGGAATATTTCAGGGTCGGGCAAGAAGGTGATTTTTGTTCCCGTAGTCTTTGTAGTGCCCACGATTTCCATCTTGCGAGTGGTCTTGCCTCTACAAAATTCCATGCGGTAGATATTGCCGTTTTTGCGAACTTCGGCGATAAATTCTATACTTACTGCATTTACGCACTTTGCGCCGACACCGTGCAAACCGCCCGAAACTTGATAGGCGCCCTTTCCGAATTTGCCGCCCGCGTGCAGGTTTGTCATGACAAGCTCAAGAGCCGGTATCTTGTATTTTGGATGAATATCGACGGGAATGCCTCGTCCGTTATCCTCAACAGAGCATGAGCCGTCGGTGTGCACCGTCACTTTAATCGTGGTGCAGTAGCCCGCCAAAGCCTCGTCGATAGAATTGTCGACAATTTCAAAGACGCAGTGGTGCAAGCCTCTTTCGTGCGTGTCTCCGATATACATATCGGGACGTTTTCTAACGCCCTCCAAGCCTTCTAGCTTTTGGATTTTGGAGGCATCGTAAGTATCATTTTTCTTAATTTCGTCTGCCATTTTTATTTATTTTAAATCTAAAAAAATATCCTTTACGCGCCCGCAAAAAAATCGACTCCGCCCCTTTGGGACGCGTTTATCTATATACTATTAAGGCGCATTTTGATTGCAACATTTTAAACGAAAAATGCGCAATTTTTTTTGCAAAAATTTCTCAAAAAAAGCTTGCAAAATTTCGATTTCTTTTAGCCGCCGCCATCGCAAAAATCGGAGAGTAAAAAACTCAAAATAGCGCCAAAATTGCGATTTTCAAAGCGGTGTATGTACGAAAATAGCCAAGGCTTTTTAGCTCTTAAAAGATACGTCCCAAGGCAAGAAACGGGGAATCTATTAAGAGAAGTTTCAAATAAAGAAAAACCAATGCATATTTACAAATTAAAGCGTAAGGCGAGGCAAGAGTATCGCGCTCAATTTTTGAGTGCAATAAAAAGCCCCAAAAAAGCAACAAATAGCAAAAATGCGATGAGAATGTGCCGGAAGCTAGGAATTTTTTTTGAGTACCTTTTCATGAGCCTACTTTTGCAGATGATCCTGATTTTGCCCGCCGGATACAAATCGCTGCCGCATGAGTTAACAAACCTAAAGAAGGCACCTTTGGGAGAGTCGGCTTCATCTTTTTTAACATCGCAATATATTCCGCAAAGGCTGTGGTCTGCTGCAAGCTCCCTAAAGTTTAGCCGAATTAGGACGCTTTCTTTTGCGCAAATTTTAAGCGGGAAATTGTTGTGCAAACTTGCAGACGGGCTTGGGCAGGCAAGTGTAACAAAGTGGCTTTGAGTTTTGCCCGCAACTTTTACCCTGTGCCATAACTCTTCCACAAAACCCGCTGACTCTATGTATTCGTCGCGCTCGCTTAAATTTTTAATTTCTAAAAGCGCAAAGTCGGGCTTTGAATCGGCGCCAAACTCAAGGCGTATAGAACTTGCCGATTTAAAGGGTCTCTTGCGAAAAATTGAGACTAAAACATACGCAACAAGTGCGAATGAAAGAAAGACAAGTATGAGGTAAAACACAAGATCGAGTACTGAAAAGAGAAAGCCATATCTTTTCGATACCGTTTCGGGCGCTATAAAAAACGATAAAAATGCCAAGATAGGAAGTGAAATAAATACAAGGGCTAAAAACGCGCCCAATGGTCGGGAGGAATTTTTCATACGCGAAGTTTGAAGCTACTTAGCAGCCGCAGCAAGGCAAGCCAAAAGCCACTTGGTATTTACCTAAAATAAGAGAAATTCAATCTAAGTAAAATGGAATTTAGAAATTTTAAATTTGAAAAATCTAAGTCTGAAATTTCTAGCATCTAAAATAAAAAAATTGGAGGCTCCGCGGAGCCTCCAATAAAAGTTTACCTTTGCCTTGCAAGGCGCGCCCTATTCCCACTCTATCGTGGACGGCGGCTTTGAGGAAATGTCGAGGCAGACCCTGTTTACGCCCTTTACCTCGTTTATGATTCTGTTTGAAATCTTTGCGAGCAAGTCGTGCGGAATGTGAGCCCAGTCGGCAGTCATTGCATCTAGAGATTCAACTATGCGAAGCGCTATCACATTGTCGTAAGTGCGCTCATCACCCATTACGCCAACGGTCTTTACCGGCAAAAATACCGCGAAAGACTGCCATACCTTTGCGTAGTAGCCGCTCTTTTTCATCTCCTCAATTAAGATTGCGTCAGCCTCGCGCAAAACGTCCAAGCGCTTTTTTGTAATTTCGCCGACGACTCTCACACCCAAGCCGGGCCCGGGGAAGGGGTGGCGCCACAAGACATCGTGAGCCAAGCCAAGCTCCGCACCCAGCGCGCGAACCTCGTCTTTAAAGAGCTCGCGCAGTGGCTCAAGCAGCTTCAAATTCATCTTCTTCGGAAGCCCTCCTACATTGTGGTGGCTCTTTATCAAAGACGCGGGATTGCCGTCTATCGAAACGCTCTCAATTACGTCGGGATAAAGCGTACCCTGAGCAAGGAAAGTTACATCTCCTATACTTTTAACGGTCTTATCAAAAACTTCGACGAAAGTCTTTCCAATAATCTTGCGCTTGCGCTCGGGGTCTGTAACACCCTTTAGCTTCTTTAAAAATAGCGGAGCCGCCTTTGCCGTAACAAAGCGCATCTTGAAGTTTCTCTTAAATAGATCCTCAACAGCCTTTCTCTCATTCTTTCGCAAAAGGCCGTTATCGACAAATACGCATGTGAGCTGGTCGCCAATAGCTTTGTGGATTAGAGCCGCAGCAACCGAAGAGTCAACGCCACCGCTTAAGCCCAATATTACCTTTTCCTTGCCTACAATCTTTCGGATATTTTCCACCGAGCGCTCGATGTAGTCGGACATATTCCAATCGCCCTTGCAGCCGCAGATTCCGAATAGGAAATTCTTGATTATCTCTATGCCGCCCACTGTGTGTACGACCTCCGGGTGGAACTGCATTCCGTAAAACTTGCGCGCCTTATTTTCAATCAGAGCGTATTCTGAATTTTCGGTAGTGCCTATGGCCTTGAAGCCCTCGGGCAATTTCGCGAGCCTATCGCCATGCGAGTTCCACACGGTCATTGGCGACTTAATTCCCTTTAAGAGGTCGCTGTCGGAACTATCGAAAGATAGCTTTCCGTGCCCGTACTCGCGCTGCTTACTCGATACAACTTCCCCTCCGAGCATCTTGCCCATAAGCTGCAGACCGTAGCAAATGCCCAAGACGGGAACACCCAATTCAAAGATTTTAGGATCCGGCCTCGGCGACTTCGGCTGCAGGACGCTCGCAGGCCCCCCCGAAAGAATAATCCCGCAGAGGTTTTCAGCCTTTATCTTAGAGGCCTTAGTATTGTATGGAATTATTTCGGAGTAAACCCCGCACTCGCGTATGCGCCGCGCAATCACCTGAGTGTACTGCGAACCAAAGTCTAAAACTACGATTTTCTGATTCATAATAATTGGGTTTTTAGAATTTTAAGCGCCCGTTGCGATATCCGCAAACCGGACATACGGCGGAGTCGCCCGCCGCGCGCGAGGAATATATGGAGTTGCATTTCATGCAGTGGTAAACGTTCTCGCGAATTCTATCGCGATACTGCCTGATGTAGATTCTGTCCCAAAGGAAAGCGGCAGACAAAAACGCGCCGAGAACTATGGAGACCAAAACTGCGAAATAAAAACTCATATCAAAGCCCTTAAAAAAAACGCAAAACGCGCCCAATGGTCGGACGCGTTGCTTGCTGTAAAAAGCGTTTTAATACGCCGTATTATTCAGCGGACTCAGGAGCCTTAGCCTCCGCCGCGTCAGCCGCCTTAGCCTCCGCCGCCTTCTTAGTTGCGGTCTTCTTTGCTGCAGCCTTCTTAGTTGCCTTCTTTGCGGCTTTCTTTGCAGGAGCCTTCTTTGCAGCCTTGTAGCCTTGGTCGTCAGCCTCAATAAGCTCAATCAAAGCCATATTTGCAGCATCGCCTACGCGGGGCACCAACTTGTAGATGCGGGTGTAACCGCCCTGGCGGTTGGCAAACTTCTTTACCTTGTCGGTAAATAGCATTGCAACTGCAGGTTCGTCGCGAACCCTAGATATAGCCAAGCGGCGGTAGTGCAGCTTGACAGCGGCATCTTCGCTTGCAGAAGCCTTCTTTGCCAATGTGATAATCTTCTCAACAAATGGGCGCAAAGCTTTTGCCGATGCGAGTGTTGTTTCAATTCTGTCGTGGCGCAAGAGAGCACCCGCGAGTTGACCCATGAGAGCCGCGCGGTGTTCCTTCTTTACGCCCAAAAGATGTTTATGTTTGGAATGACGCATTTTTATTTGCCTTTAAATTGTTATTATACTGAGGCCGAATCAATCAGGCGCTCGTCGATCTTCATACCTAGCGACAAGCCCAACTGCTCCAACTTGCCCTTGATTTCGTTAAGGGACTTCTTACCAAAGTTGCGGTACTTCAACATTTCCTGCTCGGACTTCATCGCAAGCTCGCCCACAGTGGTGATATTTGCGTTGTTCAAGCAGTTAGCTGCGCGAACCGAAAGTTCGATTTCATTTACGCTCATGTTCAAGAGCTTGCGCAAGCGATTTTGCTCTTCGCTAACCTCTCTGCCCGCCGTCTCAAATTCTATATCCTGATCGTTTACCTTGTCGAACACATCTATGTGGTGCTTCAAGATAACGGCAGCTTCTTTGATGGCGTCGTCGGGAGTTATGCAACCGTTTGTCCAGATTTCCAAAGTTAGCTTATCAAAGTCGGTCATCTGACCCACGCGGGTGGGATCGACCGAGTACTTGGCAAGCTCTATGGGGCTAAACAGCGAATCAATCGCTATGACGCCTATTGGCTGATCAGGATACTTATTCTCCTCAGCCGGGCGCCAGCCGCGACCTACACAGATCTCAACTTCGGCCACAAAGCGGCGCTTGGTGTCGAGCGTGCAGATAACCTGCTCCGGATTTACGATTGTTATGTCGGCGTCGGGCTGGATATCGGCCGCCGTTACGGGGCCTTCCTTCTCGACGTCTATCATCAGGCGTTTTGGCTCGCGAGTGGCACTCTTAATCTTGATTTTCTTAAGGTTTAACACGATGTCGGTAACGTCTTCCACAATTCCTTCGACGCTCTGAAATTCGTGGTCTACACCTTCAATCTTGATAGAGCTTATCGCTGCTCCTTCTATCGAACCCAAAAGGACGCGACGCAAGGCGTTTCCTATTGTGTGCCCGAAGCCCGTCTCAAAGGGCTCTGCAACAAACTTTGCATAGGTTTCGGTAGCTGTTGCTTCGTCTTTTACAAGACGTTTGGGCAACTCAAATTTTCCAAGGCGCTTTGCCATTTTTGTTCCTTTTGTTGATTAAAGATTAACGAGAATAGTATTCAACAATCAACTGTTCGTTGATAGTCTTGTCCATTTCGTCGCGTATGGGCAAGCGGCTTATTGTGCCCTTGAAAGCGCCTTCTACGCGCTCTACCCATGCAGGGGGAGTTCTCAGCTGAGACTCGTCCAAGCTGCGCTGGGCAAGCTGGCGCGAGCTCGACTTTTCGCGAACTTCGACAGTGTCGCCCGGCTTGCAAGCAAAGCTCGGAATGTCAACCTTCTGACCGTTTACCAATACGTGCCCGTGCGTCACGAGCTGACGCGCAGCCTTGCGTGTGCGGCCAAAGCCCAGCAGGTAAACGATATTGTCGAGGCGAACCTCAAGCATCTGCATAAATACTTCGCCCGTAACACCGCCCTGGCGCTTTGCGCGCTCAAAAGTCAGGCGGAATTGCTTTTCCGTTAGGCCGTACATAAAGCGCAACTTCTGCTTTTCATTGAGACCCATAGAGTAGTCTGAAACGCGGCGGCGCAAACGCGGACCGTGCTGACCCGGCAAGTAGGGCTTGTTGGACATAGCCTTCTTTGCGGGGAACAAAGCTGTATTGAAACGGCGATTAATCCTTGTTGTTGGACCTGTATAACGAGACATTTTAAATTTCTCCTAAATTAGAATTATACGCGACGGCGCTTGCGCGGACGGCAGCCATTGTGGGGCACCGGAGTTACGTCGGCTATGGAAACAACTACAAAACCCAAGGCCTGCAGCGAGCGTATTGCCGCATCGCGACCCATACCGGGACCCTTTACCTTTACTGCAACTTCCTTCATACCGTGGCTCATCGCGACCTTTCCGGCGTCCTGAGTTACAACCTGAGCGGCATATGCAGTGCTCTTGCGCGAACCGCGGAAGTTCATCTTGCCTGCGCTCGACCAGCTAATTACGTTGCCCTGCTGGTCTGTGAAGGAAACTTTCGTGTTGTTGAAAGTTGCGTTTATGCTGCAAATGCCCGTGTGGACATTCTTGCTGCCCTTTGCCTTGCGGATCTTTATCTCGCCGAGCTCTTCGCTGAGCAAATCCTTTGCAGTGGGCTGCGAGGGCTGTGCAGGCTGAGCATTTTCCTGAACCGGAGCTTCAGCCGTTGTTTCGATTTTTTCTTTTTCTTCGCTCATTTAAGTTCCCCTTTAGCTGCTTGCTTTCTGACCGACACCTACCGTCTTGCGCTTGCCCTTGCGTGTGCGGGCATTCGTGCTGGTGCGCTGACCTCTGACAGGCAGACCGCGCATGTGGCGCAAACCGCGATAGCTCTTAATTGCAGTTAAACGCTTCAAATTCGCCATTAGCTCTCTGCGCAAGTCGCCCTCGAGCTTGTACTGTTTTTCAGCGATTACCGTCATAATCTTGTTGATGCGCTCTTCGTTAAGCTCCTGAGCGCGCATTTCTTCGGGAATGCCGGCCTCCGCGCAGATAATCTTTGCGCGCTGCGGACCTATACCGTAGATGTACTGAAGCGCGAATTCGACGCGCTTATTGTTTGGAATGTCAACTCCGAGTAGTCGTGCCATGTTGTATATATATGTTGAAAAGGTTGTATAATGATGTTTTTTTTTCGTTTGAAAAGCTTTTTTTTAAAACAATTTTAATTTATTCGAGTCAGAATTTCGGGTTCCGAATCTGTTATTAAAACTGTGTGCTCAGAATGGCTGCTCAACTTGCCGTCGGCGGTGTAAACCGTCCAACCGTCATCACCCATTCTTATATCGGGGCTTCCCTGAGCAACCATCGGCTCAATCGCGATTGTCATTCCAGGACGCAACAGCGCCCCAGTGCCGGCCAGGCCGTAATTTGGAACCTCAGGCTCCTCATGCAACTTTTTGCCGACTCCGTGACCAGTAAACTCGCGAATTACAGAATATCCCGCATCCTCGACAAACTTCTGAATGGAAGCGGAAATATCACCTATGCGATTACCCGGAATTGCGTTTGATATTCCTATCATCAAAGCCTTCTCGGTAGTCTCGACAAGCCTCTTAGCATCGCTGCTGGGCTCGCCAATCATAATCGTACGCGTGTTATCACCCACGAAACCCTGATAGACTACGCATACGTCCAAGCTGAGTATATCCCCCGACTTTAGAACTCTATCCGGAGTTCCGATTCCGTGAATAATCTCGTCATTGAGCGACAAACAAACGTAACCGGGATATCTCAAGCTGCCACACTTGTATTTGTAACAAGCACTTCTGGCGGAGTGTTCCGCGATAATTCTCTTGGCCGCCTGGTCGAGTTCCCAGGTGGATATGCCGACCCGTGCCATTTTGCAGAGCTCATCTAGCACAGTAGCGGCAATCACGCAAGCTTGACGCATGATTTTTAAGTCTCGTTCTGATTTTATAGAAATCATACGGCGCGCCGTCTAATAGATAAAATTAAAGTATGTAAAGATCATCTGAAATTCGCGCGACCCCTAAAAGGCCGCGCGCCTTTCGATAACAAATTTTTATATCAAGTTTTGGCGGACTATCCAAGACACTACGCCGACCACAAGTATTATGATAAGCGGAGTCCAGAGAGCCCAAAGCGATTTTAGCTGGCGCGAATCCACCAATTGGCGAGCCTCGCCCACGCTGCGACCGCGAATCCTTCCCTTCTTTAGGAAGCCGTCGTAGTGACGCTGCAAGAGATATGTCTCAACCTGCCTCATCGTATCCAAGGATACGCCAACAGCAATCAAAGCTCCGGTACCGCCGAAGAAGTGTGCAATTTTCGGGGGGATATTCAAGTAAGTCATGAGCATCTGGGGCAGAATCGCGATAATCAAGAGGAATATCGAACCCGCCAAAGTCAGGCGCGTCATAACGTAGTCTAGGAACTTTGCAGTCGGCTCTCCGGGACGAACCCCCGGGATGTAACCGCCGTATCTCTTAAGGTCGTCTGCTATCTGCAGGGGCTTAAACATAATCGAAACCCAGAAATAACTGAAGACCAAAATCAATATACCGTATAGAGTCAGATAGACAGGTGTGCTGAACGGGTGCCCCAAAAACGACTGCGGAAATAGCAACAAGGCACTCGCAAAGATGATAGGCATAACGCCAGCGTAGTTGACCTTCAAAGGCAAATACGAGGACTGCCCGCCCATAATCTTGTTGCCGACCATGCGCTTAGCATACTGAACCGGAATCTTTCTAACAGCCTGGACAACCGCAATTATCGCGGCCGTAACAGCCAGCAACAATGCCAACATAACCGCCGCCTGCGGAACGCCGCCAACAGAGCCACCCTCTACGCCGACAACCCTGTTAAACACCAAGTTGTAAGCACTTGTGAGAGCACCCGGCAAGTCGGCGACAATGCCGACCGTTATCAAGATGGAAATACCGTTTCCTATACCTCTTTGAGTGATCTGCTCGCCAAGCCACATCATTATCATGCACCCAGTAGTTAAAAATATTACCGAGGTTATGAAAAACAGTGCCTTGTTTGAAGCCACGACAATCTGCCCGAACTGAGCAGGGTCAAAACCCGTAAATAGAGTTCCCGGCTTTGAGACAATAGCGTACATCATAAGTATAGCCTGAACCGCCGCAATAGCGATGGTCAGATACCTGGTGTACTGCGAGATTTTCTGGCGCCCCATCTCGCCCTCCTGCATAAGGCGGGCCAAGCTTGGAACGACAGCACCCATCAACTGAAGTATAATTGAGGCGCTTATGTAGGGCATAATGCCGAGCGCAAATACTGCACCCTGCATCATTGCACCACCCGTAAACATATTGTAAAGACCAATCAGACCATTGCCGTCAGACGCGCCGGAGGCGTAGTAGGCCTGCAAAGGCGAAGGGTCTATACCCGGAAGAGGAATTGCAGCGCCCACGCGAGCAATAAAAATCAAGCCCAATGTCAGCATTATGCGCTGGCGAAGTTCGGGAATTTTAAAGCAATTTGTGAATGCGCTAAACATATTTCTCCTGTCTTAATTAAGCGTTAACTTCGGCCTTGCCGCCGAGGGCTTCAATCTTCTTTACAGCCGCGTCAGAGAACTTGTCGGCCTTAACGACAATCTTTCTCGTTAGCTTTCCGTCGCCCAAAACCTTTACCAGATTCGACGAGGCGCGCACCAAACCCGCCTTTACCAAATCGTCTCTAGTAATTTCATCGAGCCCAAGCTTATCGAGGCAACCGACGTTCACAACAGAGTACTCAACTGTGAACTTTGCATTGTTGAAGCCGCGATGCGGGAGCTTTCTGTAAAGGGGCATCTGGCCGCCTTCAAAGCCCGCGCGAACGCCGCCGCCACTGCGGGCCTTCATGCCCTTGTGGCCTCTGCCGGAGGTGCGGCCGTGACCGCTACCTACACCGCAACCCCTGCGCTTGGAGGAGTGCTTGGCTCCTTTTGGATTTGAAAGTTTACTTAAATTCATAATTACAAAACTCCTTTATGCTTAGCTTCTGAGAGCCGAAATTGCATCAGCCGTGCGCAGCTGATACAGAGCGTTCAAAGTAGCGTTTACCATAGCCATGTCGTTGTTCGAACCGAGGCTCTTTGAGAGCACGTCCTTAACGCCGACAGCCTCCAAAACTGCGCGAACGCCGCCGCCTGCAATAACGCCGGTACCGGGAGCCGCCGGACGGAGCAATACCTTGCCGCCGTCAAACGAACCGATTACCTCGTGCGGAATCGTGCT
>OJMH01001089.1_pt1 | contig 29475 bp, 20 predicted proteins | sample 1597111 | NCBI WGS metagenome assembly OJMH01 (sample SAMEA2452115, study PRJEB22498) | human gut metagenome | reverse complement strand
CGATGAGGGCCCAGGCTTTGTAAATTCGCCCTATAAAAACATGAACGTTATAAAAGTTGGTGCACTCGACGATAAGACGAATTTTTCCTCAGTCGCATCAACAAGCTCCTACGGCCCCAACGACTTTTACAATCCGCAGACAAAGACCGTGATAAAGGGCGTGGTGAGTGCCGTCGATATTTCTACTGCCGGAACCGTCTATACGCTAAATTACAATGGAGAACTTCTGAATATAAGCGGCACAAGCTTTGCGGCGCCAATAGTTTCCTCTGTTGCAACGCTCATGCTATCCTACTCAAAAGAAAGCAATATGCCCGCCTCAAGCCGCGACGCTCGCCTTGTAAAAGCAATTCTTCTTAACTCCGCTTCAAAGCTCGATTCCTGGGATAATGGAAGCAAGATGATGGATTCCGTTGAAGTTGACGGTAAAAATTACTCAAACGTGCTTTCCACAAGCCAATCGCTCGACTACTACACAGGCGCAGGCGCGCTAAATGCCAGCCAAGCGCTCAAAGAGTACGAAAAGTTCGGCGAAACTTCATTCTTAGAGAATGTAACCGCCTCAGACTCAGACTTCTATTACTTCAGTACTGATTCCGAATCCGCAACTTTAAACGCAACGCTCTGCTGGTTTGTTGGAGCGCAGGTGGGCGATGTAACTTACGATACAAGCGGAAACATAAGCGACTTGGACGACGCGCTCTCCTACTTTGCAAACCTCGATTTGCGCCTTTGGTATGAGGGCGAAAACGGCGAGCGCGAGCTTATCGCGCAGTCCGTATCCGAATACAACAATGTTGAGCATCTGTACCTGACGCTGGAAAAAGAGGGCAACTACGCGCTTGAAGTTTACTTTAAAGACCTAATTTACGGAAACGCCGACAGCGAAACTTACGCGCTTGCGTGGAATCTGAGTCAAGTTCCGGAGCCCGCATTCTTTGCGGCTATCTCAGGGCTAATTGCGGCAGGCCTTTGCATAGCAAAAAAAAGAAGAGCCACCTTTAGCCTGCGGAAGTAGGGTCTGAGCCCCCCTCAAAAAAAACAAAATGGACGGCAGGATTACCGTCCATTTTTTTGCAATCTCTGTGGCAAATAGCAAAGCTTACTTTGATATTGCCCTCTCGACCTCTTCTATCATTCGCATAGTCGATTCTATCCCGCCACCCGATAAATACCAACACTCGGGATCAAGCCTAATTATCCTGCCCGACTTTGCGGCGCTTATATTTTTTAGAAGCGGATTATCAAAAATTTTTGAGTTATCTGAGCTGACGCCAATGGCTGCCGATCTGTCTATAACTAAAATCAAGTCGGGATTTAATTTTGCCAGATATTCAAAATTTACGAGCTGCCCATGCCGACCAACTTTTATGTTGGGATCGGCCTGTTCAAGCCCAAGGGCATCGTAAACAAAACCGAAGCGCGAGCCCGAACCGAATGCGGAAAGCTTGCCGTCGTTTGCAATCATCACAAGCGTCTTTAAAGGCTTTTGCTTAGCTTTTTGCCTGACGCGCTCTATGGCGGATTCAATTTCAGATATCGATTTCTCGGCAAGGGAATCTAAGCCGAATAATTCGCCAAAGAATCTTATATTCTTTTTAGTTTCCGCAATTTGATCTTTTGCGATTGCAGTCTTTACAAAGTAAACGGGCGCAATTTCCCCAAGCTTGTCGGCGTAATCCTGCTGGCGGGCGGAAATAACTATCAGATCCGGCTTAAACGCATTTATAGTCTCGAGATTAAATTCTTTAACGCCGCCTATATCAGTGTACTTATCCGCCTTATATTTTCCCAAATATGCGGGCATATAGGCCTTGGGAACAGCAAGCTCCGCCCCAACTCCGAGAGCGTCTATGGTATCGAGAGTTCCGTAATCCAACACCACAAGCCTCTGCGGATTTGCCCCTATCGAAGCTCCGGCTCCCTCGGCTTTCTTGCTTTCGTTTTTTAGAAGCAGCGCAACTAGCGCTATTGCAAATATTAGCGCCAGAACAATTCGTATTTTCTTTATAATTTCAACTTTCATATAAGTCTCCCTTTCTACTGGTAATACACGCAAATTTTTCTGCCCTTATAATCCTCAACAGCGATGTCCATTCCATAGATGTCGCTTAAGATTTCCGATTTCATAATTGCCTCGCAAGCGCCTTGATATTTGAGCTTTCCATCTTTAAAAGCCGCTATGTAGTCGGCGTAAAACGACACAAAGTTTATATCGTGAATGACTATTAAAATTGTTTTAGACTTCTCGCGGACAAGCCTGCGCAAAAGTTTCATAATTTTTACGGAACGCGCCATATCGAGATTATTCAGAGGCTCGTCCAAAAGTATGTACTTTGTGTCCTGCGCAATGCACATTGCTATATACGCCATTTGCCGCTGCCCGCCCGAAAGCTCGTCGATAAAACGCCCGCGCAAATCCTCTATGCCTGTGATTGCCAGAGCTTGCGAAACGGCAAGCTCGTCTTGCTCAGTCATTCGGCCTCCGGAATGTGGAAAGCGACCAAAGGCAACAAGCTCGCCGACTGTAATTCTAACTTCCGCATTTAAACTTTGGCCGAGCATAGTTAGTCTCTTTGCAAGTTCGCGCGTATCCCAATCGGAAATTCTTTTGGAATCTACAAAAGCGCAGCCTTCGCTTGGCGGAATAAGCCTGCTTATCAAATTTAACATCGTGCTTTTGCCCGCCCCATTGCAGCCTATAAAAGCTATGATTTTATTTGTGGGAAGACTTGTAGATACATCTTTTAAGACAAAGTTTTCGCCATACTTTTTTGATAGAGATTCTGTGGAAATCATACCCGCTTAAGTCTTAACATTAGATAAATAAAGTAGATTCCGCCCGCAAAATTTATGACTACGCTTAGCGGAACCGAGAATTGCAAAATTCGCTCGCATATTAACATTCCGAAAACCAGAATATTTATCCCCACTAAAATACTTCCCCATACCAGTATAGAGTGCCTGTAGCTTGGAAATAAAAAACGAGCAATGCTTACTATTAAAATTCCAAGAAAGGTCACAGGCCCAACTAATACAGTAGAAGCGGAAGTTAAAATGGCAACTGCGGCAAGGCTCTTAAGAACAACAGCCTTGTAATTCACCCCTAAGCTTATTGCGCACTTTCGCCCCAAAGTTAGCGCATCAAGCTCGCTAAAAGCGGAAGAGAGCCAAAGGAATGTAAGCGCCACCAAAAGCCCGCTTGCAGACATTAAGTGCAAATTTATCTTATTAAAACTTGCAAACATTCTGCCCTCTAAAATTGAGAACTCGCTCGGATCTATTATAACCTGCATAAAGCTCGACAGCCCCCCGAAGGCGATTCCAAATACAAGCCCGGTTAAAACTACAAAAAACACATCTCCGGAATTGAACTTGAATATGTAAAAAAATAAGCCCATTGAAATTATTAGCATCAAAATTAAGCTGAGAAAGAAATCTCTGCCGCCTGCCATCATTTCGGCTTCGCCCGAACTAAAGAAATAAATTATGAGTGTTTGGGTAAACAGATATAAGTTATCCAAGCCCATTATTCCCGGAGTTATTATTTGGTTTGAGCTTATTGTTTGGAATATCACCGAAGAAAGCCCGACAGCGCCAGAAACAATTAAAATTGCAAATAAAATATCAGAGCGCCTCGACAGGTTGTAGCGCAAAACATCTCCGCTTCCAAGATCGCCCAAGAGGTAAAAGAGGCAAAGCGACAAGGCCAAAGCAACAAGCAGCGCGAAAGTTTTTTTAAAGTTTAGATTACGCATGCCTACGCCCCCTCCTTATCAGAATTAAGAAAGTGAAACTTCCTATGACGCTTAAAATAACCCCTATCGGAACTTCGTAGGGAAATATAATTAACCTTCCGAAAATATCGCAAACCAAGACAAGTATTGCACCGAGCCACGCGCAATCCCACAATATATTTTTGACGCCGTCTCCCTTAAAGATTGCAAGCACGTTTGGAACGATAAGCCCGACAAAGGGAATATTGCCCACTCCCACTACGCTAATGAAACTTACCGCGCTTACAATCACGATGCCAAAATTTACAATTAGCCTGTGGTTTAGCCCAAGAGCGCTTGAAGTCTCTTTTCCCATTGCGGCAAGCGTAAAGTAATCGGCATAAAAATAGGCAATCAACATAAGGGGAACGCTCAAATACAAGAGCTCGTAATTACCCGCCGCAACCAGAGAAAAATTTCCCTGAAGCCAAGAAGCCATATTTTGGATTATGTCGTATTTATACGCAAAAAATGTCGCCCCTGCATCAACAACTCCGCCCAACATAATTCCTATTAGAGGCACTAAAACTATATTGCGGCTGCGCACTTTGTTGGCGATAGCTAAGAATAAAAAACTGCCGAGAAGCGAAACTAAGAGCGCCCCGGCAAATCTTAGAAGCTGATGCGCCCCGGGCATAAAAACAATCGCAACCATAACACCCAATTTACACCACTGCATAGTTCCGGAAGTTGTGGGCGATATAAATTTATTCTGCATAATTCGCTGCATTATAAGCCCCGATACCGCCAAACTCGAACCCGCCACAAGTATGCTAAGAAGCCTTGGAAAACGGCTTAGAAACAGAACCTCCAACTGGGAATCGCTAAAATTTAAAATATCAAAAAGCGATAAATCTATCACCCCGACAAACAGCGAAGCAATCGAAAGCGCCGCAAGTATTAGAAGCTGTAATATGGCAAAAGGCATCAAAAGTCCTAAGAATGCTTTACAATAGCAGCGTCCAACTCCATTTCAAAAAGCAGGTCATCGCGGCATACATCGGCTTGAATTGCAACACACGGTAGTGCATCCAGACCGCGCATTTTTTTGATTTCTTCAAAATCTTTAAAAAATGAAAAATCCTTTAGATAAGCAACCGCCCTCAATGAATTTTCCCAAGCCATTCCGCGGGATTTCAATATTGCTTCTATGACGTCTAAAGCCAAGTTTATCTGCCTTTTTAAATCGCCCACAAAGGCAGTCTTGCCGCCGTACTCTATGCCGGCAGTTCCGGATACAATTAAATGCTTAAAAAGAGGATGCTCCAACTCCACCGCCCTGCTAAACGAGCTTTTGTAATCCATAGCGGAACACTGCATTGGCGACTCTACTTCGCGCAAAGTTAACTTTCCCCCCTTTGGACTAAATGCAAACGCCCTAGCGACAAGTGCGCTATTTAGGCAATTCCCAGAACCTATGCCGGTACTTGCAGGAACGATGCCTCCAAAGACTTTGCGAGAGTTAAAGAAGGAATCGCGCGCCCTGTTAAAATCTCCATACCAATCCAAGATTTTATCGTTGTAAAACCATGTGCGGGCAATATTTGAAAAATCCATTTTAACTTCAGCCAAAGCCCCCTCGATATTTTCAAAAACCTGCGTGGTTTGCGAGTATGCGTCCGCAGTTTTATCGTCCGGACAAATCCCTCCCAAAAGCGCATATGACGCAAAATCGTCCTCAAAATATACGCCCACTTTTTTGCCCTTAAAAATTATATCCCGCGATATTGATTTTGGGATTAGGTAGCACTGAAGCCCCCTGTAAGCCTCGATGCCAAGCTGAGTTCCAAGAAAATTAAACCCGCCGGCCGATGTCCCCAAATGTGAATTTGTTTCAAAGCTAGCGTAAATCTCAGGGCCTGCAATGCGCATTCCGGATATAGAATTAATTATGCCCAGATGCGAATCCAAAGCCTCTTTAGAATTGCCGCAAGCCGAGAAATAATACATAGCTAAATCTTTCGCCAGCGGCAATTTTTGCAGGCTAAAACCTTCTAAACAGTCTATATGCTTACTCATATGTATAAAATTAAATAGATTTTAAAAACTTTATTAGCTTTTGACGTTTTTGCTTGGGCAGATTTCTAAAGAGCTCACGAGCAAACTCGCTCTCGCCGAAATGCCATAAAATTGCCTCTTCAAAGTCGCGTGCGCGCAAGTCATGAAACATATCGCTATGCCCGGCCGCCTTATGCATAAGCCCCCTGCCCCAGAGCGGAGGCGTGCGGTAGGTGCGGAATCTGCCCTTGTTTTCCTCGCCCATATCGTGCATGAGTAAATCCGTATAAGGCCTTATAATCTGCTGTGAGTAGGGCTTGAAGGCTTTGTAATCTCCCGTTTTCCACTCCGGCTTATGGCAACTTGCGCAACCTATATTATAAAAGATTTCGCGCCCCTCAAGGACATCCGGATTCTCCAAATTTCGGGCGGCGGGAACAGCCAAACCGCGGTGCCAAACCATAAATTTCTCAAAGTCTTGCATGGAAAATTCAGGCTCTTGCGGCTTTTCAAATTTGCTGACATCTATACCTAAGCTCTTGTGCTTTTCAAGCCACTCGCGAGTTCCGTAAAGATTTTGCCTATCCTTGCGCGATACGTTTGTAGTATTGTAGATTCCATTTGAACCAGGGCCGTCGTCCAGAGTAGCCCTGAAACAGTGCCAAGTGAATTTTCCAAGTCGCTTGCGCTTGCTTATGGGATCGTAAATCCAATTTCCATGAATGCCTTTCACGGGGCCTACCAAGGCCTGTTGGCGCCGATATTCTTTCAAAATGTCATCGTCCGAGATTGCGTCAAGCAGCCCTGTTCCGTATATACCTATCGTAGATTCTATCGATACTTTGTAATCTTTAGGAAGCGGCAGGAGAGCTTCTACAATATCCGCACTAGGGTATATTAGCTCGCCTTCGTAAGCCTTACCCTCATTATACGGACTTCCGTCGGGATAGCGATTGCCGTGTTTATCTACAAATTTATGCCAAGTTATTTTGACTCCTTTTGCATAGGGCAAGTAAGGTTTTACGGAATTTATCTGGAGCATTTCAGTGTAGCCCTTAACGACGCTGCCGTCGGGCTTGTGAACTGTCGCGATATAGCCGTTTCCGTACTCCTTTGAGAAATCGTCTACGCGGCGGGCGCGGCCATAGCCCGGGTGGCAAGCGATGCAAGAGGTCTTCATGTAAGTAGGACCAAGACCGCCAAATGGAACTCCTTTGTCCGCAACAAAATTGCCTTCAAAAATTGCCTCGCCCTGCTTAAAGTCCGACTCCAAACCGGCTTCGATAATAGCCGGCGCAGGTTGCTCGAAACACTTTGTGTTTGATACAAATACGGTTCCAGCCTCACCGCCCAAATAGTAGGCAGGCCCCTTGCTTCCGTCTGCATTTTTGGTCTTTGGCTTAGATAAGTCCATTCCTCCGTTTACATGGCAAGAGATGCAAGATGTGTTTAAAAATTCCGCTTTTACATCGCTAAATTTTGCGAAAGCATTTTTGTTTTTATCCTTTAGAGCCGCAAATGGAATCCTTGGATGGCTCATATTTAGAGACTCCGCACTCTTGGGAATAAAACTTCCCTCATCGCAATTTACTTTTCCACCACCGTCTCTTGCACAAGAAAGCACGAGTGCAAGACATGGAATCGCAAAAATCAAATTTCTTAAAATAAACATATGCCCATAACTGCCGCTTTTAAAAGGAAGAGTTCCCCGCAGCCGCCTTCAGGCAAACCACGGGAAACCCAGGGTAACAAGCAAACAAACGTTTTAAATTTTATTTGCAGACTAGTTCCTTTGCCTCGTCCAATGCCTCCGAAAGTTCCTCGCAGGCGGATATGGCAACTTTAAAGCCCTCCTTGTTTTCTTTTAGATTCTTAAACATTGGAGCTTTTAAGGCCTCCACGCTCTTTATGGCCTTCTCTAAAGAGGATTTAACTTTTTCGTCGGCCTCCTTAGATTTTTCCGCAACTAAGCCGGATAAACTAGCCTTGTCGGAGCTTAGCCCCTCATAGGAATTGCGCACACTTATCAAGTTGTCGCGAGCATCTACAAGGCTTGTGCCGCTATGGCGAGACTCGCATTCCAAAGGATTTTCCGTCTTTGCAGGCGTCCCTAACTTGGATTCCACAAGTTCGTCGACTATATCTATGCAGCCGTCGAATATTTCCGCTATAGCTTCACTTTGCGACTCATAGCGGCTTCCGGACTTGCCTGCATTTTTCATTTCGCTTGCATAAGACCCCATGGTCTCAACTTCCGCCGATTCCAGAATTTTAGACTTTGCCTCCGAAAGCTTGTCGGAACCTTTCCACCAAGATTCAAGCGCAATTGAGTCTTCCATAATAACCTGGGCGACAGCCGCCAGATATTCGAGTTCGCCCTTTGATATTTCCGAACTCTTTCGGACTGCCCCGTCTCTAAAGAGCAAATATTCCGCCGCGTGAAAACCTCTAAATGCCGCGCCCAAGCCGCCTCTTACATACGCACCGTCTATCGATACGCTGCCCTCATTCACACTTTTAATTAGAGTATCCAACTGTGCTTGGTCCAAAGGCCAAGAGTCTAGATTTGGATCTAAACTGGCAAATGCCGCCGGGCCATAGAGAAAAGCTTCGCTCTGTTCCCAATATTTGCGAACATCGCTCCAAGCTTTTGCAGCTTTAAGCGCATTTTCGTCGCTTGGGCTTTTCTTAAGCTCCTCGACAGCCGCGTTAAACTTAATCGCATAATCCGACATCTGGGCATATGTACTAAGGACTGTTCCGTCGACATAAGCTTCCAAGACATCTCCTGCGTCAATTGCCCGCGCAAGCGGCGCCGACATTAGCGCCACCGCCGCCGCAGCGAGCGTGAGTTTTCCGATTTTTTTGAATGTGGATTTACTTTTCATTTTTACCAAAACAATTTTTTACACCTAGAAATTCACCTCAAGCCTTGCACCCGCAACATATGCAGTCTCCGACTCGCTGCCCTGATTTACGAATATCTGAAAGTCGGGCTGCAGCGCGATTGCCGGAGTTATCTGCAATCGGTATGTAATTTCCAAAGCCCCCTCGTAGTGAGAGTATTCTTCGCGAGCGGCGCGCTCATTTTCTATTACGGAAAAACCAACCGCAAAGACGTCGTCTGCCCTGCAAGGAATTGGTCCAAACCAATTAAAGCCAAAGTCAGCATAGAAGTTGTTGTCGGAGGCTCTGCTGCTCGGAACCCAACCTATGCGGGTGTAAATACCAAACTTTGCATTGCCCTCAGAATCATTCACCAAAGCCTGCTGCAAACCTATGTAGAAAGAGTAGAAGCTGCCCGCATCTATAGCGTCAAAATTGATTTTTGACGGGTCGCTATGCCAGTTACCTCCAAACATTGCTCGCCCAGAAAGCCCTCCAATTTCATAATTGTAGCCGAACTGATACCAGAGAGCGACAGTGTCAAAGGTATTGCTGTAATCAAAGCCGTTATTGGAAGAAATATCCTGCCCAATGTTACCATTATACAAACCAAAGGTTGCGTCAAAATCTCCCACTGAATAGTACAAGACTAAACCGAGAGTCGCAACATTGTACTGCGAAAATAGTTGGGCGGGCGCGACATTCGGCATTGCACCAAAAGACGAATTTAAAAATGTGTCGGAATAATCCATACCCATAAAGTCTTCGTCCGCGGCAAGCTGCCCGATTCTAAAGCCAATGTTTCCAAATTTTGTCTCAAATTCATTGGCGTAATAGATTTCAAAAACTCTCGCCATATCGCCGGCTACAATATTGCTGAAACACCCTTGTGAGGAATCAAAGCCGCTTAGCTCGCCATTATTTGTCTGCGTGTAGTAAAATGCGCTCACGCCTATGCGCCCCCAGCCTTCGCGCCCCGCCAATACAGACAAGTCCTGCTCAAAGCCCAGCGTGAAAAGCGAATCGGCTATTGTGTGGATATTCCTGCCGTCCGTCACATTGCTCCAGACTTCGCCCGTCCAATTTAAAGATGGGGTAAAACCCGTCTCCTCCGAAAATTCTTCGCTTAGAGATGAAATAAATAGGCTATCCCTATCCATCCAACTTTCCGGCTTTTCTCCTTCCTTTCCGTTGTTTTCGGCAACCTGCGCGTATGCACAAGCTGCAAATACCGTCATTGCGCCAACCATGGCGCTCTTTATTTTCTTTGTTTTCATATTTTTCTTTTCCTTAAATGTTAGCTTATCCTAACTTTCTGCCTAAAAAACACCTCAAATAAGAATCCACAATCAAAAGTTAGCTATGTCTAACTTTTGAGAACAAAAAAAAGCGCCTTCCCCTTTTGCGCACAAATCTATACGCACCAACGCTGCTCGCCGCTGCGCTACTAACTTTAGAAAAGCCGACAAATCCATCTTTACCGGCGAGCCCCGCAATAAATTTGGCCAGTCTATCGGCAACTTCCGCTCCTATTGCATGTTCCATTCTGCAAGCGGATTGCTTTGCTACATCTTCATCTATTCCCAAATGTTTTGTAAGTAGGCACACTAAAAGCTTGTGCTTTCTTAATACGGACTCGGCAACTTGCTTTCCTTTTTCAGTAAGGCATACCGAATGGGGGTTCTCACAGAACACATAGCCCGCCTTGCTCAAGATAGATAGAGTGACAGATACAGTCGCCTTTGATACGCCCTTCATTTTTGAGATATCTATCGGGCGCACCTTATCCAGCTTGGAACTTAGAATCAAAATTGCCTCCAAGTAGTCTTCCTTAGCTTCGCTTAAACTGTCCGCTATGAATTTCATTTTTCGCAAAGAAAAGCCGATTTTCTTTTGATGTCAAGAAAAAATGTTAGACTTATCTAATTTTTTTAGAAATGGCTAACTTTTTCTAATTTTCTCTCCCATTCTAAAAGCACTGAGCTTTTCAAATAGTACGCAAATCTTCAGGAAATGGAACTATTCCCACAAAAAAATCAAGCTTAGAGAAACAGCACTTAGAGCCGCCCCAATACGTTCGCTCTGCCGCAAATATTTAAAGCGGCAAATACAAAGAAATTCAGAAGGCGTAAAGCCTTTGAGAAAATAAATAAAAACGTTTATCATAGCTCGAAAAAATCGACGCAAATTAAATAGAAACAGTATTTCAACTAGAAATAAATAAGCGCAAAAAAAGCGCGCCCCTATTGAGCGCGCGAAAATTCAAAGGTAAATTCAGTCTTAGAACAGGACCTGCAAGGAAGCTCTGACCGTGTTGGACTGCGTGCGGTTTTCCGCCTGAGCATTAACTTTGCCCGTGTACTCGCCCCACTCATAGCCGACAGAAACCTTGACTGCGGGAATCACATACCAATTCGCACCTATATAGTAGGTCTGCGCATTATTGTAAATTGCCGAGGCGTTTGAGGGATCGTAGGAGAAGGAACCCATTGTTACAGGATTAAAGCCCATGCCGTTTGAAGTTAACATCGATATTCTCAAGACGGGCTCTATCTTGCCAAATTCACCGGCGTCAAATTTATACGCAAAGATTGCGTTAAAGCCCTGTGGCGTTGCGTTTTCCCTGCCCGAGAAACTGCCGTTTGACACGCTCTGCAGGAAGTACTCCAACATAAGAGACATTCCCTTGTAATTCGCGGTAAAGTAGGGGTTTATGCCCCAGAGCTCGCTATTTTGGTAGTTAGTGCCGTTAGTTCTTACCATGCCGCCGTTTGCATAGCCAAAATTCATGCCAAATTTGTAAGAGAGCTCGTTATCATACCAATAGAACTTGTCGGCGTAGGCAACGTTCGCGTAGAATGACAGGTTGTTGTTGCCCTGATAGTTTGCAAGCTTTGCGGAAGACCCCTCAAATGAGTTGCCGCCCACAATTGCAAAGCCATAGGTCAAACCCTTGACCTGCTCAACTTGACCGTCCCAAAATATGCCGATTGCGCGCGAACCAAAGTTCTTTTGAGCATATGGCGTTGCGTCGGGGCGCGTGAAAAACCAAGTCGCGACAGAGCGCTCGGTCGTAAGCAAATCGAAATCGCCCATATTTTGCTCGTAACCCATATTAACCTTGCGCATGCCGACGCCCAAAGTGCCTATGATTGAGTCGTAGGCGATTTTCTTGGAAATCAAAACTTTGTCGAGATAGTCTCGATTTTTGCCTTCTACGCCGAAGTCCGCCATAAGCTCTGCGTTCCAACCACCTGCGATTTCAGCATCTACGCCAAGCTTCACATAGCGCAGTTCAAAACCGCTTGCGTTTGCCGAGGGCCCCAGTGTTGGAGAGGGCGATTTCACCTCGTAGCTACCCCAAGTAAACCAAGCGTCGATTCCGCCCCCTATAGTCAGAACCTTGGTGTCTTTGGTGGAGGGTGTTACAACCACTCCGTCCTTTGCTATTTGCGAGGCCTCCTGCTCTGAAATCGTGCCCTTTTTAACGAGGGTTTCAAGCAGGGTTTTCTCCTGCGCATTTGCAAGCGCCAAGGCGCCCATCAAAATAAAACTCAAGAACTTTGTCTTCTTCATAGAAAATGCCGGAACTCTTTAAATGGTAGAAAAATTTACAAATGCAGATATACTAGGTTGCGAAAATACTCTCAGTACCACTTTCAAATAGCAAGCAAAAACTAGCCTCTTTAAGGCCGAAAACAAAATTCTTTGGCTCTTAGCAAAGCCCAACCAACTCCAAATTAAATCTATTTCTGAGTTTTTTTGACTCTGATGTGCTCAAGAGGCGTCCGAACCTTGCAATACTTTGCTCCAAACGCTTGGGCACATATGCGCGTACAAAGACCCCCTCGTCAATATACAATTTTTCGCGCACGGCACCAATAGACTGCAATATGCCAAGAAGCGAGTGCTCTCCATGCGGCAAAATAAAGTCAAGCAAGCTGGAATTTTCCAAGCACAGCGCCTCTAAGCGCTCAATTAACCTATCCAAACCCGCCCCCGTCTTTACACTCACTTCCATTGAGTCGGGATAGGCAAGCTTAAGTTGGTGCAAGAGCGCATCGTCTTTGGCCAAATCCATTTTATTTAGCAAAAGCAAAAGCTTTTTGTCGGCAGCCCCAAGCTCCTTTAAGACCCCCTTTGCGGTGTCTATGTGCTCCATTGCATCCGGATTTGAAGCGTCAACCAACATTATTAGCATGTCGGCAACCACCGCCTCTTCGAGGGTTGACTTAAATGCCTCGACAAGCCCGTGCGGAAGCTTGCGGACAAAGCCCACTGTGTCGGTCAAGAGAACGCTCGCACCGCTCGGGAGCTCAAATTCTCGAGTTGTTGGGTCCAGCGTCGCAAACAGCTTGTCCTCAGCCAATATGTCGGACTTGCTAAGCCTATTTAAAAGCGAGGATTTACCTGCGTTTGTGTAGCCCACTATCGCGATATTCGGCAAGCTTGAGCGCTCCCTGCGCTTGCGGCCGGTCTCGCGATTTTTGCGGATTTGGGCAAGTTCTACTTTAAGGCGCGCTATGCGCTCGTTAATTTTCCTCTTGTCGCTCTCAAGCTGGCTTTCGCCGGCACCTCTCAACTTGACGCCGCCGCCCCTCTGGCGGCTCAAGTGCCTCCAAGCCCTGCGCAATCGGGGCAGCGAATACTCTAGGCGAGCAAGCTCAACTTGAAGCCTGGCCTCTTTTGTCTGCGCCCTACTTGCAAAAATCTCTAAAATTACCTCGTGGCGGTCGATTACGCACTTGCCGCTATCGCGCTCCCAATTCCTCTGCTGGGCGGGGCTTAGGGTATCGTCTATTACAATGCAATCGACATTCAAGTTCCTAGCCCGCTTGCGTATCTGCTCAAACTTGCCCGAACCTACCATGTAATGCGGATTTGGCTCGCGCAAAAAAACTATCTCAGAACCCGCGATTTTAAAGCCTATGTTCTTTACGAGCTCTCCGAGCTCCGCGAGCAAGCTTTGCGACTGCTCGTCCGACTGCCCCTCACGCTTAACGCCAACTAAAAACGCGCGCAAGCGCCTTCCGCTTTCCTTCTTTAGGTCTATGAGAGCCTGCATACTTTAGAGTGAAAATCCCTTCATCTTGAGCATATTATCGTATAATTTGACCTTTAGCTCAAGCATTTGTTTCCGCTTTTAAAAATATTTTTATTTTGCCGCCGGACTTTTATGTTTGACTTAAACTAGCGCTTTTAAAGAAACTCTCAAGCCTAATGGCAACAGAAAAGGCAGTCCACTTCATATGCGCCGACGACGAATTTATCGCCGACAACCGCGCACGCGAACTCTTTGCGGAGCTTTCAAAGGATATTAGCGACGATATGTCAAAAGAGATTATCCAAGGCGCGGCAAACAATGCCTCCGACGCTCTAAAGGTCTGCGCAAATACGCTTGAAAGCGCGCGCACGCTCTCGCTTTTCGGGGGCAAGAAGGTGGTGTGGCTAAGGGGCTTAAACTTTTTAAACGACTCAAACGGAAGAAGTAAAGACACACAAGCAGCCCTTGAGGAACTCGCCCAGGCCTGCGCAAACTTTAACCCGCGAGAAGTTGAGCTAATTATAAGCGCAAGCCCCGTTGATAAGCGCAAAAAAGCCTTCAAGACATTTAAGGAAAATTCCGATTTTGAATACTTTGAGAGCTCAAACGCCCAAGACGCCTGCTTTCAGCTAATAAAGGCGGAGGCCCAAAAACTTGGCGTAGAAATTTCAGCAGATGCTCTAGATGCGCTAATTTCAACCGTTGCGGCAAATCCGCGAATGGCAATTCAAGAGCTAAACAAACTTGCAACCTACAAGGGCTTTAAGGGCAAAATCGAAAAAAAAGACGTAAGCGACATCGTGCCGATTTTTGGTGAGAGCGACTTTTTTGAGCTTTGCTCAATGTTTTACGAAGGCAATATAAGCTCCGCTCTCGCCGCAATAAGGCGCTTTTTCTTCTCAAATAAAAACGCCTCTGCGCGCCCCATAATATCTAGCCTCCAGCGGCAAAATTCGATGCTTATACAAATAAGGGCCCTCATGGACGACGGCAAACTTCCAAAGAGTGAGCGCATGCCGCGCGGGGCTTTTGAATCGCTTGCGGCAGAGTACGCACCAATCTATAAAACTGCCGAGAAATCGCCATACAATATCTTCTCGCAAAACCCTTGGTATATGTCGCGCCTAGCCTCTATTGCTGCGCGCATGCCGCAAAGAAAGCTCATAAGCCTACAGCTTAGACTTGCAAAGGCCTTTGAAGATTTAATCTCGCGCCCAAATTCGGACGAGGAAATTGTTAAGGAAATATTTATAAGCGGAAGCGTATCTTAGCAAATCTTTTAGTGCTAAAAAATACTGCGTTTTTTGCATTCGCTCAAATTTGCGGCTTTATTGGATTGTGTATCCCAAAAGCGCTTTGCTGCGTAAAATAATATTTTAGCTTGATTTTTAGGGCAATACAATTAGCATGTCCCCAACTTGCGGGGATTTTGAATTACCGACTATCCAACATTATAGACATAGTTTAACAGCTTAGCAAACCTAACAAAATCATGAGCGCATTCCTCATAAAAGTTACTATTTCCCTAATCCTAATTCTCTTTACCTGCTTGGGCTTGTGCATATTTTTGACGCTCAAATACAAGGAGCTTTCAGAAGAAATTGAAAATCTAAAGCGAGAACTTTCCAGAAGGCGCGCCAACTCAGAAAACAAGTTGGAGTCTTTTTATCGAGAGTCCGCACAGCAGGCTAAAAGCGGCGATTGCAGGCAAAGTGCCAGCACTCAGCCTATTCAAGAAAGACCAGCGGCAAGTACCGCCTTCCTGAGAGCAAGCCCACAAGAAGAATCGCAAAAAATCCGGCAAGCTGTCGCCCCTTCGCAACAAAACCAAGGGGAACGTGCCCATAGTACGAACTTTCAGAAAGAAGATGTCTGCCAAACAGCAAGCAAAAGCGCGGAAGATGTTGCATGCGCTAATAGGAAGGCTCAAGAACCGCAATATGCAAGTGAAAAAGTGTATAGCCTTGAAAGGAACATAGGCTCAAAGCTCTTTGTGTGGCTCGGAGGCCTTGCTATAGCATTTGCGGGATTTTTCCTCATAAAATACTCCATTGAAAGAGGGCTTTTTACGCCTCAAATGCGCGTAATAGCGGGCGCTCTATTTGCCATTGTAACCTGCCTTGCAGGCGTGTTTTCAAAGCGCTTTTTAAAGAACTTAAAAATAGCCTCAATACTTATTGGCGCAGGCCTTTCAATAGCCTATGCCGACGCATTTGCAGCGGCTGAAATCTACAAACTCATTCCAAAGCTTGCGGCAATTCCAATTATGGCCGGGATTTCGGTAGCGATGCTACTTCTTTCTAAAAGTTACGATAAATCTCTGAGCCTGCTTGCCGTAATCGGCATATTCCTAGCGCCACTCATTGTATCTACAAGCAATCCAAATTCCCCCATAACCCTCGCGTACCTTGCGATTGCAAGCGTGTTTTTCATGCGCGAATTTAAGAGGCAGAAGCTGGCTCTTGCTCCGATTTTGTGCGCCGCCTTCAACATATTCTGGGGCTTTGTCTGGGCGAGAGCCGTATTTAAAACGCAAGGTCAAGTTTGGGAATTTGCCGTATATGCGGCGATTCTATGTCTCGTATTTTTTAGATACTCAAAATTTTTACTTAGAGAAAATATAGCCCTATTAGACATTCGCGGAAAATCTGAAGTGCTTTCGGCAGAGAGCGTGGCTAGGGTTTTAAAACAAGTTTTTACCTGCGGATTGTTTCTGGTATTTTACCTTTGCGCCCGGATTGACGGCTTTGAGCAGGTCAACATAAATTATTTGCCGATTTTTGCATTCACCCTCTTATGCGTTTGTGTAAATTCGGGCAAATTGGGCTTGTGGCCTTTCAAGATTTTTACGGAGCTAATCTTTGTATGGCTAATGTGCAACATCTTTCCGGGCGCCGAATTAGCCAAGGCCCTTCCGCTAATCTTGCTCTCCTACGCCGAATTATTTTACTTTGCAAAGACAGACAAAAAGATTAGCGCAAGTATCGGCTTTTTAATTCTTTGCACGGCGGGCTTTATAGCACTCTTAGACTACAACCTATTTGTGCTATTCTTGGCCTGCCTTGTGCCACTTGTATTCTTTGCGCTATCAAAATTGGAAGGCCCCAAGGCAATTCCAATTGCACTTGTCCCAACCATTTTCCTGGCGCTGATTGCCCGCGACTTAGACCTGCCCTACATTGCAGTCTTATTCTCAATTTTATTTATAGCACTTTTGAGGCTAAACTACAGCCGCCACTTTGCCGTAGCCTCCTGCTTCTTGACCTTCGCGGGGCTTGCTATATTTATCTACAACGAAATAGACTTATTTCCCTTATTTTTTCTAAGCTTAGCCCCACCGAATCTGCCCCATATAAGCAGTCCGCTTTTTGACTGCACAGCCGCCTTTGCGGCAGTGGTATTTGCAAGAATTTTGATAGAGAGCTTCTTTAAATCAAAAACTATTTTTAAGGCAGTTTACTCATTTGCGGCTCTTTGCATTAGCGTCCTTTCAACAAGCTATCTTGCAATAAAAATTTTTGGCTCTTTTGCAAAGCCCTACACAACATTCTGCATTTTCGCCCTAGCAGTATTTGCGATTTTTGCGCTGGCCTGCGCAATATTTAAAAAGCGCGACGAATTGGCCTACAAATTCTCGCTAGTCTTTGCCGCGGCCTGGGCCCTAAAGCTTTGCATATACCCACTACTGCACTTAAACCCCTTCTCGGACGAGCTCTTTGTATCGGGTATTCCCATTCTAAACGACTTTTCTCTAATTTGGCTATTGCCTGCAATTCTTGCGGGAAAGCTTGCAGCGTCGATTCCGACAAGCAAGGCTAAGCAAGCTTTTGATTTTAGAGCTATAGGACTCGCAGTTCTCATTGCACTCGGATTTTTCTCACCCGGCATGCTTTCGATTTCGCTTGCCGCGATATTTCTAATTCTTGCAAAAGTCGATAGTGACAGCCTATTTACAAACCTAAAAGGCGCACTCTTTTGCCTTACAATTGCACTCGTATTTATCTATATAAATTCGCAAATAAAATTTTGCTTTGACGGGCACTTTGTGAATCTAAGCGCAAGCCGCGCCGAAATTAACGCCTACTCGCTGGCCTGGATTCTCTACTCTATAGCTCTGCTTGCCGCGGGCTTTAAGTTCCGCCTAAAGGCTCTGCGAGCGGCCTCGTTTGTCGTTATGCTGCTTGCCGTCGGCAAAGTGTTTTTGTTCGACGCATCTGCGCTCGACGGCCTTGCGCGCGTAATGTCATTCGCGCTCTTGGGGCTTTGCCTAATCGGAATCTCCTACCTTTACATGCGCTTTGCGCTGAGGGAAAACAAGCCCTAAAGCCGCAGTCTATAATTATTTTTGCTTGCGGGCGCAAGCGCGGCACACACCTCCGAAAGTCACGCTCATGCCGGATACGCCGTTTAGAGATTTTGGAATATTCATTTCTGAAATATCAACATCTAAAATTTTTCCGCAACTTTCGCAAACAAAATGCCCGTGCGGCTCTGAGGCAAATTCGTATTTGCCAACGCCCGGTACATTCACCTTCCTTATAAAACCCGCCCTCACAAAATCGCCGAGTATCCTGTACACGCTCTCCTCCCTGAGCTCCGGATTTTTCTTAGAGATTTTTTCCATAATCTCCTCAACGCTCAAGTGAGTACAGGCCCCATAAAAAAGCCCGTAAACAATCTTTCGCTGGAGGGTTCTTCTAAAACCCGCCCGCTTGCAGAATGCGGCAAAGGCCGCGTCGAGAGTCTCGGTATCTTTCTTCATTATGGGCGAGATTGAGAGCTTGTCGGAAATTTTGCAATATTTTTTTAAATAATACTTGACTACTATTGTTAATTACTTACATTAAGCGCCAAAAGAAAGCGGCAATTCCCAAACTAAAAATTTAAAGACGGCAAAAAACGTTCGATAGAACAAATTATTTGCGCACTTTAGACAGTGAATAACCGCGTAGAATTAAGCCAAAAGACTCTCTCAACAAAGCCCAACAGAAAGGAAAGATATGAACAAGGACAAACTCACAAACAACTTCGGAATACCAATAGCCGACAATCAAAACTCCCGCACTGCCGGCCCTCGCGGCCCTATGCTCATGGAAGACGTCTGGTTTCAGGAAAAGATGGCAAACTTTAACCGCGAGGTAATTCCGGAAAGGCGAATGCACGCAAAGGGCTCCGGCGCCTTCGGAACTTTCACCGTCACAAACGACATCACTAAGTACACCTGCGCGAAGCTATTTTCGGAAATAGGCAAAAAGACAGAAGTATTCGTGCGCTTTTCGACCGTTGCGGGCGAGCGCGGCGCGGCCGACGCCGAGCGCGACATACGCGGCTTTGCAGTCAAATTTTACACCGAGGAAGGCAACTGGGACTTGGTCGGGAACAACACCCCCGTATTCTTTTTGCGCGACGGCCATCACTTTCCGGACTTAAACCACGCCGTAAAGCGCGACCCGAAAACTAATATGCGCTCCGCAAAGAATAATTGGGATTTCTGGACAAGCCTGCCCGAGGCCTTGCACCAGATTACAATAACAATGAGCGACGACGGAATCCCGGCCTCCTACCGCAACATGCACGGCTTTGGCAGCCACACCTTCAGCATGTATGACGCCGATAGGCACTTGGTCTGGGTCAAGTTCCACTGGGTCTGCCAACAGCCCATAAAGTTTTTGACAGACGCCGAAGCGGAAGCGGTAATCGCAAAAGACCGCGACAGCAACCAGCGCGACCTCTTTGAGCACATAGAAAATGGCGACTTTCCAAAGTGGAAACTCTGCATACAAGTCATGACCCAAGAGCAGGCAAAGAAGATGCCTTACAACCCCTTCGACCTTACAAAAGAGTGGTATACCGACGAATTTCCGCTCGAGGAAGTGGGCATTATGGAGCTAAATAGAAATCCCGAAAATTATTTTCAAGACGTTGAGCAGGCGGCGTTTAACCCTGCAAACGTAGTTCCCGGAATAGGATTTTCGCCCGACAAGATGCTGCAGGCCCGCCTCTTTGGCTACGGCGATGCGCAAAGGTACAGACTTGGCGTAAACCACTATCAAATTCCCGTAAATCGCCCGCGCTGCCCCGTAACGGGCTACTCGCGCGACGGCCAGATGCGCGTTGACGGCAACCACGGCGCAAAGACCTCTTACGAGCCAAACTCATACGGCGCCTGGACTCAACAGCCCGAATACAGAATCCCACCCACGCCCGTATGCGGCGACGGCGATGCTTGGAACTTCCGCGAGGACGACGACGATTACTACTCGCAGCCCGGCAGGCGTTTCCGCGCAATGTCTCAAGAGCAAAAGCAGAGGCTCTTTGAAAACACGGCGCGCGCCATGGGCGATGCCCCCGAATTTATCAAGCGCCGCCACATAGAAAACTGCTCAAAGGCAGACCCCGAATACGGCAAGGGCGTGGCAAAAGCTCTGGGCTTGGATTTTAAGTAAGCCCAGATAAAATCTTAGCAAACAAAGACCGCAAATTCCACCGTGGAATTGCGGTCTTTGTTATTAAAAAAACGGCGCCCGAAAAACGAGCGCCGCTAAAGAAAAATAATGTTTACTTGCCCCAGACCTTTAGAAGAGTTTCGCCAATCTTTGCGGGAGTTGGCGATACGGCAATGCCCGCAGCCTCCAAAGCGGCAATCTTTTCGGCAGCCGAACCCGACTTGCCCGTTACGATTGCACCCGCATGGCCCATTCTGCGCCCCTTGGGAGCCGTAGTGCCCGCGATAAACGCCGCGACAGGCTTCTTGCAGTTTGCCTTAATCCACTCTGCCGCCTGCTGCTCATTGTTGCCGCCGATTTCGCCTATCATGATGATAGCTTCCGTCTGCGGGTCGTCATTAAACATCTGTATGCCCTCTAGCATGCTCGTGCCGTTAATAGGGTCGCCGCCAATGCCTAGCGACGTCGATTGCCCATAGCCAAGCGTGGTAATCTGGTAGGCCGCTTCATAAGTCAATGTTCCTGACTTTGATACAATTCCAACAGTTCCTGGCCTGTGTATCTTTGCGGGCATGATGCCTATTTTGCACTCTCCTGGTGTAATGACTCCGGGGCAATTCGGCCCTATCAATCGAGACTTGCAGCCCTTCTCGTTTAGGCGCGCCTTGACAAGAGCCATATCGCGAACGGGAATGCCTTCAGTTATGCAAATAATAACCTCTATCCCCGCGTCTATCGCCTCCAAAATAGAGTCTGCCGCAAATGGCGGCGGCACAAATATAACGCAGGCGTTTGCCCCCTCTTTTGAGACGGCCTCGTCTATTGTGTTGAAAACCGGAACCTTGTCGTCGAACATAATGCCGCCCTTGCCGGGAGTTACGCCCGCAACAATCTTCGTGCCGTATTCCATGCACTGGCGAGTGTGGAAACTGCCTGCACCACCCGTAATACCGCTTACAACAACCCTTGTGTTTTTATTGATTAAAATGCTCATATTAAAAAACTTACTTTGTTACGATTTTTACGATTTTCTGAGCTGCATCGTCGAGATTGTCGGCGGTGACCAGATTTATGCCGCTTTCATTGAGGATCTTCTTGCCCTCGTCAACATTTGTCCCTTCCAAGCGAACGACTAGGGGAATAGAAAGTCCGCCCACGTTCTTTACGGCGGCAACAACGCCGGCTGCTATTATATCGCAGCGCATAATTCCGCCAAAGATGTTTATCAAGATGCCCTTTGTGCCGGCATCGCTTAGGAGAATCTTAAATGCCGCAGTGATGGCCTCCTCGGTAGCTCCACCGCCAACATCCAAGAAGTTTGCGGGATTGCCGCCGTAGTACTTTATGATGTCCATAGTGGCCATCGCAAGCCCCGCGCCGTTTACCATGCAGGCGATATTGCCGTCGAGCTTTATATAGTTTAGACCGTACTTAGAGGCCTCTATCTCAAGCGGATTCTCCTCGTTTAAGTCGCGGTAGGCGACGATGTCGGGGTGGCGGAATAGCGCGTTGTCGTCAAAGGCCACCTTTGCGTCGAGCGCCACAATTTGGTCTTCCTCTGTCAGAACCAAGGGGTTGACCTCAACCATTGAGCAATCCTTGGAAGCGTAGAGCTTGTACAGGCCCTTTAGCAAAACTGTAAACTGCTTCATCAAAGCCTTTTCGCCAAAGCCAAGTGCGAAAGCCAACTTGCGAATCTGAAAGCTCTGTATTCCGGTTTCCGGATTTATCAGAACCTTGAAAATTTTATCCGGAGTCTCCTCGGCAACCTTTTCTATATCCATGCCGCCCTCGGTGGAGGCTATGACGGCGTCTTTGCCGCTGGATCTATCCATAAGTATCGCGAGGTAATACTCTTTTTTAATTGTGCTTGCCTCGGTAAAGTAGATGGTGCGCACCTGCTTGCCGGCCTCGCCCGTCTGCTTTGTTATAAGGACATTGTTAAACATTTTGTTTGCAACGTCCAAGGCCTCGACCCTCTTTACAACGTGAACGCCGCCCTTGTAGCCGTCCGCGAAAGTGCCCTTGCCTCGGCCGCCTGCGTGTATCTGGCTTTTAACCACAACGACGTCGCCCTTTATCGACTCTATCGCTTTTTCAAAATCGGCGGGATTTGAGCATGCCACGCCCGCCGGCACGGCAACGCCAAAATTCGCAAACAACTCTTTTGCCTGATATTCGTGAATATTCATATGAATAGTTCTTAATTCAATTCTATATTTATACCGGAGCCGAGGCTGATGAAATTTCGCTCGGGAAAACTCTTGAATCTCTGGGCCGTAAGCCCCTAAAAACAAGCACCCGAAAGGAAAACTCGCTTGATTCACTCCAGTGAGCGAATCCTCTATGAAACTTGCGTCGCGCTTCGTGCGTCCGCTTTGTAATTATACTATACGCTAAGAATTTTGTTTTGAAATACAAGGGAATTTTTCTAAAAAACCACAGCCTGCGCAAAAATTCATAAAACCTACAAATTTGAAGCTCTCAAAGCCGCTTGCAAAGTAAAGAATCAAGCCCTTTTCATAAAAAAGCCCCCCGCGCAAAACGAGCGCGGAGGGCCTAGATCAAGTTAAAAAACTTACTTTACTTCCACTTCGTGTATGGACCAGAAACCGCCGCTCTCAGCCCCGTTTACAAAGCGTATGTACTTCACATTTAGCGGAGTTTCAAAAGTAAATTCGTCGGCCTTCCTGCCCTTTGCGTATTTGAACGCCACGGGCTTCATTGTCTCGATGGTCTCGCCGGCAAATACCTTTGGCTGAAGGATTCTGTCGCCCGTAGACTGCCCCAAGTTTAAGGTTACGCCGGAAACCTTGCGGACCTTGTCAAAACCAATCATAAACCACTGGCCGGGCTCGCGATTGCCCTCGGTTGACCAGCGAGAGTCTACGTTGCCGTCAAAGGCGTTCTTCAAACCGTTTTCATTCCTGTCGGAACCGGCCGATATGCCCTTGCCCATGGGCTTTAGATTCTTGAAAGTCGAGGGATCGTCTATCAGCTCTATCTCGTGAATAGACCACCAGCCGCCCTTTTCGCCGCCATTTTCTATGCGCACGAGCTTCGCCTTAATGGGCTTTTTAAAGCTTATTACGTCGCTATTGTCTTCAGGATCCTTGGAGAATTTGATTTCAACTTCGTCAAAGTCCTCCATGGTCTCGCCGACAAACACCTTCGGCTCCACAACTCCGTCGCCCTTAGAAGAGCCCAACCTGAGCACGATTCCGTCGATTAGACGCACCTTCGGCAACTCAAACTGTATCCACTGCCCCTTGCTGCGGTTCATTCCGGAAGTCCAGCGGGAGTTCATATTGCCGTCAAAGGCGTTCTTCAAGTCGGATGTCTTGAAAGCCGTGGCGATAATGCCGCCGCCGACCTTCTGGAGCTGGAAGTTCTTTAGATTTAAGCGGCGCATTTTCTCGACAAGCTTGGAATCCTTCTTATCGACGGCGCTCTCAACGATGTAGTCTGCAGCGGGATCGTCAAGCGCACCGGACTTGGAAATCACGGCAACCATAGCCTTCTGCACAGCTTTCTTTTCCGCCGGATTTTTAATGGAATCTGCAAGCTCCTTCATGGGGGCTAAAGCGCTCGGATTTTCCCACTTTGCAAGTTCCGCCAAAGCCTGATTTTTTAGCCCAGCCTTGTACGCCTTTATGCACATCTGCACGCCGGCATCCGCGCCGTTTGCCGTGGCAAAGCGCAAGAATGAAGCCTTCTGAGCCGGAGCCGCCGCGTCAAACAAAGCCTGCGCTGCCGCAACCATTTCAGCATCGCAATCCCTGCGGGAGCATGCTACCATCAAGGCCATTATTGGGCGCTTCAAATCGGCAGGAGCGCTGCCCAAGAGCTTCGAGGCTCTCACGAAAACCTCGGTGTTCTTTACGACGGCATTCTCGAGCGTCTTTAGAGCCGCCTGCTTTTCCTCGGCAGTCTTTGCCGTCTTTACGGTGTTAAACAAGTAATCTACGCTCGCCGAAGAATCCAAGTTAGTCATGGCTTCAACGATTAATTCGCGCGGCTTGCCCTGCAAGTTTGCAGACAAATCGCCCAAAGTCTTTAGCTTGTCCTTGGATGTTATGGAAGCCACCACAAACGCAGCCTCGCGCATCTTCGAGTTATCGTACATTTCGGCAAATGCCGCAACCTTTGGCAAATCTTCAGCCTTGCCGAATTTCGATACTGCATAAGTAACTGCAAGTGCCGTATCCGCCGTCTGCGGGACGGTAGCAATAATCTGCTCGTACCCCTCGCCGCGGTTTGCAAGCGCGTAAATCATTTCCGCTTTGTCGGCCTCCTGCAACTTTGATAGCTCCATAGAGGGTATCTTGACATCCTTATTCATGCCGAGGAATTTTGCAACATCGTCAAAGTAAACATCGCCCGAAAAGTCCTTGCCGTTCTTTAGCAAAACTATTGCCGCGAGCGTGCGGACCGACTTAGCGGAGTCTTTGTCAGCCAATAGCTTTGAAGCCAAGTCAGCCGTGGCGAGCTTGCTGGAGAGCATAAGTAGCGCAATCTCCTGCTTTAAGACCGGATTCTTTACCGACTTGTAAGCATCGCAAAGCTTCGCGTAAGCCTGCGGGGTCTCCATTCTGGCAAGAGCATTTGCCGCGCAAAAAGCCATGCGCAAATCGCTGTCCTTAATCAACCCAGATATGGCCGAAACGCTAGTATTGTCCTTTATGTAGCCCAAGGCCGTAACGGCGTCGCGCTTTATAAAATCGTTGCCCTTCTGCATAAGCCCCTTCAAAACGGCCTTTGCGTTGGGATCGGAAGAGCGAACTAGCGATATAAATAGGCTCTCCACATAATAGCGAGCCTTTGGCTCATTCATATCGCGCAAGATAATCTCGCCGACCTGCTTTGCAGTCGAATTTGCACCCGTTACCTGCAAGAGCTCCGACATCAGCTTCTGATACCGCAATGTGCCCTGCTTCTGCTGCAGTTCGCCTACGCAAAGCTTTTCAATTTCAGATGCGATTTCGTCGGACTCAGTAGCGGCTTTGTATGCCCTAAAGAACACCTTTTCAAGCATATCGGTATTCTTGTTAAAATCTGTCTCGCGCAAGCTCTTTATGCCGTTTACGGAAGAGCGGGCCTGAACTTTTGCTATCATTTCATTGCCCAATGGAGTTGCGTCTGCAGCCAGATCTCCGCAAGCAAACTGCAGCCCCCTTAGGTAAAGCTCGCAAATCTTTGGATTGCGCCAGAACACGTCGCGCCTGTGCCCAAATCCACCGTAAAATATGCGGCCCTTCTCGTAATTTTTAATCCAACTTGTGCCGAAATCCTTTATCGTGCGCTTTGTATCCAACATCGGATCGCGCCCGCCGTCCTTGGGGCTGCGGTCAAAGTCCAATGAGACCAAAACGCGCTGCTTTTCGCGGTCAAAGCCGGGCTTGTCTTCAAAGGTGTAAATTTCGTCCTGCACGACAAACTCGTCGTTGTCGAAAATCCCCTTGACTACGGGATTTTTAACGTCCTCAACAACCATCGTTACCGGAGCGTTGCCAGCACCCCACGGGTGCCCTGCAAATATGCCGCCTATCATATCCACATACTCGGAACCGCGCATAGCGTCGGTAGCTGCGTGTATAGCCATCACGCCGCCACCGTTTTTCACCCAGTCCATGAAGTCGGCGTAGAGCTGCTTTGCGCGCTGCTCGTCGGCCTTCTTTTGCTCGCCGCTCCAGTTTTCGCGGGTAAAGTTGCAAGTTCTAAAGAAATTTCCCGTGCTGTTATTCAGAACAACGCAATCGTACTTCTTCAAGTTTTCCGCGGAAAGCGAGGCGGGATCCATCGAAAAAGTCATCTTGTACGCGCCCTTTGAAATTTTTTCAAACTCAGCTAGCAGCGCATTCGAGGCAACTATGCCCTCATTGTGGCGATAGCCGTCCGTATTGTAGTAAACCAAGATATTGCGCTGCTTCTTGGGCTTTACAGCGAGCTTTTTCGGAGCGGCCTCTGCCGTCATCTTTAGCTGCTCGGGCGTCATCGGGTCGTCAGTCGGCTGATTTCTCGCGCCGGCTACCGATGCGAGAAATACCGCTCCCAAAGTCAGGTAAAATAGTTTCTTCATATAGTATTCCTAAATTTTTTTTGTGTTTTTTTACTATTCAGACGGATTTATTATCTTTCCGTCAACTATGGGATACAGCTCTACGTTCCTGAGCTTCAAATCGCCGGTCGCAAAAAGTATGCCGCGCAAGTACATCTCGCAGATCTTCGGATTGCGCCAGTAAACATCCAACCTGTGGCCGAAAGCTCCGTAGAATATGCGCCCCTTGCCGTACTTCTTTATCCATGTGAGGCCAAAGTCCTTATTCTTGCGGCTCGTGTGCTTCATGGGGTCTTCTCCGCCGTCCTTGGGGCTGCGGTCAAAATCCAGCGAAAGCAACACGCGCTGCTTCTTGCGGTCGTAGCCGTACTGCTCTATGAACGTGTAAATCTCGTCCTGAATCTTAAATTCGCCCTCGGGCCACAAGCCCATAACTAGCGGATTCTTCTTGTCTTCAACCAAAACCGTAACTGCGGAATTGCCGGCCCCCCACGGGTGCCCTGCAAAGCGACCGCCCATCATTACGGGATATGCCGGATACTTCTCCTCTTTGTTGGAGCTGTCTTTGCAATCCATGGCGTCGCAAGCTGCATGCATACCCATTATGCCGCCGCCGTTTCTTACGTATTCAATCAGATTGTCGCGATACTTGATATTGTCGACATCGTCTTGCCTGCGCTCTTCGGGCGTCATGGCGTCTCTTATCTTCTTTGGCGATACAAAGAAGCGCCCAGTGCAGTTATTTATTATAACGCAGTCGTACTTCTTTAAGTTCTCCGCCTCAAAGTCCTTTACGTCTTCCGAATACTTAACGGTCCACCTGCCCTTTGAGCGCTCTACCAAAACGTCAAAAAGTGCGCGGAATGCGGGAATGCCCTCCGTGTGTCTGAAGCCGTCGGTCCTGTCCCAAACCAAGAAGGAGCGCTTCTTTATGTAGCGGCCGTACTTAGTTAGTTCCGGGGCAGCCTCAGCTGTCATCTTCAACTGCTCCTCCGTTAGAATTTTGTCCTTCCAAGGCTTGCCGTTGCCCATTAGGTACGGAGTGTCGTCAGTCTGGGCTAGAGTAAGCTTGCGCTCTGCAGTCTTTCCAGCTGCAAATACAAAGCTAGAGGCCGCGGCAAATGCAAATGCAAACATCAATGTTTTTTTCATAAATCTAAATCTCCGATATACTGTTTATATTAGCGCCCACTCGCCGCGATTCGGACGGCTCAAGAACTGATTTGCCTCGTCGTCGCCAATGAACTTTCCGCTCTTCCAATCCCACTTGAGAGAGCGGCCCAAGCGATAAGCAATATTGCCGATAATAGAAATCTCAGCCGAAGACCTGCCGCCCTCAACAGGCGCAACTACGGGAGAACCGGTAAATACGGCGCTGAAGAAATTGTCGCGATGGCTATTGTTTGCAGACTTCTGGTAGACTATGTCTTCGTCTGCAATCTTCAAGTCGTTTAGCGTATTTTTATTCGCCCAGAACTTTGCACCTCTATCGGCGGCAACTATGCCCTCTGTGCCGACAAATGTCACGGCGTAGTCAAAGGGAACGTCGGGCTGATTGCCCTTTATTATCTTAACCTCGTTGCCCTGCGGGCCGTCGGCCAAATACATGTATTGGCGGGAATTCTTAAGCCCCGGCAAATCGCCCTTGTCGGAAACGATAATCTCCTTCGGCCCCTTGCCGTCCAGACCCAAGCCCCAAAGGCCAATATCGTAGTGGTGGGCGCCAAAGTCCGCCTGATTTGAATTTCCGTAGTCGAGGTGGTCGCGCCACGCCGGGAATCCGTGCTCGTTGTACGGATTTTCAGAGTCGCTGAGCATGGGCAAGAGGTGCTTGGAGTACGGATTGTACGGAGCCGGTCCGCACCACATATCCCAATCGACGCCATCTGGAACATCCTCATATTCCCAGTTGCGGGTTGATGCCAAGCCGTAATTCAGTCGCGCCCATACCTCTTTTATTTCGCCGAGATGACCGTTTCTGGCAAGCTGGGCCGCCCTGCGGAAGCCCTCGTCGGAACGTTGCTGAGAGCCAACTTGGAACACTACGCCGGCCTTTTTAACTTCCTCTGTTACCTTGCGCGCCTCTTCAACACTGAATGTCATTGGCTTTTCGCAATAAATTGCCTTGCCTGCGCGGGCTGCCATTATAGAAATTATTGCATGCCAGTGGTCGGGTGTTGTTATGTAAACTGCATCTATTGAAGGATCGGCGAGCACCTCGCGAAAATCCTTGCAGCACTTAGGCTTGTCAAAAGCCCACCCCTTGGCCGTGTACTTTTCATTTATTTTGTTTGACCAGAACTTCAGCCTCTTATCGTCAACATCGCACAGGGCCGTGACGCGGCAGTAGGGCAAATCGGTAAGCCCGTTTAAGTGGCCGTCAGCCATCTTGCCCACACCAATAACAGCCAGATTGCACCTGCTATTCGGCGCGGTATTGCCGCGGGCAAACAGCGAGCCCTTGTATATTAAAGGCATAGCTATTGCAAGCGACGCCCCCTTTATGAATTTTCTCCTGTCCATATTTTATTCCAGTTTTTATCTTTTTAAAATATTTGCGCCGTGGCAGCACTCCGTGCAAGTTCGGAAAAATCAGACTGCCCTCCATTCCGCCATCTAAAGAAACCAAACTCAAGACACCTACCCCCCTGCGAAAAAATCGCAACCACGCGAAGAATACAGTGTTTTGTCTTTAACACAGAACAGTAGACAAAACCTTTTTTTAAAACTTTTCAAGTCTTTTTTGCAGAACGCAACAATAGCCAAGCGATAAGTAAGAAACTTTCATGCAACAAAATCCACTGATATTCCAAACTATGCACAGCTCTTGCAAAGGAATAAAAAACGTTCACCTTTAAAAATTTTTTCATTTTTTAAATAATTTGCTTGCAAAATAAAATAAGATAGTGCAGTTTTACATTTCTTTTTACGGGCTGGTAGCTCAGCGGTCAGAGCAGACGACTCATAATCGTTTGGTCGTGGGTTCAATCCCCACCCGGCCCACCAAAATTTAAACGGCGATTTTCCGAGTGAAAGTCGCTGTTTTTTTGTTTGGCTAAGCATCAACGCTTGTGGGATAGGCTGATTTTTTGGTTTTGTTTTCCGTATGCGCAAGGCAATATGTGATATGTCCTGAAGCTGAATACGGCAGCAATTTTCGCGCTGCGGCTAGCTTGCTTATTGGCAGCTAAAAAAGAGCTAGCAAGAAATACATGGGTCAATACCAAAGGTTGTGGAATAGGTTGATTTTTTAGATTTGTCTTTCAT
>OJMH01001084.1_pt1 | contig 29535 bp, 28 predicted proteins | sample 1597111 | NCBI WGS metagenome assembly OJMH01 (sample SAMEA2452115, study PRJEB22498) | human gut metagenome | reverse complement strand
GGAGGGCCGGGGTGGGGGACATCCCGTAGGGAAAAAACAGGGCCGGGGTGGGGAGCGATTATAAAATTTAGTGTAAATTTGTACCAAAATCCCACTTTCTTCATACTTCCCGGGATTTACGACTTTTTACTGTTTTTAAGTTATAATTAAATTATTTTTACCGGCGTTTTGCCTGAAATTATTTCGGGGCTTGCCGTAAAACGGTTTAAATGACTGGATTTCAATCGGAGTATTTAAGTGAACAAAATTGCAGAAAAAAATGAAATAAAAACCATCGTCGAAAAGACAAATCTCCAACATATAGCAATAATTATGGACGGAAACCGCAGATGGGCAAAAAATCACATGCTTCCCTCTGCCGTCGGGCACCAGAAAGGCGTGGAATCGCTCAAAAACACCATGCGTTCTTTTGACAAATTCGGCATAAAATATCTCACCGTCTATGCGTTTTCAACTGAAAACTGGAACCGCAAAAAGGAAGAAGTCGATTTTCTGATGAACCTCCTCGCCAAAACCCTCACCGACGAGCTCGACGAAATGCATGAGGAGAATGTAAAAATAAAATTTGTCGGCAATATTGAAAAATTGGGCCCGAAACTCATTGAAATTCTCAAAAATGCTGAAAATAAAACAAAAAATAACACCGGCGTGAACCTCCAAATAGCCTTTAACTACGGCGCGCGCGACGAAATAGTGAATGCCGTAAAGAAAATTGCACAAAAAGCTCTGGATGGCGAAATAAAAATCGGGGAAATCGACGAAAAACTCGTTTCACAAAACCTCTACACTGCCAAAATCCCCGATCCAGACCTGCTTATCAGAACGGGCGGCGAAAAACGTATCAGCAATTACCTATTGTGGCAGATTGCGTATTCTGAAGTCTATGTGACGGAAAAATTCTGGCCCGAGTTTGACGAAAACGCGCTCACAGAAGCGATTTTGGAGTTTGAAAAAAGAAACAGAAGATATGGAAAATAAAACAATGAAAATAGCCCTCGGAACCTCTAACCCGCATAAATTGGAAGAAATCAAGGAAATTATAAAAAATTCCAATATTGAATTTGTCTTGCCTGCGGGCGGATTTGACCCGATTGAAAACGGAAAGACTTTTGAGGAAAATTCCTATATAAAAGCCGCTGAGGCCTCTAAAATTAGTGGTTTATGGGGGCTTGCGGATGATACGGGGCTCTGCGTGGACGCTCTGGACGGTGCGCCCGGGCTTTATTCTGCAAGATATGCGCCCACTGCTCAAGAGCGAATCGAAAAATTGCTCGAGGAGCTAAAAGGTGTTCCCGAGGAAAAAAGAACGGCAAAGTTTGTCTGCACAATGGTTTTGACGAACCCTGCCGGTGAAAAATTTCATGTCCAAACCGGTGAAATCAAAGGCAGAATCACCGAAAAACCCTCCGGAACCCACGGTTTCGGCTATGATCCGGTCTTTTTCATCCCCGAACTCGGAAAAACCATGGCGGAAATGACGCTTGAAGAAAAAAACACCCTGAGCCACCGCGCACGGGCGCTTTTGCCTATGGTCGAGTTTATTGAAAGTATGTAATTTTGAATGCACCCCCTCCCCAGCTCGCGGAGGGACGGGGTGGGGAACATCCCCAAAGTCGTCCGTTATTCATTTAAAGCCAAAAAACTACTTATTTTGCCGCCTGAAAAGCTCAAACGTGTTCGTCATAAGCGTGCAAATCGTCATCGGCCCGACACCGCCCGGAACCGGCGTGATGAAAGAGGCTTTTTCTTTCACTGCCTCAAAATCCACATCCCCTGCGAGTTTGCCGTTTCCATCTCTGTTCATGCCTACATCAAACACCGCAGCACCGTCTTTGACCATATCAGCCGTGACCAGCCCTCTTGAGCCGGCTGCGCTGATTAAAATATCGGCATTTTTCGTGATTTCGGAAAGATTTTGCGTTTTGCTGTGGCAGATTGTTACTGTGGCGTCGAGATTCGTAAGCATAGCCGCAACTGGCCGCCCGACAATGTTTGAGCGCCCGATTACCACCGCATTTTTGCCTGCAACGGGGATTTTGTACTCCTCTAAAAGCCTGATAATCCCTTTCGGCGTGCACGGATAAACAAACGGACGCGCATTCTGGGCGATTTTGCCCGTATTGAACGGATGAAAACAATCAACATCCTTTTGGGGGCTCACCGTTTCAATCACCCTTTCGGTGCTGATATGCGCCGGCAGCGGCAGTTGAACAAGAATCGCATTGACCTCTTTGTTCTTGTTCAATTCTTCGATTTTTTCTAAAAGTACTTTTTCCGGCGTATTTTCGGGCATTTCAATTACAACGGACTGAAAACCCAGCTCCAGAGCGGTTTTTTTCTTGTTGGAAACGTAAATTTTGCTTGCAGGGTCATTTCCGACGATTATTACCGCTAAAAACGGCTTTTTATCAAGGTTTTTAACCTCAGCTTTTAAACCCTCGAGAATCCTGTTGCGCAGCGCTTTTCCGTCAATAATTTCCGCCATGCTTACCCCTTATTCCTCAAATCAGGGAGATTCAGCCTGAAATAAAACTCTTTCAACGCCGCAAAAACCGCCTCTGAATCTCTGGAAAGCGATTTTCCTGCTAGATTTTCGTCTTCGGGGATAACTCCGAGCGTGTCCAGATGATATTTCATCAAAAGCTCCTGAATTTTGTTCAATTCGCCTGTTTTTACGCGGTTGAGAATCATTCCCATCTGCCCGCCTGCGGCATATTTTTCTGAAAATTCTTCAATCCTTTGCGCCAGCTGCAAAGATTCCTCCGCGGGCTGCGCAACAACAAGCGTTACGTCGATATCCACGTCCACAAGCTGATTCAGATATTTTAAATCAAATTCGCAGTCAAAAATCACGATATCATAAGCCCGAATAAGCTTTGCAACCGCGTCATTCATCTGGCCGGTAATCGGGCAGCGGCAGTCTTTTGAGGGAACGAGCCATGAAACGATTAAATCAACATTTTCCTCAACCTCAACAATAATATCCTCGAGCGCCCACTCGATATATTCCTGTTTTGTCATTTTTTCGGGAATTCCGGTCTTGTACTCGTGTTTTCCGCTCCTGATACCGTAAATTGTGTTCCTCACGTCCAGCCCGTAGGTGTGCCCGAGTTCGCCTGTGAGGTCGTTATCAAAAAGAAGTATGCTTTTTTCAGGGTAAATCTCCTTGAAAAGCTTTACAAAAGCCTTTGTCAGGGTGGTTTTTCCGCTTCCGCTTTTTCCTGTGAGTGCAATGGTTATCGTCATTAAAGAACCTCGTAATGTTTTGCGATTTTTTCAGCCAGCGCATTGGTTAAGAACATTGCTTTTTGCGCAAGTTCCACGCTGAGCCCGCCTGCGCCGCAGGAAGGCGTGATTATGCTTTGTCTGTAAACCAGATTGGGGTTGATTCCTTTATATTGCAGGCAGGCTACGGCTTTGTCGAATTTTTTCATCAAGATATCCGGCGTTACGCCCTCCAGCGCGGTTTTATCCAGCGTCGGAATCATTCCCCAGGCAATATATCCACCGTTTTTCAAAAATCCCGCAATCCTGTCCGCATGCACCGAAAGGCTCTGTGCATAGTTGTATGCGTCAAGGTTAATAATATCGATTTCTGCGTCAATCAGCAATGACCAATCAGCCTTTCCGCAGCAATGAACCCCGCACAGCCCGCCAAAATCCTTTATAACACCCGCAATTTCAGCCAGCGCGTAAACTAAATCGCGTCTTTGCACCGTAACGAACGCTGAAGTGCCGTATTGCGACAAAACAGGCTCATCAATGAAAATTATCGGCGTGATATCGGGGTTAATCGACTTGAATTTTTGAATCTGCCAGATAGCTTTTAGCGTAATTCCTTTTACAAGAACCTCCCGATAGGTTTCATCGTAAAAAGAGCACTTTCCGTCTGTGTCGCAAAGGCTTGTGCCCCAGGTAAAAGGGCCGGTTACGTTGCTTTTTACATATTTGTATTCTGCATTTTTAAGTTTTTCTAAAAACGGTTCAAATGCGCTTGAATAAGGCGGGGTTATGGCATATTTTTCCAGATTTTCAAAGTTTTTCTGCCCTACAATGGATTCATAATCAAGAAAAAACTCCTCCAGCTCCTCAAAAAACTCATCAGACTGGGTGTTGCAGAAGAATTTTTCGTTTTCACCGTCAAAACGTATGCCGGGAATCCCCTGATTAAACTGGATAATCATATCCTCAAAACGATGGACATTAGCGAGCTGCGGCCAGAAAGGGATATCCTTAAAAGTGTCGAAAACAAGATTTAGCGCTTCCTGCGGGTTATCATGCGGAAGACTGCCTATTGCTGTGGCTTTTAAAGATAAACTTTCCAAAAACTTCCCCTTTCCGTCTATTTTCAATTTTACTAAAAATAAGAATTTGTGGCAAACTCCCGCTTTTGGCGCCAAAATGACCGTCAGTAAGGGTTTTTCCGCTCCAAAACTACTCTAATTGCCGTATTTTCGCTGTTTGCATGTTTAAATTACTACAAACATAGTGTATAATATAAATAGGTCACGCGTCCAAGGTCAAAGGAGATATTATGTCGTTTGAAATCAACGGTCCAACTCCGCCAAAAGGAATTCAGGAGGCCCAGAGCATGCGCAACAACGGCGGCGGGGGCAATCTCGGATATTTTCAGCGTGAAAAGAAAAAAGAGAAAAAAAAGGACGAAATCGACGTTTTTACGCCATCTGCCAATGAAGATGAGTTTTTAAACGAAGAATCCGACGAAAACAGCACAGAAAACAGCTTTTTCGCAAGAGCTGCCGAAAAACTGATGAAATTTCTCGGTAATTATTAGAAAAATGAGCCACGGGCGGTTCGCAGGGGGCGAATCTGCCAGGGCAATACCGGATTAGTGCCTGAAAAATTAAATGACGGCACATCTATGCCGCCATTAATTTCCTATGCAAAACCTAGTGTACGGTTGCTTACAACGGGAGGTCTTTCCCGTTTGTCCAAAGCAGCCAGTCTTGCCTGGAGGTCATCGTTTGTACCATAACGTTGATAACTTTCAGTTGCTCCGGTAAACTTACTCCGGTTCGCACCTATGCTCTCCGTCTTACCGGCGTTTTGCCAGGATGTATTCGGGTTTGTTAATTGTATCGACCAAGGGTTTGTCATAAAAAATCCTTAAACTAAAACTCTATATTTAAATAAAAACATTGCGCCGCGGTTTTTTGCAGGATTTCAGAAAATGTTTACAAAAGTTAATGTTTTTGCAGAAATCCGTGTTATTGTGCGGGGTTTTCCGGATTTTGTGATATTTTGAAGCGGCCTTAACAAAAAGGTTGTTGCGCAAATCCGCTTTTTGAGTAATTCCCCGCCCTTATGCCCCGCAAGACGGGTTTTAGGCCGTGTAATGATGAAATTTTCGGATTTATTTCTTCCCCAGCCCGCCAAAAATATGCTGAAGCTCCAAAAGCGCTGTATAAGTAGGCATAACAAGCAGCTGCGCCCTTTCTTCAATCCCGTCCAGCGAATAATTCAACGCTGTTTTAATGTCAGGCTTTATCGTCATTTTTTCAGCAGGAAATCCCGCATATTTCAGCCGTGCAGCCATATCATAGGCTCTGATTCCGCTTAAAACGATTTCATTCGGATAATCCTTCAAAATCTCAAAATCCGCGTCCCACAACCACGAAACATCCCGCCCGTCAGCGTATTTGTCGTTGATAATGATTAAAAGTTTGGCACTTTCGTCCGCGTTTACCGTCCTGAGCACCTCTGAAGCGCCTGTGGGGTTTTTTATGAGCTGCACAAGCAGCCTGCGCCCTTTTACGTTGAGCCTTTCGGAGCGGCCGAAGACGGATTTGTAAGTTTCAAGCGCGTTTTGGATAATTTCTGGATGAATATTCAGCTCAAGAGCCGCACTCGCTGCTGCAAGCACGTTATAAGCGTTGTACAGCCCGACAAGATTCGTTTTAAAATCCGCTTTGTTGGCTCCGTATGTGATAGAAATTTCCGAATAATCCGCATAAATCACCGCATTGCCCTTGTAGTCCGGTTCCGGATGGTCATTGTGGCAGTTTTTGCAAAAATATTTTCCGATGTGTGCATAAAAGCGTTTTACATAGGAAAGCGCGGTTTTGCACCTGCAAACTACGGCCTCCATGGGGCTTTGGGAGTCTCCGGTCTTGTTTTTGTACTCAATATTTTCAAATCCGTAGTAAATCCGCTTGTTTTCAGGCGCAAGCCCCGCCAGCATCGGGTCGTCAGCATTCAAAAAGACGGTCAAAGCGGGATTTTTTGCGATTGCCTCCTGAATTTTCTTTGCCGTCGTATCCAGCTCCCCGTAACGGTCAAGCTGGTCGCGAAAAAGGTTCGTCACAAGCAGATAATCGGATTTTAAAAAGTCATAAAGCTTTGTTAGATAAGCCTCATCCGACTCAAGAACCGCATAATCAAATGTTGAAAAGGGTTTGTAGTTCACAGCGAGCGAGCTTGCAATGCCCGAGAGCATATTTGCGCCTTTTTCGTTGTGGAGAACTTTATTTTGAGCGGTTTTCAGGATATGCGCAAGAATTCCCGCCGTGGTCGTTTTTCCGTTCGTTCCCGTTATTGTTATAATGCTTTTTTTACAGTATTCGTTCGCAAAAGCGATAAAATCTTTCTGAATTTTTAACGCAACAACCCCGGGAAGCGAAGTTCCGGCGCGGTTCATCAGGTGAAGTCCGCGGTTGACGGTTTTTGCGGCAAGAAGCGCCGCATAAAAGTTTATTTTTTTGAAAATATTCATGAAATAATTATACACGATAATTTGCCGGTGGGAACCGCTCCGCAAATTGAAATGATTTCTCCCCAAAATGCTTGTCTATGCTATTCCCACCCTACGTAAATCAAAACAATTATCGGTGGGAACCGCTCCGCAAATTGAAATGATTTCTCCCCAAAATGCTTGTTAATGCTATTCCCGCCCTGCTATCAACTAGAAAGTAGGGTGGGAAAAACGAAGTGGTTCCCACCGCAAAATATTGATGATATAATTATCCCATAATGAGCAAACCGGTAAGCATAAGCACACAAAACAAACTGATAATTCTGGGGCTCGCGATAAGCACGATTTTAATCGTTGCGCTCGCAGTTTTTGCCATCACAAACATCCAGCAGAAGATTTCCGAGGTTTATGATGACTTCGGGCAGATTTTGACGAACACACTCGCAATAGAAAGCGTCGAAATCACAAAAGATATTCAGGAATTTGACAAATTCGCTGCCCTGCAAACTCATACCCGTTCGATAATTAACAATAATCGTGAAATTTCGCGTATAGACTTTCGCGGAGAGGACGGAAAAATCATTTATTCCAGCAAATCCGACTTCCCGAACCGCGCTCTTGAGTCAAAAATCTACTCAACCGCAATGATGAAAGCAAAAGTCGATGGCGAGGACAAAATTATCGGCTCTGTGCACGTATGGCTTTCGGGGTCTTCGACTGCGGACATCTCAAAGGCAACAAAAAACTCGATGCTTGTTGTTTTTACGGTTGCATGGCTTGTTTTTACGCTTGTTGTGCTGGTGAACACAATCCTCATTACGCGTGAACTTTCCATGCTCCACCATGGAGTTACGAAAATTTCTACGGGCGATTTTGGCTTTAAACTTGAGGCAAAAAACACAAGCGGCGAAATCCGCGACTTGATTAACGCTTTCAACGACATGTCCGGCCGCCTCCACCAGTACGAGGAGCAGAATATTGACCGTATAACCTTTGAACGCAACAAGTTCGAGGCTGTTTTGATGAGTATTGTGAACGGCGTTGTTGTTTGTGACAACTATGACAACGTTGTGCTTGTTAATAATGCGGCCAAAAAGATGCTTGAAATTGAAGACGAGCAGATTTTGAACACAAAAATCCAGCAGTACTGCGATTCTGACGGAGAACTTTGCTTTAAAGAAAAAATTGAACAATTCAAAGACACGCCGCTCGACATTATGGAAAATAAGCCGCTCGAGTTCAACATTACGATTGACAAACGCGTTATAAAATCCGTAATTTCCCCGATGTTCTCGAAAAATCAGGATTACGTGGGGTATATGATTGTTTTGATTGATATTACAAAAGAAGCCGAAATCGACAAGATGAAAAGCGATTTTATCTCGAACGTAAGCCATGAACTTCGCACGCCTGTAACGGTTTTGCGGACTTATATCGACACTTTGCACAACCATTCGGACGATTTTGACGAAGATACGAAAAAAGAGTTTTTTGGCGTAATTAACAAGGAAGCTTCGCGCCTGCAAAAGATGGTAAATGACGTTCTGGACTTTTCAAGGCTGGAATCAAACTGTGTCAAGATTGAAAAAGAGCCCTGCGACCTTGTTCCGGTTATTGAGCAGGAAATCCAGTCAATGCAGGTGCTTGCCGAAGAAAAAAATCTTACTTTTTCACTCATAAAAGAGCCGGATTTGCCAAAGGTTCCGATAAATGTGTGCAGTATTGAGAGGGTTTTGAACAATTTGCTTTCAAACGCGATAAAATATTCGCCGGAAAACGGCAGAATCAAGGTCAGAGCCGAGATTGCGCGTGATACGAATTATGTGGAAGTCACAATTGAAGACCAGGGAATCGGAATTCCCGAAGAGCACCAGAAAAAGATTTTTGAGCGCTTTTACCGCGTTGAAAACGACACCCACACCGTAAAAGGCACCGGATTGGGGCTTCATCTTGTGCAGGTGACAATTGAAAAGCACCATAAAGGCAAAGTTTTTGTAAAAAGCCGCCCGAATGAGGGCTCGACTTTCGGTTTCTGGCTCCCGATTAATCCGCCGGAGGATTGCGAAGAAGAGGAAATGGTTTAATTATCTGCTCGCCGCGCACTTTTAGCAGCACAAACCCGACTCCCGCCCCATGGCGGCGCAAACCAGGCGTGTGACGGGGCTGTGCCCCTAGCGGAAGCGAGCCAAGGCTGGAGCCGTCAGCGCAGGCTGGCGGCGCAACGCTGTTTATCGCGAGCTTTCAAGACAAACAACCGCTACAATCATGACAACACTACATCCATCTCCCGCCCAATATAAAAATTAAACTTTTTTCTAATGGAAAAAATTATGATTGAGTTTAAAATACAATTGCCGCTCATAAACAAGGAATTACACAGAGGACGGGCTAGATTCGGGAAAATTATGTTTAACTATTACGCTGACGAAAATATCGGATTCAACGATTGCGCAATCGAGGGAAATTGCAGCATTGACCCTGTAATGTACTCTTTGATGGAGATTTTGCTTTACGAATTGAAGCAAATCACCTATTACGTGGTGAAAATGCTTGAGCTGGGATATGACAATCCGGCACTAAAATCCAAAATTATCCGCTACCTTTCGCTAATCATCGTCGGCTATGAGTTTAACAGGCAGGAATTTGAACAGCTTTTGAGGGAAATTAACCGTGAAAAGAAAGAAGTCGAGCGGGTTTTTATGGAGGTATGCGAAAAAAGAAATATCGACTGCCAGATTTTGCATTCGCACTTAAAAATCGAAAATTTTGACTTCATCAGCATGATAAATCAGGGCGAAAGGCAGGCTGTGCTCAGAAACAAAGCCATGACAACAAATGTCAAAAACCTGACGGAAATCATCCTGCAGCTCATAAAAAGCGCTGCCGTGAGGCTTGTTGAGCTGGAAAATTACAAATCCGACTGCAATCAGGAAACAAATGCAATTTTAAAACTCTTTAACAGCCTGAATTTCAGCACTTTTAACGAGGCAAAACTCACCCGAAAAATAAACGATTTTGCAAAAGCAAATTTTGACATCCACAGAAAACTTCACAGCGCAAAAGAAGAATATTACGGAAATATCCGCCCCGTGGAGATTTCAACAGAGATTAAAAAGGGGCCGGCAATCCTTGTTACAGGTCAAAATTTGTACGATTTTGAAAGGCTGCTGGAAGCGACAAAAAATGAGGATATAAATATTTATACTCATGACGGGATGATTGTTGCGCACGCATACCCGAAATTTGCCCAATATCCCAACCTTGTCGGGCATTTTCAAAAGTCGCTGGACAATTTTCAGATGGATTTTTCACTTTTTAAAGGCGCAATCGTCATTACCCAGAACGCCCAGCACAAATTTGAGCGGCTTTTTAGAGGCAGAATTTTTACAACCAACCCGATTTCCGGCAAAGGCATGCGAAAAATCGTAAATGATGATTTTTCACCCGTTATTCAGGCTGCAATCGACGCAAAAGGCTTTGATGACGAGGTAAAATCGCCTCCGGTGCTTGTTGGTTATGACGAGCAAAAAATTATGGAAAAAGTCGATAAAATCATTGAAAAAATCAAAAACGGCGAAATAAAACACCTTTTCATCGTCGGTTTGATTAATCATTCGCTTTTTGCGCAGGATTATTTTAACGAGCTGGTGGCAAATGTGCCCGAAACAAGCTATGTTCTTTCGACCGCCGTAAGCTCGGACAGGGAGAATGTTTTCCATATTGATTCGTATTTTAATACCTCGTTGATTTATAAGATTCTCGAAAAATTGAAAGAAAATATTGACCTTTCCAAATTTCCCGTGTCGATGTTTATGACGCAGTGCAATCTTCACACGATTTCGCACCTTTTTAACCTCAAACTCATCGGGATTCGCGACATTTACCTGCCGGAATGTTCAGCAAACATTCTCACGCCCAACATGATTAATTTTTTGCGCGACAAGTTCGGTTTCAGGCAGATTTCGGACAATGCAAAAAAGGATTTGAAGAAAATTTGCTCTTAATTGCTAAAAAATTCAAATACCGGCAAAAAATATCACCACAAACGCTCCGAGAATGAGCGCAGGGCCGAAAGGCAGGTAAGTCAGGCCGTTTCCGTCTTTTATTCCCGTCAAAATGCCCCGGCAGCAATAATATCCAATCGACGCAAGCAGCGCAATCGCAAACCAGTAAAGCCAACCCTCGCCCAGCACGTCATAAAAATTGCCAAGAGCGATGAGAACAAAAAGCAGCAAAAAAAGAATTAAAGCGCTGAAAAGCCTGTAATTTTTCTGTTTGAAAAGCTTGTACAGGAACATCGGAAGTATAATGAGCACCTGAAAAATCAGGCTGAACAAAATAATTACAATAAGGTTTGAAATCCCGAAAAAAGCCCCCAGCGCGCCCGCTATGTATGTGTCGCCCTCTCCGAAAGCACGCTTGCCGATAAAAATTTGCGGAATCCGCGCGAGCGCCTCCATTATTATTATGCCGGCAACAAGCCCGAGAAGCGCATAAATAAAGGATTGCCAGATTGTAAGCTTAATTCCGGCGAGAAAAAAGGTTATTTTTGTATGATTTGTGCCTGCAATGTTAAAAAAGTTGTAAATCAGCCCCAGAACGCCCAGAATATAAGCATGAGTATCGAAAATAATGCGTTCTTTTATATCGCAAACCGCCATCACAATGCACAATGCAGCCGCTGCCGTTAAAAACAGCGTGTTAAGTGAAAATCCGAATTTTAAATAAATCCCCGTAACCGTAAGCGCGGTAAAAAGCTCAACCAGCGGATATTGAAAGCTGATTTTTTCCTTGCAATATCTGCATTTTCCCCTGAGGGCGAGAAAAGAAAGAACAGGAATATTATCCCATGGCGCCAGTTTGTGAGAGCAATGCGGGCATTTTGAGGGCGGAAGAACAATTGATTCACCGCTGAAACCGCGGAGAATAACAACATTCAGAAAGCTTCCGAGGCAAATCGCCATCACAAAAACCCAAACTACCAAAACTGTTTCAATCGAAATCATTCTTTTTTCTCTCTAATCATCTCAAAAAGCATATGCAGCGCCTTTTTTATCCTGCGTGAAATCTGCATTTGCGATATACCGAGCTTTTCCGCGACCTGCGTCTGGCTCATTTCCTGAAAATAAATCATATCAATGACATCTTTGTATGATTTGTCCAGATTTTTCAAAGATTCCGCAAGAAGAATCCTGTCCTCCTGAAAATTCTGCAAATTTTGGTAGCTCAAATCCGCAATCTGATCTCCCCATGTCGAATATTCCTCTTCTGTTGTAAAAGCAAGCTGGTCAAGAGAAATCGGGTGTTTTCTTCTATCTACTTCGATTGCCTCCGAAACTTTTTGAACAGGAAGATCCATTTTGTCGGCAATTTCGGTATCTGTAGGTTTTTCGCCGATTTCGTCAGCCAGTTCGGCGCTTATTTTCTGCACACGATAAGCAAGCTCCTGAATAGCCCTCGGAGCCTTAATCATGGAGGCTTTATCGCGCAAGTAATGGCGGATTTCGCCTGTAATCATGCACATTGCATAACTTTTGAAATTTTTGCTCACACCCGCGTCGTAAAGCCTTATTGCTTTCAAAAGTCCTACGCTCCCGACCTGAATAATGTCTTCAATAGGGTCGGTGCTTCTTCTGGCGAGAGTATGGGCAATTTTTTTTACAAGGGGCATGCACGCAATTGCGATGAGGTTCTGCATTTGCGTTTTTTTGGGTGAGGTTTTGAGCTTTCTGTATTCTTCAAGCCACTGCGCAACCTCGTCATAATTAATGTAGGTATCTGTAACCATACTCTAATTCCTGCTTTTACATTATACCATTTTAACTCAAACTTTGGTATGATAGGAATCATGAATTTATATGAATTTAAAAATCTGTTTTCGATTATCAAATACGGCAAAAAATTAGGTCAAAAAAACTGCACACCTGGCACATCAGGCAATATCAGCGTCAGGCTGGGCAAAAATATCATGATTTCGGCGTCAGGCTCGGCGCTGGGAGATTTGCGCCCTGAAGATGTTGTTATTATGGATTTTGGAACAAATCTTATTAAAGGAAAAAAGAAACCCTCCTCCGAAAAACACCTCCACGCACGGATTTATGAAATGCGCCCTGACATAAACGCAATTATTCACTGTCATGCGCCTTATGTTTCATCGTTCGCAGTGGCTCACATACCTTTATCAAAACCGATTATCTCGGAGAATGTTTTTTATTTTGGCGAAATTCCGCTCGCTGACTACGCAATGCCCTCATCGGATGATTTGGTCGAATTTACATCAAAATTCTTTGACAAGCATGATGCGGTGCTTATGGCGAATCATGGGATTATCATCGGCGGAAAAGACATAAAAGACGCATATTACAAGATGGAAACCGCTGAAACATACGCGCAGATTTATTTGAATTCCTTTATTCTGGGCGGTTCACACGATTTGTCGCAAAAACACATCGAGGAAATCTACGAACTGCGCAAATTGATGGGTAAAGCGTAATTACTTTTTAAGATTCTGTCATACGCATTGCAAGTTTCATGGCAGAATTTAAATATCTCTGGCATAAAAGCGATAAAGTTCCTATTTCTATAGAATTAAGGTCTCCATAACCTTGAAGCCCTTTATTTAAAATGGTTTGGAGGTAATAGCTTCTATATATATATTCATATAAAATTTTCATTTTCTTCATTCTTCGTAATTTTTCATCCATAACGGTTATTAACCTCTTTAGTATATTGCTTCCATCTATTGTAGATTATTATCTACATATGTAGATAATAACAGGTAGATTTGGACCTGTCAATAGAATAAAATTTAATTATGAATAAATCTGAATTTTTACAAAAGTTAGGCTATAAAATACGCATTCTAAGGGATACTAAAAAATTATCCCAAGAAAAAGTTTCCGAAATCTCACAAATCGATAGAGGACATATTGGAACAATCGAACGCGGGGAAGTTGATGCAAGAATTTCAACATTAAAACAAATTGCAGATGCCCTCGGAGTTGATATTACAGAATTATTCAATTTTACAATTTAATTCTGAAATTTCCGCCTACGCCAGCCCCCACTGCTTTGCAAGGCGCTCGGAAATCTCAAGTCCGGTTTTTGTCACAGCAAGCCCCGCCTCGGAGCTTTCTTTCAGGTGGGGCGACATTAATTGCCCGACCTGCCGCATTGCATCTACAACTTCATCCGCAGGAATAACGGATTTTACCCCCGCCATCGCCAATTCTGCCGCCGTAACAGCGTTTATGGCAAGAAAAGCATTCCGTTTCACGCAGGGAACCTCAACCAGCCCCGCCACAGGGTCACAAACAAGCCCCATAATATTTTTCAACGTCAAAGCAGCCGCATTCACAACCTGCGACGAACTTCCCCCGTACAGCTCAACAAGAGCACCCGCAGCCATTGCCGCAGCAACGCCGCACTCGCCCTGACATCCGGCAACCGCACCCGCCAGAGCAACTTTATGAGAAACAATCTCTCCAATCATGCCCGCAGTCAAAAGCGCATTAATCTGCTCCTCTTCCGGCGCGTTAATTGCCTCTGAAAGCGCGATTATCACAGCAGGAACAATCCCGCACGAACCCGCCGTCGGGCAGGCAACGATTTTCCCCATGCGAAGATTCTGCTCAATCGTAGCCAGCGCATACAAAAGCACTTTTTGATATGTTTTTGAAAAAAGCGTTGTTCCGTGTTCATAATGGGCCTTGAGTTTTGCACAATCCTCCCCGCACAGCCCGCTGGCAGACTTTTCTTTTGATTCCAGCCCGATATTTATTGCATTTTTCATCGCGTCGAGGTGATTTTTAACTTTTTCACGCACTTTTGAAACAGGAATTTCAAAATGTTCCGCCTCAGCCTCCTCGCAGATTTTACAAATTTTTTTCCCCGAAGAATCGCTGTAACTTATTAAATCTTCAAAAGTTTCTATTTTTTCCATATTTTTTTTAATCCAACGCTTCAATATTTCTAATCAAATACATTTCATCAATTTTTTGCAGCTCACGAATAACATAATCCGGAAGCGGCGAATCAAGACAAATGCCCATCGACGCTTCTTCGCCTTTTGCGCTCCTGTCGCAATGTAGCGTGGCAATATTAACATCCTGCCCCTGAATCAGCGCAGAAACGCGGTAAACCATGCCTGGTTTATCCCTGTAAATCAACACGAGCGTAGGAAAATCGCCTTTTATGTCAAAGGAATAACCGTTAATTTTGTTGATTACGACCTCACCCGCTCCGAGCGAACTCCCGCAAAGCGTCATCCGGTCGGGATTTTCAAAAATTATCTCCACAGAATTCGGGTGCCTGCTATTATCCTCCCGAAACTCGAATTCATAGGCGATTCCTCTTTCACGGGCTATTTCACAGGCGTTTTTTATGCGCTCATCATCCACATTGAACCCGAGAACCCCGCCTAAAAGCCCTTTGTCCGTGCCATGACCCTTGCCGGTTTTGGCAAAAGAATTGTAAAGCACAAATTTCACATTTTCGGGCGTTTTGCCGTAAATTTTCCCCGCCAGAAGCCCCAGCCGCACCGCACCTGCCGTGTGAGAGCTGGATGGGCCTATCATTACAGGCCCTATTACATCAAAAAGCGTTTTTGTCTTTTGCATTTTATGCCTTTACCGGATTTTTGCTGTTTAACCCTTTCAAAGCAAGCCTTGTCAGCTCGCATACATCCATTTTATCAACAAAAAGCTCAACATAGCACATTTTTGTTTTCTGAATAGTTTTAATCTGCTCAAGAACCTCCTCAAACTCGCCCACAGTACGCGCTTGAGCCGTCCAGACTTCGCCTTTGAAAACATCGGGCAGTTTTGAGTAATTCCATTGCGCAATATCGTTAAAACAGTCCGTCGGGTCTTTTGAAAGCAGGCGTTCTATCGTGTAACCGTCGTTATTTATGACGAAAACAACAGGTTTCAGGCCGTTTCTCATCATTGTACTGATTTCCGTTGCTGTAAGCTGGTGTGAACCCTCGCCGGTTATGAGGATTGTCCGGTTTTCAGGGCAGGCAAACGCACCGCCCATTGCCGCAGGCGTAGCCCAGCCAATCGAGCCCCAGAGTATTTGATTATTGAGTTTAGCCCCTTCTGGCAGGCGCAAAGGTGCCATTGCGTAAGCAATTATGCCGGTTTCGGCAAAAATTTGGTCGTATGGCTCCAAAAATTCCTGGAAACGCGGATACAAGTTGTCCGCAGCAAGTTTTGTATCAGCTTCCGCACGCTCCATAAGGTATCCGCAGCCGGTTTCGGGCATTTGTGTATCAATTTTTTTCACGCCCCGCGCAAGTTTTTTCAAAATATCTTTCATCAAAACGTTGTCATAGCGCACATTTTCAACAATCGTATAATTTCCCTGAATATCAATTGCCTTATTGGCATCCACGGGCACGCTAAATCGGATTGTGTTCAAATCGCTCATCACCGTACCTGCGCAAACCACCGCGTCCGCATTTTTAATCGCATTATAGGCGCTTTTATTCATATCTTTGCCCTGATATGTGCCCAAAAATCGCCCGTAGTCGTCATCCACGAGGTCTTTGCCAATCAAAAGAGTTGTTACGGGGTAGTTTGAGGCTTTTAAAAATTCAGTAAACTCTTTTTTTGCTTTAAAACGCTCAACCAGCCCGTCAGCGAGTATAATCGGGTTTTCAGCCCTGTTCAGGACTTCAATAATGTGTTCATAAGCGTCTTTGAGCGATTTTTCATCACTTTCCGGTGCAAAAATCTGCGGTTCGTCCTCAATTTCCGCATAACAAACATCCATCGGAACCGCAATATAGACGGGTTTTTGCTCTTTTAACATTATTGTAAGAACCCTGTCGATTTCATTTTTCGCATTATCAAAATCCAGAAAAGCACTGGCGCAGACAACATTTGAAAACACCCGCTGAAAGGCGTAATAGTCGGGATTTTGGAAGTTATGGTGGAGCAAGGTGTTATTTTTTATAAATTTCGTTGCCGGCACGCCGACAATTTTCACAACAGGGACATTTTCAGCGTAGCTTCCCGCAATTGCATTCACCGCGCTCAATTCCCCCACCCCGAAAGTCGTAACAACAGCGCCGTAGCCGTTTATTCTTGCATATCCGTCCGCTGCATAGCCCGCGTTGAGTTCGTTTGTGCAGCCTATCCAGTTTGTTTCGGGATTGGCGATTATTGCGTCGAGAATATTGAAGTTATAATCCCCCGGCAGCCCGAAAAAGTCCTTCACGCCTAGTTTTTGCAGCTCTTTTACAAGATAATCAATTACTGTGATTTTTTCCATTTTTTCGTTCCTTAATGTCGGCATTGTTACATATAAATTTCGGGAAATCATTCCCGATTCAGATTATCCCATTTAATACCATGGAGGGCAATTTTTCAAGTATAGAGCAGTTTACAGGAGATTGAAAAATCTCAAAAACGATTTGAATTTTTTATTATTTTTTAAACAATCGCAGAATTTTTGCAAAAATTTTTGCAAAAAATAAAAAATTTTTATCTGAAACTTTAAAAATCATCCAAAAAATTTCTATTTTTCCGGTGGTTTATATTTCTTAACATTTGCTGCGTTAATATTTTGCAAAGTTGAGAGGCGGGGATTGTTCTTTGGAGTGACTATGGAGGAGGGCTCAAAAAGCGAAATTTCACTCTTTTTTCGCAAAATGCCCGGGGGAATCGGAACGGAAAAGGACAATCCCCGCCTCTTAACGCAATTTCCTGCGTTCTAAAGCGTGAAACAAATTCTATCTTTTTGCACCGGCTCTCTATTCATCAAAAAGCACGTTAAAAACGACTTCATTGGGCTTATAATTAAGGTTTGCGTAAAAGAAAAAGCTTTTTACAAAATATTTTGCGAGCTCCGAGGGGGTGGATAAGCCGTATTTGCCGGTAATTTTCAGGTTATAATCAAAAGCTATCGGATTGCCCTCAACATCGTTGGTTTCAAAATGAGAAAGGTCAAGAATCGAGCTGTCACCGACCCATGCGTCGCTCTGAACAAAACTAACCATAGCTTTTACGGGTGTTCCTTTTGTAATATAAATGGAGCCGTCCTCACGTAGAACATCTTCTGCAGCAGCAAAGTCAAGAACATCATCTTTTTGGATTGAGCCGTCTTTTGTGCAGATATTCTGGGCGGGAGTGATTTTTAATACCAGTTTTCTAGCCTCGGACGGAAGCCCGAAAGCAAAAAATATTACGGTCAATATTAAAAACGTTCTGAATAATTTCATCATAATCCCTCAATCGGTGTTTCTTCGGTTTGTGCATAATCGCCGATATAAAGCGTATACTGGTCTTTTTCGGGTGTAAGTTTTGTTTCGCCGCCTCTAATCCAGAAAACAGCCGGCCCGATAATGTAACTCCAGTTGTTGATTGCTTTTTCGTGGGTTGAACCTTTTTTCTCAATCACACCTTTGATGTTAAAAGTGCGGTTTCCTTTTTCTTTTATCTCGAATTGCCCTATTGTAATCTCCGCAGCCGCGCCATGATAGGTGTTTTCAACGAGCGAAAGAATTAAACCGGTAACTTTCGTGCCTTTTTTTACAACAAGGTTTTTGTCATGAAAGACGTCCTCTGCAACCACAAATTCAACCGTATCACCGGCTTTCAAAAGCGGGTTTGCGGTGGAAATTATTTGTGCGGGGCGAAGTTTTATGGGCAAATCACCTCCCATAAACATCAATTTGCCCTCCATGAGCTTTGTTTCTCTGCGAAGCACAGTGGTTCCGCCCTGAAGAGTTCTTGTTTCAACAACCGGCGAAGAAACGCCGTAATACTGCAATCCCGGAAATAGCCCGTAATCAGCGGGAGCGGGTTCCTCGTTGTTTATCTGAACCTCGGGATTGTCAACGGGCTGCTCTTCTGTTTCTTCCGGTTCCGGAACCGGTTGGAGCGGTGCAAAAACGCCCGCATGGGCATTTGCGGCAAAAAACGCCGAAACTAGCGCCCAAAATAATAGTAATTTAACTGATTTCCGTACAACTATATTCATTAGTTGCATTATAACACAGCATTTTTAATAAACTCAAATGCTGTGAAAAGGAATTTATATCTAAAAATCTAAATCTCCGGTTTTCAAAGGGTTTTAAGCCGCTCCCCAGCCAGGCCCTGGTTTTTCCCTAAAGTGTAAGCCCTCACCCGCCCTGCGGGCACCCTCTCCCATCGGAGAGGGGAATAATTCAGAAATAAGTAGCGCTTGGGGAGGGAGAATTAAGCAAACCCCGCGCCTGCGTGAATTGTAGGGTGGGAAAAGTGAAACGGTTCCCACCGCAAAATCTTGTAAAGTAAAAATGGGTATTTGAGGGTTTTCAAGGCGGTTTAAGGTCATTTCCCACCCGCATTCGCACGCAATACCGGCGCAATGCAACGACTGCTCCTTTCCCGGGCCGGGGAAAGTTGGAATGAGAGCGGTTAATAGTATTAATATATAAATCCCCATAAAAAAACAGCCCCTAAAGGCTGTTTTTTCAATGATTAAGCTTTGGATTCAGTTTTTGCTGCGGCTTCTTTGCCTTTTGGCAGCAGGCTTTTGACCCAGTTGTAACCGGAATTCCAGTATTCAATAACTTTTTCCCCGCCTTTTGCTACTAAGTAGAGGGCTTTGTCTTTGTAACCTTTGACATCTGCAAATTTTACAGTAGTATCAAGGTTTTTAAGCTGGGGAACATATTTTTTTGCAGCAGCAAGACCACCCGCAATCACCGCCAGAGAAACAATTGTTTTCAAAAACCAGTGACTTTTTTTCTTTTTGGTGCCGTCATCATAAATGCTGCTGCTTGCGACGGGTTGTTCCGCCTTTGGCTCAGCTTTTGTTTCTGCGGCTCCTTCTTTTACAAAAGAGGGTGCGCGCGAGATTGTTGAGGCGCTGAGCGGGGCGATTGTTGAGAAATTTGTTGACATAACTAACACTCCTTTTGAGACTTGCTCATATAAAACACAAAAACCATGAATATTGCCACATGAAGAAATGTAAATATTACATGTGATACATTTCTTTACAATTATAACATATTTTTGAAAATTCCGGAATATTTTTTTAAGAACTGTAATCTATATAAATATAAAGGATTAAAAACGAGGAATAGAAATGAAAAAAAACATAGAAATCGATAAAAATTTAAGAGAAATGGCAAAAAACACCGCAGCAAGAATCGAAAACGCGCAGGAAAGAAAACGCGCATACGCTCTTGCAACCGGAGCTCTGGCACTCGCTAAAGCTCTGCAATCCGACGGTTTTGGCGTTTCATTTAAGCACAGCCTTTTTAAAGTTCCGTCGTTTGCCGGAAATTTTGAGCTTGCCGATTTGTATATTGGAAATGTCAGAATCGACGTCAGAGTAACGTTTGACAACGAAAATTTCTATATCCCGAAAACCCATAAAAAATATGACGCAGCGCCTGACCTTTATGTAGTGGTCAAAATGGAGAAAAACCTCTCGAAAATGAGCATTGAGGGCTTTGTTTTCCCAAAAGAAACCGAAAAATGTGAATCCGTCGAAGAATACCTCGTTTGCCCCTTAAAAAAACTCAACTCCATGAAAGGTTTTAAAAAAGCTGTGGAATCAGTTGAAACCGAAGAGCATGAATGCGCTGCAGGCGACCACCAAAAAGCTGCTGAGCTGGCGGTTTCTTTCCTTGACGGAGAAATTTCCGAAAGTGAAAAAATCTTTTTCATAAAACATGTTGTGAACTGCCCGCTTTGCCGTGAAAGATTGTGCGAGTTCAGCGAATTTGACTCGATTATTGAACAGGTCAAAAAATATCCGGAACTTTTGGACGACAGCACGCTTAATGTCCTTACCGGCAATGTTTCTTCGCAGCAAGCGGAACAAAATGAACCCGAAATTCTCGAAACCGGAATTTCCAATTCTGTTCTGGAACTGGTTAAAGACGCTGCTGCTCTGGAAACAGGGCTTGAGGCTGCGGAAACAGTTGCGCAAGCAGCCGGAGCCGGTGCTGCCGGGCTGGTCATTGAAACCGCGGAAGAAACCGCTGAAACGCTTGAGAATATTAGCGATGAGGAAGACAATTTGTCGCTGCTCTCAATTTCAGAAGAAGATGACCAAAATATAGAAGACGAGCCCGAAAATGAAGAGGATTCAGCAGAAATCGACGATTTGAGCGAGCTCGAAGAATCAGGCGAGGAGCTGAATTTGACCGAACCGGAAGAAATTCCTGATTTTTCAGAAACACCCGGCGAGCCCGAACAGGAAGAAGAAACAGTTGAAGAAAATGAAGCTCCGGAACTTCTAAATACTGAGGATTCCGAAGAAGAAGACACTTTGACACTTGAAGAAGATGAGCCAATGGAGCTTCTGGAGGAAGCTGCCGAAGAAATGACCCTTGAATCTGATGAAGAAAGCGTTCATGAGGCTCCGGAGGAGGAAACTCCCTTAGAAACCGAACTTCTTCAAGAATCCGCGCCCGTTGAAGAAATAGAAGAAGCTCATGAAACAGAACAGGACGATATTTTTGCCGGTGCCGACGAAGAACCTTTTGAGTTAGAAGCCCATGATGAGCTTGAGCTTTCAGACCTTGAAACGCTCGATGAGCACGAAGAAATGGTTCTGGAAGAAGTTCATGAAGAACAACCGGAAGAAATTGAACCCGAGCCGGCCTTTGAGGAAAATGAAGAAGCAGCGCCGGAAGAACCTGTCGCAGAAATCTCTGAACATGAAGAATTAACAGAGCTCGAAAGCGATGATGAACCGCTCGGCTTGCTTGAACACGAAGAAATCCCTGATTTTTCACAGGATTTGGAAGAAACCGCCGAACCCGAAGCGCAGGAGCCTGTTATTTCGGAAGAAACAGAAGCTATTGAGCTGACTGAAGAGGCACCTGAAGAAATTCTTCCGGAGTCGAGCGAAGAAACCATTCAAGAGCCGGAAGAACCAAAATCGGAATTTGCGGAACTTCTTGAAGAAGAGCCTGTTGAAAATAACGAAGAACAAATCTCTGAATATGCGGGAATCGAGTTGATTGACGAAGATTCGACCCCGTCCGACGAACCCGTAGAAGAAACACAGCCAGAAAACGAAGTTAATGAAGAAATTCAGGGGCTTCTCGATGATGAATTAATGCAGCTTCTTTCTTCAGATGATGATTCAGACGAAAACACCGAGTCAGAAGCAGCTGATGACAACAATCTCGACCTGATTGCAGAATCCGGCGATTCTGAAAGCGAAAATCAGGAAGAAAACGGCGAAGAAGTCATTGACTCGCTTTATGAGGACGCTCCGGAGGCTCCTGCCGAGGGTGAAAGTGCTCAGGAGGAATTTATGCAGCCCGAACCCGGCAAAAACGGCGGTCTGGCTAAAAAACTCATTGCTGCGGCTGTTGTGCTGTTTTTGATAACAACAGGAAGCATTACCGCCCTTTATTTAAACCAGAACAAACAGGCGTCAAATCAGGACGCGCTGCCTGATGCGGACATGCCCATGCAAGACGGTTCTCTTCCGGATGCAGCGGCAAATCTGCCTCAGAACAAGGACGATTCGGCTTCTCCGATGTCACAGGATTTGAACAAATCGATTACAAATGTCTTTTCCGACCAGCCGGCGGCGCTTACTATCACTAAAATCTCGTGGGAAGTAAGCCAGAGCCTCGCAAACGACGATTCGTTCAGAAATTACCTCCAGGTTGCCGGAAAAAATCTCCAGATGAACCTGCAAAACGATTTGTCCTACACAACGGAAATAAATTACAACCCGAAAGTTAAAGTATCTTTTGAAATCTCAAAAGACAACACTATCAAGCGTATTCAGGTCACGGAATCAAGCGGCTCCGAACAAATTGACAATGTTGTATTACAAAGTATTAAAGAAACGCTTAAATACGTGAATGCGCCGAATATCAAAGACTACAAAGGAAATTACAACCTTTCTGTTGTTGTGAATTTCTAAAATTTAGTGGTAATATAATATTTTATGATATGATGTATAATAATTACATCAAACCGTATAATAAAAATTCGGATACAAATGGATACAGTACAAAAACAACGTGAGCTTATAGAAAAACTCGTTAAAAATAATAACAAATTTTCAGGAAATGAAGATCTTTTTGAAGATTTTTGTTCTGAAACTTTTAAACGCTCTTATTCTTTGTTCCAAACCTTGGATGAAGACCATCTGGAAAGCTATATTTCCAAGGTTGTTAACACGGCGATTCTTACAGTGCTCAAAGAATCCGGACGGGTCAGAAGACGCGACAATAAATATGTCAGCACAAAAGAAATTCCGCTTTCTGCCTCACCGGCACCGAAAGAAGAACCCTCCGCTCCTGCTGCACAAACAGCAGAAACGCCTGTCGTGGTTGAAAATTCTGCCGGCTCTTCTTTGGTAATTTATGATATTGCTGATCCGAAAGCTTCTTTTGAAGAAAAACTCGTAAGAAAGGACTTGCTCCAGAAAGTTGTTGATATTGTGCTCGTTGCGCAAAAAAATCAACCCGAAAAAGAGTATTTAAAGATATTTTATCTTAGATATGTCCGCGAAATGAAACAAAAAGAAATTGCGAAAGAAACAAACCTTTCTCAGTCAGAAATTAGCAAAAGGCTCTTGGACATTGCAGAAATAGTGAAAAATTATTTTGCTGGTAATTAATTGTTAAAAAAAGGACGGCTATAAAAACCGTCCTTTTTTGAAATTTGTTTTTTTTCCCGTACTAAAGGCTGATAAGTCTTCTTAATTCTTCAGGACGGCTGGATTTTGCAAGCGCGTCTTCTGCTGTGATGAGTTTTTGCCTGTAGAGGTTAGCAAGAGCGGTTTCGAGCGTTTGCATGCCGTGCTGTGCGCCGGTTTGGATTGTTGAATACATCTGTGAGGTTTTACCTTCGCGAATCAGGTTACCAAGCGCGCTGGTAACAACCATAATCTCTTGAGCCATAACACGACCTTTTTTCTCGCCATTTTCGTTAAGTTTTGGCAAAAGAGTTTGTGAAAATACCGCACAAAGCGAGCTGGAAAGCTGAATTCTGATTTGCTGCTGCTGCGCTTCGGGAAATACGTCGATAATACGGTCAATCGTCTGGCTTGCAGAAGAGGTGTGGAGCGTACCCATAACAAGGTGGCCTGTTTCTGCTGCTGTGATAGCAAGACCGATAGTTTCAAGGTCACGAAGCTCGCCTACGAGGATAATATCCGGATCTTCACGGAGCGCTGATTTCAGTGCGTTTGCGAAAGAACGCGTATCCTGACCTAGTTCGCGCTGGTGAACAACGCTTTTTTTAGAGGTATGAATAAACTCTATCGGGTCTTCAATCGTCAAAATATGTTCGTTTCTGGTCGAATTTATATGGTCAATCATCGATGCCAGAGTGGTAGATTTACCCGAACCCGTAGGCCCCGTTACAAGAATCAATCCACGCGGTTTTTCGGTAATTTTTTTAACAATAGGAGGCAGCCCCAGAGCGTCAAAAGACGGAACCTCGGTATTAATCGTTCTGAATGCAGCTGCGTAAGTACCTTTGTTTTTATAAATATTTACCCTGAAACGCCCGATTCCCTTAATTCCGTATGAAAGGTCGAGTTCCCAGTCCTGTTCAAGGCGTCTTCTCTGCTCATTGTTCAAAATCGGGAACAAAAGCGTTTCTACATTGTCCGATGTAAGCGGTTCGAGGTCTGTTCTCACCAGTTTGCCGTCTATACGAAAAACAGGAGGCAGGTCGGATGAGATATGAATATCACTTGCGCCTTTTCCTACGGCATCTTCCAACAACTCTTCTATAAGCATTCCAACAATCTCCTATTTTTCTTCATTAATGTTATAATTATTTTACATTTGTAATGATTGATTGTCAAAAAAATAAAGGGAAATACAATGGTTGAAGTAAAAAAGATAAAATTGAGAGATTTTGAAATCGGGGGAAAAACTCTCACAATCCTCGCCGGCCCGTGCGCAATCGAAAGCAGGGACATCCTTTTCAAAACAGCGGAATTTTTAAAAAAACTAACCGCTAATCTGGGAATAAATTACGTTTTCAAATCCTCTTTTGATAAAGCAAACAGAAGCTCTATAAATTCTTTCAGGGGCCCGGGGCTGGAAAAAGGGCTTGAACTTCTGGCAGAAGTAAAAAAAGAATTCGATTTGCCCGTTGTAACGGACATTCACTCGCCCGAACAGGCAGCTTTAGTTGCAGAAGTTGCGGATATTTTGCAGATTCCGGCGTTTTTGTGCAGACAGACTGACATGCTTGTGGCAGCGGCTAAAACAGGCAAAATTGTAAACATAAAAAAGGGGCAATTCCTTGCTCCTGCTCAAATGGCGCCGCTTGCGCGCAAAGTGAGCGAATCAGGAAACGAAAACATCCTTTTCACTGACAGAGGCGTAAGTTTCGGCTATAACAACCTTGTTTCTGACATGAGAGCCATCCCGATTATGCAGGAAATCGGCTACCCTGTTGTTTTTGACGCAACTCACAGTGTTCAGCTGCCCGGCGGAGCGGGCGAATGTTCCTCCGGCGAGAGAAAATTCGTAGAAACGCTTGCCAAATCAGCAACTGCGGCAGGCGCAAACGCTCTTTTCTTCGAGGTTCATCCCGACCCTGACAAAGCTCTTTGCGACGGCCCGAATATGCTGGATTTTGAGGGCGCAGCAAGGGTTTTTGAGGTTTGTAAAAAAATATTTGAGCTTGTGAACGAATAAAAAACGGGCGAGGGGCAACGCAAAAAAGAAAAATAGCACCCCACCCCAGCCCTCCCCGAGTCGGGGAGGAAGAATATAGCTAATTCCCTCTCCTGACGGGAGAGGGTAATTTTTCAATGTGAGCAGCGCGAACATTAGAAAAATGGGTGAGGGACGATTAAAAAAGAGTGGAGAATTAAAATAACTGTCAAATCAAGCAGTCTGGCCTCTATTTTTATCGCACCCCACCCCGACCCTCCCCGAGCTGGGGAGGGGGAATAATTATAGGGGGAGAGAATATAGCTTAAGCCAGCTAGGCCGCTTCCATGCCCCGCAATGATAGAAATAACATCCTGCGGGTAGGATAAAATTGCAAGACGACATGTTTTGTGATATCTTTTCGTATGTGATTAATCATAATAACTTACATTCTGAAAATACACCACTGGGCGTTTTAAACAAGGTTTTCGGTTACAAAAGTTTCCGCGGCGAGCAGGAGAATATTATAAACTATATTCTTAAAGGCAATGACGCGCTTGTTTTAATGCCTACGGGCGGCGGAAAATCGCTTTGCTACCAGATTCCGGCGCTTTGTCTTGACGGAGTGGTAGTTGTGGTTTCTCCATTGATTGCGCTTATGCAGGATCAGGTTTTTGCGCTGAAAGAACTCGGCGTCAGGGCTGAATTTTTAAATTCTACGCTGAATTTTGCGCAGGAAGAGGAAATTACAAACGAACTTTTGCAAAACCGGCTGGATTTGGTCTATGTTTCGCCGGAAAGGCTTAATATGGAAAGTTTTCAGCAGATTCTTTCAAAAACAAAAATCTCGCTTTTTGCAATCGACGAGGCGCACTGTGTTTCGCAATGGGGTCACGATTTTCGGCCTGAATACACAAAATTTTATATGTTGAAAGAACTTTTCCCCGAAATCCCCCGGATTGCCCTCACAGCGACGGCTGATGAGGCTACGCGCGACGATATTATCAAAAATCTTCACATGGATGGATGTAAAGTTTTTATTTCGAGTTTTGACCGCCCTAACATCCGCTATACCGTGCAAATCAAGGACAAAGAGCGAAAACAGCTCCTTGACTTCATAAAAACCGAACATCCCGACGATTCCGGAATCGTTTATTGCAATTCAAGAAAGCGCGTGGAAGAAATCGCCGAATTTTTGCAAAAAGAGGGGTTCAATGTTCTGCCGTATCACGCAGGACTGGACAAAACCGTACGCGAAGCCAATCAGGACAGGTTTATAAAGGAAGATTCCGTCATAATGGTTGCCACGATTGCTTTCGGGATGGGCATAGATAAGCCCGATGTGCGTTTTGTTGCTCATCTTGACCTGCCGAAGTCGATGGAATCTTATTATCAGGAAACCGGACGCGCAGGGCGCGACGGGCTGCCGTCAGACGCATGGATGGTTTACGGGTTGAAAGATATTGTGCAGTTGAACATGTTCATAACTGCCTCAGCCGCCTCCGAAGAGCAAAAAATGCTTGAAAGAAGAAAGCTCAACGCGCTTCTTGGTTATGTTGAGGCGGTATCTTGCAGGCGGAAAATGCTTCTTGAGTATTTTAACGAATATTACCCTACGATGGGCTGCGGAAACTGCGACAATTGCCTTAATCCGCCTTTAACTTACGATGCGACGGTTGATGCGCAGAAGGTTCTTTCCTGTATTTACAGGATAAAAAGCGACGGATTCGGGTTCGGAGCCGCGCATGTTGTGGATATTTTGATGGGAAAAGAGTCAGAAAAGGTTCTGAAATTTTCGCATAACAAACTTTCTACTTTCGGGATAGGGAAAGACCTTGACGCGCGCCAGTGGCAGTCGATTATACGTCAGCTGGTTATTATGGGGTTTATTGATGTTAATCCCGAACATATGACGCTCAGTCTTACGAAAGAAGCTGTAAAACTGCTCAGGGGCGAGATTCATATTCAGTTGAGAAAAAATATTCTGCTTCCGAAAGCTAAAAAGCCAAAGAAAACAAAGGAATTTTTCGACGCTTACATTCAAAACGAGGGGGATTCGGAGCTTTTCAAAAAACTCAAGGCGCTTCGCATGGAATTTGCAAGGGCAGAGAATATTCCGCCATACATTATTTTCCACGACAAAACTTTGCAGGAAATGGTTTACGTAAAGCCGGATTCGCTGGAAAAAATGGGCGAAATCAGCGGTGTGGGCGAGAAAAAGCTCGAAAAATACGGCGAGGCGTTCTTAAGGGTTTTGAACGGGTAAAAAACCTGGTCATTAAGGGCGACGGAAAAAGGTTTTGAGTTTGTTTCTCCCTCCCCCTACTTATTTATCTTAATTATCCTCCATCCCCAACTGGGGGAGGGGCTGGGGTGGGGGACATCCCGTAGGGAAAAGCAAGGGGCAGGGTAGGGAGCGTTTTTTCACATATTTCACCCCGCAATAAAGAAAAAATTACCCCTTCAGGCTCAAAAACTACGAATCCGCGCACCTGACTATATTTAAAAACTTTTTTGAGATAAAATATTGGCATGACTAACGAAAATGTTGCAGAAGTTTGGAATTCGGTTTTGGCTATTTTGGAGAAAGAAATTTCTCCATCGACGTTTAACACGTGGATTCAGCCGCTTGAACCCCAGTATTACGACGAAAACAATTTTGTTGTGCACACGGGGCAGTCTTTTGCGCCCGGAATGCTCAGAAAAAACCATCATGAAGAAATTGTCAACGCAATAAAATCAGTTGTTGGCAAGGAGCTCGAAATAAAAATAATTTTCGACGAAGAATTGAAAAAAAAGCTCGAAAAGAAAAGCAAAGCCAAAAAAACAGAAGAAGAAACCGCACCGAACCGCCCGAAATACGACAGTTTAACCCAAATGCAATCATCAAATTTGAATTTGAAGTACAAATTTGAAAATTTCGTTGTCGGAGCAAACAACAAACTCGCCTATGTTGCCGCAAAAGCCGTAGCCGAAAGCCCGGGAATAAAATACAACCCGCTTTACATCTACGGAGGCCCGGGATTGGGGAAAACCCACCTTATGCAGGCAATCGGGCATTACATTATTAAAAATAAGCCGTCTTTAAAGGTTAAATTCGTGCAGGCGGAAGAATTTGTAAATGACGTTGTAAACGCACTCGCACGCGGCTATGACACAATCGACAAAATGAACAAATTCAGAAACAAATACAGAAAAGTTGATGTGCTTTTGATTGACGATATCCAGCTGATTGCCGGAAAAACCCGCACGGAAGAGGAGGTTTTCAACACATTCAACACTCTTCACAGTGCAGGAAAGCAAATCGTCATCACCTCCGACCGAACCCCGAAAGAAATCCCGTCAATTTCAGACAGGCTGGTCAGCAGGTTTGAATGGGGGCTTATGGCGGACATTCAGGTGCCTGATGTAGAAACAAGAATGGCAATTTTGAACAATTTAGCAATAAGTTCAAACATTGAGGTCCCGAATGCTGTAATTGAGTTTCTTGCAACGGTTTATGCAAGCAATATCAGGGAGCTTGAGGGCGCGTTTAACCGCGTTACGGCTTATGCAAGCATAAATGAGGTCGAATTAAGTATTGAAAATGTCAAAAAAATAATAAATTACTCGGAAAAGACCAAAACTATCACGTTTGAGGGCATTGTAGAAGCTGTTGCGTCGCATTACAACATTCCGCCCAGGGAAATCAAAGGTTCTGCGCGCCAGAAAGAAATTGCCGAGGCGCGTCAGGTTGCTATTTATCTTGCTCGCGACCTGACGAAGCAGAGTTTTCCGGCTATTGGCGAGTTTTTTGAGAAAAAACACACGACTGTGCTTTATTCTTATGAAAAAGTGAAAGAGGAGATTCCGACGAACCATTCGCTTGCGAAGACGATTTCGGATATTACTTCAAAAATTACCGGATAGAGGAAATTAGGTATTTTTTCGGAATTTGGAGGTTAACAATAAAAATAAGGGGTTTACATGCTTATAAATCCCCGCATATCGCCTTATAATAACAAAAAAAACGCTCCCTAACCCTGCCCTGGTTTTTCCCTACGGGCAGGCGTTTGTTTTTCCCTAAAGGGTAAGCCCTCACCCGCCCTTCTGGCACCCTCTCCCATCGGAGAGGGAAATAATTCAGAAATAAGTAGCGCTTGGGGAGGGAGTATTAAGCTAAACCCCTCTCCAGACGGGAGAGGGTAATTTTTCAATGTGAGCAGCGCGAACATTAGAAAAATGGGTG
>OJMH01001080.1_pt1 | contig 29608 bp, 42 predicted proteins | sample 1597111 | NCBI WGS metagenome assembly OJMH01 (sample SAMEA2452115, study PRJEB22498) | human gut metagenome | reverse complement strand
CCGGAGAGCTCGGAGCCGTTCACGATCGGCACGAGGACGATGTTTCCGGTCACGCTGGAATCGATGCTGACCGTCTCGAGCGAAACGCGCCTGAGATTCCGCACTCTCCCCCGGAAACTCAGTTGTTGGAACGTCGTATCAAGATACCGGCAGTCGCCCCACATATCATCCGCTACCGCCATCTCCGTCACAGGGTCTGCGATGATCGTAGGGCCTGTCTCTCCACGCAACGGAATCGCCGCAGACCAGTCTGCCGATGTCGCCGAGTTCTTGACATAGAAATTCCCCTCATCAGTGGCGAAAAAAACAAAACCCTTCGCCTCCGCATCGTGCTGCGCCCGTTCCGAAACCGGACCCGATGCGTCGAATGCCAGCCCGTTGCCGGCATCGCCCTTGTCGCCTTTTTCGCCGCGTTGAATTGTGATCCACGACGACCAGCCGCCGCCGGCGGAGGCGGATCGAAAGCGGAACTCGGTATCGCCGGTTTCCGTCAACCGCTGCTCCACGGAAAATCCGGCGGCAAGCAGCTGAGCGATCGTTCCGGAGATCCGGTCTTTCATGGCTTCGGGCGGCTCCGCTTCAAAGTCGACGCTTCCGAGTGTGCCGGTGATGCTGAAGGTGTCGCACAAAAACGCCTTGATCGGTTCTGAAACCTCCCCCGTTGTCTTGAACAGCAGCAATTCAAGTCCCGCCACCGGAAGCAGCGCGGTATCTTTGTAATCCATTTCGGAACGAAGGCGCTGGGAATCCACGGCCAGATCGAAAACGAATTCGCCCTGTTCAAGATCGGATTGCGCCGTATCCAGCATGGCCTCGCAATAGGGAGCCTGGTCGCAATCTATGACGCTGCCGGCGGCATAGCTGCCGGTCAGCGTCCCGTCGACGGAGAACGTCACCGTGCCGTCCGTCACGGTCCGGGACGAATAGGCAATCGCCTCGTATTTCCCCGCCGCGTCATACAGGCGCACGACGCCGCTCTCCGGGATGAGCGCCGTCGTTGCCCCCGTAATCGTCGCGGAAATGCCCGTAACGCTGCCGGCGGCAACTTCCGAGGCAAGTTCTCCCTTGAGTTTGTGGATGCGGTCGCTGTCGACCGTGATTTTTGCGCCGATTCCGGCAATTGCGGCCCACAAGGAATCGCGGGTCCATGCGGACGGATCGACCCCGGTGCCCCCGATGTCCGGCGTCTCCGTACAGGCGATGATTTTCACCGTTTCGCGGCTCAGGAAAACCATCTGCGGAGTGGAATCGCGGAACGGATTCCCGTCCCGGTCAGCCCACTCCCATGTTGTTGTATTCAGATAAAATTCGAGCATATCAGTCTCCGTTCTCTGAAAAAGAACGCATGTCAACTCAACAGAATTTCAGGCCGCCTTCCGCTGTGTGGTCCACGGTGATGTACGCCTTTCCTGAATATCCTGTGACGGTGCATCGGCGCTCCACGATATTCTGATTCTCATCGTATTCACTGACCGGTTTAATCAAATTTTCAGGAACAGTCATCGGATCGCCGATCGTGAGAAAGTAACCCTGCTCCGGACGGTATGGAATCACCTGCCGCGACTCTCCCTCCGGCAATCCGCTGCCGGCATCGTCGTAGACTGCCTCCTGCAGCACATCCGCATACCATGGCTCAATGTTTCTTGTAGTAATATAATCAACGATCAAATTACAGGGACGGGAGGTCTTTTGTTGGTCGCTTCCCAAATGATAGCAGCGGACATCTATCATCGTTCTGTAACGGTCTATGTTGTAATCGGAAGATACACAGTATGCGGCCATATCCAGCGGAATTTCGACAGAAGTCCATTCCGGCAGAGCGGGATCCCGCCATTCGAACTCTATGGACATCGCGTCATCCATGGCCTGCCGGACCGTATCGGAAAAAGAATCGCCTTGGACAAAATTCACATAGCGGCTGAAATGCTGTACGTGACAGCCGTCCAGACGTGTCATCGTCAATTTATTCAACAGATTCCGCATCGCCTTCATCCATTGGCCGACCGTATCACGGGTACAGCCGGGGCCGTCGAATTCCAGAATGCGGCAATCCGGGTCCCGCATGATCTCCTCCTCCGTCCAGAGTGAGGCCGGCCCGATCTGCTCCGCATGCCGTTCGATATTCACAAAATCCGGAATCAGCTTGACCGCCCAGTTGTTGAGATTCCGGATGTCATCGGCGGAAAGCGGCTGGCAGCGCGTGACGTTGACCACATCGGCAAACCTGTTGCCGCTTGCCGAATCGTAGAAGATTGCTCGGCGTTCGTTGATCGCGCCGACAATCGCGGCGATGTAGTCGGCGCACAGCGGATCAGGGGCGGCCCAGTTCATGCCCTTGTCCGTCCAGCTCTGCGGCGGCCGGTCGACTATCTCCATATTGCAACCTCCCCGAGCTGAACGGCGGCCGTCTGATCGCCGATGATGTATCCGGCGAAGGTCACGACGCGGTCCGCTCCTTCCAGTTCCGAGCCTTCCGGTTTACAGAAGCGGAACGTCACCGGCGCGGTTTTGTCCGGTTCCCCGCCCTCGTACCACCCGGAAGCGGCTCCCGGTACGCCGATCGTCCAGACATCGCCGGTTTTCCGGATATCCCCGTATGTGAATTCCCCCTCCTCTTTTTCGATGCTCCTGACATATTCGTTTCCGGCATCATCCGTCCAGCGCGGCAGGCCGAACGTCCTGGTTCCGGTCAGGCCGTCCGCCGGAGTGTATTCGCCGCAAAGCGTCGAATTCCGCCAGCGCGGAAAAAACGGCTTCACTTCAATCTTCGAGGCGCCGGAGTTATTCAAATACTCGCCGCGCGGCGAAAATTCCGATACCGCCCCGTCTTCGATCGCCGGAAGGGAGCCCGAATAAAAGCTGTCGCCCTCCCATTCTCCCGTATCGCTATTGTAATCCTCCCGTGGCTCAAATCCCGGAAAAACCCCCATAAAGTAGACCCATTTGTACTTTTCCGTGTAATAAAGGAAGTGATTTCCTCCATTATTGGGCCTCATCCAGTAGATGTAACCGTTGACATCCCGATAGACCGGATTCAGAAGGAGAGTGCCCACATAAAACGAGCAGCACCACCGGTTTTCCGTAATGACATACGGGCCGAGAGCGGCGTTTCCGGAGTGAAACGCGACCAGCCCGGCATCCGCCCCCGCGCCCTGCCACTCCTCCCGCGGCTGAACCGGCATCTGCGGCGATTTCAGTGCGGTCGGGATCTTCATGAAGCTCATGATTCGCCGCCTCCCGTAATCTGCACCGCTGTTTTGTGGCCGAGAATCCAGCTGCCTTCCGGGAGCGTCCCGACCAGGGCGAGTTCCGTGGCGAACAGAACGCCGCTCCCGGTGGACGGACTTTCCCGGCCGTTCGCGTAAAAGTCGACGGAATAACCGATGCCGGATTGCCCGGTGACTTTGCAGAGAACGGTTTCCGGTTCCTCCGCTCCTCCGCCGTAATTCCCCCGACGATCGGAAAAGGTGTTGCGTCCATTGCGACGCCGGTTCGCTCCTGTTGCGAATGACTCAGGCCGCATTACCGCCTCAACCGCCTGATGAAGACGATCGGTATATTTTACTATTTGAATGCTTTTCGACATAATCAAGCCCTCTTTCTCGGCAGGTTGAACGCATTCCATGAACCCATCTGAGCATCATATATCTTCAAGATAAGGTAAGGATTTTTGACCGGATCTTCGAGTGCTTCGGTAAATAACGTGCCGTCCTCGCGTAACGGCATCGGCTCCGTTACCTCCTCGTATGGCAATTTATCCCAGGCACTCTGATAATTTTTCTCCTGCTCCCCGGTGGGGGGCGAAGTTCCCTCCGGGTCGTATCCTGATACTTTTTTTGCATAAGTGTTCTTGGCCCGGATCACATCATCAATAGAACCGAAAACCGGCCTCACCTTTATATTGTCCTCATCCTTTGAACTTACCCAAGGTGTATATCGGAAAATGGCTTGCGGGATTCGGACCACCTCGCCGGTTGTCTTATCTTTGTAGAAGCACATCGTGCCTATATTCAGTTCATCTTTGCTCCAGCCGCTTTTTTTGATCTGAATCGTTGCCGATACCTCCCAATATTGACGCCGGACTTTATCTCCGGCCCCTTCATACTCTGTGATAAAACTGGCGCTCAGGGGAAGAAGGAGGCCGGTTCTTGCCGGAATCTGTATGCCTGCCACCTTCTCCGTTTTTTTATTTATAATGGGCTCGTCATTCCCATCGAAATCCCTCAATGGTTTCGCTTTGACGCAATAGGTGAAACTGATTTCGCGGATATTTTCGGTAGTTTGGGCCAGAATTCGGCTCCCGGCTGTGTTGAGATTCAGAACTTCTTTAACTTGGTCGCGTTCCAATCCTTCCCCTTTAATATACTGCCACCCCTTCAAGAGCGGTTTGGAAACGGACACATGATTTGAAGTGAAATTTTGCGCCCCCAAGTCCCAGGGATCACCGGAAAAATCTCGCAACAGTTCCGAACCGTTGGAATAAGTCAAGGTAGCCAACGCCTGGCATCCCCGTTTGAGGTTTCCCTTCGGTTCAATGTCAATTGAATCGAGATAAAAGGCCGAGTTTTGCGGATGGCGGCTGCCGCGTACCGGAAGCAGACGGCTGGTCATGATTTCCATCAGAGAATTTCCCTGGAATTGAATTACATGGGTAAACGTTGTTGCCCCGCTGCTGTCTACTGCTGCTCCGCGATCTTCCCGAAACATGATTTCCACTGCCATATTGTTACCTCCTCCTATGCATTGCGGAACGTCAGAGAAGTTCCATTCTGATTCATTTTAGTCAGCGAGCGTTCAACCTTTTCAAGTAATGCGATGGTTCGTTTGCCCTGATTCACAAGCTGCATCTGAGGGCTGTTATTGATGAATTGCCGGGATTGCAGCCGTATTCCTTCGAGGCTGTTCGCCAGAATTGCCGATTGCGTGGTCTCCCGGTAGCGGAAAATATCGTCCGCTATTTTCTTCATGGAAACGACAAAATCGTTTCTTGAGTTAATTTTATTACCATCTCCACCTCTATCTTTTTCTTCAGGACGCTCAATCCATTTGGCGAATCTCTCATTTAGCTTCTGGCGACGCGTATCCGACTCTCTTTTCACCCGGTTCAATACCTTATCCGGGTCAGCCCATGCGGAAAAATCCGGGGTGGCAAGTTCCGGGAAAGGGGAAGCCCCGGCTTGCGCGAGGGCCCGCTCGGTATTTTTCCCGAGCTCTCCGAATTGCTTTACGCCTTCGGTTAGAATATGGTCGATGTGTTCCGAAAATTTGCTGGAAACATTTTCGAAACTCTTCCGATAGAAATCCCCGAATCCGATTTTTCCGGTAAATAAATCCTTGATATTTTTGAATTGATCCACGGCCATGCTTCCGATGGCGCTGAACCCTTCGGAGAAAGCCTTGATGATTAGTTTCGGGACAAACAGAATTCCATTCAGGATGTCCTTTCCCGCCGCAATGGCAATATCGGACATATTGTCCCAGATTTTTCCCCAGTTGTCATATAACCAACGTCCTGAATTCGCTATATTTTTAAACCCGGCAGTGATACCAGTCCATATTGGTTCAAGAAAAACCAGTACAGTTTCGACACCCTCTCGAATATCCAGCCAAAAAGAGGAAAGCGCATATGCCCATGCCTTTCCTTCTTTTTTGATATATGACGTAATTCCTCTTATTGCTTCCGTAATACTTCCTGTGTTCGGATAAATATTAAACATTCCGTAGATAAGTTCTCCAAAAGCGCTTTTTAATTCAATCATCGCTTCTCTTTGGTCATTCTGAGCTTGAGTCCAGTTCTCTCCTTCTGCTTTGTAGTCACCAATGGCATCCTTATTCTTCTTGATGATTGTCTCCAAAATTGCCATGGCTCTCGCCTGATCTTCCGTGACGCCTTTATTTGTTGCCATCGTCTTTGTTAATTCCCGGAGCTCCTTATCGTCCATTCGGATAACCGTCCCGTATCCTTTCATGCGTTCTGTTTCCCCAAGCATAGCAGCGGTTATTGCTTGAACCGCATCTTTTGCTCCCCCCGCATGTCCGGTAAAGCTGGCAAGATCGACCCCCATACGAGAAACGCTCTCGGACATTTTCAGGGCTTCTTTTTCATCAAACCCGAATCCCTTCAAAACCCCGGCCGTATCAGTCAACATCGTTTTTGCCGTTTGCTCGGAAAGATTATACTCTGACATGAATTCGCGTACAGCTTGAGTAGCCGTGCCCATGGAATCACGAAAGGTTTTTCCGAATTTCCAACTGGCGTCTTGGGTTGCATTGAATGCCCCAAGACTTTCCTTTGCGAACTGCCACGAAAATTCGGCAGCCTGCTTTCCAAGCATTCCAAGAGCAAAACCGAGTTTATTGATTGAAGTCACAGCTCCGGCCGTCTGGCACGCAATGATGATTGAAGCGGTCACATCGTCCATAAAAAACCTCCTGTTTTAAAAAAAAGACGAGTGTCAACTTGATTCATCGGTACACTGTGTTATATTAGAATTGCCAAAAAAGGGAGGTGTTTAAAAAATGCCAAAATTGATAAAATGCAAATCCTGTGGCAACATGATCGCGAAGTCGGCTTCCTTTTGTCCTCAGTGCGGGGGAAAAGTCGATCGGAGCAATGGGTTAGCAATCCTTTTCCTGATAGTACTCGTGGTAGCTATTTTTACAAGCTGCCTCCGGGTCATGTATCAAGACGCTCATTTGGCTTCATCCCCTCCTGAAAATATTCAAAAAGCGCCGAATAAACAACCAAAAAATTCCGTACCTGTAAAAACAGAGAATCAATCCCCGCCGCCGATCGAACAGGAGCTGCTTCCCGTAAAAGAAGAAGAAGATAAGTTAGCTCAGTCAGTCGAGCAGAAGCCGGTCCCTGTAAAAGAAGAAGATGAAAATAAGGAAGAAGAGGTTGTTACTCTTGAAACTCTGATTGCGAAAAACCGGGAAAAAGTTTATTCAGAAATGCCTTTTCAAGAACCGGAAATTGGTTCAGTCATGATTATTCGGGTGGATAACGAAGATACGGAAGGTATTCTGCATAAAATTACCGATAAGGGCATTTTGTTCGGTTCCGAGGACGCTAAAGTTATGTTTACCTGGGATCGCCTGTCGAAGAAAGACCTGATAAAATTGCGGCGTAGCGATTATGAGGAATTTGCAAAAGAAATCGCTATGGAATGGGCACAGGGAGAACTTGCAAAAATCGAAGCTGAAAAGCTGAAAAAGGCAGAAGAAGCTGAAAGAAAAAGGCAGGAAGCTGAAGCCAAACGCCAAAAACGATACAATGCAAGTAGATTCCGGCAAGAATTTATTTCCAGCTGGGATGGCTCATGCCGCCCAGTTGTCAATGCTGTAAAATCGGTAATGGATGATCCGGACAGCTTTGAACATGTAAAAACCGAATGGTGGACATTAAAAGGGACCACAGACCAGTATCTTATCCATATGACATGTCGCGGGAATAATAGATTTGGAGCCAAAATTCTCACTAAAATTGAAGCGGTATGCCGGGTGAATGGGTCAATTGTCTCCCTGAAATATCTTTAGCTTTGATTAGCCAGTGGCAAGGATTTATATAAGTTTCTTGACATTTATATTTCAGGGAAGGTATGAAATTTCATTGCCCCCATTGCGGACAGCATTACGATACCGACGACCAATACGACGGTTTTCAAACCGAATGCATGCGCTGCCGGAAGAGCTTTGTCATCACCTCAATAAATGTTGGTGACGAAGAAATTTCCGGCAGCAGACATAAAAAAGATACACGAGGGTATACATTGCCGCCCATAGCCATGCTGGACAAGGCGGATAATATATACGACGAAAGCCCCGAGGAAATTCATGATCTGCAGGAGGCCATTGAACAAACGCTGGCGAGCTTCAAGTTGTTTTTTTCAGCTCTTCCGCCGTCATCGTGGTTCCTCGCGATAGTTATATCAGGGCAATCCGCTTTCCGCAAGCAGAAGCATAGCGGGCGACCGTCTGAATCGTGATATTTACCCGCCCCCGCTCCATCCGGGCAATGAATGATTGTGAGGTATTCATGCGCTCGGCCAGCTCCTTTTGTGTCAGCCGGGCCGCCTTGCGGGCTTCATACAGGGCGCGGGCGATTTCCAGCGCGGCACGGGCTTCCGCTACCTCTTCGGCCTTTGCCGGATCATTCAGCCGGGCTTGTCTAGATGCCCGCTGTTCCTGGGCCAGCCTTTCCCGATTCGCCAGCACGGCGGTAGCTTCTGCTTCGATCTCGTTGTCATTTTGCTTCATCATTATCTCGTCCCCTCCTGATTCTTCAAAATCTTTGCCAGCTTCCGGGCCAGGGTAATTTCCTGCTTCGGTATCTGGCGGGTTTTCTTCACATACGCATGGATGCCGTAAACAAAATCATCAACGCCGTACACGTAGAAAATACGCACATTCCCGGCCCGAATCACCCGGATTGCAAAAAGATTTTCACCGGCGATCTTTTCGCCCTCCGGCATTGACAAGCGTCCCTCCGCCTCCAATTTCTCGACAATCAAATCATATTCAATCCGGACGGCTTCGGGCTGCTGCTTCATGAAAGCCGTTACGCCGGGAAACTCTACATAACTTTTCTTTCTCTTCGGTATCATTCTGTACCTTTCGCAATGTTGTATAGTTAAAATATATCTTTAAAGTTATATTTCAAGCGGAAAATATAATCAGCCAACGCAATTTTGCGTTGGCCGTTTTTACCGTCCACAATTTTATGGGCGGTGAAATCCCGCCCCGGCTTCACTGGGACGCCCGCGACTTTTGCTCAAAATTGAGCGCGCGGATCATGGCCGGCAAAGAGGATATGGCGGAGGAGATCGACGACAATGCGGTCGATTACGGCGAGGATGACTATGCCGGCATCATTCCGGTCATCAGGAAGTACATGCGTCCCGGCGACAATGACGACGTGCGCCGCGCGCTCGAAGTGGTCGTGCTGGACCGCAAGGCAAGCCAGAGTTTCCTGCAGCGGCGACTGAAGATCGGCTACAACCGGGCGGCCGAGATCATGGATCTTTTCGAAGAGCGCGGCATTGTCGGCGCCGCTTCCGGCAGTGGCGAGAAGCGTGAAATCCTGATTTTCGACAGCATGGATGAATAGGCCATAAAGATTTTTTCCGGAGCAGACGCGGGAGCATCAGGAACACGCCCAAAGGGTTACCGCGACGCCCTTTGAAGATACGAAAAAGGGGGGGGCCGCTGCAAGGCCATAAGGTTTTGCAGCGCCCCCTTCTGTATGCGCAACAGGGTTCGGTTACATCATCGCGGCCGCGGGTTTGAAAGCCTTGATAAAATCAAAACTCTTTTTCCCTTGTGTCCGTTCGGTATATATGACGCAATCAAGTTCATAATGCGCCTGCAGATTAAGCCAGATTTGCGCCGATGTTCCGAAAAAACGACTTAAACGCATTGCCGTATCAGCAGTAATAGCCCTTTTCCCGTGTACGATCTCATTGATCCGACGCGGCGGTACGCCAAGCTCTTTCGCAAGTTTGTTTTGCGAAAGATTCAACGGTTTCATAAAATCTTCCCACAAAATTTCGCCGGGGTGAATCGGCGGTAAATATTTATCTTCATTCGCCATATTATAACCTCATGATGGTTAGTGATAATCTTCTATTTTAACATTTTCCGCGCCGTCATTCCAGGAGAATGTAATGCGCCACTGTGCGTTAATCCGTATGCTGAAATAGCCTGCCCTGCCGTTCAATGCTTCAAAATGGTTGCTCGGCGGAACTCTTAAATCCGTCAGGCTTTCGGCATCGCTCAGATACCACAGGCGGCGCATTGCGGCTTTCTGAATATCACCAGGCAACTTTGCAGATTTCACTCCGCTGTATATCTTTTCTGCTTCTTTGTCTTTGAAACTCTTTATCATGTTCGCTTTCTCCGTTACTTTCAATATAACGCATAACGTTATATATTCAAGTGTTATTTTTTCTTTTTTGCTTTTAACATGCTCGACAGCCGGGAATATTTATATCTATTTTCTTGACATGTCTATTATTAATGGTATAATTAATACAGGTTATATTTTGTCAAGGAGGCAGGGTTTCATGAAAAGTATTGTATTGCTGGTACTGGTTCTTTTGATCGGCGGAGGCGTGTTTTTCTGGTACAATTCGAATGAAAAAGCCAGGAAAATCGCCGAAGCGCGTAAAACAATCGAAACCGCCCGGCGCGATATCGAGCAATACCAGAAGAAAATCGAGGAACTGAAAGTTCAGCGCGAAAAGATTCCGGAAAGGCTGTCCTGGGTAAACAAGGAACACGACAACCTGAAACAGGAGATTTCCGGCAAAACGTCTTCCATCGAAGAAAAGCAGGCGAAGCTCGAAGAACTGAAAGAAAATTTGTCCGCTCTTGCTGCGTCCGACAAAAGCAATCAGACTTCTTCTTCGCGCAACAGTGTTCAAAGCGCGAATAATCCGAAGAGCAAAATCACGTCGCTTGAGGCGGAGCTTGCCAAATTGGAATGCCATTTCAACTGCATGAAAAAAATTCGCCGACGGGTAGAGCCCAATGATCCCCAATATCGCTACTGGCCCAAAAGAGCGACACTGTATTGTAAAAAGCACCATAATTATTTTGATAAACGCTTGGAGTATCTTGATTACAAAAAAGAAAAATCGAGATTGACACGAGAACTTTCCACGCTGAAGGAAGAAATTCAGAAAAAAGAGTTGGCGGATGCCGATGCCCGGAACTCGCAAGCCAGGCAGGTGGCAGCGGTAGAAGAGCAGAAAAAAGCGTTGAGGGACGAGATCCGAAACCTTCAGAAAAACGTGCGGGATGAAAATCGAAAATTACGGGAATTGGCGCATGAATTGGATGAGTTCGAGAAAATGAGCCGTAAACTCGAATCAGAAGAAAAAGAATTCAAAGGTGACATGGAAGAGCTCGAAACAAAGATCGAATCCTGCCGGAAGGTGATTGCAGAGAATCAGAAAATCATCGAAAAATGAGAAGGAGATGGTTTTGCTTTGCGGGGCTGCTGCTGTTTGGAGCGGCAGCTCTTTGGGCCGCCGAGCCGGTCCGGCTCCGTGCGGTGGCGGTAATCGACGGCGATACGTTTGTGGGATCGAAAGACGCGCGTGTCGTGCGTCTGTGGGGAATCGACGCTCCGGAGCTGGATCAGCCGTGGGGAGACGTGTCGAAGGCTGCCCTGATCGCTCTCACGCACCGCCGGCAGTTGAATATCGAGCCGAAGGGAGACAGTTGGGGGCGTCTGGTCGGCGTAGCCAGGCGCGGCAGGGAAATCGATGTCGGCCTTGAGCTGATCAAAATGGGTCTGGCGTGGCACGATCCGCGTTACGCGCCGAAGGCGAAAGAGTACGCCGAGGCGGAAGCGGAAGCCCGGAAGGCGAAGCGCGGACTCTGGAGCGACGACAAACCCGTCGCTCCGTGGGACTGGCGCAAGCAGCAGAATGACGATATCGACGAAGACGATTGACTTTTCTTGAATCCGGGTTATATTAACCAGACATAGCGCCCCCGGCGAACCTCTTCAAACTATGCGAAGCGTATTACCCGCGGGGCTGTTTGATTGAGTTGCAATCAGCAAATGGTTCTTTTGTATCCCTGCAAAATCTTTCAGTTCGGCATAGCCGGGGAAACCCGGCGGTCTATTGATCCAGACCAACAGGAGGAAAGGCCATGAATGGAAAGAAGAAAATCTATCTGATCGCGATTTATCCGGACCTGGACGGCGGTTTTCTGGCACGTTTCCCGGACTTTCCGGAACTGGTTGCGGATTACGGGAAGGACTTCGATGATTGCGTTCTGCAAAGCTCCCGTTTTCTTGACGACGTGATCGCCGACAAAGTCGAACGCGGCAAGCCGTTGCCGGAGCCGTCTCCGGTCGAAAAAGTCCGGACCATGCTCGATCCGAAGGATGGCGAACCTCTCTGCATCGTTCCGGTCACAGTCTATCCCCCGGCTAAAACTCGACGAATCAACATCACCGGCAAAGGAGACGTTTTTGCCAGAATCGACGACTATGCCAGACGTCATCATATCACGCGTTCCGATCTGATGGTGAATGCGACACTCGATTACATCCGCAAGATGAGTTGAGTTTCGTGATATCACAGAAGCCCCCGGCCGGCATCTGCCGGCCGGGCAGACGGCCGCAAGGGGAGCATGCCGAAAAGGCAATTGCGTCACGTCGAAAGGCGCTCGCGTTCTTTGGCAATCCGGGCCATTGCCGCGACATTGGTCGGCAAGTGATCCATGCCGACATCTCCGGTAAAACAGGCAGATAAGCGGAAAAGGAAAAAGCGGATATCGTCAAATACAAGCCGCCTGTCCTTCTCCATTTCCTCGAACTCCCCGCCGAATACCTGCAGATAGATCAAGTCTTTCCATTTGAGCGGCAGCAGCGGGGAAAAATCCCGGTTTTCCACGCAAAGCCAGATCAGAGCCGCGTACTCCCCGCCGCTGCCGTCCGTCAGTTTTTTTCCGCTCGCTCCCGGATCTGTTTGCGCTCGTCGCTGAATTCTTTGGTCAGGTCCCGGATCTCGACCAGTAAGTCGGAGACGATGGAAGCGCCGGAACTCATCAGGATATCCAGCTGTTTGTCGGTAATTCCGACAACTCCGTGACGGATCACCTCCCGGCGGACCTCCAGATCCATATTTTTGTCGGGGATCTGCGCAATCGTCGCAACCCGAATCGCCGTTTCGTCGTCGAGAGCCCGGATTTTCACTTTTTGCGTTTCGTCCATCACCTGGACCTCGATCTCTTTTTCCGGCAGTTTCAACGCCTCAAGTTTACTCAAGTCAAGCATACATAGCCCTTTCCTTTGGTTATGCGCCGACTGTCGGCGCTTTGGTGTTCAGAAAATCAAGCTGAACGGTCATGGTCCTGACGCGCTTCCCGTTCACGGGAAGCGTGGGGCCTTCCGAAACAGTGACAATAGCCTCCCCTGTAAAGCCGTCGGCGCCGAGAGTAACCGACCAGGTATCGACATTCGCCCTTGCCGTGTCGATCAGGTCGTAATTTTCCTTTGAATACTCACAGGTATAGGTCAGATTCTGATATCCGCCGTCAGCCGTGACGCTTACGGAATCCCCTCCCTGGAACGGTTCGATTTCAACGCTCGGCGAGTTCATTGCGGGAGCGACCGCGACCTCCTGATAGCAATTCAAAGAGATTGCCGATCCGCTACCGCCTTTCGGCGTCAGAGTGATTTCGAAAGTTCTGCCGTTTACCGGCGCGCCGGTTGTCGGAATAGCCATATTCTACCTCCTGTTATGGGTTGTTTCCTGAAAATAAATCGATGTCAACTACGCTTTTTGCCTTGTGAGAGTTTAACTGCCCCTTTTCTTGCGCGGACGTCCGTTCCGAATTCTTTGGCGGCTTCCGCGAAGGTATTCGGCTGCTTCAGCCACCGATAAACGGCCTGTTGAGCAATTTCCGCCGATCTCTCCGCAAAATGGGCGGGAGCCTGTTTGGAACTTCCGCTATTCAAACGCTTGATGTACGGCACATTGTTCGTCAGGTAAAGCGTATCTTTGACCGTGAAGTTTTCGTTGACAGCCTGGAGTTTCTCCGCTATCTGGGGACTCTTGTATTTTCCTTCCGGAGGAACTTCCGTCGACGGGACCTTCACAGACAGATACCACCCCCATCTTGCCCGGCCGGTATCAACCGGTGTCGAAATCGTCACCTGCCGGAGCGCTTCCGTGATGCCGACCTTCATCGCCTTTTTGATCTGAAGCTCGTATGCCTTCTTCATGCGGTCGATCTCCGCCATGCCCTTCATCAAGTCAAAAAACAGCATCCTCACCCTCCGTACTTCGCGCTTGCGGGGAGATAAATTTCGACGTAGATCAGCACGGGGAGGCGGAACAGCTCCTCTTCCTGCGACGGGCTGCCGTAGTTGTACCGGGCGACGGAAGCAGACACGCCGCCGGTCCAGCCGTCGAGCGAAACGTCAACCTTCGCCGGGTCCTTGACATTGAACTCGGAGAGGATTTGCGAAGCGATGTTCGAAACCTTCGACATCGGATTCGGGAAAGCCTTGTTCCGGGCGAAAACATCGTACTCGCACAGCACGGTAATCAGCTCCGATGCTTGCGAATCCTCTTCGCGGGAGTACTCCATCACGGTTTCCCGGATATAGAGTTGCGCTGCGGCGGGCGCGGTCATCCACTCACGCTGGTATTCAGTCTGATCGACGATCCCGGCGGCCATAATCCGTACCCGCATCGCCGTGCGCAATGATTCGATGATATCCACTTCCCTCCCTCACTTCCTCAGCGTGAATTCCAGCAGCGCCGGTTCATCGTCGAGCCATTGGTTACCTATCACTCCGGTGATATTCCAGATATCTCCGCCGATTGTCAGGGCATCATCTCCGATGTCGATTCCCCAGTTTCTCGCCGCGGTAAAAGGGCGCACCTCCGCCAGCGTTTTCACGACCCGGTTGACGATGATCTCCGGGTCGTCCGGCTGCGGATCGTGCGCGGCCTTCACCCGCAAGAATGCCGCCCGGCAGAGAAAATCACCGGCCCGGTAATTCAAGCCGTCCACCAGGCCCGCGCGAACCGGTTCCGGCGCCCTCACGACCAGTTCCCGTCTGATCTCGATGATCTTGTCCTCTCCGCCCAGAAAGCCGCCGAGGTCGTTGATGCGGAAGATCAGAATCGCCGTGTTCCGGTTCACGTCTTCAATTCCGGCAATTTCAAGCTGGAGCTCCTGTTTCCAATTCGGCATCACACGCCCTTTCGTTTTTGAAAATAAAACGTTGTCAACTCTGTCCTGCCTTGATTTGTTCGAGAAAACCGCGCATCAGGAACTCGAGATAATAGGGAGCGGTTTCCGCTGATCCGAGCCAGTATTCTACATCGCATTTGTGGTAAAGACGAATATGGACCGCATGAAGCAATTCATGGGCCAGCGCCGCGACGTTTTGCGGATTCTCCATGCTGAATTCCGGAAGCCAGATCGCGACAGCCCCGGACAGGTCAATCGTATATCCGAGAGCCGGAGCAATCCGATCGTCTCCCGGATATCCCTCCATGCGGGAAATCGCTTTTTTGAAATCCTCCAGCTCGCCGATGAAAAGCTCGAATTCGCACCGGAATACCTTGTCGTAAACCTTGTAAATCTGCATTTTCATGCCTCCTTCTCTGTGAAAAATCACTCCATGTCAACTCTGGCCGGTTGACATGATTTTATTTTCAAAGGAGGAGCCCAGTATGGCATGTGACGGAAACTGTCAAAGCTGCCCGATTCAATGCGGGCTTACCACCCTGAACAAACTCGAATCCAAAGCAAAGGAGAAGACGGAAATGAGCGAAGGCGCCCTGAATTGCAAGTCCGGAGACGCGGAGAAAATCGCGGTACTGCTGAACGAAAACGAAAATCTCAAGCAGCAGATCGCCGCCATCGGGGCCTCGACGCCGCTCTCGACCGGAGTAAAGACGACCTCCTGTCTGGCGATCGGAGCGGCCGTGCTGGCGCTGGTCGTCGCCTGTTACGCACTGAGCCAGACCGGAAAATACGCCGACATGATCGCGGCCGCCAACATCAACGCGAGCGAAGCGGTCAGCATCTCCCGCAAGGCGGATACGAAAGCCGAAGCAGCCGGCGACCGTTCCGAGAAGAATTTCGTCTATCTCCGCGACATGAAACGCGACCTCAAGCATTGATCACGTGACGCCGCGTGATGTCACGTGACGTCACGCGATAAAAAAATCCGCCGCCGGCTATCGGGAGAAGCAATAAATTCCCGGAAGCCGGCGGCGTAATATCATCGGCTGACCCATCCGCTGGAAATTTTTCCCCGTCCGTCGGCAACGGCGTCGCCGGACAGAATCCCGCCGTTATTTTCGAGAATCCGGCGGCAATTCATGCAAAGCACATCCGCGGCGAATGACTTGTCAAACACGGTTCCGTCTGTGGAGGAAATCCCGAGCGTGGTCTTTTTGTCCGCCTGGGTCGGGTCCTTGCCGAGATTCAGCAGATAGAGCGCCTGTTCGCAATTCGCGCGCTTCAGCCAATCCGGAGCGTCGGAATCGGAATATTCGACCGGCTCGCCGTACTCATCCTCAAACGAACAGTAGTCAACGATCTGCTGCGCGGCGGTTTCCAGATAGATCTCTTTTTCATCCCCGTCCCATGCCGATGAAAAAGCGCGCTTGCGGAAATATTCGTCGGCAAACGCGATTTGAGCATAACTCATGATACTTTGATCCTCCCGGATTTTACCGCGTTTTCATAAGTTTCCTTCACGCTTTGCAATTTCGACTGGTCGTAGTTGCGAATTCCGGCGGCATCCAGCGCGGCGATCATTTGCGAACGCTTGCACCTCCTGCCGATCGGTGTTAATGTCCCGGCGTCCGGACTTACGGCACACGTAACCGGAGGCAGAGGAGCCGCGGAAGGGACCGGTGTTCCGGTGAGTTCCGCCATGATGGCTTCATCGGTCAGCTCAGCGGGAAAATCCCGCGATTGCATTGCGCCGCCGGAATACTGATAAACGATGTGGCAGATGTGCCCGGCTCGTCCCCAGTGCCAGATTCTTATTTTTTCACTCATGCATCAGTGTCCCTTTGAAAAGCCCCTTTGAAGTGATCGCCGGGGCGGGGATGGGAGGTAGTTATTCGGTTACCGCTTTGGTGTTGACCGGATTGGAGGCGGTATTTGCCACCGTCACGGTGGCACCTTTCGCCCGGACGCTCGCGAGCGCGGTTGCCGCGTCGGCCACATTGTAGATCCGGCAGGCGCGGCTGAGGATGTTCTTGAATTCGAACGTTCCCTCGCCGAGGATCGAGCGTCGGACGCCGTCAAACGCGCCGTCTTGCGGATCCCAGTCATAAATAGGCTGGAGCCAGCGCATCGAGAACGCGGAGCGGTCAAGCACCCAGATGTCGGTCGGCACACAGGTGTCGTCGGCGATGATCGTCATCAGGCTGCCGGAAACCGCGTTGACCACCTGAGCGACGAAAGTGCCGCGGATCTTGTCCTCGCGGACAATCCGCACTTTGTCGTCCTGGGCGGCTCCGATCACGCGGGCCTGTCCAGGCGAACAGAGGATCACATCGGCGTTGCCGCCGGCGTCCTGAATCTTCTGGGCGCCGTCGTTGCACACGAAATCATCGAGGGTAGCGCCGCCCGCGTTGACGGAGAGGCCACCGGCTCCGGCCGCGAAGTAGTACAGCCCGCCCGCCTGGCCGCGGGTGTCGTAAGTAGTGCCGGTGCGCTTGACCTTCTGCCCGAAGAACGCTGCCGCGTTCAGTTCGCGCGAGAGGATGTCGAGCTGTACCTTGACTTGATAATCGAGGGTGTTTTCGAGCCCGTAGACGGCGGTCTGGATAGCCGTCCGGGTCAGGGCGGCCTCCTTGCGCCAGATCTGGGTATGGTTCGACTTGACCTCGGACTGGTGATTGTTTCCTTCGCCTTCGTGCGTGCCTTCGTTCATCGGCGTGGAGATCACCCGGTAAAGGCCGGTCGGAGCGTTCGCGGCGGTCAGCGAACCGCCGTTGTTGCCGGCCAGCGTCACGCCGATGCTGGTGGCGCTGGTTACGGTGCTGACGTAGAACACATCCGGCTTGCCGTCCGGCTGGATCAGCATGCCGACCACCGGGACCGAAGAACTGGTGATGGTCAGCGTACCGGAGGAGTTACCGGAAACATTCAGCGTCCGCGCCTGAAGCGAATCTTCAAGCCATTCTACTTCGGTACTTTTGGCCGGTTCTCCGGTGCCGAAAAGCGAGATGAAGCCGATCCGTCCCTTGTTGATGGTGTCGAGCATGTCGGAGAGGTCGCGCTTCTGATTCTGAAAACTGTACGAAAAAGCAGGATCCATGATGATTACCCCTTATTTTTGAATTGTGATCTTTGCTTCGGGCGCGTTTTTCAACATGCCCATTACATCCCCGGATTGCTTTGCGGCGAGATACTCCGCATTGGCTCCGGACTGATTGAGCGTCGCATTGCCGGGTGACGCATTCCCCGGAGTGGAGGATTTCTTGAAACCGAGGGTGTTGCCCATCGCCGCGAGATAGTCCAGCGGCGAAAGCCCTCCCACATCGTCAAGATCGCCGATTGCATTCCAGCTGAGATTGCGGTAGAACCCCTGGAGTTCGACCCCGTCCGGGGTTTTCCCTCCCAGCAACCAGAGCCGGGTGCGGTCCTTGTCCAGCTCGTCCGGGAGCTGGCTGACCAGTTCCTCGCACCGCTGGCGGCGTTCGGCATCCTGGGCTTTGCGTTGCATTTCATCATAGGACTTGAGCCGCTTCTCGGTTTCCGTCCGGTATTCCCGGAACTCCTTTTCGAGGAGCAGCCGGGCCTTTTCGGCTTCGGTGAGCTTTTCCGGGTCGACTTCCGGCGTTCTGGAAGCTTTCTCGATCAGCTCGGAGATTTCCTCCGGCGTCTTCCCGAAAGCCTTGTACTTCGCCAGTTCGTCAGGGGCAAGCCCGATCGCCTTGAATGCGGCCAGCTCCTTCCGGTCGGCGCGCCGGCCGTTCCGCTCCTCCACGAGGGCCTTGAACGCCTTGTCCGCGTCATAGACGAAAGCGCCATCGCTTTCGCTGACGAATTCGCGCATTACTTCCGGAACTTCATCGATACTTCTGATGTTGATATTGACACCCATGGCGTCTTCCTCCTGTTTGATTGTTGCGGCGCCGCATTGCACCGTTTTCAGAAAATAAAACCGTGTCAACCGAATACGGAAATGAGCGGGAGACTTGATTCCGGAGAGATTCGGGCTATATTGATTTCAGGAGGTTTTGCGATGATGAAATATATTGTTCTGGCTGTATTGCTGACAGGCGCATTCGCATGGGGCGGCGAAAGGACTGTCGTGCGCGACGCTGCCGGGCGGATCGCCGGAAGCACGGTGACGTCCGGAAACAGGACCGTCGTGCGCGACGCTGCCGGACGCATCGCCGGTTCCGTGACCGAATCCGGGAACCGCCGCGTGGCGCGCGACGCCTCGGGACGGGTGAAGGGGAGCGCCGAAAAAAACGGTTCGCGGACGGTTTACCGGGATGCTTCCGGGCGGACCGTCGGCACGGCGGCCGAATCTGGCAGCCGGACCACGTATCGTGACGCTTCCGGCCGGGTCATCGGTTCCGCTTCCGCCTCCGGCGGGCGGACCGTCTACCGGGATGCGTCGGGCCGGACCGTCGGCAGCGCGAAAAAGTAATCACCGTTCGAAAGAGGTCAGGTCGAGCGCCTTGAGCTGTTTCACCGTCATCGTTTTCTGCGGCCACGGCGTGATGAAATCGGAAAATTTCCTCCCTTTCAAATACATCTTGTACCGGGCCGGACCGAGCCACTCTTTCCGCTGCTGTTCCGTCATCACGGTTTCAAAATATTCTTTGAAGGTCATTCCGCCGGAAACCTGTTCGAAAGCCGGCTCTCCGGTCCGTTTCTCGTAATCGCGGATGGCGTCGTAGTAATATTTCTGACGGGTGCTCTCCGCCAGGTCTTCCCATGTTTTCTTCGGATACTTTTCCTCATATGCGCGCTTTGCATCGGCCATGAAATCCGACTTCGCCGCCGGGCGCTGTTCGTCGGCGAAGTCGGAAGCCGGCGTCACCGGCAGCAGTACGCACCGGCAATTCGGATGCAGCGGCGGGACGGGGTGCGGTTCATCGATCTTCCAGCGTTTCCGGGAAAGCGGAGCGCAACGCATGCACGTCCTGCCGTCGAGGGTATCCAGCCACTCAACGCCGGTGCAAACATCGCTGTTCGATCGGAAAAAATCGTCTTTGGCCTGATTTGCAATTCCGGAGCAGATGGTTCGGGCCATGCTCCTGGCGTGGGCCCGGTTGGTCGACAGAATGCCGTCCGAATAATTTTCCTTTTTCGTCCCCATGATGTTGCGCGTCATCTCCGCGATCGTCCATCCCTGATTGACGCCTTCATTGACCATTTCCGCGATGCGCTGAACATCGGCGTCGGCCGTATGCGTCCACCACTCTTCCCAGCTTTTGTTCTGAATGACGGCATTTTTGACGATGCGCTTCTGCTTCTCCTCAGAAATTGAATCCGGAATGTCGGCCGCATGCGAACCGAGGAAAGCCAGCAGGACGCGGCGCGCCCATTTGACCTCATTCGGCATGAGCTCAAACGCTTCCTGCCTGATCTTCTTCTCGGCTTGCCTGTATGCCTTGACGCGGATCTGTTCAAGCTTCTTGCGAATATACTCAAGCTGCTCCGCGCCTTCGGCAGTATTGCGCCGGTAGTCGAGATCATCGAGCATGGATTTCAGTCGGGCGATGGTGGCGCGGTCGGCGTCGTCGAGCTCATCGACAATCCGCTGTCCCCATGCTTCCCCGAGCCGGACAAGGTTCGCCTGGTGTTCGGCGATCTGTTTGCGGAGATCGGCGGCGGATTGCGGCTTTGCCATGCTTTACTCCTCCGGCTCCTCTTCGTTTTCTTCGCCGAACCCGAAAGCTCCGGCGACGCTGTCCAGCCGGGCTTGCTGGTTTTCCGCTTCGAGCTGATCCAGTTCTTCCCGGACTTCCGGCCAGGGGCGCGGATCGGCCAGACCGTTCTTTTCGGAATATTTGCGGACCTCTTCCCGCGTGAGCTGCAAAGCGGCGCGGGAGTTCGCCAGCGTTACGCACTCCTGTGCCGTCGCCTTGATTTCCGCAAAGTCGCTGCTCGGAGTGAACCGGATGTCCCGCGCGGTCTCCTTTGGAGTCATGCCGATCCAGCGTCCGGCAAAACGGAGCTGCTCCTCGATTCCCTTGCCGCACGTCTGGTTGATGGTCTGCAATCTGGCCGTCTGGCTGTTCCGGTAGAGCTGCATGGTCCCGACCGGGGTGTTGGTGAGGCCGTCCGTCCCGCTCAGCGAAATCCCCATCTCCCTGGCTTCGGCGATCATCTGCTCGATGTTCCGGGCCTGCTGGTCCAGTCCGGCGGAGTTGGCGGAAACGTATTCGAACTTCGAGCCGTCCGGCAGGAAAAGCACACGGTCCGCGCCGAGTTCCACTTTCTTTTCCGCATCCGCGCCGGAGATGACCGCGACCGGATCGGTGGTCATGTAAAGCGCCTGCTGATGGTCGCAATCGGCATTCAGAATGTGAAGGCATCGCAAGCACAGGTTCAACAGCGGCGGATTTTCAAAACGCATGAAGTTCAGCGAAGCGGGATTGATGCAGGTGAACGGAATCCGGTCAAGCGTTCTGCCGAATTTGTCCGGCACGTTGAAAATCGTGCATGCGGAAGGGTCCGGATCATCGATGCGGAACGCTTCGAGCATCCCGAAGATCTCGCCGAGCGCGAGGCGGTATTGTTCCGCGTCATCCCAGACCGCCGCGCCGTTTTTATAACCGGCGATCTTCACGCCGGATCTGCCGAACTTCGCCTGGTAGTAGACGGCAGGCGAGCTTCCGGTCGGTTCCGTCAGCGCGAGGAGGGTGATTTGCGGAGAATAGACGTCTTTCCAGACCGTGTAATCGTAATCGATGCTGGAAGTATCCAGTAAAATCAGCTTGGCGAACGATTCGCCGTCGGCGTAATTCACCTTGGCCCGCAAAAATTTCCGGGCGCGGTATTCGTTGATGTGGAATCCGGTTCCTTCGCCGTTGTCCGGCTCCAGCAGCAGACAGGTACGCCCGGACCGCAACACATTTTCGACGGTCCGGGAGAACAGCGCCTCCAGCCCGTCCCGGAACGGCGTCGCATAGTTTCGGAGGAACTCCAGTTTCTCCGCCTTCCCGGAGAAACTGACATCCGGCGGCTTGGCACACAGTACGCCGACCATTTTCTCCAGCGATTCCGCGGGGAGGTTCGGAAACTTCCCGCGCCCCTTGAAGGCCTCCCATCCCTTCCGGGCAAGCTCGGTATCGCCCTGTTTGCTGCTCGGTCGGTAAATATATTGGTCGTCCTTCGCCTTGACGGCCAGCTCTCCGGCGAAACAGTCGTCGCAAATTTCCCATAGTTTGAGCATTTCGGAATATTCCGGCACGGCCAGTTGCGCCAGGGTGAAAACGGCGGCGGCCTGTTGGCTTCGGGCTTCGGTGGATTTGACGATCATGATTTCAATCTCTCCGGTTGCGTTTGATTTTTCGCAAAATAAATCGTTGTCAACCGGCGAATCAGAAGGAGAAGGCCATCGTTCCGGTGGCGGCGGCCCCGCGGCGCCGGATCAGCGGTTCGAGCGCATAGCGCAATGCATCGCAATAGTGGTTGTACGCATCCACGACGATCGGCAGGATTTCGCCGCTGTTTTTGTCGATTTTGTACGAATAAAGCTGGAATTCCTCGTAGACGTGTCTGCATCTCGGATGGATGTAAATCCGCTCGAAACTCCGGATAAAGCCGATTCCGTCCTCGACGGAGCCCTTCCACTTCGCACACGCGGCGGTATTGAATCCGCGCCGGCGCAAATGCGCGATCGTCTCCGGGCGGGCGTTGTCGGCCCGGATCGGCCATTTCCGGGAGCCCGGGACGCGGTCGAGCATCTGCGGCATTTCATCGAGGTCGATGCCGGTTCCGCCGGCCTCGTAATCGATAAAAAGCTCATTGTCTTCGACGAAGCAGCGGATAAAGGCGTTCGGATCGGTCGAATAGCCGAAGTCCAGCCCGTAGTAAAAGCGCGTCTTCGCCTCATCGGGCGGATCGAATTCGTACATCTCGAATTTGCCGTGAAAGACCGCCGCTTCCGAGATTTTCCGGCAGCGCCCGAGCCAGATGTGCGAGTACAGGTCGAAATCCAGCCGCCGGCAGTTCTCCGCCTCCTCGGCCATCACCGCCGGGCAATACGGGTTGTCGGTGTAGTTGATGAAGGATATCCGGCTGTTTTCGGGCGGGTGGACCACAAAGCGCTGATAGGTGGCATCCTTCTCGTCGCGCGGGTTGAATACCACCCATATCTCGGAATTTTCGGCGCGGACGGTCGGGATCAGCGTGTTCCATGAGTGCTCGGATACGCTTTCCGCCTCCTCGACATAAGCGATCGAAATATTTTCGAGGGATTTGATTTCGGACACGTTGTTATGCAGCCCGCGGAACATGAATACCGAACCGTTGAAGCAGCGGATTTCCGATTCCGTGGAGGTGAAATAGGCGGAAATCCCGAACCGGTTCACGCTGTCCTCGATCACCTTTTTGATGGAGTCCCTGATCGTCACCTGATACTCGCGGCAGCAGAGGATGCGGACCGGTTTCTGCAGAGCACGGATGATCAGCCCCTCGACCGCCGCCCATGATTTCCCGCTGGCCCGGCCGCCGTACGCCACCCGGTAACGGCAATAGTCCGGCGAAAAAAACAGCCCGAGCTTAGGCGGCGGAGGCGGGAAATTAATGCTCGCCGGCGGGTTTACCGTCATTTTTCTCATCGTAAATCTCCGGGGAAATGCAGACCGTCAACGGAGTCAGCGGGGCGCCGTCTTTTCCGGTGACTTCATTTTCGATGCGGGTGGTGTAGCCGCGTTTCTTGCCGATGGTCGAAGTGATGTACTTGGCAGCTTCCAGCCGTTCTCCGGCGGAAGCGGATATCGCTCCGTTCAGGATGCGGGCCAGTACGCTTTCGGCGCTGTCCAGAAGCTCATCCCGCCCCTCTTCGACGATTTTCTTCGCCTCCGGATGGCGGTCGATGAAGCGGTAGAGCGCCCCGCGCGAACATCCGAGCTCACGCGAAGCAGGCAGGATCAGCCCGTAAAATTTCCGTAAAACGTTCGCGACTTCCGTGACGGTATACCGGTTTTCCAGATTCCGGAACGACTTTTCGATTCCCATGTCGATACCTCTTGAATTTTCAATTTTTCATGTTATATTGAACGACGGTGTACGGTCAAGCGTCTCCGTCGTGTTTTAACGGCCGTGCGTACCGCCGGGGAGAGCGGGGCTTCTCCCGTCCGGTCTGACTCGTGCACAGCTCAGTGTCTCCATCACGTTTTAACAGTGTGCACACCTCCCGGCCGTAATGGGGTCTACGGTTCGGGAATTTTTTTTATCTGCTTTTTGTATCTGTCCAAAAAACGTTCAGCGCCGCCACTGTAATAGATGAAGCTTCTCACATGCCTTGTTCGTGCGTCGGTAAAAACAACCATTGCACTTTCTTTTGAAAACTGGTGCAGATACATCTTCTGGGGCGGATTATTCCCGGGGAGACTGTACACGCCCCGGTTTGCCTTTTTTACCACGGTCACGGCGCGTCCGAGCTGATAGAGCCGCCGCGGGCTCTCTCCTTCCCGGCGGCCCTTTCCGGAGATGTATTTTTCATTTAATGCGGCGGAGAAGCGGACGGATTCACCGCCGGCGGCCTTTACGGAAAAACCGGATTTCAGGGCGTTTGCGGCGGCGGAACGGCTGACCGTCCCCGTCGTCCCGCGCATAATCGCGTTTTTACCGATTGCGCTCCGCGCGCCTCTGCCGCCCATAATTTATATCTGCTTAACTTTAAAATTAGCTGCCATTGCTTCCCGTACATACTCGATGGCTTCTTTCCGAGTTAGCGAGGCAACTCCTGCTGAGGCCATAGCACGAAAACTCCCGGGACGGTCACCCGGAACAATTCTCATTATCACCCCCCCCCGGCTGAATTGGTAATGGAAATGGCGGTTCCCGACCCATTCGGCCCGCTGTTTCTGATTGAATTGACTAATTCTCTCGCCGTCATCTTGCGGCCTGAACCTCTTCCGCTGCCCGAACCTCTTCCGCCCATGTTTAAACTCCTATACCCATTCTTTAGGTTTTTTGAATTTTGCTTTGTATGTACCGGAAAATTCTGTTTTTTGCATCCCCATAGTAGATTGCCGATCTGAATAAGTGGCCCCGTTCCAATAAAGACGATTTGTGCCGCCAAGTACATTTTTATACTCAATAACCAAGGCTTTGTTTTTTTTACCGTTAATTTTTGCCTGATTATATTGTTTTGCGTTTTCCCTGAAAACTTGTAAATCGCTAACTTTTTTCCTACTGCTGGAACCTCTTCCACCCATTTTATTTCTCCTTTCGTGCTTTCACCCTCGCGGCGAATTGCGCCCCGAAGGTGTCGTTTTCGTAACTTCTGAACGGCACGTCGCCGCACGCTTCCGGCATCGGCTTGCCGTACATCAGGATCAGCGCCGGCTTCACCTTTTCGATCATCGCGGCCATGCCGTCTTTGAAAATCCGTTGCGCTTCCTTGTCGCGCATCACGCCGACCGTCGAAACGGCGACGTTTCCGCCCTCCGGCAGCCCGTCGAAACAGAACGCGTATGTTTCCTGCTCCGCCCACGAAACGGTCGGGATCACCCTGATTCCGGCATCCTGCATGATCTGGCCGATCAGGCGCGAGCGGTAGACGTTCCAGACCTTCATCGCCATCGGCATGTCCATGTACAGCGAAAAGTCCGGCGTGAACGCGCAATCAAAAAAGCACAGTTTGTCAACGTATTCATGCGGGCGGTTCCAGATGCACTCGAACCGGTAGTCGTCGATGAAGAAGTGGACGCCGCAATGATGCTCTTTCGATCTTTTCGCCGCATTGAAATCGATCAGCCGTTCCGGGACGCAAGTTTCAGGCTCAAGCATCGGCATCTGGTAAAATCCGGCACAGCGGAACGGGTCAAACTCGTGGAGAAGGTACTTGTTGAACGTCTGCTCCCGCCGGTCTCCGTAATAACCGTCCTCTTCCTCCGGCGGTTCCTGCGGCTCTTTTTCTGCCGGGAGGTCGATCCCCCAGTCGGCCAGCTCCTCCGGTTCCCATCCGTCCGCCTCGATCGCATCGAAATCCCATCCGGAACTGTCGGAACAGGCGTTGTCGGCGAGCGCCAGCCGCTTCCGGCGCGGATCGTCCGGGCCGATGTCGTCGCGGATCACCGCGATCAGCTCGGAGCCGTCGGTGTGGATCTCCCGAATCGGGACGCCGAGCTTTTGCGCCCGGTTCAGCGTGCCGCTTCCGGCGATGCTTTCGCCGGTGTTGTCCAGCAGGATCGAACGTCCGGCCCCGTTTTCGGCCAGGCTTCGTCCAATCAGGTCGAGGTTCTTTTTCGAGTGCTTGCGATAGTTTCGGGAATCCTCCCGATATTGCGCGCGCGGAGTGTCCCGGTTCTGTGGCGGCACGTGATCTCCCGTGATATCCCGTGCCGTCTTGTGATTATTTTTCATATTCATCTGATTCCCCATACTCATACCCCCTATAGTCCCCCTTTCTCTTTCCCCGTATTCCGGTCCGATCCGGGGCTTTAGCGTGAAAAAATCACGATTTTTTTCCGGGACGCTTTGGGCTTGTCCCGTTTTTCCCGAGTTTTCTCCTCAAAACCTGTCCCATTCTGGCGGCTTTACTTTTGGAGATGCCGAGTTGCGCGGCGGTACTCCGTACCGAGCAACCGTCCAAAAACATAATCTTGTAAACCGCGAACTCCTCTGGAGTCAGTTCCAGCAGTTTTTCCCGTTTTGCCACGGGGGTTCTCAAGCCGAGTTCGCGGGTCATCAGATTGGCGACGCCGCGCCGGAGTTCCTTGCTGACGGCGGCGCGGGTGACTCCGCGGGATCGGGCGATGTCGGACTGATTCTGCCTGAGATAGACACGTCGAAGCAGCGCATCGAAAATTTGCGGATATTCGATGTGGAGGAAGGCGATGCGGTTGATGACGTCCATCATCCGCTGACGGTCCGCCGGCATCTCTTCCGGGGACGCATCCAGAGCGGCAAGAAGTTCCGGCGGATACTCCGCTTCCTCCTCGCCTCCTTCCCGCATCCCGTCGAGATAGAACGCATTGCCCTTGCCGTTGGCAAGCGCCAGCGTCTCTTTTTTCTCATGGATCACATTCATTCCGCATGCATACCACTGGCAGGGGTCCTGACATTTCAGACAGTCCCGGCCGTAGCACTGCACGATGTTTTTCTCCTGCTCCATACGCCTCCCTTGACCTTTCCGCATTGTGTGCTATATTGGCTATGGAGTGCGTGCGTCTGAGACTCCCTCCGAAGCCCCGCCGGGTGCAGCCGGACGGGGTGTTTTTGTCTCCGCCTACCTGACCCGCAACCACAGCCGGAGCGCGGCGGCGGCGGGGTTGTTGTCCGATTCAAGCTGCGCAGTTTCCTCAAGTGCCCCATCCACGCCATAGCGGTTGTAGCAAATCACATATCGGCCATCGTTATTTTCTGCCCGATCATCCAGCGCCAGCTCAAGAACGCCTACCCCATTGATGGCAGCCGGAATTTTTGCTAAAATCTCCGCCAGTGTCGGGGCGGGGAATGTCAATTTACGAATCGGCAAATTTTTGCAAAATTCCAAGCGCGACAATTCTTCGACGCTCCTGACGCCGTGTGCCGTCCACACCAGTACCGAATCCTCAAACTCCCCCGCCGGGATGAGCTTGCACAGCTCCAGCGGCGGTACGATTGATTCAAGCTTGCTCATGTTCGATTCCTTTCGGTACATTTTGCGGATTGGTTTCTTTGCTCAGCTTCCTGCGCAGTTCGTTGGCGTAATCGGCCGCGGCGTTGCACAATTCATCCACGACAAGTGGCAGTAACCGGGCGGAAATATCAGGATTCATGACAATGGATAATTCGTTCTTCCCGTCCCGGAGGCACACCTTCGCGATATACTTTCCTTTATTTTCTCCCCAATGCTCCATCTCGATTTTCAATTCGTCAATTTCCATTATCATTTCCCTTTCGATCAAAGAACTTACAATTTCCGCAATAATAATTCCCCTGCACAGTATCGTCCAATGTACATTCCTCCGGCGGTTTCCCTCGCGTGCAGTAGCCGTATGGCGCGGCAGGAAACGGCCTGGGAGTAAAGAACCGGCAATCCCGATGGCGCGGCACGATGTCTTCAAGCTTGTTCATGCCTCACCCCTCGCTTTCATTAATACCTGTTCAATTAAAGCAATATCCTCAAACAGTTTGCATTCAGCTACTGCATTCCCGGTATTCGCTTGTTCAAGTAAATCAAAGTAATGCTGTAAAACATCATACATCTCCGGCGCGGCGGCGTAGAGTGTCACGTTGGCCTTTTCAACCTTGTAGGTTTCGTTGATCATGGCGTCCGGGTCGCCGACCTCTGCAACCAGTTCTCCGGTCTCCTCTCTTCGAAGTTCATAATGCGATAAGGCGCCGTTGTCGGCATAGGCGGGGCAAACCATCAGCGGCCCCGGCGTAAACTTCGGCTTATTCATTCTCCCGCTCCTTCTTTCATGAACACCAGCCAATGAGTTTTCCCGCCCTTCTGACCGAACAGCGGCTGAACCGGGAACAGCTTGGCCACTTCCATCACCTTTACCTGATCCTCGTTCCATTTGAAGATCAGGAAACCGCCAGGCTCAAGTACCCTGAAACATTCGTCAAAGCCTTGTTTCAGGTCATTGCGCCACGTTTCCTTGTTGAGCTTGCCATATTTTTGCGCCAACCACGATCTTTCCCCGGCGCGTATCAGATGCGGCGGATCGAATACCACCATCCTGAACGATTCATCCGCGAACGGGATGTTTCGGAAATCACCGATCACGTCAGGATTAATCGTAATTGCCCTACCATCGCATGCTTTCCCGGTCCAACGTCGGATATCCATGAAAACAGCGCGTTGATCTTTTTTGTCGAACCAGAACATCCTGCTTCCGCAGCAGGCGTCAAGAATCTTTTTCGACATTCTCCACTCCCCCCAGCGCCTCGCGCGCAATATCAATCATTTCATCACAGTTCATACATGATTCAGAAGTCATGCAACCACGCATCTCGAAAGAAGGCTCATGCGAACCAGCTTCCATCTCCGCAATCTTCTCCAGCGCCTCCCGGAGCTGGTCGCGCTCTGCTTCCAGCTCCTCGATTCGAGCGGTTAGAGCAGGATCAATCCAACGCCGGTTCCAATCATCAATCACATCAGCGATTGCGAAATCTTCGGAAGAATGTCGCATACACGTTTCCGCCACTTCTCCACAGTCCGGACACTCGAATCTTGCAGTGTATGTACCAGTAGCAGTTTGCGTAACTTCAATACCATCCGAGGATACATCTAGACCGCAACGACGGCACGGTTTCAATTCTTTGCTCATTCTCCCGCTCCTTTCAGCGCCTCACGCGCCATATTCAAAATCATATCCAACCATTCGTAGCTGTAGAATCCATCGATCCTTAATCCGTTATTCCGCTTTTCACTATATTCATCGCTGTAAAGCCATACGAGCTTTTCCGCGACCTTCAGCGCCCCTTCTTTCTCCGGCACAATGCACCACGGACATTTCCGGATACATCCACGCGCCAGGAAGCCGAGAGCGGCTGGAAAATCCGGATAAATCGAGTAATCCGGCAAGGTCCGCTCGACCTCATCCGGCAGCCGGACCGCCGGATCGTATCCGGTTCCGCCGCGAACCGGTTCCGGGTCTCCTGCGGCGTAATCGGTGAAATCCGGAGTGAACGTAAAAACTTTGCTCGCGTAGATGCGGTCAGGCTTAGAGAACAGCGGCGAATACCATTCAACCGCGTCCCCCTGCGCCTTGTGCCAGGCGGAAAGTTTCATCAGCGCCAGATTCGGGAAATTATGCCCGTCAACATCCACAAGCGATATTTTCATAAATCTCCGTTTATCCTCTCGCATTGAGTTTCATTCTGGCGACGATCGCCTGATCTCCGGACATTGCCGTGAGTGTCGGGCGGTTGTTGCGGCGGCAGTATTCGTCGACCTGGACCGGCCAGT
>OJMH01001076.1_pt1 | contig 29779 bp, 28 predicted proteins | sample 1597111 | NCBI WGS metagenome assembly OJMH01 (sample SAMEA2452115, study PRJEB22498) | human gut metagenome | reverse complement strand
CGGCAAGCGCTACGATAAAAACTTCAAGCAGCCGCCCCCTCTTATACGCATGGAGTCCATCTAGAATCCTTAGGCTTTGTCGGACTGGCGATTGCCGCCGGCGCTATTTTCGCGGCGCGGCTGCTTGAAGTTTTTATCGTAGCGCTTGCCGCCGTGGCGATAGTTCTTTCGGCCCTTGAAATCCGAATTCTTAGAGTTGCTGAACTGGCGGTTTTTATCGCCCTTCTTGCCCTTCCAATCCTTGCGGTTTTTCTTGAACTTTGCACCGTTTTGCTCGCTTTTGCCAAATATTCCGGAGAACATTCTCTTTATGCGCGCAATAACACCTACCTTGGGCTCCTCTACAGTAACTGAAGATACGAAATCGCACTTCTGCTCGCACTGTTGCTTTGCGGCAAAGTCCTTGCTATCAAGCGCAACTTCAACTGCCCTAGATTTAAATGAGGGCTTTTCAAAAGCGGGGCCCTCTCTCTGTGGCTTCTGCTCCTCGGAGTTTTCGTTGTCGAACTTTGGGCGCCTGTCCTGACGGCTCTTGCGCTCTCTGCGCTCACGGCCCTGAACCGGTTTTTCGCCCTGCTGGCACGAACACTCGCACGCCTGAGATGCCTCTTCCGAGTTTTCGCTATCGTAACCCTTCAGATGGGAACCACTCAACTTTTCCTTGAAGTCGGAGACGTCTTGTAACTCGCCGCAAACTGCTGTTTGAGCTGCAGACTGGGCCTTGGAAACGCCGCGCTTATTGCGGCCATTGTGCTTGTGAACCCTTTGAACTTCCTGCGTTGCGCTCTCCTGAACTTCTACTGACTGCTCTTTTTGCTCTTCCGCGGCGCACGATGGGCAAGATGCCTGCAAATTTTCGCCGCTATTTTGATTGTTTTCTTCCATGATATGTATTGTCTGAGAGGGCCTTGCTATCTTTGATTTACCCTGATTGCGCCAAGCCTTTTAGGCAAAACGCAAAAACGCGGAATCCGCGCCCTCTGCTTTTACAAATTCCGCGCACACATAAGTTTGCCGCAATCGCCTATCTCATAAACCTGTACGACTTATCATTCGGCGACAAACCCTAAATTGAGTATAAATATCTCAATTTTCTTCATATTTTTCAATAAAATTATTAAAAAAATGAGCAACTCTTTCAACATCGCCAAAAGTTTAAAGTCAAAACCTTGTGCAATGCCGAGTGCGGAACTAAATTTTTTTCTCAAAATGTTTGACCTTTACGCTATATTGAGTAAGGTCTGGAGACTTAGGGTGTTTGTTTCTGCCCGATAAGGATAAAAATTTGGACTCTTATTTGCTATGAAAGCCACTGAGCATAAAAGAGAATCTGCCGCCGCCCTCGCAACGGAGGCAAGGGGCACTCTTTGCGCCATAGCAAGCTACATGCTACCCGAATACATTTTTGAATTTGAAATCGCAAATCCGGTTTGAGCTTTGCGATTTGCTTGTTGTTTACATAAAAAGCGAAAGATATGAGTAAAGAAAAGTTGTTCACCGAATTCCCCATTCCAAGCTACGAAGATTGGAAAAAGGGTGCGGAGGCCCTCTTGAAGGGAGCTCCGTTTGATAAAAAAATGCTGACAAAAACGCCGGAAGGAATCGTATTGCAGCCGATTTACAACCAATCCGACGTGGCAGTCGAGCCCTCTATGCCGGGTTTTGGCAACTATGTCCGCGGCATAGACGCATCAGGCTACAAGGCAACCCCGTGGGAAATTTCGCAAAGCGTGTATGCAAGCGAAGCTTCCGACTTCAATGCAAAGGTTCTAGACGCTCTCAACAAGGGGCAAACCTCAATCGAGCTTGAATTTGACGAGCGCACCTGCGAGGGGCTAGACGCCGATGCTTCCGACTCTTCAAAGGTCGGCAAGGGCGGCCTGAGCGTATCGCTTGAATCTGAGCTTAAAGAGGCTCTTAAAGATGTAGAGCTAGGAGCAGTGCAATTGAACGTATTTGCGGGCATTGCAACTCCGGCGATTGCAGCTATGCTCTACGACATCGCGGGCGACAAGAAGCTCTCGGGCGGTTTCTATTTTGACCCAATTGGCGAACTCGCTGCAAAGGGCAAGTTGGGCTGCACACTTAAGTGCGCATTTGAGAGAATGTTTGCAGTTAGCGACTACAACGCAAAGAATCAGCCCTCAATGGGTTCTATCGGCGTAAACACCCTCTGCTACTCCGAATCCGGCGCAAGCGCCGTCGAGGAATTGGGCGCCGCCTTTGCAACGGCCGTAGCCTACATAAGGGCAATGCTTGAAAAGGGTATGGACATCGACACCGTAGCCCCCCTAATCCGCTTCCGCCTCTCATTGGGCTCAAACTTCTTTACTGAAATTGCAAAAATAAGGGCCGCTCGCGCCGTCTGGTCGAGGATTGTTGAAGAGTTCGGCGGCAACGCCCAGTCCCGCAAAATGAGAATTTCGGCGCGCACAACAAGGTTCAACAAGACCGTGTTCGACCCCTATGTAAATATGCTCCGCACGACAACCGAGGCATTTGCGGGTGTTTTGGGCGGCGTAGAATCGATGACCGTCGCGCCATTTGATGAAATAGTAAGAAAGCCCGACGAATTTTCTATGCGCATTGCTAGAAACCAACAGATAATACTCCAGCAAGAGTGCAACCTCTGCGACGTGGTCGATCCTGCCGGCGGTTCCTACTTTGTGGAAAATCTGACGCTTGCAATAGCCCAGAAAGCTTGGGAATTCTTCTCGGCAATCGAAGAAAAGGGCGGTATAATAGAGGCCCTCAAATCGGGTTTTGTGCAAGATGCAATAGAAGCCACAAGCCAGGGCAGAAAGAAGCTTTACGACACCAGAAGAAGCGTTGTTGTCGGAACAAACTCCTACGCAAACCTCGCGGAAAAACCGCTTGAAAAAGGCGAGTGCAAGTGCGCCGAATTTTCGGCAAAGCGCGCAAAGGAAGTTTCGGACAAGCGCAAGATAGTTGACGCAAACTTCAAGGGAATGTCCGGAGAGGCTCTATTAAAGGCAATGGCTAGCGCTGCAAAATCCGGAGCTAGCGTCCAGAATTTGTGTGAGGAAATGTGCACTTGCAAGTGCGCTGAAAAGCCCAGCGTAAAGCCCCTAAACATTCACAGGGCAATCGAACACTTTGAGGCTTTGAGAAACGCAAGCCAGGCCTTTAAGGAAAAGACCGGGGCAGCCCCCAAGATTTTCCTAGCCACAATGGGGCCGCTTGTGCAGCATAAGGCGAGGGCCGACTTTATACGCGGCTTCTTCCAAGTTGGCGGCTTTGACGTAATATATCCGAAGGGCTTTGACTCGGCGGAAGCTGCTGCAAAGGCCTTTGCGGATTCCGGCGCAAAGTACGCAGTAATCTGCTCGACAGACGCCACCTATCCCGAATTGGTACCGGCTGTCGCCAAGGCGCTCAAAGAGGCGGTTAAGGATTCCACGGTTCTATTGGCTGGCGTTCCCGCCCCAGAGTTTGCTGAAGCCTACAAGGCTGCGGGGCTCGACGGCGATATCAGCATAAAGAGCAACAATTACGAAACACTAAAGCAGTTTCTCACGGTTTTGGGAGTGCTCTAACAATAAGAATGGGAGAATTTAAAGATGAGTAAAAATCCTGATTTTACAAAAGTACCCTTTGTTTACGAGCCGAATAAGACCTCGCGCAAAGAGTGGCAAGAGGCTATAGAAAAGAAGACGAACAAGACGCTCGACCAGCTTGTTACCGAAACAATGGAGCAAGTTGAGGTGGATCCGCTATACACGGCGGAGGCCTACAAAGATATGGAGCACCTTGGCTACACGGCGGGTCTGGCCCCCTATCTGAGAGGCCCCTATGCCACGATGTACGTCGTTCGCCCATGGACTGTTCGCCAGTACGCGGGCTTCTCTACGGCGGAAGAGTCAAACGCATTTTACCGCAGGAATTTGGCGGCTGGTCAGAAGGGGCTTTCGATAGCTTTTGACTTGGCCACACACCGAGGTTACGACTCCGACCACCCGCGAGTAATCGGCGATGTCGGCAAGGCTGGCGTTGCGGTTGACTCCATACTAGATATGCAGGTTTTGTTTGACCAGATTCCGCTTTCTCAGGTTTCGGTTTCGATGACCATGAACGGCGCGGTATTGCCGATTTTGGCCTTCTACATCGTTGCCGGCCTCGAGCAGGGCTGCAAACTGGAACAGCTTACGGGAACCATTCAGAACGACATTTTGAAGGAGTTCATGGTTCGCAACACCTACATTTATCCGCCGACGCCCTCAATGAAGATAATAGGCGACATCTTCGCCTACACTTCAAAGAATATGCCGAAATTTAACAGCATATCTATTTCCGGCTACCACATGCAGGAGGCTGGAGCTACCGCCGACTTGGAAATGGCCTACACATTGGCAGACGGTCTCGAATACTTGCGCCAGGGCGTAAAGGCAGGCTTGCATGTCGATGATTTTGCACCGCGTTTGAGCTTCTTCTGGGCGATAGGCAAAAATTACTTCATGGAAGTTGCAAAGATGCGTGCGGCTCGCATGCTCTGGGCAAAAATCGTAAAGCAGTTTGACCCGAAGAATCCAAAGAGCTTGGCTCTTAGAACGCACTCGCAAACTAGCGGCTGGTCGCTCACGGAGCAGGATCCGTACAATAACGTGGCTCGCACTTGCATAGAGGCAATGGGCGCGGCACTTGGGCACACGCAGAGCTTGCACACAAATGCGCTGGACGAGGCCATTGCGCTTCCCACGGATTTCTCGGCGCGCATAGCCCGCAACACGCAGCTCTACTTGCAGGACGAAACGGGCATCTGCCGCGTAATAGACCCATGGGGCGGCTCATACTACTTGGAGAGCCTCACCGACGCCCTTTGCCAGCGCGCATGGGGCCACATTCAGGAGGTCGAAAAGCACGGCGGCATGACAAAGGCCATAGAGGCAGGTTTGCCGAAACTCAGAATTGAGGAAGCTTCAGCCCGCCGCCAGGCGAGAATTGACAGCGGCCGCGAGACAATTGTAGGGCTTAACAAGTACAGGCTTGAGCACGAAGAGCCCCTTGATATTCTTGCAATCGACAATACGGCAGTGCGCGAAGCTCAAATCAAGAAGCTCAAGAAGTTGCGCGAGACGCGCGACAACGCCAAGGTTCGCCAGATACTTGACGAGATTACAAAGGTTGCGGCCTCGGGCGAGGGCAACTTGCTAGAGCTCAGCGTTGAAGCTGCAAAGGCCCGCGCATCTTTGGGCGAAATATCCGAAGCTTGCGAGAAGGTCTTTGGCAGATACAAGGCAGTAATACGCTCAATTAGCGGCGTTTACGAAAAGGAATTCAAGAAGGACGGCGCGAATATGGAGACTATCGACGAAGTGGCAAAGATGATAAAGGAATTCGAGGCCAAGGAAGGGCGCAGGCCCCGCTTGCTCGTCGCAAAGATGGGTCAGGACGGTCACGATAGGGGCGCGAAGGTTGTTTCGACAGCCTATGCGGATATGGGCTTTGACGTCGATATCGGCCCCCTCTTCCAGACTCCGGAAGAAACTGCGAAAATGGCGGTTGAAAACGACGTGCACATCGTTGCAATGAGTTCGCTTGCGGCAGGCCACAAAACGCTACTGCCCGCACTTGTCGAAGAGCTAAAGAAGCTCGGCAGAGAGGACATCATAGTTGTTGCCGGCGGCGTTATCCCCGTTCAGGATTACGAGTTCCTATACGAGCACGGAGCAAGCGCAATATTCGGCCCCGGAACCGTAATTCCGGAAGCTGCAAAAAAGATGATGGAGATCTTGCTAGAGTCCATCAAGTAGTGAAAGCAGATTTAAAAGGGGCTCCGAGCTTTGCGCTCGGAGCTTTTTTTTGCGAAATTTGAGATGTTTAGCGGAATTTAAGAAGGGGGGTTAATTCTGCAAATTTTGCATATTAAAACACTGTGCCTTGCTCTATAAATTTTAGGTGCACGAGCAAGTGAGCATACAGATTAAAATAGGCCATAGAGCGGACGATTTAGACGTCTGTAGCTTAGCTATTTCTTTTCCAAAAAGGGCAGTCGAAATCGGGCTTGTATGCTAAAAGTTTTTCAATTAAGCCGCAGGGAGTGTCGTCGCTAATGACCATTTTGCGATGTGCTTCGCTTAAGAAGCCCTCGCGCATAGCGCAGTCGAAAAAGTCAAACAGGCGGTCGTAGAAATTTGCGGTATTTAGAAAGCCGCAGGGATTTGAAGTTTCGCGAAGCTGCAAAAGCTGGAGGGCCTCGCTTATTTCGTCCAGAGTTCCAATGCCCCCGGCAAGCGCTATGTGCGCATCGCCAAGCTCGGACATCAGGCGTTTGCGCTCCGAGATAGAATCTGTGTAGATTATATCACTAAGCCCATCATGCACAACTTCCGGCACGAACTGGCGCGGCACCACACCTATTACCTCGCCGCCGCCTTCAAGCGCAGAATCCGCCAAAATGCCCATAAGCCCGCGCGAGCCCGCGCCGTAGATTAGGCGAATTTTTCGCCTTGCAATTTCCGCGCCCAAATCTCGCGCAGCGGCGGCAAATGCCGGATTTTTACCGCTTGCCGAACCGCAGTAAACCGTTATGCTCTCAAGTTTCATAATAAGAAGTTTTAAGATCGCAAAAATTCTCCGAAAATTCCAGTAAAATAGAACATTGAAATTGCGATATTAAATCGCAAGATTTTACGCCTATGAGAAAGATTTTAACGCTCGCTGCGATTTTTGTCGCTCCCATTGCCGCACTAGCCCAAGTGTCTGGCTCAAGCTTTTTTAGCCAGATAGCCTCCGACTGGCATGCGGGGTTTTCATTTGATTCAAACGGAGAGTTCTTAACGCCCGCCGATGTCCACGGCTACGGTTCAAGCGGCACGCTCTCAAATTACGGCGCAAGCGGAACGCTAAAATTTGAGGCCGCAAAAGACCGCCACGCCTTTACTTTCAACATCGGCTACTCCTACTTAAACTACGATTTTAGCTCGGATTACTTTAATTTTTCCGACACAAACAAAGTATTTTTTAGAGCCTTTTACACGGGCAGAATTTCAGATAGGTGGGGCGCCTTTGCAATAGTTTCAACTTCGAGCGCCGCCGCCAAAGAGGCAAAACTTATGGACGGCATGCATGGGCTATTCGGCGCGGGCGCAAGCTACGCATTTAGCGAGAACCTGCAAGTGGGGCTTGGCATGGCGGCATACTCGCGCCTCGACAACACTTGGCTTCCCCTGCCCGCAGGCTTTTTAAATTGGAAAATAAACGACTCGCTAAGCCTTCGCGTGTTCGAGGGTGTCGCGCTTGTATGGGACGTTTTTAAGGACGGCACTCTCACTTTGAATGCGAGCGGCGAATACAAAAATTCATACTTTAGGATACACGAGCGCGGAAACGTTAAGCGCTCCTTTTGCGATTCAAGCTACGAATTTACGATTGGCGCGAATTACAATTTTTCAGAATTTGCCTACATATCGGCAAGCGTTGGCGGCAACTTTGGGCGCGAGCTTGGCTTTAGGTCAAACTCGGTATCCGCCGAAGACATAGACGTCGATGCGGCCGCCGTATTTTACATACACGCGGGCGTGCGCTTTTAAGATTTGACCGATTGTAATGCAAGCCCAGAGGCAAATGGCAAATGCTCTTACAAATGCGCAAATCCGCCCGCAACTTTCAGGCGCTATAAAAGGCACTCCGCCGCAAATCTTAGATTTAGTTTGAGCCAAAAAATAAGAATTGGGAGCGATAAGACCTCATCAAAACAAAAAAATAAGCCGCCCGAATTTGGCGGCTTAAGTTAAGAGGACTATGCGAAATAAAATTTGCGGATTCAAATTTTTAAATAGCTAAGGATTTGAATAAAGGATTTTAATTTTCTACATCTCCGCATTCCTCATTGGCTTTCTTTGATATTACTAAGACTGCATCGTAGCCCTCCCTGCCGCGAAAATATTCAATGGCGCGCACGCTTGCAATTAGGGTTTCCGTGCGCTCGTCCCAGCGCCAGTCGGCGTCGCTTTTTAATCTCAGCTCTCCGTTTTGTAACACGAGCCTGTCGCGGTTTGATTCCGCCACAACAAGTTCAGGCAAGCCGCTATGCGCCCCTCCCTGCTCTTCATTTGAGTGAGGCAGAAGCAGTGCCGCAAAAAGGCAGGCCGCCGCAATAAGCGGAATAAGCGCAAACTTAAATACGTGCGATATTCCGCCCCGCCCCAAACTCGCCAAGCGCAAAATTTCCGCCTTCTGGGAGGGCTTTAAATCGGCACTTCCAAGCAACTCAAAAGCCTCCCTTATTTCGCTTTCCAAGTCATTTTTCATTTTGCATATCCCTCTTTAAAGTTTCCAAAGCCCGGCTTATCGCAACTCCCACAAAGCTCTGCGACACACCCAAGGCAAGCGCGATTTCCGAATATTTTAAGTCCGAAAAATACCTCAGCATTAAAATCTCGCGCTGCATGGGCGGCAGCTTTGCGATGAGAAATAGCAGCTTTTCTCTTCGCAAAACGTCAGGCTTGTCAGATTCCTCCGCAAGCTTTGAAATTTCCGCTTCGTCAAGTTCCGCGCAAGGCTTGCGCTTTCTTAGAATGTCGATAGTTCTATTTCTGCAAGTCTTGTAAAGCCAGGCCGCGGCCTTTTCCTCGTCTATGCTTTCAAGCTCGCAAAGCTTGTAGAAGGTATCCGCCACGGCGTCGCGGGCAAGCTCGAGATCGCGGCAAATTAGGCGCGAGTACGCAATCAGCTTGCGCGAGTGCTCCGCAACCAAACGCGATATTATTTCAGTGCGCCCGTCCACTATTTAGCTTTATTATTGAATTTGCCTATTTTCTCTTTGAGTTTTGCGATTTTATCATTCCCCGCAAGCTCCTTGTGATTTTCGTAAAAGTCTATCAACTTTTGATAAACTCTTTTGGAGTAATTCGCATCTTCGGCCTTGTCTCCTTTGCGCTCATATTCATTTAGCCAGAACAGGGCGCAGTTTTTACTTTGCGGCAAGAGGGGATTTCCGGCAACTTCCCAAGGCTCCTTGCTAGCGACAAACCAACTTGCTAAATCAAGCATTGTATCACCAAAACCGACTCCCGGCAGATAGTGTATTCTTCCTTTAATCTTGCCTACTTCCTCAGCGATTTCGCGAGCCTTATCTTCCGACTTTTGAACGCCTATTCCCTCCAAGTAGCAGTAGGCCAAAAGCCCGTAGGCGCGCCACAAGTTAGCATCTTTACCGAGGCTTGAATTTGTAGCTTCAGTTATGTATTTAAAGGCCGCCTTTGGGTCTTTTTCGCAGGCAATTCCAAACATTTTAAGTAGCCCCATTTCAAGCTTTGCGTTTATCGAATCGGGCTTATCTTTTAACCACTCACTTGCGAGCGCAATGGCCTTTTTAAGGTCGCTTTCGCTTCCCGAACTTTTCAAAGCCCTCATTGCGTCGCTAAACGTAACATACTCTCCGCCAGCGTAATCGTGATATGTTTGCGAGCGTGCGTATGATTCGTAAAATTCGGCGGCTTTGGGAAGGTCGCGCTTTGTATATTTGCCCTCTTCAAGGATTCTCGCATATTCTATTTCATCATAGTTACCACTTCGTATAGCATTACTTTCAAAGGCGTATTTCAATAACTCGACACCAAGTTCAGGCGACTTTGGTATAATATCAAGCGACTCTGGATATCCATACATTTTGCCGCCATAAATCAACCTCTTTGCCATATCTGAAACTGAATAGTATATCGAATTCTCGACTTTGTATATAAGTTGCAGATATTTAGCCGAGCTTTCCTCGGACTTTTCCACGCCGAACCCCTCCTTGTACATGAGCGCAAGCCATACACAGGCGGCTTGAGAAATCTCGGGCGTCAAACCTATGCCCGACTCAAAAATCTCCCTCGCCTTCCCATAATCTTGCTTAACTCCCCTGCCCGCAAAATACAAGGCGCCCATTATATTTAATACGGATTTGTCGCCGCCCTTCCACAGCTCGTTAAACAGCTCAAAGGCCTTTGCGTCTGCCTCCGGAGTATTCAGGCTCAAGTTTCTGACTGCGACAATCTTCATAACATTTTTATCCTTGGCATCCAAAAATTTTTTCTCGAGTTTTTCGCGCAATTTATCCTGCTTATTTTTACTTAGCCATTCAAGTATATCGTAACTTCGCACAGACAAATTTTTAATCGGCATATCTCCGATATTTTTTAATATCAACTCCTGAGGAATTTTTACTTTGGGATAACCTGAAGAGTTTAGCGAGATCGAATTAAAAAAGATAGGCAAAGCATCTCCAATAGGGCTTAAAGGATTCTTGATATCTACTTTTATCATTGGGTCAAAAACAACTCGGTGAATTGAGACTAATCTGTCATCTTTGACAGTGCAATCGCGCTTTAGCTCGTCAAATAGCATATTGTAGTATTTTAAAGCAAGCTCCCTGTCGGGCTTTACGCCAAGTCCGTAATAGTAAATTTCAGCAAGGCGCAGCGCGTATCTCAAATTCTTGACGTCAGCCTCGTGGAGCTTTGCGTATAATTTTTCAGCTTCTGTGTAATTTTTATTATTAAATTCCGCCTCCGCAAGCAGGTAGGCCAGATTTTTATTCTCCGGATTTTTTTCATACACCGCTCGCAAACCCTCAATGGAATCTTTACCAAAATTTTCAGGTGCGGCATCACTAGCAGAATTGGACTTCTCTAATGAATATGCAAACGCCGACAATCTGTTTAGATCACCTTTTTCCGTAATATCTTCGCGCCTCAACATGTCTGCATTAAAGTGGATTGAATTTTCCCCTGCTTTTGCAGAATACTTCGCAAAGAGCGCAGGGTCGTTTCTCATCTTTGGGAATCCGGAATAGGCGTAAGCAAGCAAAGCATTTATATTCCCTACATCATATTTGCTCTTTGAACAATTCTCTATAAAACTAATAAGTTCGTCAAAGCCTTTCGGGTTTTTGCCGGCATCGGCTTTTAGCAATAGATATATTGCGCACTCAAGACTCATGTCGTTATTTTTTCCAAATCTATACATGAATTCATATAGCTTGGGATTAAATGTATTAGAAAGCATATATAAAAAAGCGTCGTCTTTTGTCTCTTCATATTTTTTAATATTGTACTCAATATTGGCTTCGGTATCGCTTGTGGAATCAATCGCTATGGGCAATTTTAATTTTTTAGCGGCCGACACATAATCAAATCCTATTAGGAAGGAATAGCTCGCGTACCTTTTAACGATATAAAGATTAGCCGCGCGCACTGCAGGAGGATAGCCCTCCGCTATAAGTTTTTTCCATTGGGAAATTCCGTCTACCTTAAAACTTTTATCGTAGCTCTTCCCAAACACGCCAAAATCTATAACCGAACTAATTGCAAATAGTAACCTGTTTTCCTGAGTCTGCTCCAAGCTTTTAAAATAGTTTGCAAATTTGGTATTTTCCCCGGTCTTAATCTTAGCTTTAACATTGCTCCAATATTCTCTGCCGGCCTTACTTGCAAATAGTCCCCTTGAATATTGAGCTTCTATATACCATGCGGAACTTCTCGGAATAGAATCCCTTATCTTTTTTGCGTCTTTGGGCTCATAGCCCTCTATTAAGCCTTTTTCCACATATATTGCGGCTATTTCATGTGCAATTGAGGGCCTTGCGTTTGAATCGAGAAAGCGCTTGATGTATTTCGCAAGTTCGCCCACATCTTCCCGCGGCTTTTTATTACTGTAGAGACGCCTTATAAGTACCGCCAAATTGTCCGGATTTCCCAAATCCGCCGAATCTTTTAAATATGTAAATGAAGCAAGCTCGTTTGGCTCTGCAAGGTATTTACCCATGCCGATTGGAATCCCGTTTGCGTAAATTTTTGCAACTCTGTCAAGCGCTTCGCCGCTTCCATAAAATGCTGCAATGCGGTAGTGTAAAAGCGCATCTTCAAAATCCTTCCGTGAACTTTTAACGCTGTAGCCGTCCATACTCATAAAGGATATGGAATTAGTCCTATATAAAGATAAGTCTCCGAGCAATTTTTGGGCGCGTGCGTTAAAATAGGTTTTATATTCTCCACCGCCAAGCAAAAGCGCGCTTCGCGCGTAATGGCTCGCCTTTTGGGCGTCAAAATCCACGGGCATATTTAAAATTGCAAAACTCGGATTCCAGGAATTGCCCCCCTGGTAAAGTTCGGCCAAAGTTAGGTTTGCGTATTGGCTTCCATGCTTTGCAAGCTCCTTTAAAATTGAAAGCGCCTCTGCCGACTTTTCCTTGTTGTACTTGCCGATTCTAAGAGCAATATTATCGAAAGTTTCCAAGTCCAATAGCTTCTTTGCGTACTCGACCTTGCCGATTTCATCGCTTGCGTTTTTAAGCTCCTCTAGCGGCTTTTTGGAGACTTCCTCAATTTTCTTTGAGACTTTTAAATTGTAGTTTCGCAGCCGCTCGGTTCGCGAGGCCTCAAGCTCGCGCGCCCAGTCCTTGTAGATTTTTGCCTCGCGCGGGCTATCGCACAAAAAGTAGGCGCGCTCGCCGTAGCTTTCCTCAAAGCTATATGAGAAATTTTTGCAAAACTTTTCGTTTTGAAGCGCGTAAACTTTTGCCCTCAACTCACTCGCCTTCTTTGCATCTTTTGGAACTCCAAGCCCCTCTTCATAGGCGTAGGCAAGCAGTGCGCAGGCCTTTGCCTCGGCGTAAAAGTAGCCCTCTAAACCGCTAAGTAGCGAATGCCACATTGTAAAATTGCCCTGAGCCATAAAGTCTTTTGCAAGCGGTTGCAAAAGCTTTGCGGCATCCTTCCACTTGCCGAGCCTTATGAGAAATTCTGCTTGGCAAAGCTTGTAATACTTTACGTCAAAACCCGATTTTTCGGCGAGCGTCTTGTAGGCAATTAGTGCGCCTTCGTAAAAGTCCGATGGATTTTTAAATTGGCTAAAGTTTGTCTTTATAAAAAAGGCAAGTTCCGCCGCCGCGGGCTGAACCCCGCCTTTTGCCAAGTTTAAAAGTTCGTCGTAGGCTTGCTTTGCATCTTCTCCAAAATCGGAATTTAGCTTTGAGGCAAGAATAGTGGTTTTTGCAAGCAGAGCCGTGGGCGATGAGCCGCTTTCTGAAATTTCTTTTAAAATTTTCTCGCGCTTTGTTCTGTCGGGAGTAAGTGTGGCAAGCTGATAGCCCGCAGCGAGGTGTTTATCTTTCTCATAGATCTCGCTTAGAATTTTTAGTTTTTCGGCCTCGCTTAGTGTGTAATTATTTTCTAATAAAAGTCTAAACTTTGCGCTTGAATCACCATTAGCCGCAAGCTCTTTAACTTGCTCTATGGGAAGCTTAAAAACGCGCTTGTCCACCTCGTCGCTCGTCTCTGAAGTGCGCGAGCATGAGGCTGCAAGAATGGAAATTAAAACAAGCAAAAATCTAAAAAGAATTTCTCTCATACCTTTTACTACGAATAAGCCCGCACTTTTATTACAAAATTTTTTATTTTTTTTAAAGCATGGATTTTCGAGAATTTAAAAGATTGCCTATATAAACAAAAAGCACTTAAACGCATTGAACTTAGATATGGCGATACATATAGTAGTTTAACTTTGAGTTTGTTTAAAGTAACATACTAAATATGAAGTTTTTTTGCTTTGCAAAGTTTTTTATTTACAAAGTAAGTTTGCCAACTTATGATTCACCAGTATATTAACAAACTTCACTTTAATTTTGTTAGCCATGAAAGCTTTTTACGCACTTGCCTTTAGCTTTATTGCGCTAAATTTAGCGGCCGCCTCTCCAAACAGAGTCTTTGTTATAGACAGACAAGTTACATTTTTTAACGAGTCAAAAAATACGATCTGCTTTAACCACAATAAAACTCCAAATTCCATAGATTTGCCTGCAAAAGAAGATATTAGTGTTCAAAGCTCAAAGTGCGCAATTATTTTAAGCAAGGGTAATATAATAATTTCCTCGATTGATGGAGATTCCGATGTCACCATAATGAAGGACGCTTACCTTGCCACCATAGCTACCGATTTAAATACTATTTTTTTGGTGAATAGACGCGAAATTGGAAGATATCTGCTCATTTTACCAGAACTGATGTTTGATCCATCTAAGAATCGAGACTCGCTCATCGAGTATTTCAACACCCTCAAGAAGTTGGAGGAAAACTCCGAACTGAAAATATCCGAAAATGAGATTGAATTTAGCTCAAACGCCGAAAAATGCGTAGTGTCTTTAAAAGACAATCTCTGCCAATCCATAAACATTTACACGCCCAAAGACGCTAAAAAGCTTTCGATAATCTCGATTGAGCGCGATGCAAAAGACCCTGCAATCCCCTCAAAAATAGTATCTAAAGTCTTTGATCCAAACGGAGAACTTGCCGCCAAAATCGTTTCTACCATAAAGCTAAAAAAAGAAATAAGCGACGAAGAAGCCGCAAAGCTATTTGATACATACGATTTGGGAAAGTTTAAATTTGTAGATTTGCGCATAAGCAACTCTTACGAATACGACAATGGTATACCTACAATAGAGGAAGCAAAGTTGCTGCCGACTGTGGAAGTAAAGACTATTGTAAAGATAGACGAAATCGCTAGCGAAAATAAATCCGCCCCCAAATCCGCCTATGTGGAAAGGATTAAAGACTTTGTAAGATCTTTGGAATAAGCGCATGTACGTTTGTCGTAAAACCTGAACCTTAGATTAAAATCTTGCCAGTCCTCAAGAGAAAAGCTCTCACTATAAAAAAACAAGAACCCTTCACTAAACCAAGAAATTCGCTTTAGTACTTTTGCTGGCGTGCAAATTACAGTAGCAAAATTAAATGCCATTTAAGCCCCACTAAAGAAGGCTACATACCGCAAGCTCAAGAAGAAATTTCCGACAAAGCTAACCACTCTTATATCAATAAAAACTTTACGAGCTCGATACTTTCCAATATATAAGCGCAGTTTGCTTTTTAATTTCATTTTTATTGCTTGGCTCTTATGAAAATTATTTCCGCTATAACCTTCGCCTTCGCCATCCTAACTTTGACACTGTCGGCTCAAAACAAGGTCTTTCTGATTAACTCTAAAACTCGGGATTTTTATCCATCCCAAATAGAGTACAGCATAAACAACCCTCAACCCATTGTAAAATCAGGAAATGGAAATGTAAGAGAACACGAAATATGGGTTTTAGTTTCGCGAACAGGAGCCCTAGCATTTTCAAAACGCAACGATAAAAATTTTGGAATCTCCATATACAAGGCCGGCGACTATTGCGCCGATATAATGCCTTTTGATACAAGAACTATAGCAATACGCCCAAATGAAACTAGAATTGTAGCCCTAACACCCATTCATATTCTGTTACACGCGCTGGAAAATGGCGACTTATTTATAAAAGATTTGCAAAATCAAGCGGCAAAAGCAAAAGCTAAGCTAAATATCTCAAACAGTGACATAGATTACTCAGACGGCAAACTCAAACACATAATATCTTTAAAAGATGGAAAGATAAAATCTGCGAGCGACCACACGTTAAAGGGAGAAAAGCTGGCCGAATTGCGAATTGAGAAAAAAAGAAGTACAAATGAAAGCGAATTTACGCTTCAAATCTACAATAAGGGAAAGCTGGAAACAATATCAAACGCAACTATTAAACTAAAAAAAATAATAAGCGACGAAGAAGCCGCAAGACTATTCGATATATACGACGGAGGAATGTACAGATTTATAGATAGGCGCCTTCCCCCGCACAGAATTTACGAATATGACGGGGGTATTCCGCCCGTCGACATAGCGGCGAATTTACCCATCAGCAAGGAGAAGATACGGAGTTTACAAGGGCGCCCAAGCTCCGAAATAGAAGCAGGATCCTACATTGAAAAAGTAAAAAAATTCTTCGACTCGCTCAAGTAGAATCAATTTCTTAAATTTTGAAAACCTGCGAAAGATTTTTGAGACCACCTACCAGCCCAAGCCCGAGTTTACCGCCTTGGGCGCGTTAAAGCTCTTAATTCTGCGCCCGTTTTCATCGCAGACAAAAATTAGCTGCGAGCCCTTCTTTGCCACATACGAATAGCTCGCCGAGGAAAAGCTCACGAGAAAGCCACCGCGAACCAATACCCCGCCCTTGTCCCTGTAAATGTATATTGAGTTTGATTTCTGTATCGCGTTAATAATCATAAAAATTCTAAAGCTTTATTTGAGTTTAAAAATCGCCGCAAATTTCGGGCGCAAAACTAAGGCGTTGCAAACCCCAAATAAGCTCAGCACCTACATGCTGAACAAATTAAGTAAAAAAGCAAAGAATTTTTATAATAAATTCAAACTTTAAAAACTATAAACTAACCCACCTCAAGTGCTCGAAATCGGATGAGCAATTAGATACAAAAAGAGAAAAAAGAGAAAATAAGAGTTGCAAGCACCAATAAAAATGGCGGTAAAAATATCGCAAAAAAGTAGCGCGCGTTAAATTTTTCGGAGAAAACAAATAGCGTTAGTTCACAAGCAATCAGAGCATAAATAAAAGCCCAAAAATACTGATCTATGGTAAGAACATGGCAGGGATATATAAAAAAATAAATAAGAGAAGCTAAATATAAATATATCCGCAAATGTTTCACCTTGCGCCTACTTAATAAATCGCCCACAATCCCCAGAATCACAAAATACGGAAATGTAAGGCAAATTAGCAAAAAGCAAACAGTAAAAGTAAACATCATAATCGACGTTACAAGTGAATCGCATTCAACCCCGCATACAAACGACTGCGCTTTCGGGTGAAGGAAAGACAACTCTAGGATAAAGCCTATTAAAAACGGTATTAAAGGCGGTATTATTATAACCGAACTAAATAGCGAAATAAGCCGCATTAGAAGTTGACTTAAGTTCTTCATGACTGCCTTCATATTCGCATTCGCTTTGTTTACAATCCTAAAATTTATTATGAAACATTTATAGAATTAAACTCAAGCAACGCGGCAGAGCACATATACCTCCTTAAGTTAAGCCTAAAGCAAAATTCAGCTTAAAAGCATACAGAGTTCGCCTAAGTATAAATTAAAAATTTTAGTTAACTTACTCCGGAGTTTGGATACTTTCCGCCTCGCATGTCAAAGAGTTAAGAAGCGCAGCCAACTCAGGAGAATAAAAAGAATTATCGCAATCAAAATGTTTGAATATATCTAAGAGTGCATTTTGCTCGCCGCAGTCTTTAAAATTTATTTTAAAATAATCGCCTTTGCGTATTAGCTTAATGAGAGACGAATCCTCCGATGTTTTTAGATATATAATATCGTCAAGAGTTATTAAAGGCACCAACATTTGAGAAAGCCCCAAATCTATGAGTGGAGGTACTATCTCTTGGCTTTTTATAGATAGTTTTAAGAGAGCCGCAATAAGAGCGTTTTTTGATGATTTATCCAGTTTTTTATAAGAGCTAAAATCCTCACATTCATTAGAGAAACTGTAAAAGAGATCTAAGCCCCTTGCTGCGTTTAAGTCTTGCGATAAAATTTGCAAATCTTTTTCGGAAAGGCTATAAGTGGAACTTTCAAACATGGAATCTATTATGGCTAGTGCGGCCGCGGAGCGCAACTTGAGCGAAATATTGTTTGATAGTATATAAAATGTCAGAAAAGCAAGAAGCAGAAGCTCCAACAAGATGCAAACTTTAATCATTCTTTTCATTGAAAACCTACTCCATGTTTAACAGATTGCAAAGTTCTGAAGAGACATATGTCCCATCTCTTAAAAAGCCAAAATTTGAATCTGAAATTACTACTACGGAATCGCGCTTAGCAAGGGCTATCTGCGCCTTGAAATCTCCGCAAGTTAGAGAAAATCTCTTTGCAAATTCGCCTTCTACTGGGTAGAAATATCTCCTATTTATTCTAAAAAGCGCAAGCAATAAGGCCTCTTTATTTAAGGCTTTCAAAGATTTGCCGCCATCGATATCTTTAAGAGAAATTTCCTTATTTAAAAGGCCTAAAAGCTGCTCCATATTACTGTTTAACTCTGAAACATCATTAAAATCAAGGCAGCTATCTACGATAAATCTAGAAAATTCATCGTCCATATACCTGCCCTTTTCCAGAGTTTCCCCGGACAATAACAAGCATAAGGGAAAGATGAAATTTGGAATTGCAAATACTGCAAATATGCCTGCAAACCAATACAAGCATGACAATGCAAACTTTAAAAATTTTTCCATAAGCTCATACACTATTTTTTAGCATCTTTAATTTGCGAGGCTTCGGGCTTGCAGAATTTGCCCATGTATATAATCGCGCCGCTTTCGTTTTCGACTATAAAAAACATAAAGGGCGAATTTAGGTTTAAACTCACCCCTCCCCAAACAAAATCGGCGTAATTCACAGATTTTACCTTTGTCGAGACCTCGTCAAGCTCTATAAGACAGCTACTGAAAAACTTGCCCAAAAAAAGCCAAGACTTATCCGACGAGAAGAATTTTGCCTTCACAGGCCGCGAAAAATCTATCCCCATTTTCTTTAAGGCAGATATGCAATCGAGCGACTTTTTAATGCTGAATTTTGGGAGGTGAATTTCGCCATAAGTAAATTTACTATCGCGCAAAATCTGCAATAGATTGCTAAAGACATCGCCGTCTATAGTGTTCAAATCTCCACTGGGGCGCGGCTTTATAAATACCATAGAATACTTATCGCCCTCGTATGGAACTTTTGCCAACTGGAACGTTTCAGTCTGCTCATAAGCTATATCTCTGCTATAGCGGTACATAAAATCTATTTCTGCCTTTTGCGACAAATCTTCGCCGTAAAAAAATGTTTTGGCTCTGGTATTTCTTCTATCAAAGGGAACCTTCCACTTTGCATCAAAACTCGAAATTGACAAAAGCACGGCGGCAAGATTTTCGCTAAAACTTATATCTCTAAGCATTTCGCAATCTTTGCCAAGTATGTCCGGCTTGGACTTTGCCCAAGCAAAGATTTTTTCTTTTAAGGATTCTGCATTTTGCAAATCTTCGCCAAATATATCTAAGGCTAAGGTCTCTGAGGAATACTTAACAAAGCCAGCGTTTAAGGCTTGGGAACTTGCCAACCAAAGAGAGGTTGCACTTTTTAATGCATCATTATCCTTCAACTCGACTGAAGAGCCTCCAACGTTCGAATTTTGTAGAACTTTCCCAATCTGTTTACTAATCTCCCCATCAAGGCAAAATTTCAAATCGCCCAAAACTTTGTAGAGATAATAGGGCGAAAAAACTAAATTTTCGCCTTCTTGCTCGCCCTGCATAGATTTATAAAATTCGAAGGCAAATTTATTTATGTTCTGCGCTTCACTTGCAAAAGTAAGAGGTATAAGTAAAAACACAGCATAAATATTAAATACTATCCTTTTCATCGTCGCAATCCTTGTAAAATTTTAAGTGAAAAAAGCCTCATACTCAACCACACAAACGCAACCCAATTAAGCTCAAAAACCCAATCTCAAACTGCATTGCACAGGAAAGCATAATGCAAACTTCCTTTCACAAACCGTATTAGACTTTAATTTTAATTTAATATTTGTCAAGCTTTTTAAATATTTAATTCACTGATTACCACTGTAGTTGCGGCTTTCAAGCACAAATCAGTTCACATAAATAAGTATTAAAATAGCCTTTCAAAGAAGGGCTCCACGTTCCTTTTTTCCATAGTTTGGGGCTTGCAAAATCTGCCCATATAAATAATCGCTCCACTTTTGTTTTCGACTATGAAAAACATGAAGGGTTCGTCCAATTTTAAAACTTCGGGCGTACAAAGATACATCACAATAACTTCCATGTTTCTCACCTTTGTAGATAGTTCATCAACTACTATGTGGGTAAAGTCTAAAAATTGGTCTATTTTGAGCTTTTTATCTTTCTCGAGGTATATTTTGCTCTCGTAAAAGCCTGAAATATCAATCCCCAATTTCTTTAAAAGATGGGCGTAATTAATGGATTTTTTTATATCAAATTTGGGCAAATAAATTTTCTTGTTGGACTTGCCTTTTGCCTGTTGCTCGCCAAGCTCTAGCAGCGATTTTTCAAATTCCTCCTGCGTGAGTTCACTTAGATTGACATTACCTTTTGGTTTTGCAAACACCATTGAATAGGACTTGCCCTTGTAAGGAATTAACGCGAAATCAAAATGCTCGCCTGAAGTAAGGCTAATGTCCGCTCCCTCCCGTTGCATAAAGTAAACTTCGCCCTTTTCGGAAAGATTTTTCCCATAATGAAAGGTTCCCAACTCCGTTTCTTCCTTGTCAAAACGAACTTTCCATTCGGCATCAAAACCTGAAATCGACATAAGCACGGCGGCAGTTTCATCGCTTAAGTTTATTTTTTGAAGCATAGAGTTTGCCACTGTATCGCAATCATCGCCAAGAATGTCGCTCCTTGAATTTACCCAAGCAAAGATTTTTTCCCTCAAAGGCTCCTCGTTTTTCCAATTTTCGCAAAGCACTTCCAAGCCTATTTTTTCAGACGCGTCTTTTAGAAACTCTTTGTTCAAGGCTTTTCCAGAGTTTGCCCAAAGAGAAGAGGCGCTCTTTAGATAATTTTTATTTTCAAGCGATTTCAAAAAGTTTCGGTTGTCGGCGCCGGAATTTTGCAAAACTTTGCCGATTTGCTCGCTTAAATCGCCTTCAAAGCAAAACTGCAAATCTCCCAAAATCCTGTAAAGATAATAGGGCGAAAAAACCAGATTTTCACCCTCGCTCTCAGACTGCATCGACTTGTACAAATCAAAGGCAAGTTTGTTTATTTTTTGCGCCTCGCTTGCAAAAGCTAAGGGCACAAGCACAAACACTGCGCAAATATAAAGTAGCATCTTTCTCATAAACTTAAAAATTTTAGGATTATTTTTATAAAAAAGACTTTTGTCTGCGCCTCAAAAAGAGCCAAAGTCTTCGAAATTAGCCACAAACCCGGAATATCCAAAGGTAAGAAGTAAAGCTTTAATTTTGGCTTATTTTCTATCATTACTTTTCGATACTCCAATAGATATATAAAATATTCAAAGTACCAGTGTACGCTTATAAGACAAAGCAAGCGGATTTTTATTTCATCTTTATTTTAGTGCGAAGACTTCTTCGCTCAAGGAAGCCTACTTGAGGAAAGTTTATTCAGGAAATCCAAAGTGAATTTAAAATTCGCAAGTAACACAAAGAGAAAGTAAGGACAAATTCTAGATAGAAATAGTAGCTTAAATACACCACAATTTTATAAACGCCAAGTAAAATAAAAAACGCATATTCAAAATAATTGAATACGCGCTTTAAAATTCGTGTTAGAATCAGATAATTTCGCCTTTTAAAGACAAAAAGATTTTAATTCGCACAGAAATAATTTTGCAAACAAGGGCTCAGCATAGAAAAAGAACGCCAAATACGGCAACACATTCTTATTTCGACCCCATACTCAAGTTGGATTGATAAGCCCGGGCAAATTACTTTACAAAAGTAGTTGGAGCTAATGCCAGCACTAATATTATGACGATGCCAAGTGCGAGCAACAGAAGCGCCAAGAAATTTTTATTTTTTGCACCGACTTTCGCAATCCACGCCCTGTTGGAAAATAGGTGAAAAGCCACCGCAACGAGCATTGCAAGCCCGACATATAGGTGCAAGACTTCCCAGTCCGGCTTTGAGAGCCCCAATACCGTCTGTGGGCCCATGCCCTTTACAAAAGAGCACTTCATTATTAAGCCCGTGCCTGTCAAAAAGCAAAAGCACAGGAAAAGTAGCGTATCGACAATTCTTTTGAGTACTATCATAATGATAGCGATTTTGTATCTTGAAAGCTTCAATTCAAGAACAATCGTCAGGTTTTAATGCGAAGTCTAAATATAGTCGAATGCTTGAGTTAAAGATACCCAAGGCCGTGATATGACTTTTAATGATAGCAAAGAAAACAATTTTAGATAAAGGGCAAACTTCGACATTCAGGCAAGAAAAAGGCTGGGCTTTACAAGTCAAATTCACATGCAATTTAGTCGGATATAAAAAAATACATGCTTTTAATTTGGTCATGCGCCATACATGAAAGAATATAAATTCCTATCAATTAAAATGCCATTAAACACATCTGTGTTATACATGTCTGCATATTGAATTTGAAATCTTAGCTCATAGATTTCATTAACATTCAAGTAGTTAAAAAGTTTAACTTTTACAGTAAATTAAGCCTTTACTCGGGTGCCTTTGTGTTTATAATGGGTATAGGAAATATTTAGGAGCTTATTTAAAGAGGGTGAAGCATGAAATCTATGAAAGGTAAAATTTTTTTGTTTTTTGCGGTTCTAACAGTCTGCATATTGTTGGGACTGCGGCTGTGGGTTGATAAAAAGAATACAATTTGTATCGTATCATTTCCAAGCGGCATAGAGGTGTTTTATGGAGGCAATTCAATTGGAACTACTCCGATATGCTTGGAAAAGAAATTCTTTAGTGAGGAAAACATAGATATTGAAAAAGTAGCGAGCGGAATTTTTGTCGGCTCGGAAAACGGCGTATTCATCAAATCAAATTATTTTGACAAAAACAAATGGTTCAGATTCAAGCCTATTGAAAATGTTGAAAACTATAGGATTAAGGACGGATATGCACAATTGTATGGGTTCGGAGTAAACGACAGTCAAATTTCCGTCGTTTTGGTAAATGACAAGACTGCATTTCAGAATTTGCAGACCATTCAGTATATTTACGAAGATAATAAAAATTAACCTATGTGTGTTAAAATGATATGGTGCGAAAAGTCCGCCATGTCGTTTCGGCAAAAATCGCAAATGGCTTTTACGAAGCCTTATGTTTCTTTGGCTGTGTGGAAAACTGCATGCCACCTTGGGGCAATCTAAAATTCTCAGGTTTGATTATCTGAGCGATTGTTGTTTTGCGTTAAAAACACCATACTCTAAGACGCGATGTAAAAAGTTAAAGGCTTAGGCGGGAGCTTAAACTTTGCTAAGAGATGTTTAAATCTACGAGGCGAATTAAAACTTTTCCAGATTAACTCGATTAGACTAAAACAAATTTAGATGAAATGAAAGGCGAAGAGTTGTCGCCATGAGTTCTGCAAACTTCGCGCAATTAGTCTAACTCTGTAGCGTAGGGGTTTTGTTTTCGTTTTGATATTATCGCCTTGTACAAACAGTCGCCGCAAAACCTACGGCGGCTTTTTTACATGTTTAATAAAATAGCTTATTAAACTAAAAATATATAACATTTACTGTAAATTAAATCTTTACTTAGGCGCGTTTGTATTTAAAATAACCGTGTAAACTGTTTGAGATCTTATTTAAGGAGGGCAAAATATGAAATCTATGAGGACTAAATCTTTTTGCATTGAGCGCGGTTTTGGCAGAGGCTTGACGCGTTATATCGCGCTTGTCATTTTGGGCTTATTGCTCAGTTCGTGCAGTGCTAAATTGGAAGTTCCGCTTCCAAACGATTATACATGGGAAGGCAAGCGATTTGGAAGTTCCGATATATCTTCAATAATCGATGAAAAATCGGGAGCTAAAATAGATAATGTCTTGGATATTTTTGTAAAAGACAATTTTATTTATGGTTGTTTCTATCCGAAAGCAAATGGAGTTTCCAAATACTTCATACTGGATACCGCTTCAAGAGAGCTAAAGGTATTCCCGGAGGGCAATGCACAGAAATATGCGGAAGAACTAAGAATGAAAAAACTCCCCGACGGGTTTCTGACAAATGCCATAAACATACTTGAAGTTCGCAAAAACTTAAAACCCGTTTATTGGAATAAAGACACAAGCGGCAAATGAATGCTTAAGCCTGCATTGAGGTTTAATGTACTTATTTAGTGCTGCCTTGTTAGACTAAAGCAAATTTAGATGAAACATTTTTTAAAACTTATGTCTGTCAGATTATTGCATATATGCCTATTGGCGCTCTCCGCGATTTCTTTTGCGGCGTGTGCGCCTATGGAAAAGTCGGAAGTTCCAAATGATTTTTCAAAAGATATTTTGGATTTGAAAAATGAAGATTTAAAAAGAGAAATTGATAGCATAAAAGAAGCGCATTTTTATGATAATTGGCTTACGGAAGAGGCAATTTCCTATATACGCAGAGTCACAGATTCGGTGCTTTTAAAGTATATAAATGACAATGAAATAAAGAACGTTGAATTGTTAGGTGTTTTTTATGGAGGATTGTCGCCTCTTAATGAGTCTTTTATAATAACTCAAAACAATGTGTTTTTATTTACCATTGACCGTCTCGAAAAAGACGTAGGAGTCAATCCTCCGCTCGTATTTGAAACGCCGCCCGGGCTGCTTGAAAAAGTCATTAATTTCAAAGAACACAAATTCGATGATTTCAAAAAGATAAAAGTGATGGGTATTGCAGATGCGGAACTTCTAATGCTTGCCTCTACAAACGATGCCATGGAAATTGAAGATAGAGCCTTCAACATATATGCCGACAACCCGGAACTGGAAGAAATTATTTCTGAAATTCGCCTCTTGAAACAAAAAGAATCGCGCGGCAAGCTGCCCGAGTAAATTCGACAAAGGAAAACTATGGACTACAAATATAACTTATCTTCAAGATTGCTATTTGCATTCGTTCTTGAATGCCGTTACCCGAGCGTGTTTGTGTTTAAAATAATTCGCAACATATTTAGGCGCTTGTTTTATGAGGACTGAATATGAAGTCTAGAGTTGCGGTTTTTTTATTAAATATATTTTTGTTTACATTTGCATTATTCGGGTGCAAAGATCAAAAAATCGCCTCGAGGCAAGTTGTAAAAGAAGCCGCGTGTTTCATGGATTACGAAGATTCCTGTGAAAATGATGCGTTATATTCTCGCACCTTATTTTCAAAAGTGAATCCGAAGTTTGAATCTATTTGCATTCTAAAATATAACGGAACTCACTATGATGTTTTGTATTCATTAGAACTTAATCCTGAAAAGTCTTATTCCCATGGAAGATACAATAGTGATATTAAAATTGACACAGAACGACTAACTATCAATGAAAGCTGTAAGGCTATACAAATGTTCCGTCGGATTGCGCTTCAGAAACTCTAGTTATAGACAAGTTCGACAGAGACAAGCCAATGTATGATACTCCAGTCTTTATTCTTTTTAATAACAGAAAATGCAATCGGTTAGATATGGCAGGGAAGCTGGCAAATAGGGATGTAAAACAAACTCAGATTCTTTTGGAATCAAAATGGACTATGATGAAAGGCGCATATAATGAAAAAGTTAAATTATATAATATTGGTTTTGGCATTGCTGTTCTGCGTATGTATATACAAGTATAGTCGAAACGCGATTGAGCTCGTCAACTTTAAATTGTACGATATTCTGTCGGAATCTAACGAGACCTTAGATGGAAAGTTCTTGGAGGTATTAAAACCGATAGAATCGGGTTCTGAAAAAGTATTAAAAACTCGCATCAACCCACCGGGAATATATCATTATGAATCTCCAATTTACAAGATAGGTAAACACAGAAATTACGATTTCCCAATTTTTGCAAAAACAGGCTTAGACATCCTTATAAACAGTGTTTCTATGGATGGTTTGGATTTTGAAATCCGTACGACAGAATATCTGTTTAGAGAAAATCCCGATAGATTTGTAACCAGATCAAGTGGTGGAAAAACAAGTAGCAAAAAATTGGCTTACGGTCACTTTACCGGTGCCAATGGGAATATAGCTTTAGCATACTACCGCGATTCTGAGGATAAAAGCCTCAACTTATGCTTGTTAATTTCCTATGCAGATAACTCGAATTATTTGATGCAGAGATTTTCAAAAGATAACAGATTCTCGCGCGAAACAGTTAAAGAGTTAGCCGAATCCGAATTCGATGGAAAGATACTTATACTGTCTTGGCCGGAAAATCAAGGGGTAGAAAAATGAAACAAATATTCTTTATTATATGCTTATTATTATCCGTTTCTTGTTTTTGCGCCACGAAGGACGCACAAAAACAGGCAGCAGAAAACTTGCGAATTGCAAATGCAATTCAAAAGCAAGCCGAATCGGATTTGGAAATCATTTCAGCACTGGAAAGATTACATTCTATAGCTCTTGAGTGCGTGCAAATGGACGACAAGGAGGCATGCATGACATTCGGTCAAGACATTGACAATATCATAAATTCCTTTAACGATCCCTTAGAAGTGGCTAGATTAATGATTTTGTGCCACAATATTGCGTATACGCCGCAATTCAGCTATAATCGATATAATAATATTTTTAGTGGTATATCTGAACATTTCGGATACAAACGATTAAAAGAATTAACGGACCACCCCAATTATCTTAACAGCCTATCTCTTATTGTGAATTTTATTCGGTTGGATACCGTAAGTGCGCGTATGTTTTCAGAGCATGTATCGCAAACTCGCCATGTAAAGGGGGTTGCCGAAAGATTTTCCAAATACATTAAATGACGATTTTACTTAACAGAATGAAGGTACTAATAAAAGAAGGCTGATAATCTGTATATTATACAGCACTGGATGTGTTTTCCGATAACATATCCACAATGCTGCAACTGTAAGTAGCAAAAGTGCTCAGAAAGGTCAGATAATACTAAGAACGCAGATAATTCCATAACGATAGTTTGTGATGTATCATGGACTGCTGCTTTTGGTAAACTTTAATCAGTCTTTCGAAAGGTTCGAAGATTTGGATTGCAAATATACTGATCAGGCAATTATATCTGGAGACGAGCGTTTTGAGGTCGTAGAAGTTAAAAAGTAGCATTATGAAGTATCCAACAATTGTTATTGCTTTATCTCTTGTAATAGCCATGTATTCTATATTTGGCATGATTAATATATTTGGAGAATCCGGTGACGTGTTAAATACAAATTCTCTTTCGACGAATTTTTCACTTCCTGCGATATTATTTGCATTTTTTGGATTAATATTTCTCGTGTCACTCTTTGCTCTCATTTTCATAAAAATAAAATCTTATATGCGTAAATAATTCTTATAGAAAAGTTGCCGCGAAACTTGCGGCGGCTTTTTTACATGTTTAATAAAATAGCTTTTTAAACTAAAAATATATAACATTTACTGTAAATTAAATCTTTACTTAGGCGCGTTTATCTTTAAAATGACCGTGTAGACTGTTTGAGATCTTATTTAAGGAGGGCAAAATATGAAATCTAGATGACTAAATCTTTTTGCATTGAGCGCGGTTTTGGCAGAGGCTTGACGCGCTATATCGCATAACTATTTATCAATATAACGCAAGGTAAGTTACAACTATCGCAACCAAATCAGCATTCTCTTCGTTTACATTGAAAGGAATTGAAAAATGAAAATAGATATAATAAAATATATATGTATTTTTTGCATTGCCTCTTTTTCATACGCAAATGAAAGCGAGTTAATGGAAGATTTCAATAATAACCTAACGCTCTTGGCAGATTCGGCCTTGAAAGACTCAAATTATGCACCCTCATTTCAGATTGCAAAAAACGATAGATCGCAAATACCACAAAGGCAGCTTGAGGATGCTTTATATATTGAAAAGCTTCTTGCGCAATGGTCGCACAGACTTTCCAATAAATATTCCGGACACTATTGGGTTCTAATGGCAAAAGAAGATAATAAAGTAATATTAGAAAGCATTGCCAAAGTTCAGCCTACAACAAGGATTAGTTTGCCCAATATGGACATGGAAATTCTTATCGATGGTAAAAAGGAAGAATGCGACCTTCTAATAAAGACAAAGATAGGAGATTCTAAGCGCATTGAGAATATAAGAAATTATAATTTTAATTCTGGATTCGATGTCGCATACGTATCGAGCTACAATACAGATGGAAAATTTTATTGCTTATACAGCCTCATTTTAAAATAAAATACAAATAGGTAGATTCCGACAATTAGCGCAAAGCATGTAGAAAGGTTTAGGCGGAAGTTAAACTTTGTTAAAGGATGTTTCTATAAGAATAAACCCATAAGGCAAATTGCAAATTTTCCTCTAAACTTGGCTTGATATTTATGCAATTTTAAGTGCGACAAAAGTCTTGGTATAGCAAAAGAGAAACAATTGGAATTGTCGCTTTTGAGCTCAACAGTCGCCGCGAAACCTGCGGCGGCTTTTTACATGTTTAATAAAACAGCTTATTAAACTAAAAATATATAACATTTACTGTAAATTAAATCTTTACTCAGGCGCGTTTGCATTTAGAATCCCAGTACAAAACACTTGGGATTCTATTGAAAGGTGCAGAATATGAAAAAAAATACGACAATTTTTAGCGCGCTCTTTTTAACGCTGTCGCTTTTTCTCTTTTCTTGTCAAACAAGTAAAGATGTAAGTAAAGATTTGGGCACGGACAACAACTTCCCTTTATTTGGAATTTACGAACCTTCCTTGACAAACTATGGCGGCCCTTCCTTGCGTGGTGACTACTCCGGCAAATATGAAAAAACCTCGTCCGGACAAGTCGTGCTAAGCGGCGACTACAAAGATGGAATTCCAATAGGAACTTGGAAATACTTCTATAAAAACGGCAATTTGAAACGCCAGTCTATTTACGACGGAGCGGGAAATTTTCAGGAAACCTACTACTATCCCGACGGCTCTCCCCTGCACTATGTAGAGGGTACATATTCCGCAAAAAAATCCGACAAATATTCAGCGTTTAAAGTCAGAGTAAGACGCTATATTTCCTACGATGAGTCCGGAAATATTCTATTTACGGACAAAAATCCACCGACTAAACCCATGCTCTTAAGACACGGTGGAGAGGAAGACTTTTCCTATGAAGGCAAGGACTACACTTGTATATACGACCTAGTAACATTTAAAAGCAATAAATCCGACAACATCGAAGGCAAAGTACTTACCTATGTCTATCCTTTGGAGGAATCGGCGCTTGGCTCCGAAAAAATATGCGCAACAATGCTGATTGAAGCTAAAAGCAAAACCCTTGGCGAATTTAAACAGACTTGCGCCTACGGCGCTAAGATGTTTAAACTCGCATACAAAATAAAAGATGGAATGTTTTATTTTGATCTTAGAGCCGCAAAGTCAGACGAACTTTTGTTGCGGCTTTATGCCGGAAAATACATTGCGGATATTCCACAAAGATTGAAACGCACTGAGAGCAAGTAAACTAAGAAAATTTGATATTGCTTTTATCACAATCTTTAGCCTCCAACTTGCGAGAGCATATAAACTCTAACTCTAGTCCTACACATGCAAAAATAATAGTGGAACGCATACTGAATTTACCAATTGCAATTTTTTGCGTTACCCCGCTTTAATTTCTTCTTTATTGGCGGGTAAAGAACAAAGAAACGCGCATAGTTAATTTTATTTTATGACTTGTTTTTAACTGCCCCAACCTACTTATGGGGGGGGTGATAATCTTATTACTTTGCAAGAGTCCTAAAAAGAATACTGCGAGATATTTTTAAGAAAGATTTACCTCTGTCGCCGCTGGTCTTACAGCAGCTTTCATATTTTAGTTCATTTTGGCTGGATAAAACCTAAAAGTAAGAGCCTTTAATCTGCCTGTGCGATATATACACAACGAACACAAATAGCACATCTCCGCTCCTTTATCCTTGTGCAGAATTTAGACTCTCGCCAATCCTCTTGCAAAAAAGAAAAGCCCTTAGATGAAAGTTTCGCACTCGCGGCGGATATCTCTAAATTTGGAAAGCATCTGCCGTATTTTTTCGGACATGGGCGGGGGCAATATTCTTGCGCCGCTCGGGCAAGCCTTGACGCAGGCCGTGCAAAGCGCGCATTTCGAAATGTCCGTAACAAGCTTATTTTCGCTTACACTTATCGCATCTGTCGGACAGACGGAAACGCATTTGCCGCAGAGTTTACAGGAAGGCGTCGATATGGGTGTGGCG
>OJMH01001073.1_pt1 | contig 29812 bp, 24 predicted proteins | sample 1597111 | NCBI WGS metagenome assembly OJMH01 (sample SAMEA2452115, study PRJEB22498) | human gut metagenome | reverse complement strand
CCCACAGGTCGCGTTCGACGGCCCACGCCACCAGGTCGTCCCACTCGACGCCCGCCATGGCGATAGACGGCCAAAGATAGTCGTTCCAGCTGCCTATGAAAGTCATCATCGCGACAACCATAAACGCGGATTTACAAAGCGGCACTTCGATGCGCAGGAAAATCCTGAACATCCCCGCCCCTTCCAGCTGAGCCGCTTCGACAAGCTCCTTGGGCACCGACATAAAATACTGACGGATCAGCATCATGTAGAGCACCCCGCCCAATCCGGGAAGGATAAGCGCAAGTCCTTTTTTATATTTGTAACTAAATGATAAATCCGAACCCGTCGCTTATCGGCACAATTAGGCTCGGATTATAATGATTTGATACACCCGACAGGAATTAAACCTATCCCTATAACGCTATAGCCCTTTTAATATAAGGCTTTCAGCCCCAACACGCCATTCACTCGCCAATTCGTTTTTTAATAACTATCAATCATACTTCATTAAATAAAACATTGTCATATAATGGACGTTATTGTAATCAAAGAAATATGTTTTTCAACTCGCTTTATTATCCTCCCTTACCAATCGGCCAAGTTTGTCATACGTATATCTCACCGACATCGTTGATCTGTTTTTTCGTTATTATCGTAAATATAGCATATTTTTTCTGCAGTGTTAAGGTCTATATACAAATAAAAACGAGTTCAATTTTCTTAATGAACTCGTTTTTATTTCTCTTCATTATAGTTAGCTTTTATTTTTTTGTTTAATATACCTCTTAACAATTGGATATAGTATTACTTCCACACAAAAAATATATATTAAACTTATAAAAAGTCCTGCACCTATACTCCATTGGTTTCTTAAACTTAACGATATTATAAGATATATTATTATATTACCCCATAAGGACAAATTCCATATAACATTCCATCTTATAATTTTCCGCTTATCCCTTGAAGGAAAATCTTTTTTTAATTCTCCATTTTTTATTCTTTTTCGATAATTTGTAAAATTAAATATTACATTCACAATACTTATTATAATCAAAAAAATAGCAAACATTGCTATCCATTCTTTAAGCTCTTCACTCATGATAGCTCCTATAAAATATTCTCTTAAATTCTCAAAAATATATCTTCCCAATTCAATAGTGAGTAAAGTTACAACACTTGAAATTAACGGTTGATTAAACGTTAATCCTGAAATTACCCCTCCTCCTATTGCAATTAAAATCCCTTTCATTGTAGGACTCTTTTTATTAATCAACGATCGCATAAAGAAACAGAGAAAAATTTAGCAATAATATTCCTACACCCGCTTCTTGACTAAAAATGCGACTATTGTAAAAAATATATTTTTTTGCTAAATTTCTCTCTAAATTCATAATTTAATTATTAGTAGTTTTTATTATTTCTTTTATTTTTTCAATAATTCTTTGAGTTTTTTCCGTATCATTCTTTCTCACAATCATTGATGAATAACCTGGGATTTTTATTATTCTATCCTCTTTTAAAACTACATCGATATAACAATATTTTTTCGGAGCTATACTAAAGCGATTATTTACTTTTATATCGATTACATCTTCTAACCGAACTTCTTTTTTTCTTAAGTTGACCACAACGAGACTTTTTTTATTTTTGTTAACACCTATGCGATGAGTAAAACATAAGATGGTACCAAATAGAGCAAAAACAAATGTCAAAAAAACAAATATTATGGCATATAAAGGAATTTCTTGAAAATTTGCTATCAATAAAATAAAGAAACTTAGTAATGCTATAGATAGTATTATGCCCCAAAACTTATACATTTTACTTGTCAATGCAACCCGAATATTATTCATAAAAAACTCCTTAACCGAATAACCATCGCCAAAAAGTATAAACGCCATCACGTATATGATTAATTACACTTTTTCCACCAACTTCTAAATCAAGAAAGAAACCTAATGTAAGGCCTAACGCAAACCCAACAACGGCTCCGATCACATTTCCTAACCCCGGAAGCGCACTTCCTAATAAAGTACCAAGTTTTCCCCCAATTGCTCCTAAAAGTAATGCAGTTCCACCAAAAATCACTGTATCTGTAATTGCGTTAGAAACTATTCTTCCTGCGGAATACCCACTATCTATACCAGTCTTTATGCCATCAATGACAGAAATTACTGTCGAAATAACAGCAACTGCCGTAGAAATTTTCCCCAATATATTAGCAGCTGTATTCAATTTTCCTAAATCAGCTATTTGATTTTTTCTAAAAATTCCTATTCCTATATTATTGGGACGCGGTGCCGTTTTTACTATATGACCTACAAGCGCAAAAGCTCCGCCTATTGCTATTTCAAATAGAGCAGCTACTGCATCAACTATCGTGCTCATTGATATGCTGCTATTTCCCTCAGGATCCACTCTCATTACGGGATTATTATTACAATAAGCATAGAGATTTAAGCCGTTAATGGTATCGGGGGCAAGATACGTAACGTCGTCTATCGTGATAAATCTGCCGATTTCCGGATCGTAATATCGTGTCTTCAGGTAATATAATTTCGTCTCCGTATCATAATAGTACCCGCGATAACGGAACGGATTGAGTTCCCCAAGGTTTTTTCCCGAGGTGTCTTTCTCTATTTTACAGATTCCCCAGGCATCGTATCTATATTGTACAATATTAATACCATTTTCGTCAAGTATTCCGATCACATTTCCTAAAATATCTTTTCGAAATGCATAATACTTGTTATCATATTTTATTCCCACCACTCCCGTTGCGTCGTACATGAAGCTCAGCCCGTCGCTTTGACTTACAAGGTTTCCGTCGCTTCCGTATATATAACTTATATTTCCTTTCGATATCCTTTGACCTTGGCCGTTATACGCAAACGCCGTTCTGTTATAGTTTGTAAGCTGTCTGCCCTTACTCCACGTCAATGTTTTTCCGCGGTACGTCGTAGGATTTCCCAATCCGTCATATACAAACGTTTCTCCGTTATACGATAACAGTCTGTCTCTATCGTATATATATTCCTTTGCCGTCGATGAAAGTTCTTCTACTTCCTCCTTTCCTTTCAGAGTAAACGCCAGTGTCCGCTTTGTCAGAATATTCCCGTTGTTATCGTAATCGAAAAGAGACGTCTCTCCTGCGGACTTATTATCCTCCCTTACCAATCGGCCGAGTTTGTCATACGTATATCTCACCGACAATTCCCCGTTTTCATACACTTTGGCGATATTGCCCATTTCGTCATAGGCATACTTCAAGCAATCTCGGATTCCGTATTCTCCGCCCGTATTGTCTCCGTATCGGATTGTTGACGGCATTTGCGTCGCATGGTCTCCCACTTTTCGATATGTGATTATCTCTTCCGCTCTTCCTCCCGGCAACATCACTGTTTTCCCGATATTTCTTCCCAATACATCCGTTTTCGGACGAATAATCACTTTTCTATCATACCACATGAAATCCAAATCTCGGGCGGCATTTTCTTTATAGTAATAGTCGCAACCGGGAAAATCGGTTGACGAAAATACTGCTTTACTGCCGAGTTTCCCATATTTGTCATATTTTAATTCTTCCGCGTACCCGTCATACGTTCCCTCACTGTTTAATACTTCATAATTCGTCAATCTGCCCAAATCGTCGTATCTATAACGGTATTTCTTTCCCGTAATTTCGTCCGTCACAAGCGATATTTTATTATCCGACGTATAAATATTTTCCGTCTGCGGCTCTCCGTTTACTTTCACGCTTAGCACGTTTCCGTTCACGTCCAGCGTTTTTTCGATCTTGTCCGCAGTTATTCCCTCAGCTCGTTTTTTATATGTCGCCGTAATTTTCTCGCCCGTCTTTTTCCCCGCGCCGTCTTTGAGTTCCGTATATTCGTAGGAAATATAATTATCCGTTGCGCCGGTCGGATTGACTTTTACGCTCGTCAATCTCCGCTTATAATCGTACTCATAATCCACGACGTTGTTTCCGCTTCTCACTTCCGTTACTTCGCCGTACGTATAGCTCGTTGAATTGCTGTTTTCCTCGCCCTCCTCTGTACTTTGCGTGATTCCCGTCACTCGTTCCTCTTCGTCTTGGCCGTAGGATACCTTGCTTCCGTTCGGTAATACTTCCGTACGCACGATATTTGTCCCGCAAATAAAGAAGCTCTGCTTAATACAGAGCTTCCTCAATATTATTCTTTATTCTTCGCACGTTCTTCGTTCGACTCTTTCTCCTTATTTCGATTTTTAGTTTGATATTTTTTATATACACGCTCAAGTTTGTTTCCGTCCTCAATATAGTACGGCATACAAAACACCTTTTTTCTGTCTTTATAAAAATACCATTTTAATCCTCTTCCGTCATACCTGTGTTCAAGGTCTTTATATTCATATATCTTTATTTTTCCGAGAAAATTTCGATAGACAAATTCCTCTTTCCGAACCTCCACTTTCCATACCGAAAAACAAATAAGCATAATTATACAAGGAATACCGAAAAAAAACCATACAATTATCAAATAAGGCCAATCCTCAAACTGCGCCAATAATGTATATATGCTCATAATAATTAGAAAGATCAGTCCAATGCAAGGAACAATCCGATATAATTCAGGCATTTTCAATATATAGCCATCTTCTGAAAAAGTTTCTTCCACCTCCTTCTTTTTTTTCTTCTTATTTAGAGCAGATTTTATACCATATTTCAAAATATATGAAATTTAAAGAAAACAGTCCTATGCCGTTTTTCTCTGGCAATTCAAAGGAATTTATTGAAGTTTTTGCTTCAAATAATGCGTCTTGAATTGTTCTTACTATTAGTTGGTTTTTATCATCTTCTAAGCGCTTCATTATGAAATACTCCTTATCAATCGATTTTACTATATTATACCAATAAAAAATAGGAATGTCAATAATTTATATCCTATTTTTTTGGAAAAATATATAATTTTGTCAAGTACATATTATTATTCAAATACTTTGTGGCTTCAACCAATTTCGTTGCACTTAGAAAATAAAAGATAAGTCAACTCCAGTCAACTTCAATTTACTTTTTTCCATTTATGATAGTTCGACATTGCTTTGCTTATTCTTCCTTTTGATAACCGCATTATCCTCCTTCGAACACATAAAGAAACTTTTTATATTCAACTGTAAGGGTTAGCAGTTCTCATTTCGTCGTTCGACCGAAATAGCACTTCTTTACTGAATATCTTTTCCCAGCAAAGGAACCTATTGAAAAAATGTGGCAACAATACTTTAATGTCATCCTAATCCCTCTATAAAACGAAAAAATAGAAAGATTCTCCGCTTTTCAAAAAATTAATCAAGACAAAAAACAAATCCGAACCATTCACTTGTTACAAGGATTTGGTTCGGATTATAATGATTTGGTGCGGTCGACAGGAATTGAACCTATGACGACCTCACTCAATCCCTTTTGCCATAAGGCTTTTAGCCCCGATACGCCAAAAACTCGCCAATTGATTTTATAGTTTTTTATGCTTACCCATGATATATTTCTATATTGTATATGATTATTTTCTCACTCGTATTTTTACACGTGTTCCCACGATATTATTTTCCTGTTCTGCGTATTGAAACATTTTATCTATTGTTGCCGACAATTTAGCTACCGTCCAAGGTCGGGTCTATGAAGATTTGCGCGTCGTTCTCAATTCCGTTTTCAAGTGTGCTCTTGCAAACGGTCTTATTTCCAACAACCCCATGCTCCTTATCCCCTTTACACAAAGGCGAAAACTGCGGATTAAAAAAAGCGGGCAAAATAGACTCGCTTTTTTAATTCTCCCCGCTGGCTCCCCGTGAGAAAAATCAATTTTTTCACTTCCTGCTCGGCATGCCTTTTCTCAAAATTTGTTTATTGAATTTCTTTTGTGAAATTTTCCTAAAAACCCTTGACTTTTTGTATTATGTACGCTATAATGTACATAAAATATAAAAAGGAGGTTTTATATGTCTATTACAAATGCTACCGCTTTAAGAAAAAATTTATTCAACTATCTTGATGCTGCGGCAATGAATGACGAAAAAATCATTGTCACCACCAAAAATGGTAATGCCGCTATTGTAAGCGAAGAATATCTCCGTAATTTGGAAGAAACTTGTTACTTGTATAGTATTCCCGGCATGAGAGAATCTATCGAAGAAGGAGTTAAAACTCCTTTGTCGGACTGCGTGGAGCTTGACTGGAAAAAGGATTTGAAATGAGTTATAAAATCGCATTTACAAAACAGGCTCAAAAAGACTATGTCAAAGTAACCGCAAGTCAACACAAAGAAAAAGTTTTTCGCCTTTTATCGGTTTTGGAAGATAATCCTTTTCAACCGCCGTGGGAAAAACTCGTCGATTTAGAAAATACCTATTCTCGAAGAATTAATATCCAACATAGGTTAGTTTATCAAATCATCGAAGAAGAACAAACAGTAAAAATTATTCGTATGTGGACACATTACGGAGATAATTAAAGGTGAAAGGCGCTTCCCGCAGGAAGCGCCTTTTTATGGTTGTGGTAAATACCAACAAACTTCCACCCCGCACGACCATACTCGTATCCGCACCGAACTTGCGTAAACTATTGACAACTGCTTGTCCGATCTTATGCGCGGGAGATTTTATCACATATGTCACAACTGTTCTTTCTTTTCTTTATATAATATCTTTAAGCACTTTTACCGCCACTCCCACGATCTCGACTCTGTCTACCAATATATCTGTCATATATCGATTCTCCGGGGGTAAACGTATCCAACCTCCTTTCTCTTTATATATCCTTTTTATATATCACTCTCAACTTGCAACAAAGCTTGTTATTATCTCTGAACGCGTCCGTTGGAGTTTCTTCCTGCAAAGCAGTTTCCACCTGCCACTTAATCCACTATGCTCACTTTTTGCAATATTTATTATAAATATAGCAAGCTACAGCCGACCAGGCATGACATAAACTCCCCGCGCCCCCGAAATCGGCCGCGCCTTTTTCCGTTTCGTAAAAAGTGCTGCCGCCCCTCAACGCCATTTTTCCGAATACTTCTTCTATATCGCGGATTACATCGGGCAATTTATCCTCTCCGCTCTCCATCAGCGCTTCGTATTCCCATATTTTACAACTCAGCGTCAACGATACCAATGTCTTATCTTGTTTCAAATTACGTAAAACTCTTTCCTTTTCTTCCCCGCTTGCGCCCGATACCACTCCTAATACTTGCGGCAATTGCGCATATTTCTCGGATGTCTGACAGCCTCCCAGACACGTCTTAAACTCTCCGCGAACGGAATCATAAAAATAGTCTCGGATTCTCTTTTTTAAGCAATCCGCTTTCGCTTTATAGTCTTCCTTCGGACAAATCTCCATTTTTTCGTATAACTCGGACAGGCGTTGCATTACAATCAAATACAGCAAATTCAAACATGCGTCATAACTTTGCGGAATGGTATAATCCCGCCATATCTCCCCGCCGTCCAAGCCTTCGCTCCATTCGTAAAAGTTCCAATACGATGGTTCCGGAAACACCGATAGCAGCCCCGTTTCATCTACGCGTTCGGCAAAAGCTCCCATTATCTTTTCTACCGTTTTAAGTATTTCTTTCGTAAATGATTCGTCTTTCGCATACTCATAGTTTTCGACGACCGCCAGTATGAAATAAAAGCTGAAAGAAGGAATCGTTATATCCATACGCGAAGGAAAACACAGCTGCAACAGTCCGTCGTCCCGCAACCCCTTGGACATCAAGCGAAGATTCCCTTTCGCGTACTCGATATTTCCGCCTTGAAACGTTTCGTACCCAAACAGCATCTGATTTCGGCTGTCCATCGCATACAGCGACTGTTCTCGCCACGGACAATCCTCATAATGCTCGTGCAATGCAATTCCGCAACGTCCTCACTCCGTTTTCGTAAATTTTTCGCGACAAGCCGTCTGTTACCGCCGCCGGCAATTCTTTTACGGGATAAATCGTTTTTATTATGCGGCAGTCATATAAAATCACTTTCCGGCAAGCATACATTACCTGCAAATACCGCAATCCCAACCGACGCATATAACCACACCAGACATTTCTGCCTTTATGCGCAAAATACGTCACCGCAAAATTTCTTCCCCCTATTTCGGAACGTACTCTCAAATCCTCCAAATGCTCTCCGAATCCTATCCATACCTCCGTCTCCTCTTCCACTTCAAAATCCAGATATACAAATCCAGCAACTTCCTCCGACATATCGGCTATGACGTAACACCCCGTCGCAGCAGAACGAATCTCATATCCATCCCGTTTCGGCAGCGATACACACAGGCTGTCTGCGGTCTCTGTATGTTTCAAAAAACTGTTTTTTATGTTTAATGCCGTTGTGCTTTCTCTAGAGAGAAGATAGTATTCTCCTTGGGACCTCAAAACAACGGAATAATCCTTTTCAAAATACAGTCTTTCTACCGGACGCAAGGTTAAAACACATTTTTTATCCACGGGAACGCTGTCGTGAAATCCCGTCCCGTACCCGTTTTGCCAATCGTCCTCATGGCGTGCGTCATATAAATAGGTATATCCCAACTGCGGACTGATTTTCTCCATCTCTCCGCTTCGGTAATTCGAATCGGGACGGCTTTGCGTTTTCGGTCCGCTGTAAGCGATTATATCCTCTCCGCTTAAAATTTCGTAAATTAATCCCGCTTCAGATTTATAATACGTACCGGTGTCCTCACCTACGTATACGCAAAGAACGGCAAGGTAGTTTTTCCCCTTCACGCAACATTCGGTAATATCAATTTCATCAAAGATCTTATAATGCGGATAATCCGGATATTGTCCCGCATAGACAAGTTTTCCGTTAATGCTAACCGCATAATTCGTATCCGCACTGATCCTCAATTTAAGGCTTTCAGATCTCTCCACTGCAAATTCGTCCACAAAATCGACATACTGGTTACATCTGCTTTCTTTCAGCCATATCCATTTCGATTTATTAAATATTTTTTCCATTGTAAGCCCCACAATATTAACAGCCTGCCACTTTACAGTGTTGATTAACCTCTCAACAAAAAAGTTCTTTTAGCTATACGATTCTACTCCTCTATTGCGGCTTTGCGACTATTGCATTCCGCTATTTTCTTTCTGTTTTCTTCGGAAATTTTATGCCGCCTGTCATATGTCACGAGACCGTTTTGCTCCTGTTCCACATCGTAAAGCTGAGTATAGCAAAATCCGGATATTTTTTTACAGCTCATAATAAGCCCGGTCATTTTAATATAATTTTCCGTAAATGCTTGTTCGCCGGGCGCAGCGTCATATCCCCAAGCGCTCGTCTCCTGTACACAGTCGGTAATCTCCGTCTTGACATTATTCCCGATCGTCATGCCGCCGTATTCGCTCAAATTGACTGCCTCGCCTCTTTTATAAAAGCGATTTTCTCCTTTTGCGTACAGTTTATCCACATAGAGCATATTCTCGATTTCGAGCCTTTTAATGCGAGCTTTTAAGCTCTCGAAATTCCCGTAATCATGATAATCGAACAAATCGGTCTTCTCGCCGTGATATCCGCCCGAAACGTCTACGCACGGCCGTGTAGAATCGAGTTTTTTCGTAAACTCATAAACGATCTCCACAAACCGAACGTCGCGAGTCTTTCCGCCGTCGTCCAAATCCTCCCAGACTTCATTCAGGGGGCACCACGTAACGATTGACGGACGGTTAAAGTCGCGTTGCAGCACTTCTCTCCATTCCGTCAAAAACTCTCCAAGCCCTTCGAGATCAGAATATCTCACACCCCAGCTAGGGAATTCTCCCCATACCATTATACCTCGTTTATCGCAGAGATACAAAAAGTACGGATCGAATACTTTTTGATGGAGACGCAGTCCGTTGAAACCGAACTCCGTTGCAATATCCAAGTCTTTTTCCATTTCCTCCAAAGCCACGGGCGTATATACTCCCGCGGGATAATAACCTTGCACGAGCGCAAAACATTGAAAGACAGATTTTCCGTTGAGTAAAAATTTTCCCTCTCTATATTCGACACTACGTAATCCAAAATAACTTTCTACAATATCTTCTCCGAATATGAGTCTGACATCATACAATCTCCCCCTGCCCGCTTCCCAAAGGTGCTTTTCACTCAACTCTATATTGATGCGATTTTTGAAATATCCGTTTGCATCCGCCTGTCCGACGAGCCGTCCCTCATAAAAAACCTGCACCTTCATTCGTTCTTTTCCGACCGTAACAGTTTCGATTTCCACCCGTCCGTTTTCCGCGTCGGGATAAAAACGGAAAGAACGAATATACTCCGCAGGCGTAAATTCGAGATATACGCTCTGCCATATTCCCGTAGTGCGCGTATAAAAACATCCGAAGGATTCCCTTTTCGGGGACTGTTTTCCGCTCGGCAAGTTAGCCGAAATATCGTCTTCCACATATACGACGATTTCATTTTCCTCTCTGTCTATCAATGCAGTTATGTCAAAGGAAAAAGGCGTATATCCGCCGCGATGTCCGCCGACGAAACTACCGTTTATATATACTTTTGCCTCGAAATCCACGGCGCCGAAACAGAGCACTATGCGCCCATTCAGGCTTTCCGAAGGGATACGAAACGTCCGTCTGTACCAACAGGCGCGAATAAAATCGGTATACCGTATTCCCGAAAGTTCACATTCGGGAGAAAACGGCACCTCTATTTTTGAAGCCAATTTATTATGTAAAAGCCCGCGGGAAAACCCGTCTTTTTCATTATCGATTTCAAACTCCCATGAGCCATTCAGACATTGCCAAGATCTTCTCCGTCTCTGGGGATCGGGAAATTCAGTCCTTCTCATAAAATCACCTTATTAAAGTTTTCTTGCCAACATTTAGCCACAAATTATTTGCTGTCGATATTTCCTTATAAGCAATATAAAAAATCAAAGAGTTCCTCGTACAATTAATTTCGTGTCATAGCATTTTACTATATTTTCATCATCGCTTAAAAGATAACGAATATATTCTTTATAAACGGCCTCCTCTTGTGTATCAATCGTTGTTAAAGTGGGGGCAGTAAAATTTGAAAGACTTACATTATCGCAACCTATGACGGCAACGTCCTCGGGAATTCTTTTGCCGTGCTCGACTAAAGAACGAATCGCCCCCATCGCCATAGAATCAGTCAAACAAAACAGAGCGTCGAATTCAACACCGCGTGCAAAAAGGCCGTTCGTCTCATTATAACCGATAATATGATACTTTTCCAAAGGATACTTTCCGGCGACAATGGATTCGGGAGTACTCGACATACCGAACTCTTTATTCAATTCCAAAAACGCTTTCACACGCGAATAATTATTCAACAGCCAATCCATGGGTAAGCCGCCCATATAGACGGGATGCTTTTTATTTTTCTTGGCAAGAATCTTGTATGCTTCGCGCATCGCCTGATCATACCTTATCAGAATATCCAATTCAGGTTTTTCGGCAATTCCAATCGTGCGCGTTTTCGAATGTAAAAGCTTGCGTCTGTTCGAATCGCTGATTTTCAGCATGGTGGAATTGACGAGTCCCATCGCTTTACTCTGCACGATTTCTTCCACTATCGCGTCTATATTATCCTCGTTTACGGTGAATAACATGATATAGCAACCGTATTTGCGCGCCTCGCGCGTCATAACCTCTACTCCTTCTGCCGTATAAGCGTTGCAGAGGTCTTCTACCATTACCGCCACCATATTATTACGTTTACGGCGCAGATTTTGAGCGAGTGCATTCGGTCGATAATCAAGCATTGTAATCGCCTTATTTACCTTATCTCTCGTTTCCTTTTTCACATATCCGTTACCGCTCGTTACGCGCGAAACCGTAGCGGTAGAAACGCCGGCAAGCCGCGCGACATCCTCTCTGTCTGCCATAATCATTCTCCTTTTATGCGAAATACTTTCCGCAATTGCCAAAACATCTTTTCAAATTTTATAAATCTTACAAATAAATCCCTGCGGAATCAATACATAATCGTCGGTCCAATTTTCGCCGCTGCTCACGAAAGAAAAGGGGCCGTATGCCTCTGCCGGCTGAGGCAATAAATGAAACGGGCCGAACGTGTTTCTCCGCGTAAAATATATGGTCAAGTTTAATTCCCTTTCTAAATCAGTATAAACCATAAACGGCGAAAATGCAAGTATTTTTTCTTCTTTTCCTCCTACGATATGCAAAGATGTTCCTTTTAAACTTTCTGCTTCTATCCGCAGACGACCGTTCTCGATACCTGTTTTATAACGAATGTACCCGCTATAAAAAGGGAACCCTTGTTTTTCGATGTTTTCCGTGGAAATCTTTTTCGGCAACGGAATAATTTTATAATCCTCCGATACCCCGAACTCGCCGAGAATATATATCGCTTCGAGATTGCTTTCTTCACGAAAATTCGTCTCATATATAATTTCGTTTATTCCCTTTACGATATGGACGGAAAACACCCGAAAACATTTGTCTATCCACCTTCGCCCCGTCTTTTCAGCCGGAATTCCGTTACAAAAAATTTTATCGTATTCGGCGGCAACTCCCGTTTCACATTCAATTTCCGAAACAAAACGATAGATTAGTCTCAGTTTTCCCAAAGATTTTTTTGATCCGGGACAGTATTTCGAAGCGAACCACGGTTGAATCATCTCTCCGCCCCGATATTTCAGGCCGAATTTATCGCGCAACGCTCTGTCCAGTTTCAATACGTCTGTTTCTGCCCCTCCCAGCACGGGCTCCCCGTCTAGAAAACCCCATGCACGATCTAGAACAAGTACGTTCGGTTCCCCAAGTTCGTATTCCATCGTTTCGGGCAGGAAAAGTCTGTTTTTCTCTTCCCTGCTCCCCTCTTTTTCGAAAACGAGCTCTTGTTTAACATTGTCTCTCAAGCGGAAAATACGCATTTGACCCGCATCGAAATCCAAAGCTCGGAGAGTACTTTTTCCCAAACATTCCAACGATACCATGTTCCATTCCTCGATGTCCAAGTTTTCAAATGTTTCAGAAAGCCGTACATCGCCTCTCCTTCTTTCCGTTTCGTGCAGATTGAGAAGAAACAGCCAGTAGTCTCCCTCCCATTTTCTCATTACGGCAGTAACGTCTTTCGGTGTCTCCGATATCGCCCCGCGGGAAAGCTCGCTCGGATTCGATACTACCCTACCCCCCATGGAGACGAATTTATCTATCAATGAACGCGTGCTGTCACGCACGATCTGCCAGTCCGCGACCATGACGGTACGGTATACCGCTTTTCCGACGCGCAGAAAAGCGCCTTGCTCGTCTTTTCCCGCGCTGCCATACTTAAAGAGCAACTCCTCGTCCCCGTAGTCGAATTCGCAGCTTAAAGAGATCAAGTCCCGGCATTGACGAAGAAACGAATCATTGAGACGCTTAGCGTCTTCCGTCAAAAGGGAAAGCGACCACATCCAACCCTTCCGCACATATTTCCACATCTGTTCGACGGGATGTATGACGAGCAGATCCGTTTTTCTTTCCCCCTCTGTCAATATCATGCCGATACGGCCGAAATAGTCCTCCAAAATCTTCCAATCCCGATACCAGGCATTCTGATGCAACAGACTTGCAGGATAATCGCGTTTGGCTTCTCCTTCCATGGTATACCAGGAGAGATGCGGGCATCGCAGATTGATTCCGAATAGAGCCTGCCAATCGCCGATACGCTTATATTCTCTAAGGGGCATATCCCAGCCCGTACAGCCGTACAGTTCGCTTAAAACAAACGGTTTACCCAATTGTCGTGCCACGGAAGCACATTGAATGGCTGCCCAATAGCAATGATTATGCGCAGACAAATTATCAATTCCCGGATAATCCATATATTCATAAAAGCGCATCATCGAACCGGACATCGCAGTCTGAGTACCGAGGTCATCCTCGTGTAGAATATGCCCTGTAAAGGTCATATTGTAACACCTACAGCGATTGCGATATTTTTCCGCAAAACTTTTCGTAAACAAATCGTCTAAAACATCTATGTATGCGGCAGCCTCTTCGTTCAGTACTTCGCCCGATTTTCCGTAATAAATCTTCGGAATACAGATTTCTCTTTTGTATTTCTCATAAAATTTTTCAGGAGCCTGTTCAGAAAAAGCCAACATTCTGAATTGATTTTTATTGATATTCCCGAATCCGTTGAACAATGCGCCTCTATGCGGTTCGTCCGTAAAAATACCGAAAATTTCTTTTCCGAGAAGGTCGCCGCAAATTTCCGCATATTTATCATGCGTGGAACAAAGATACTCCTCCACTGCCTCTCCGTTCATCGTATCGAGATAAGCGAAACCGTTATAGGCTTCGCTGCAAGTCATCAGTTCTTCGGCATAAACGACGTAAACGTATCCTTCAGGAGTTTCTTCTTTACATGAAATTTCTTTATAATCTATCAGCTTATCCTCCTCGTCCTTCAAAAGAGCATAACGTTTGACGATGCGTTCTACATCGGGACTGGAAAGCGCATCTTCGTCGCAATCGTATTCGGAAATAAAACGCATACGGTTTTCTTTCTTTTGCGTGACGAGCCCGCCACAGGTACCGCTGGGCCAACGATCCTCGTCGTACAGCCATGCTTCCATTCCCGTTTTTGCCCCGTATTCCGCACAGGAACGGATCAGCCGAAACCATTCTTCTCCCATGTATTCGGTCTCCAACCCCGTACGAGAGTGCATGAAAAAACCTCCGAATCCCATTTCTTTCATGGCGTCGATCTGGAAATGAAGTTCTTCTTCCTCCAACTTTCCGTTCCAGGCCCAAAAAGGCTTTGCCCTGTACTTTAACTCGGGATTCTGCAATCTCTCACATATATTTTTTTTCATATTCAAAAACTCCTTTTTGTCTTTCCGCCCGCCCGGATAACCGAAACAGAGCGGAGTATTTTTCTCCGCTCTGCCCAAGATGACTTCGTCATCCCGCCACATTATAACCATATACCGCGGAGAGATATATCGAAGCTCCCTTTACAAAATTGTTTCCGTCTTCGCTGAACATGCGGAAGCTCAAATTTTCCATAGGCATATATTTCGTTCCGTTATTTTCATAAACGATACAGCCGCCGCTCAGTTTCCATTTAACGACCGTCCATTCGCCGCTTTTACAGAGCGTATCTCCGCCCCATTCGAAACCGATTTTTATATCCCGTCCCGTGTCGTTATATACGGCAAATTCCATATAGTCGAAACAAGCATCCCGTAACGGTTTTCCAAAATAGACAGCTCCGTAAATATCGCTACTTTCTCGGTTATAGGTCAGCTTTGTGGAGGCGGTCTCACTGTTATAGACCTTTTCCGTATCAGTCGAAACCGTTACGTCGGTTACTCCTTCCTTAACGGAAAGGTATCCTTGCGAACCACTTTCGGGAGCCTTTTCGTCGAACGCGTAAAGCTTGGTCACGCTGCTCTTGTCGTTCGCCACGGCCTTGATTCCCGAAACATAAAAGGTAGCTCCCTCTGCAAGTTTGTTTTCCGTCCCTGCATTGAAAATACGGATGACCAGATTGGTAATATCGGCAAAGTACGTGCGTTTGGATGCCGTGAATTCCTTGGGATTGTCCGACGGTACCCAGCTTTCCGCAAGATGATGGTCGGGATTGAGAATCCGAAGTTCTGTCCACTCCCCCGCTTTCAAGAGAGTATCCGCTCCCCACAAAATTCCTGCCATCGCATCAAAAGCGTTGGAGTTATAAATCCATACGCTGAGATAGTTATAAGCGCGGATATCCAGAATCTGAGGCTTTGCCACGGCGAGATAGATATGATTATCACGCAATGCGGTCACATCGTCTTTGAAATCAACCGTAACCTTGAAAGAACCCGCTTCGTCACCATAATGTTGTTCCGTGCTGTATTCTCCGGTATATTCGTACGGCAGACAAACTTTCATGTTTTCTTCATCGGCTTCGGAGTTGAAGGAAATCACCGTGTCGTTCTTCTGTAAAGCATGCTCTCCTACAATGGACGAAAGAAAGTAAACGCCCTCCGTTTGTTCTCCGAATCCGCAAATCCGCAGCGTGAATCCGGTAATATCCGTAGCCTGCAACTGCTGACCGGGCTTATCGTTATCGATGTCCGTGATGCTGCCGAACAACGACACGGGAAACTTAACTCTATTCCAAACGCCGGGAGAAAGTTTCTGATCTTCCGCCCATATCGTAGCAGCACTGGCTTCGTAGCCGTTTGCGTTGTAGATATACAGCGACAAATAGTCGTAAGTGCGCACGTCTTTCAAAAGGGGCGCGGTCAGGCGGAGATAAATTTCCCCGTTCTTTTCCGGCTTTTTCGTCATCGTAATCTTATAAGATCCGTTTGCTTCGCCATAGGCCTTTTCCGTGCTGTATCCGCCCGTATAAGCCGACGGCTCATACACCTGAACTCTGCTTGCCCCTCTTTCATAATCGAGTTCGGCAATGCTGTCCGAACTGCCGTACCCTCCTTTCATCGTGGAAAAATAGAAAGTACCGCGCGGATAAGGCTTTCCGGCATCGTTTTTCGGGAAGCTCATGACCCTTATCTGCGTGCCGATAATATTCGTACTAGGCACGGCTTTTTCATTTTTATTCCGATTATTTCCCCAATTTCTTACCGACCAGACGACCCGCGTCCATTGATGCGCGGGCACGAGCGTATCGTTCCACCAACGGAATCCCGCCTGCACGTCAAAATCATTGTCGTTGTATATCCACATGGAAAGATAATCGTAGCCGCTGACGTCGGTAATCCCGGGATTATCGATATTGAAATATACTTCGTTATTGATCGTCTCGACGTTGTTCAAAGTGACCTTAAACGAACCGTCGTCGCCATCGCGGACGAATGCGCCCGGTGTGCCTTTGGCGACATATTCTCCGCCGTAAAGATTTTCATGAGGAGATACCTGACGTTCACCGAATTCGTCGTCAAAATACATGATAACGTCTTCTTCAATCGTCTTCGGGCCGTCTACCGTTCTGTAATATTTATAATCGTTAAAGTTACCCGCCGCATCTTCCACATGAATCCAAATCAAATATTTTCCCGAACGTTCCTTCGCCTCAAAATTTCCTTGATTGACGGATACCTCTTCCTTGATTTCTTCGTTCTCGTCGGTCGTATATACTTTTGTCCAGCATTTGGAAGAATCGGGACTTCCGTTAATGGTATATACGGGGATTTTATAAGTATTTCCCGTCATAAAGAAAGCGGGAATATCTTTCTCGGAAATCTTTATGGTAGGCGCAGTCCTATCGCCGAAGTCCACCTTTACCGTAACGTCTTTTACGTCCTTTGTTCCCGTCGTATACACAAACGTATAAACGCCGGGCGTCTCCACCATAATGCTGTTATAGGCCTGAGGAATTTCACTTCCGTCCGGAGCGGTAATAGATTTTGCCGTTACGGTGTATCCCGCCAAAACCATTCCGTGTTCGTCTATAACGTCATATGTCGGAATTACATACGAACCGAGTTCCGCTTCTATCGTCTCTGTAGGCGCGTCTATCTTTCCCGCAATTTTTCCGCAGGAAACCAACGCCATACCGAAACATACAAGCATAATCGCCGAAAATAATGAAACTAAAAATTTTTTCATTTTTATTCCCCTTTATAATTATTTTATTTTTTCATGGCATCCAAATACAGCTGCCATTTTTTCTCAATGGTTTCTCCGCTCGTCGATAAAATTCCGGAAACGGATTTCCCGTCGACCATGGACGCGTCTATCGTACCGCTTGACCCCGGAAAATCGCTCAATCCGCCGCGGTAAACCATCGGGGATTTAGGATTTCCGAATACGGGAATCATATCGTTTCCGAATAACCGAATACGGGATTTTACGAAATCGCTCGCATTTTCGATATTCACTTCATATCCGTACGGCATGGTCAACCCGCTCATGGCCTTTGCGTAAGTTGCCTGACCGCGTTCGGAACAAAGATAAATCAAAAAATCCTTGGCGAGTTGTTTTTGTTTTTCGGGACGATAAGAAGGAATACAAATCGGATAATTCGGCGTAGCCGTGTATGCCATCAATCTCGCGTTTTTAATTGTTTCAAAATCTTTCTCGCTCACGTTTTCGTAAGACTCGGCCCCGCCGTCAATGGCATCGATTACGGCGGAGAGCTGATCATCCGATTTTACCGTTGTCAATTTTTTCGTAAGGTCGCTCAAAACCGGCGGACGCATCATGCGGATATCCTGCGGCTTTTGCGTAAGGTACATCAGCATTTCGTTTTCAAACCAGTCTCCGTTCACCATAAATGCCACTTCGTCGTTATTTTCGCCGAATCCCTGCGCGCACAAAGTAAGCTGTGCAGAGGTGAAATCCATGTCATGCACGTCGGAATGTACGTAGCCGTTAGACTGATTCAATAATTTCGAAGTCATCTCCAAGGCAAGTTTTCTTCCCTCGGCATCATTGATCTTGGGACCGAGTTGCCATGTCCCGTCATCCGCAAGGTATTTTCCCTCGAAATAATTATTAAAGCTTTCTATGCCTTCATATTGCGCCCACCAAATCATACCGAGATAATCCCAAAAGTAATTTATCTGCGTGGAAAGCGCGAATGCCGACACCCCCTCCTTTTTCTTTAAGCGGTCACACAATTCGACAAGTTCGTCGGTCGTATTGGGAACATCCCAGCCGTCCTTCGTTCCCTCTTCCCCGAGAAATTTGTCCAGCGTATCGGCATTATAGCACAGCGTCGAAACGGAGTTCGCCCCGTTCATCTGGTACCATTTTCCGTCTTCCGCCTGCATATAATCACGGATATTCGGATTCATTTTATCTTTTATAGCCCCTGTCTCACCCGCAGGGATCGCCTCATAAACGCTCGTCAAATCCTCCAGAAATCCCGCATCCTGAGCACTCCAAACGCCGAGCAGCGGCATCAAAATGTCGTTTGTCTGTTGTCTGCTGTTCAAAAGCGATTGAATTTCGCCGTTTGTATAACTCGGAACCAATTTAATCGTAACGCCCGTCGCTTTCTTATAGTCCGCAGCGATATCTTTCAGCCATTGGTCTCCAAAGCCGCCGTCAAAATATTGGACTCTGACCAGCCCTCCTTTTCCGCCGCTATTACCATCGTCTCTACCGTTTTCTCCGCACGCCGAAAAACAGCTAAGCCCGATGCCGAGAGTTAAAAGAACACAAATAGATTTTTTCATCATAGGCCTCCTTGCCTTTATTTTAATTTCACCGGAATTACGAATACGCCCTCTCCGGGAGCGAGCCGTATATCCAATTTTCCATTCTTGACTTCATATATTTTGCGCTCCCCGCCGCGATACACGAGCGCACGATTGGCATTTTTAAATTCGAAACTGACTACGTCGTCGACTAAATCGAGAGGATCGGTATAATTGGTCACGATCAACCCGTCGTTGCCGTCCGCGTCCTTAAACTGTCCCACGAGCGTATCCTGCGTAGCGGTCACTTTGTTCGCGCATTCGAGCTCGGCGAGGGGATATTTCAACGCCATAAAGTGCGAATTCTCCCCGTCGGGATTATCACTGCCGACAATCGGCATCGTTCCGTTCCAATCAAAAGAAAGATAGACGTAGTCGAATTTCGCAAGTTCGGCGTTAAGCTCCTGTGCCCAATCGTAAAGCGCGGTCTTTTTACAGGAAACTTCCCGTTCCACACAGCCGCCGCCGAACCCTTCCACAAAAGAATGCGTATACGTAAAATAGGAGAAATTTTGTACCCCGTACGCCATATCCACATAAAACTGATACCGAAGGTCATTTATATCGTAAATTTCACGTGTGCCCGTCAAGTCGCTCCAATAAGACTGAATGAAAAAGTGTTGTTCCATATCGAACTCTTTCGCATAACTCGCATTCAGCTCCAAACGTGGCAACCATGCAGAAGAAACGGAATGCGCCCCGTTTTTTCCCGAGAGCGGATAAACGTCCGTCGAAAGAATTTTTCTTCCCGATACCAAAGGCATGATATCTTCGCAGAAAGTTCTTACATAATCCTCCGGATCTCCTCCGCCGGCAGCGGGATCCAAATTGATGTAAAACGTCATTTCCCGCTTGTTTTCATAGCGTTTTTCATGTTCGTTGGCCAATTCTTTGATGATGTCGAATCTGTCGGGCGTGGGTTCATCCCAATAATTGATCATATCCACGGCCGGATATACGCTGTAATCGGTCGTATCGGTCGGCTTTTCGCTGTTCACGCTCGCGCCCATATTCACGATGGCTTTCAAGCCGACTTCTTCGCAGAAACCGAGAATGTCTTTGTAATCCTGAGACCCCTTGGGCGCAAAATATTCGTCAATAAAGATATGCGTAAGCCCCATTTCCTTTGCCATGCGATAATCTTCCAAGGTATTCATCGGAGAATCCCAACCGCCGATTATCATCTGCTTATCGTCGGCATATTCCGGAAATGCGTCCAATCCGCCCGAATCTTTACAGGCGGTAAGACAGCTCGCAGAAGTCGCAGCGAACACCATCGAAAAAACGAGTGAAAAAATTTTTTTGTTCATCATTTACTCCTCACAAATTGATTTTTTATATTCAGCCTTTCAGGCCTCCTGCCATAGTCATATCCATCATTGTATTTTGGAAACAGATAAATAATACGATAACCGGCAATACGCTTAACAGCAGTCCCGCAAACAGAACGGGAACGTTTAGCTTTCTCATCGTCTGCATCTGATAAACGTAAAGTCCCGCAGATAAGGTGGGAAAATCCCGGAGAAACAGAATAGGGGCCATATAATCGTTCCAAAGCCCGATTCCTGCAACGATAAGCAACGCGCCCATGACGTTTATTGCCTGCGGGAGCATGATTTTCATAAAAACAGTCAAATGGCTCGCCCCGTCCAAAAATCCCGCCTCGGCGTAAGACCATGGCAAACTTTTGAAATAGGAATACAATACCACAAAATTGAAACCGAATCCGCCTGCAAGAGACAATAACATAAAAGGTGAATTGATGATTCCCAACGTCGTATATACCTTATATTGAGAAGGCATTGCGCCGACGATCGGAAGCATCATTGTCAAAAGAGCTACCGTATACAATACATTTCTTCCCGGAAAACGGTATTTTGCCACAACATACGCAACCATAGAGGAAACCAAAGTTCCCAAAACCGCACCGCCTCCGGCATACCACAGCGAATTGATCAACATTGCCAGCATCCCGTGGTCGTTTACGGATACAGATTTGATCGCGGTTAAATAATTATCGAAATGCCATACATCGGGAAAGCCGTTTTTATCCTTCATATATTCGGATAGATCTTTGAACGACGTTATAAAAGCCCAAGCCAATGCGTACAACAAAGTAAAAGCATAGATTGAAAAAATGATAAATACGATTATTTTGGCAATCAGATAACTTTTGCTCTTGGATTTCATAATTTTTCCCTTCATTTTTTCCTCCTGATATAATATATTTGACCGGAAAAAGTGCGGGATTTGGTTTTGCACTTTTCAAGTTCCGTTACCTAAGCTATAATGGAAGGGTATTTAAGGTCTGACGTTTGCCTCCTTGGGCTTTTACGTCCGTATTAAAGACAGTCAGCCGTCCTTCCGTTATAGCGTTCGGTTTATGCAGGTTGGGCTTCGCGTCCGTATAACGAATCAGATTGAATCGGTAATGGATAAGGTCGGTCGCCTTGATTACAAATTCTTTTCTTGGAGGTTACACTTATGAACGCTGTCGGTATCGACGTCTCGAAAGGCAAGTCTACCGTAGCCGTCCTGCGCCCGTTCGGAGAAATCGTTGCTTCCCCGTTCGACGTATCACACAGCCCAAAGGAACTTTCGAAGCTCGTCACTCTCCTTAAAACTTTGGACGGCGATACGAAAGTCGTTATGGAATATACAGGCAATTACTATCTTCCCATAGCCCTGTTTCTCCGTAACAACGGTTTATTTGTTTCCGTAGTCAATCCCATTTTGGTGAAAGATTACAGCACCAAATCTTTAACTGTCCGCAAGGTTAAGACCGATAAAAAAGATTCGCTTAAACTTGCTTCATTTGCGCTCGATCGTTGGAAAGAACTTTCGCCTTTCTCCGCTCAATCCGAAGCTCGGCTTCTGCTCAAATCCTACAACCGACAATACAACCAATACAATAAACTCAAAGTTATGTTGAAGAATAATCTTATCTCTATCCTCGACCAAACCTTTCCCTGCGCAAATACTTTATTTTCTACACCCGCAAAAAAGGCAGACGGTCACGAGAAATGGGTGGATTTTGTTCTCAAATACCCTCATGCCGATTGTATCCCGAAGAAATCTTTTTCCGCTTTCTCTAAAAGCTATCTCTCTTGGTGTAGCAAATTTGGCTACAACTTCTCCGAACGCAAGTCAAGAACCGTTTATGATTTCGCTTGCAACTGCTCGCCGTCTTTATCTTTTACGGAAAGTACAGCCTTGCTTGTTTCAAACGCTATCCCTCAACTCAACTGCATTAACGAAACGCTTGCCTCATTAGCGTCCGAGATGAACAAGATCGCCGCTACGTTACCGGAATACTGTACCGTTATGTCCATGTTCGGCGTTGGTTCCGTTCTCGGTTCCCAGCTCATCGCAGAAATCGGCGACGTTACCCGTTTCTCTAACAAGAAAGCTCTCGTTGGTTTTGCCGGGTTAGACGCCTCTCCTTTTCAGTCCGGAAACTTTAATCCGCAATCCCGCTCTATCTCCAAACGCGGTTCCGACGCTTTGCGCAAAACATTGTTTCAGATCATGTCCGTTATTTTGCAAAACTCTCCTACGAATAATTCCGTTTTCCAGTTCATGGACAAGAAACGCGCCGAAGGAAAACATTACTTCGTTTACATGACTGCTGCTGCCAACAAGTTTTTGAGAATCTACTATGCTCGTGTGACGGAGCATTTGAAATCTCTCCAACCCGCCGTTTAACCGTTATCCTGCTCGTTTTAGGTCTGCGCTCTTGTGCGGAGACTTTTTTGTGTTACGCTTTTTTACCTCAAAAATTTTTTCGATTTTCTTCGCTTCAACGCTTGACTTTTATTTGCAGGTCTTTAATATTCCACATCTGGGTCGATTTTAGCAAAAGCCCAGCGCGTAATAAGGACAATCGGAAAGCTTACCAATGTAAAGAAAATCCCTATCGCCGCAGGATAATTATAATTCGTTCCCGAGTAAGTCTGTGCGTAAATCCAGTAAGATAAAGTAGTGGTTTCATACGATCCCGCCACGACTCCCGCCGACGAAAAAAGTAAAATTGGTCCGGTGCTGTTAAAAAGTCCCGTAATTTGCAAAATAATCGTGGTGGAAAGCGTAGGCCATACCATCGGCATAATGACGGAAAACAATTCACGCCACCAGGGAATTCCGTCCAAAACGCCCGCTTCGATAACCTCTTCAGGAACACGCCCCATCGCACCTTGATATAACAACATATTGATGCCAAACCCCGTCCAAATCGTATAAAAAATAATTGTCGGAGTAGCCGTCGCATTGTTGGAAAGCAACGACGGCAATTGATAATTGAATAATTCATCTAAAATAGTATAAACGGGGCCGTACTTTTGAATGATGTTTTTATATACTGTAACCAAGACTACCGCGCTGATAATCGACGGTAAAAAGAAAATTACGCGAAATGCCTTATAGCCTGCAATTTTTTTATATAAAAAGTAGGAAATTAAAAAACATGCGGGAAGTAAAAATACTAAGTTTACGATAAAATATTTTAACGTGTTTTTTAACCCGATGATTACTTCCGAATTCGGCAATTTCCATTCCAAAAAGAAATTTTTGAAATTTTGCAACGACCAAATATATTTCTCTCCGCCCGCTTCCATATAACCGTCGAATTCCTGAAACGCAATTATAATAGAGTTAAAATTAACCCATATGTAAAAAATCGCAAATTGAACAATCGGAAAAGCTATCATGCCGTATACAAACGCATACTTCTTCCAATTTACATTTCTGCTTTTTAACTCATTTCCTACCGTAGTCATAATACATCTCTCCTTGTTCCCTCGATTGATATGTACTCGAATACATATAGTCTCTAAAAAATTGGCTTTTACAGCCAGTTCACATGATTTATAAATTTTTCAAAAACCTCTTTTGTCTTGCCCCGATATACGAATTCGAGTACATACTCATTCAAAAAATATGGCCTATAAAGCCAAATAATGAATTCTTTGCCCTTTCCGAACGAAAAGGGCAAAGAGTGATATCACTCTTTAGTTTTATTATAACAGGCTTTCAGATATTTGTCAATACCTTTTTCAAAATTTTTTTATTTTTTGTTTTTCTTGCAACTTTTTCAATCTTCACGCTGATTTTCCTATTTTGCAAAACATAGAATAACGTGATAAGGTGACGAAAAATCTCCTCCCTGTCGTTACAGGCAACTCTCTGAGACGACAAATAAAATATTGAACGGGCTTCGTCTTCATATATTAAGAATTGTTGCGGGAATTACTCAGGAGAAAAGGAATTTCAAATTATTTGTCGATTCTTCTGAAATGTCTCAGGAAAGAGAAGAACAGCTTATTGAAGAATATATTCGCATCCTATTCAACCCCAGTAGAACAAATGATATAAAACTCATTCAGATATTAGAACTCTCCAATTTTTCCTTTCGTTGTGGCGATTTTAGCACAGTTCTCGCGGAAGTAAACGAAAAAAACACCGGATATGAAACGAGAGAAATCGAGTATTCCGTCCGATTCAAACCGATTGACTGAAAGGAGATTGACTTATGCCGCCTTTTCTCCATACAATAGAAAATGACACAAAAAAAGCGAAACGATAAAAAAATTTCAGCGATAAATAAGCATTCGCCAATTATTTAGATTGGTTGGTTTACAAATTTCATATTCCGCATTGATTTGAAAAGCGGGAAAAGATTTATCTTTTCCGACTGCGAATTTGCTGTTCTGATATATTTTAATTTCTTTCTTATTCCCAAAGATATTTATCTTGTGCTAAACTATACGTATCGTTATTTTGATTTTTCATCTTAACGTCCTCCTTTATACTTTGCTTATGTGCGGTTATTACTTAAACCGAGAAAACATAAAAAATACGTTTGTTAAACACATGGACCATCTATTTTTCAGTTTTTATCTCTCCGATATATATATTCACAAAACGGAGAATATTTATGGGGAATTTATCATTGGATTTTCATCGTCTAAATCTTTCGATAAATGTTCAAGCAACATAACCAAAAAATGTAATTTTACTTTTTCTCGGTATTTTGAGCGGAATGACCGACTTATCTCGAAAAGCTCTTCATTTCCCGAAAATCAAATTAAACATTTGTTTGTTCAAATCCCGTTAAATCGATTCTTTTGCCTCTTAGAAAAGAATTTCATTTTTTCTCGATACATTCCTCATCTTAGCTCTTTTATGCACCTTAAATCGAAAATTGCGCGTTCGCTATTTTTCATTTCTCCAAAAGCTTTATCTTATAACTTAAATTCTCCAGTTAAAGCATAAAGAAATCTCTAAAAAGTTGGGATTTTTAAGTTTGGCGTGTGCTTGTCTTGATACAAGGGATTTAAGTATATTATCCTCCAGCCATTATGCTCCAAAAAAGAAAGCAATGCAACAGAATAATGCCCCGTCGCCTCAAGTCCTATCTTTACATTCAAAGGATCGGCATTACCGGCAAGATTAATCATCTCTTTTAGGTAAACAAATCCCTCTTTCGTATTAGAAAAGGAAAATGGAGCCAATAAAACTTCCTTGTCCTGTGAAAGAATCGCACACTCATGAAAATCTTTCGCCACGTCAATTCCTACATAAACCATGCTTTCTCCTTTGTTCTGTGTATAGCTCCACATATCGTTTTGTCTTGTATTCTCGTCTAATATAAAACAACAAGTGTTAACTAACTTATAAACAATTAAACATAAACGCTGTGGCTGTAAGCTCAATTCAAACGATAAACGTTAAGTGTTACGGCAACAAAACACAGAATCTATGTTCATTATACAACATTTTTTCAACCTACGCAAAAGCTGAAAAATCGTTATCAAAAAGAATCTCTTGTTTATCGCTGTTTTTTGCTTGCTTTTATTATATACGAGTGTTAGGCGTGCGCTTGTCTTTGATACAAGTGAAGCAATCTACCGACTTAACTTCGGCCTTTCACGGGCGGGGCGGCGCAGCTGAGCCGCTTGGCATCCGCCCCGCTTTCCCGTTTCAGGATTCCGAACTTTTCTTTCGTCGCATTACGGTTGCCTTGTCTTTTTATCTTCACCCGCCTACTCACATTCCCTTTATTTTTTTCTCGCACTTTCCCTCTCACTCCTTACCTGCTACCATCATTTTCTATTTCATATCCCCCTTTGTTTTCCCCTTTTCGCTTCGGCTTAGTTTAGCATAGCCCGTAGCCGTAAGTCAACGGGGAAATCTTTTTTTATTATTTTCATTCTTCCATCGGTCAAGCTTCTTGCCTGGCCGTTTTTTCTTTTATTTTCATAAAAAGATTTCTTCGTGCGCTTCCCGCACCGTTGACTTTCGGATTGCGTTAAACTTCTATTTTTTCTTATTTCCTCCGAGCTATGCTTCTTCGCCTGCGCCGAAAAGGCTAATATTCATTTCCGGAGGTTTCTCTTATGAAAATGCTTGTTGCTTCTCTCTCACTCGGTAAATTCAAAAATGAAGCCGAACTCTTCTCTCTCCCCGTTTCCGACGATAACGTCATCCTCATGGGGCAAATGATTGCTCTGCAGGTCTTTCGCAACGTTTTGATGTTCGATTATAAGGTTGTAGAAAAACTTTATAACGGCCTTATCAAAGACTTACATCATTCCAACGAACCCGATTACGTTATTTCAGACGGCTATGATTACGTCCAGATTGCCATTTGCTTTCTTCTTCAATTCAAAGGCAGATACGTTCACGAAACCTGCTCTCACGACAAAAAAGGCAAGCCTGTCTCTATTAAAACCGCTTGCTATCGTCACGTCGATTCTTATCTTATGAAATTTCGCAGAAAAAACGCTCAACAACGACAAATCGATTTCTCTAACAACAAAGAAATGCTCGTCGATCCCATCGATTGTTTCGACAATCCAACCGTTGATTACTCCAAGGCGGACGCTATTTTACAGACAATGCAATTATCCGATATCGAACTCAAAGTGTTAAACTGTTATCTAAACGGCATGAAACAGGCTCAGGGCATTTCTTCTCTCGGTATTCAACGAGGCTCCGTCAATTACAGAAAAGCTTGTATCCGTCAAAAATTTCAATTGTGTTTCGGGGCTTATCATGGTTCTGCTTATTCTTGCAACTGATTTTTCTATTTGTCTTCCATAAAACTTTTTTTGCCCGGACAGGTTTTGTCCGGACTAAGGTTCATAATACCTTCTGTATTAGCGAAAATCAGGTATATCTAAACGCGTTTATGCTTCCCGACGGGGAAGCTGACCTAAATTTTCCTTAAAGGAGGTTCATGACTGACAACGAATTAAATTTAACGGCTTCTTATATCACCGCTCTTACTTCTGAGCACAACCCTAACGAAAAAATTAAAATTTTGCTTTCCAGCCTGTTGTCAACTTTTCGACAAGAGGCTGATTTTCCCATGCAACAAACACAAAACTCTGTTTCCTCCATTATTACTTTCTCGCTTAAGGAGATCTCCAACATGCCTAAATCTTTCAAAAAACAATTTATTGCCAATGGCCTTATCGCTCACGTTCTCAAACGCAAAACCAGCAAACACGCTTTTTCCTATGAAATCCGTTACAGAAAAAACGGATACCATATTTATGTTACCTCTTACTCCTTGGAAATAGCTAAAGAAAAGTTTTTATCTGCCGTTTCTTCCGATAATCTTGAAAAATACCGTAAACAACCAAAAAGAGTTGCTCTCAATTCTTTTCTGTTCGTCACCAACGAATGGCTTAAGTTCAGAAAGACCAATCTTAATCCCGTTACTCTTAAAAACTATGAAAGCTACTGTAAACGTTTTTTATTCCCCTCGCTCGGCGGGCTGCCTATTTCCTCTATCAAGACCATTGACATCAGCAATATCATGGCTACCGTCCAAGGGCGGGTCTATGAAGATTTGCGCGTCGTTCTTAATTCCGTTTTCAAGTATGCTCTTGCAAACAGCCTTATCTCCAATAACCCCATGCTCCTTATCCCTTTTAAGAAAGCTGAAAGAAATAACAGGAGAGCCTTAACGAACGATGAACTTAAAAAGCTTTTTGAACGCTTGAATCTTCCCGAATTTAAGGACTACAAGCAAACTTTCCTCATTCTCTTATTCTTCGGCCTTCGCCCCTGTGAGTTAGAAGACGCTCGCTTCGAGGACGATTTCCTTATCGCCAGAAACGCCAAACGCAAGGCCGGCAAAATAGAATACAAGAAAATCCCTATCTGTAACCAGGCAAGGGAGTTTCTCGATCTATCCGCTCCTATCAAAGCCTTACATAGAACAGACGTTCTCAACCGTATTTTCAAGCGTATCATGGACGATGATACCGTCACTCAATACTATCTCCGTCATACCTTCGCTACCGTCTGCCAGCAATATGTTCGTCCCGACATCGTAGATATCTGGATGGGCGATTCTTCCGAAAGGCTTGTCGGCAGGGTTTATACTCACTTCTCAGACGATTTTATGCTCAAACAAATGCAAAACGTTATTTTTGATTTCTGAAAATTATATATATTGCATAAAAGCCGTAACCGCGAAACATTCTCGGTTACGGCTTTTATTTTGCTTGATTTTACAACGAGTTTAATCGAAAAACTCCGCCAAAAACTCCGCCAATCTGCGGCTTATTATCGATTAAATCAAAAATTATATACGTTTCTTATGCAAAAATGGCACAAAAAATGCAGATTATCGAATTTTTATTCGATAATCTGCATTTTTGGTGCGGTCGACAGGAATTGAACCTGCATGGTATTAGCCACAAGATCCTTAGTCTTGCGCGTCTGCCAGTTCCGCCACGACCGCGAATTAACGGGTCTATTATATAATAACTGCTCGTTTTTGTCAACTCATTTTTAACCACTTTCCCGATTTTTTTTATTTTTCTTTTTGAAAGCCTGAGAATCTTTTTTCCCGCACGAAAAAATGTATACTATTTCCTATACATACACACAATAAGTGTAAACGGAGGAAATTTTATGAAAGCAACCGGTATTGTCAGAAGAATCGACGAGCTCGGCAGAGTAGTTATCCCTAAGGAAATCCGCCGCACGCTCAGAATTAAAGAGGGAGACCCGCTCGAAATTTTTACCGACAGGGACGAACTCATGTTAAAAAAATATTCGCCTATCGCTACGTTGGAACGTTTTAGCGTAGCCACCGTCAAATCTCTCAACGATTTAAGCGGAAAACTTGCCGTTATCTGCGATACGGACGAAATTTTATGCGCATACGGAGAAGGGAAAAAAGAACTCGACGGCAAAAATCTGTCCGAAGAAATGGACAAAATTTTGAGAGAACGCCGCAGTTATCTTGCCAACGCTTCGGAGGGCGGAGACATTCTGCCTCTTACCTCTTCCCGCGAAGAAGGAATCACCGCCCAGATTATCGTTCCTATCGTCGCCAACGGCGATTGTCTCGGAGCCGTGGCCGTCCTTACCAGAGAAGAAGGCGCCAAACTCGATAACAATATTTTGAACCTCGTCCGCCTCACCGCGGAAATTCTGGCGAATCAGTTTGACTGAACTCTTTTTTACAGAGAAATCTCCAAAAATTTATTCTATCAACTTTTCCAGTCAAACGGCGGAAATTCCGGCGAATCCTTCGCTTAAATTTCCCCTCGTCGAAACATTCTGAAAATCCAGATTTTGCGCCCGATATTTTTCGGGCGCATTTTTTATACGGACGCAGGGTTGAGACGAGTTTTTTCCGGA
>OJMH01001071.1_pt1 | contig 29847 bp, 27 predicted proteins | sample 1597111 | NCBI WGS metagenome assembly OJMH01 (sample SAMEA2452115, study PRJEB22498) | human gut metagenome | reverse complement strand
GCCCGCGATTGCAACGAACCTCGTGCGCGACTTGGGCGAAGCGGGCGGCAGCACTAAGATGATAGGCGGCCAAGTTGAAGACGTCTTGGGCGAGCGCGACGGCAATATGACGCCCGAAAAGCTAAATTTTATACACGAAAATAAGACGGCGGCTCTAATTACCGCCGCCATAACAATGGGCATACGCTTTGCGGATTCCTCGGACGAAGAAAAGTTTAAGTTGGCGCGAGAGATAGGCTACAATGTCGGAATGGCCTTTCAAGTTATAGACGATATTTTAGACGCTACAAGCGACACCGAGACGATGGGAAAGACAGTGCGCCTCGATGCAGCCGATGGGAAGCTTACATACGTAAATCTCTACGGTATAGATAAGTCTCGAGAAATCGCCGCTGAATTTTCCAACAAGGCGATAGAAGCTTGCAAGAAGCTTACAGGCAAGGACGATAGCTTCTTAAAAGACTTGATAATTTACATGCAAAACCGAATCAATTAGTAGCTATGATAGTAACACCAAAAGTGAAGGGGTTCTTATGCATAACGGCCCATCCAAAGGGCTGCGCAAAGAACGTTGACGAGCAAATTGAATACGTAAAGAGCAAGGGCGAAATAAAGGACGGTTGCAAGAGCGCCCTGATAATAGGCGCCTCAACAGGCTATGGACTCGCGAGTCGCATAAGCGCGGCTTTCGGCTGCAAGGCTGCAACGGTGGGCGTATTTTTTGAGCGCCCCGCCGACGAGGCGAAGGGCCGCACCGCTACGGCAGGTTGGTACAACACCGCAGAGTTTACAAAAAGAGCGCGAGCCGAGGGTCTTTACTGCGCAAACATCAATGGCGACGCATTCTCCGACGAGATAAAACAAAAGGCGATAGAAGCTATTAAAAAGTCGCCCATGGGCAAGGTGGATTTGATAGTCTACTCGCTGGCCTCACCCCGCCGCACAGACCCAAAGACGGGCGAAACTTACAGAAGCGTTTTAAAAGCGGTTGGCGAAGCTGCCTCCAACAAATCGCTAGACACTGATAAGGGTGAAATTTGCGAAGTTACAGTCCCCGTGGCAAGCCAAAAGGAAATAGACGACACAGTGAAAGTTATGGGCGGCGAAGACTGGGAGCTTTGGATTTCCGCACTTGAAAAAGCAGGCGTCATAGCCGAGGGTTGCACATCGCTAGCCTACACCTACATAGGTCCAAAGCTAACGTATCCGATTTACAGAGACGGAACAATAGGTCAGGCTAAAAAGGACTTGGAAAAGGCAGCCGAAAGGATAGATGCAGTTTTAAAGACTTACAGGGGCAAGGCCTTTGTGTCGGCAAATAAGGCGCTCGTAACTCAAGCAAGCTCTGCTATTCCCGTAGTTCCGCTTTACATTTCTATTCTTTACAAGGTAATGAAGCAAAAGGGCATACACGAGGGCTGCATAGAGCAAATTCAGCGTCTCTTTGCCACCCAGCTATACAATTCCAATTGCATAGACTACGATGATAACGGACTTGCGAGAATAGATAATCTTGAAATGCGCAAGGACGTTCAGGAGGCCGTGTTTGAAATCTGGCCCAAAGTCACAACCGAAAACTTAAACGAGCTGACGGATTTTGCCGGCTACAAGCACGAGTTCCTAAAGCTCTTTGGCTTTGACATTGAAGGCGTAGACTACTCCGAGGACGTTCCTGTGGAATGCTCCATCGACTAAAATACGCTCAAATATTTTAAGAGTCTGCGGTTTGCCAAATCGGCAAGCCGCTTTTTTATGTCTAAGGAAATTGTTAATACAACTAGTTTTTCAGCCACTTAAAAATCTAAAAGCAAAAACGGATTTTTAAAGCATTTTGCACTACATTCAAATTTTTTAGATTACCATGGGTTTTGCAAGGACTACTCCAGCTTGCAAGCATTTCCCTGCGGATTTATTTTTACTATACTAAAATATATTTTCGCGAAGGAAAAGGCAAAAGCGAGTCAAGTTAGATTAGAGTATAGCACTTTTAAAGTAACTCTACAGATTTAAAAATTTCCGTTTTAATAAAATTATGTAAGATTTGGGACATGATCCGGAATATATATTGTCGTGTTGTAATTATTTAATTTTGGCGTAAGATAGACTTTAACTTTGTCAAAGTGTCATACATAACCTCGGACGAAATAAATAAACAGTCTTTAAAGACAGCTAAAGCGTCTAAGCTAAAATTTTTAAACAATTCCAATGGCTTACCCAAAAGTGTCTTTTTGACATTTGTTACGAAAATACAAGCCAAACTCAAAATTTTTGCGCTAGATTTCGAAACTTGCAAGTGCCATGTCTTTTATAACTTACATACTGGAAGCAATTTTTAACGCCATCAAGATGTTTGTCTTGGTAATACTCCCTTTTGGGGCACTAACAATAATGCTCCAATTTTTTTCGCAGCAAATAGGTGGCAAAATTTCACGCGTTATTGGATATAGAAATTATATTTACCTCACATCGGTTGGAGTCGCAATACACGAGCTGGGGCATGCTTTTTTTTGCGTATTATTTGGGCACAAAATTAAAGCCCTGGTTCCATTCACTCTGAATAAGGGAGAGTGCTTGGGATATGTCAGCCATTCATACAATCCCGGAAATCTATATCATAGAATCGGAAATTTTTTTATTGGAACGGGGCCAATTTGGGCGGGATTTTCCTCGGTCGTATTACTTTCGGAAATATTACTGCCACCCGAGATATTTTCCCTGTCCATTGAAAAGGAAATAAATCCCATTAATTTTATTTATGGAATTTTTAATCCGGTATTTTGGATAAATCCCTTGAGTTACATTTGGATATACTTGACGGTATCAATAACTCTACACATATCGCTAAGTAAACCGGATATTATAGGCGCACTGGATGGAGCAATTGCGATTTTTGTTGTAGTGTTGCTATTAAATCTACTATTCTCTTGGTACGTTTGTATATCGGATGTAATTATAGCAATATCGACCAAAATATTTTGTTTTTTTGCGCCGGTAATGCTAATCATACTCTTAGCATTGCTTATTACCTCCTGTGTCTTTCAAAAGAAATCCTAAATTTGCATGTTTTGAACAATTGTGGAGCAATCGACGGGAAATCCCATCTTAGATTTTTGCTAAGAATTTATATTTTGACACAATGGCGCACATGTACGGCTCTATACCATAAAAAATTGAATGTAATTTGACAATTAACAAAATTTACCAAGCACATTTCAACAAAAGTTGAAGCCTTTATAAGAAGCATTTTCCAACATATTCTAGACAAAACTCGTGTCAGATACTTTTGTGACTTTAAATCCACTTTTTGAATACAACCATCGCATTGCGATAAAACTACTTGACTAGCCCCTCTGCCTATTTATCATTGAGTGGAATTATTTTAAAACTATGAAAGTTTACATCAACGGAAAATTTTACGAAAAGGAAGATGCCAAGGTTTCGGTTTTCGACCACGGCTTTTTATACGGCGACGGAATATTTGAAGGAATCCGCCTATACTCTGGAAACGTATTTAAGCTAGACAGGCACGTAGATAGGCTATTTCGCTCCGCAAAGGCAATAATGCTTGAAATGCCATACACAAAGCAGGAAGTTATAGACGCTGTCTGCGCCACCTGCCGCGAAAATAAGCTCACAGACGCCTACATTCGCTTGGTGGTATCTCGCGGAATGGGCGCGCTTGGACTTTCGCCGCGCTCCTGCTCAAATCCGCAGATGGTAATTATTGCAGACCAAATTCAGCTTTATCCGCAAGAACTTTACGACAATGGTTTGAAGGCCATCACGGTTCCGACAAGGCGCAATTCATCGGCGGCGCTTCCGCCTATGGTAAAGAGTTTGAATTACTTAAACAACATTCTTGCAAAAATTGAAGCCCAAAACTTGGGCTATCAAGAGTGCCTGCTTCTGAATAACGAAGGCTACGTTGCAGAGTGCAGCGGCGACAATGTGTTCGTAGTTTACGAAGGCAAGATTTTCACGCCCCCGACAGCTTGCGGCTCGCTAAGCGGCATGACTCGCGAAACCGTAATAGAAGTAGCTAGAGATATGGGCTATGAACTAATCGAAAAGCCCCTAACGCGCTACGATATCTGGACGGCCGACGAATGTTTCTTAACGGGAACAGCTGCAAAGTTGATTCCGCTCGTAGAGCTAGACAGCCGCGTTATTGGCGATGGAAAGCCCGGCAAGATTACAAAGTCGCTGCTAGAGGGCTTCAACAAGGTAGTCAGCGTAAAGGGCGTCAAGATATAAGCGAAATGTCTGCGGATTTAAACGACAGATTTGCAAAGTTAAACAAGTTCAAAGTTCTGTCGCGCTCCGAAGGTTTGGCGGAAGTTGGCGCATGTCCGGATGTGACTGCGCTAAACGGCGCCGATGTAGTGCACGGCGGCTATTTGTTTGCGCTTGCCGATTACGCGCTTGCGCTTGCCTCAAATACCGACGACAGATTGGCGCTCAGCGCTTCCGCGACTATAAGCTACCTTCTTCCCTGCTCCATAGGCGACCCGCTAACCGCCAGAGCGGAGTGCATAGCAAAAACCGAAAGAGGCGGCATGTACGACGTATTTATAAGGGGAAAAAGCGGCAAGACTTACGCCGTTTTCCACGCTAGAGCTGCCTACAAACCCATAAAAAGAGAAAGTTAAAAGATGAAAAATGTATTTAGCATATTTAAGAATGCGCTCATGGGCTTTGTAGAGCAAGGCGAGGGGCGAGCGGATAAGAAGGTGGCGATAGTCCTATCCGGCTGCGGAGTTTACGACGGCTCTGAAATTATAGAGGCGGTATCCACGATAATTGCAGTTGAAAAATGCGGGGCAAAATGCGTGTTTTTTGCTCCGAATGTAAAACAGGCCGACGTGGTAAACCACCTGAGCGGAAAAACTGAAAATTCATCTAGAAATGTGCTTCAGGAATCTGCTAGGATAGCCCGCGGAGATATTGCAGACATTGGGAGTTTTGAGGCGAAAGATTTCGATGCTTTGATTTTCCCAGGCGGATTTGGAGCCGCAAAAAATTTATCCACATTTGCCTTTGACGGAGCAAATGCAAAGCTGCTGCCACAGGTGGAATCTGCAGTTTTAAAAATGTTTGAGGCGGAGAAACCGCTGGGGTTTATATGCATATCTCCTGCCGCTGTCGGGGCTCTTGCACTCGGAAAGTACGGCGTTGAACTCACTATAGGAAGCGACAAGGCAACTGCCGGCGCAATGGAATCTCTAGGCGCAAAACACGTGAATTGCGAGGCCTCAAGCTTTGTTAAAGACAAGTCTCGCAAAGTATATTCAACGCCTGCCTTTATGTCGGCAAAGAGCGCGCTTGAGGCTTACACTGGCATTGAAAAGATGCTCAAGGCAATTTTAAACGACAAGTAATGCTAAAATTAAAGATAGCAGTTTTTGCAAGCGCAGTTATCGCCTGCTGTGCTCTTTTTGCGCAGGACTCCTCTATGCGCATGCTGCCCGGCACTGTAAAGAATTTTGAGCTTCCCAGCTTTGACGAAAAGACGGGCTACAAGGAGTGGGAACTCTTCGGAGCGCACGCAAAATACTTTAACGACAAGAAAATCGACGTCGAAAATATGCGCCTTGAGATGTTTGAGCCTTCGAAAAACGGCAAAAAGAAGGCGACATTTAAGAGCGCTTTCGCCGAAGTTTCGGCGAGTGAAAAAACGGCAAAAAGCCCGGAAACTCTGTTTGTGTCGGGCGAAGGTTTTGCTCTCCAAGGCGACGATTGGCTGTGGAGGGGAGCAAAGCGCGATGTAGAAATGTCAAAAAACGTAAAGGTAAACTTTGAGGCAAAGCGCGAGAAATCCACCCAGAAGATGGAGATAAAAAGCGGTTACGCCGCAATGTCCTACTACGGCGACGAAAACAAATTTTCCTTCAAAAACGATGTCAAGGTAAAGGGAGACGACTTTGAGATAAACTGTGAGAATCTCGATACTGAAGCTCCAAAAAATAGGAGCGGTAAAGACGAGTTAAACTCCCTAAAGGAAATTTCGGCAAGCGGCAATGTTGAAATGCGCCAGGAAAATATCTCCGCGCGCGCGCAAGTTGCCCAATTTACGCCGTCGCTTGGCAATATGGTGCTCTTGGGCGCTCCGGAGGTCGTCGATTTAAAGAGCAAGGCGGCAGTTGCCGGCAACAAGATAGAAGTTTTTAGGAATGATAATCTGGCGGTAGCCACTTCATCGCAAGACGGCAGACTCAGGGCCAAGGCCGTAATTATAAGCGATAAAGACGGCGAGGCGTCGACTACGACAATCTCGGCAGACACGATAAAAATGCGCAATCTGCCGGACTCAAATACCTTTGAATTTATTGGCAACGTCAAAGTTGAATCTCCCGACTTCACAGCAAGTGCAGACGATTTTTCGGCGCTTGCAAAGAAGTCCGAAAAAAATCAAAAGTATGCGATTTCAAAAATAACGGGTTCCGGCAACGTGGTGTTCGAGAGAAACAGGCAGAAGTCCTACTCCGACAAGATTGAAATTTTGCCGAATGAAGAAAAAGTCTTTCTAACAGGGGGGGCAAAATTGCTGGACGACGAAAGAGCGGTAACTCTAAACGCAGATGCCATAACGCTTTTAAATAGAGAAAACAAGGCGGTTGCAAAATCTAAAGACGGGGCAAAGAACTCCTTCGTCACAGTCGATATAAGCGAAAGCCCCGATATAGACGGCCAAAAGTTATCAAAGCGCAAGACTAGAATCCACGCAAAGCAGTTGGATTGCAAGTGGGGAAAAAGCAAGGATGTGGTGTTTAAGTTTGCCGACAAGGTAAACATAATAAGCGGCGATATTTTCGCAAATTGCAATAAGCTGAATGTCTATGCAAAAAACGGCAGCAAGGGCTCGAGTTCCGTCGATAAGATAGAGGCTTTTGACAATGTCCAAATAAAGCAAAACGACTCTATGGCAGAAGCGCAGGAAGCTAAAATTCTGCCTCAAGTGGAAATAGTAGGCGACTACGGAAAACAGCAGCACCGCTACATGGAACTTGCAACTAGCGCCGAAAAGCCCGATTTGCGCCCAAAAATGACCTTGCCGGAGCTTGGGAATATCGGCTTTGCGCAAAATTCAAGAAAGCTGGTTCCGCGCAAGACGGAGATTGTTAGCGACAAGCAAACTTACGTTTCAGGCAAGGAGTTCGACACCTATATTTTCGAGGGCAACGTGAAAATAAGCGGCACAGATTTTGAGGGAGCCTGCGACAAAATAGAAGCGCAAATGAAGCCCACAAAATCCGGCAAAAGAAAGATTAGCCTAATAATACTAAAGGGCAATTTGCACTTGGTGCAAGGCGGCGGAGAAAAGAAAGTGACGGCCGGCCGTGGCGAAATTTTGCCGAGCGAGGAAATGATAGTGCTTTCAGAATCTCCCGTAGTCGAAAATGCGGATTCAAGCAGAGCTAGCGGAAGCCGAATGATATATAAAAAAGGCATGAAATCCATAAGCATAGAGAACCCGCAAATATCGCTGCCGCAATTTAAGTAAGCTATGTTTGAAGAGGAAAATCTGGCGAGAATTTTAAGGGAAAACAAGAGGCTGTCAAAGCACGCCTTGAGGCTTGAAAACGTGTTTAACGCCATAGGCGAAGGCATTATAGTTTGCGCAATCGACGGAAAGGTAAGCTACGCAAACAATGTCGCGCAGCGACTCCTTGGACTGTCCGACAAGACCTCAAATTTAAATATAACAAGGATACTGCCGCAAATTGACCTGCAGGAATTGAGCTCAACTCAAGACGGAGCGACTTTCAGGAAGGAATTTGAGATAAATTATCCGGAGCATAGAGTCGTAAAGGTATTTATAGTGGCCTACGGAGAGAGCGACAGGCAAACTGCCGCAATCATAATAAGCGATATAACCCAAGAGAAATTAGACACTAAGGAGCGCCTCGAGAGCGAAAAAATCGCATCCGTAATAAAGCTTGCCTCGGGTGTGGCGCACGAGCTTGGAAATCCGCTAAACTCAATATCCATACACCTTCAGCTGGCGGCCAGAGAGCTCAGAAAGCTAGAGGAATCTCCATCAAAGCAAAAGCTCTCAAACTCGCTGGAAATATGCTCAAGCGAAGTTGCGCGCCTAGATGCAATAATAAAAAACTTTCTAAAGGCCCTTCGCCCCGCCCGCCCGGACTTTGCGGAGATAAATCCGCTTGAACCTGTGTTAGAGACTCTAAAGACTCTGCAAAATGAACTTCAGGATCTGAATATTTCAGTGGATATAAATTCACCCGCCCACTTGCCCTCTATGCTTGGAGATTCAAATTTGTTAAAGCAGCTTTATTTCAACATACTAAAAAATTCGATGGAGGCTATGGACGGAGGCGGGGAGATAAAAATACGCGCAAGCTTTGACGACAATTTCATAACAATAAAAGTAAGCGATAACGGCTGCGGCATCGACCAAGACGAAATAAGCAGAATTTTCGAGCCCTACTTTACAACAAAGACAGATGGCCACGGACTCGGAATGATGATAATAAGAGAGATTGTACGCTCGCACGGCGGAAATATAAATATCGAAAGCAAGAAGGCAAAGGGCACGTCAATTACATTGAATTTTCCGCGCAAAGACAGGCGCATAAGGGAAATAGAGGCCTGATTTGCCACGACGCTTTATTTTAAAAAAAAGCTCGACGGGCTAAAAAAAAGTAAAAGAATTGTCGGCCTAAATATTAAAAGTCCGATATACCATAGTAAAGGTGCGCGTTAAATGAGTGAATCGCAACAGGCTGAAGTTGTTTTGTCGTATCCATCTCCATTTGGATACGCGACTTTCGTGCGCACTACTGCAAAGGCTTTTGTAATTTATATGGATAAAACCGGTGGACAAGCCATAGAAAAGGCTTTAAACGGCATTTGCGGAGAGCGACCACTCACTCACGAGCTAATTTGCTCAATTCTGGACGGGCTGGATTGCAAAGTTAGGGACGTTTTGATTTACAAAGAGCAAGAGGGAACGTTTTTTGCCAAGTTGACACTGCTTATGCGTAACGAACTGGGAGAAAAGATTGTAGAAATAGATTCACGCCCAAGCGACGCCCTAAGCATAGCAATAAGAAACAAAGCCCCCATAGAAGTTCTAAATTCAGTATTGAAAAATCTTGAGGACGTCACGGACGTGCTAGAGGAAATAAAGCGAAAAAAACTGTTTTAATGAGACTATTTGATTCGTCTGAACCGCTCTGCGCGCTGGCCCCAATGCAGGATATAACAGGAGCCGATTTTATGGGGTTAATTTATGAAATTGGAGCTCCGGACTTTTTTGTGACGGAATATTTCCGCGTGCATGAGACATCGACTTTTGATGCCCCCATATTGCAATCGCTTAACGCCGATTTTGGAGAAGTGCCGCTGTGCGTCCAATTTATAGGCGAGAGTGAGTGCCACATGCAAAGGTGCATAGAGGAGCTCAAGAAGTACCCTCACATAAGAATGTTGGATTTAAATCTGGGCTGCCCCGCCCCGAAAGTTTACAAAAAAAACGTCGGCGGTGGACTTTTGCGAGACCTAAAAAAAGCGGCAAGTGTCATAAGAGCCATGCGCAAGGCATGGCCCTATACATTCAGCGTAAAAACGCGACTTGGCTTTGAAAGCCCGGATTCTATGCCGGAGATTGTAAAAATAATAAACGGCGAGGGAGCAGACTTTATGACCCTACATGGGAGAACAGTAAGGCAACTCTACCGAGGCAGCGTAGACTACGGCGCAATAGCAAGGGCGGTTGAATTGTCTGGTATTCCCCTAATTGCAAATGGGGATATAACTAGCGCAAAATTTGCCTTTGATGTCTTAAAAAAAACGGGGGCAAGAGGTGCAATGTTCGGCAGACAAGCCGTAAGAAACCCATGGATATTCAGGCAGTTTCACGAAATTTCAGCCGGTAAAAAGCCATTTGAACCAAAGTTGATAGACGTATACAATTACGTGCAGTCCATATACAAAAAACACATAGAAAAAGATTTGAATATCAAGTATCTCGACGGCAGACTTAAGAAATTTTTGAACTTTATAGCCTTGGGAGTGGATTCCGACGGAAGTTTCTTAAGACAGATGAGGCTAGCTCAAGGTATTGACGAATTGCTTGAGGTATGCAAGAGCCACCTGCTGAAGAATCCTGAAAAGCCCTTTGCCGACGAGCCTTTTAAAAATCTATGCTCAAGACCAAACCACGAACTTTAAAAATATGACTTTAAAGGAAAAAATTGAAGCTCTATCGCGAGACATAACGCCCGAGCGCTACGCAAAAATGCTGCATGCGCTCAACAATAGAACCTACAAAATTGCCATCGCGCTTGAAGACATTTACCAACCCCACAATGCCGCGGCGGTCATGAGAAGTTGCGACGCCTTCGGAATACAAAACGCCTTTGTAATAGAGAATCGCTACCCGCTTAAAATAAGTCACAACGTCGATATGGGCGCTTCAAAGTGGATGAATATAAAAAGATTCAAGTCTAAGACCTGCACCACCGCCTCGGCTGCCGGAAAGAGGCAACCGAACGAGTTTGATGCCGAAAATACAAGGCGCGCCATAGGGGAAATTAAGCAAATGGGCTATGTAGTAGCGGCGGCAACCCTCAGGGAAGACTCCGTAGATATAAGCGAAGTTCCCGTTGATAGACCCCTTGCAATACTTATAGGAACAGAGCTTACGGGGCTTAGCCAAACCGCCCACGAATGTGCGGATTTGGCCTTTAAAATGGATATGCTCGGCTTTGCGCAAAGCTTAAACTTATCGGTCTTTAGCGCCCTTTGCATAAGCGAACTGTCGCGCAAAATGAGGGCAATGGACGATTCTTGGAAGATGTCGGAAAGCCAGCGCGACGAGCTGCTATTTCACTGGCTGTCAATCTAATAAAGTAGCCAATACGATTTATCAAAAAAAATGCGCACGGCCTTTAGTGCGCATTTTTCATAGTCTATTTTTTCCCGGGCAAATTACAACACAAACTAAAAATAGAGCAAATTTAAATTTTTACTTTGCCGCTCCCCTGCCCAAGTAAAATGGAATTAAAAAATTTAAAAAGGCCTTCTGTATGGAATCAGGCAAATAGAAACCGTCTATCCTGTAAAATGAAGAGCTTGATCTATCGGGGAAAAGCCCCCAAAACCAACCGCTAAAGAAATCGCGGCTCTCGACGTTTACGCATATGTCCGGAAAAAACGCGAATAGAAATGGCGCAAATATTATTGAAAAGGCGCAACCGAAATATATGAGCCTTCTTATTACCTTGCCGGCGTCGCGCTCGCGCACAATAGCCGAATCTTCAGAGATATTTTCGCTCTTTCTCAAAATGCAAAGCAAAGCGCGCTGCATTTGCAGATGGCTCTTAAAAAACTGCGATATTAGGGTCGCAACATAGCCTGCTCCGGCGGAACTTGCCGCAGAGGCGCTGTCAAATAAAAAATAGCTGTCTGTCATAAAATCAAACCTTTTTAATGTTTAAAGATATGATTTTATAACATTTTTCAAAAAAAGCAAACCAACTTTTGAAAGCTTTTGAATCTTTGGTATTTTTGAACTTTTTGAGGCCTAAAGCAAAGGCAATTGCCCCCTGCAATACAAATTGTAAAGTAAGCTAGACCTCTAAAACTATAGAAAAGGCCGTCGCAACGATAACAACGGCCGCAATATTCCAAACGCACTGAAAGGCCTAAGCCAACACTTTATCTAGAAACACCAGCAAGGTGTCGCATATTCTATGCATCTTGCCATCGTCTAAAGAATCCCAATTCATATTTAGCTTCAGGTATTCCTCGGAGGCTGTAAAGCGTATAATCTGGCTTACAAAGGCCATAGCCGCTATCTTTGCAGATTCTCCCGCAACTTTTCCGCCGGAAGCCATCTCAATGGCACCCGACATAAAAGCATTGTGGTCTTTCATAAAGCGCTCGTAAATCAGCGAAAAGAACTCGCCTTCGTAGACCTCTTCGCGGGCGATTAAAGAAAATATGCTCTTTTGCATAGGGCCACTCATCGGGGTAACTTGCATGCGCCACCTGAAGTAATCCCTGAGTATTTCCCGCGCCTGAGAGGCGGAGACTGATTTTTTCAAAGCCTCAAGCCTGTCCCAAAAAGGTCGCTCTATGCTGCGCAGATACTCTATTATCTGGTTCACAAGCTCGGCGTACAGCTCGTTTTTGCCGCCGAAATAGTAACTTACGGCCGACACGTTGCACTTGGCCTTCTGGGTTATATCGCTTACGCTGACAAGACTCGGAGGCTTCTCGCCAAATTCCGATAAAGCTACCAAGATGAGCCTCGACGGGGTGTTGAAACTTTCCACCCCGCCAAAGTATTTCATCAAAACGTTCTCCTTCATACTTCACCCGAGTTCGCAAAAGGAAACTACAGATTGGGCAAAATATCGTCCTGTCCAAAATCGTCGCCGGTATCGCGCCCCTGTACTTCGTTGGATTTCTCTCCAAGTTTCCAACCTCCGCCAAGAGCCGTTATCAAATCGACGCAGGCAGTGAAGCGCTCGCCCTGCAAGACAATTAGCTCGCGCACGCTTGAAAGCTCCAAACGCTGCGCCTCGCTAACGGAGAAGTAGTCCGTATAGCCCTGCTCGTACTGAATGCGCGTCATTCGCTGCACGTCCTTTGCGGCGCTAACCATCTTCGCCTTCTGCTCGTACTCCTTTGCCATATAGCTTATGTTTACAAGCGAATCTTCAACCTCGCGTATCGCGCTAAGCACCGTTGAGCGGTAGTTTTCCAGAGCTTCTTTGTGAGCAGCTAAAGCCACGCGCTTCTGGGCTATATTGCGCCCCGCCTCAAATATCGGTATATATATCTGCGGGCTTATTCCCCAGGCAAAGCTGCTAGAATTTAACAGCTTTTCTATCTTGTTTGCACTTAAATCGGTATTTGCAGTTATAGATACGGTTGGAAAGAACGCCGCCTGAGCCGCACCTATCTGGGCGTTTGCAGCATAGACCATTCTCTCGGCTTCAGATATATCTGGCCTTCTTTCCAAGAGCTCTGAAGGCACTGCATCCGGAAGTTGCGGGAACTTGTCGTCTAGGGGCAGGTAGTTTGCCTCAAGCTCGGCCGGAGAGCAACCCACAAGCAATGCCAAATAGTTTCTAGCTAAAATTAGCTGCCTCTGAGCATCGGCAAGCTGCGCTGCCGCATCGTGCTCCTGCTGCTGCGCTCGCCTCAGGTCTATCTGTGTCGAATAGTCGAACTGTAGGCGCCTCTCAACAAGCTTGGTATCTTCGCGCCTGATTTTTAGAGTATCTTCCAAGACCGCAACTTCCGATGTGAAGCTCCTTATCGAATAGTAGGTCTTTGCTACGTTTGACTGCAAGTTTAACATCAGAGCCTCGTAGGCGGATAGCTGTGCCTGAGCGGTTGCAACCTCCTTTTGCAAGAGGCTCCTAACCCTTCCAAATAGGTCCAAATCCCACGTTACTCCAAAGCCTGCAAGCCAAGTGTCGTAACGACCGAAGGCTGGTTGAAGATTTTTGGAGGAGTCGGTGTGAGAGTAATAAGCATTTCCGTCGAGCTGCGGATACAAGTCGCTCTTTTGCATGAGCGCCGATTCCCTAGCCTGCTCAACTCTCTGATATGCGGCAGCCAAATCCGGGCTATTTTCCGCACACTTTTTAAGGAGCGCGTCCAACTGTTTGTCCTTAAAGACCGCCCACCAATTTCCCTTGGGCATATCGTCCGACGGCACAGCGCTCTTCCATAGCCCCTCATCTCTGTGGAAGTGCTCGGCAGTGAGCATATCCGGCAACTTTACCGATTTTGAGGCTTCCTCGTAATCGGGGCCAACCATGCACCCCGACAGGGTTGCAACCATTGATAATATTAGAAATTTCTTCATAACTAACCCTCAATCTGCTTTGCACTATAGCGCTTTCTAATCACATAGAAGAACACGGGCGTAAATATCAAGCCCATCAATGTAACGCCCAACATTCCGTACATAACCGCCGTTCCCAAAGGCTGCCTGAGCTCCGAGCCCGACGACATTGAAAATGCCAGCGGAACAACGCCCAATATAAATGCAAAGGACGTCATAAGTATGGGCCTTAAGCGGTTTTGCGCCGCATGGCTTACTGCGCTTACAATTTCCTCGCCCTTCTCCTGCCTCTGCTTTGCAAACTCCACAATTAGAATCGCGTTTTTGCATGCAAGGCCAATTAGAACGACCATTCCAATCTGCGCCATAAGGTTGTTATCCAAACCGCGGGACTCAAGCCCGATTAAGGCAAACAACATCACAAGCGGAACTATGAGAATAATGCAAAGCGGCAACGACCAGCTCTCGTACTGCGCTGCGAGAATCAAGAACACAAAGAGCACGCAAAGAGCAAAGATGTAAACCGACTGGTTGCCCGCCAATTTTTCTTGGTATGCCAAGTCCGTCCACTCCATGCCCATTCCGTCCGGAAGAGTCTCGGCGGCAACTTTCTCTATGGCCGCCATAGCCTCGCCCGTACTGTAGCCGGGCCCGACATTGCCCAAAATTTCGGCGGCCGGGTACATGTTGTAGCGATTTACCGTGTCGGGACCTATTATGCGCCTTATGTTCGATACTGAACCCATGGGCACCATATTGCCGTCGGCTGTCGGAACCTTTAGATTGTAGACGTCGCGAATATCGCCTCGGCTGATGTCCTCGGCCTGCATCGAAACTCTGTAAACTCTATTTAGAATATTGAAGTCGTTTATGTACGAAGAGCCAAGGTTGTATTGCATTGTGTCGAATATGTAGGAGATAGGCACATTAAGTTTCTGCGCCCTCTCGCGATCTATATCAATATATAGCTGCGGGCTCGACACTCTGTAAGTTGTAAACGCAAGCGATACTTCCGGATGCTCCTTCATAGCCTTGTAGGCGATTTCGCGCGTGTACTTTTCAACATCGCCTATCCCGCGCCCAACTATATCCTGAATGTAGCACTTGAAGTCGCCGCCCATACCTATGCCGTTTACGGCAGGCGGAGTCAAAACTACAGATGCCGACTCAAGCACCCCTGCCGAAATTTTTGAATTTGTCTCGGCTATTATGCTGCTTAAATCCTTGCCCATCGCGAGTCTCTCCTCTTTGGGCTTTAGCTTTATAAACATTGCGCCTGCATTGCTCAACCTGGAAAATGACGCACCGCTAATGCCCGCTAGAGTCGTTATATCCTGAACGCCCTCAACCTTTGAGATTATCTCCCTTGCCTCGTCGACAGCCTTTCGAGTGTGATTGCCGGAAGTCGCCTCAGGCAGCTGCATTGAAACAAATAGATAGCCCGTATCCTGTGTCGGTATAAATCCCTTCGGGACAAACTTAAACATAAATCCCGTAGCGATTAACAAGACCGCGTAAATGACAAGAGCAAGCGGCGAGAACTTAACTACCTTTCTCACAAAGGCGCCGTACTTTTCCGAAGTCCAGAAGAACACTTTATTAAAGGCCTTAAAGAACCAGCCGAAGCAAAATTCCCAAATTTTTGTAAATAAATCCTTCTTTGCATCTTCAGGCCTCAAGAGCAATGCGCAAAGAGCCGGAGATAGCGTTAGCGAAACTATGGCCGATATCACGGTCGAAGATGCAATAGTAAGCGCAAACTGCCTGTAAAACTGCCCGGAAATACCCTCGATAAAGGCGGTGGGCACGAACACCGCGCTCAATACCAAGGCAATTGCGATAAGCGCGCCTTGAACCTGAGACATAGCCTTTTTTGTAGCCTCCCTCACGGCGAGACCGTCTCGCATATTTCGCTCAACGTTTTCAACAACAACGATTGCGTCGTCAACAACAATGCCTATCGCAAGTACAAGCCCGAATAGAGACAGATTGTTAATGGAAAAACCGAAAAGCTCCATGAAAAAGAAAGTGCCTATCAACGATACAGGTATCGCAAATAGCGGAATTATTGCCGCCCTCCACGACTGCAAGAATACCATCATGACAATAACAACCAAGATTACTGCCTCAAATATAGTGTGGTAAACTGCATCGATTGAATTTTGTATGTATTCCGTGTTGTCCAAGCCTATCTTGTAATCCACGCCCGTCGGGAAAGTTTTTTTCATATCCTCCAAGAGCGCCCTTACATTTCTTGCGGTTTCAAGACCGTTTGAACCGGGAAGCTGGTAGCAACCTATCGTTGCAGATTCTTTACCGTTAAACTTGCCCTCTTCTGTATATGAGTAAGCCCCAAGTTCTACTCTGGCAACGTCGCACAAACGCACGATTTTTCCGCCCGGTTCGTTCTTTATTACAATCTGTTCAAACTCCTCAGGACTTTCAAGGCGCCCCAAGGCGTTTATTGTAAGCTCGTAGGCAGCGTCAGGATTGGAAGTTGGCATCTGGTTCAATTTACCGGCAGCCACCTGCCTATTCTGCTCGGTTAAGGCAGAAGCCACCTGCGAAGGCGTCATATCGACATGCGCGAGTCTGTCGGGGTCAAGCCAAATGCGCATTGAATATTCGCGGGCACCGAAAATAGTAGCCTCTCCAACGCCGTAAACGCGGGCGATTCTATCCTTCATCTGGGTTATGGCGTAATTTGAAAGGTATAATGAATCTCTGCTGTTGTCGGGCGAATAGAGGTTTATTACCATGAGCAAGTCCGGCGACCTCTTTTTGACGGTAACACCGTAACTTCTTACCTCTTCAGGCAAGCGGGGCTCTGCTATGGAAACTCTGTTTTGAACCAAGACCTGAGCCATATCGATATTCGTACCCAGCTCAAATGTGACAGTAGTCATTAGAGAGCCGTCGGAATTGCACTGGCTAGTCATATAAAGCATGTGCTCGACTCCGTTAATTTCCTGCTCTATCGGAGCCGCGACGGTATTCATTATAGTCTCGGGCGAGGCGCCCGCGTAGGTCGTTGAAACTACGACCTGCGGAGGCACTACGTCCGGATACTGCGCGACGGGCAAAGAATAGTAACCGACGATTCCCAAAAGAGTAATTATGATGGAAATCACCGCCGCGAAAATCGGCCTATCTATAAAGAAGTGTGAAAATTTCATAAAGAGTCACCCCTTTTGCTCTACTCGGCGTCCATGGAAATTTCTGTGGCCTTGACTGCGCGCCCAACGGCTGCGTTGTGAAGCCCCTTAACTATAACTTTGTCGTCCTTTGTAAGCCCGCTCTCGATTATTCTGTAGGGGCCTATCAAGCGCCCTACTTTCACGGCTTTGTAAGCAACCTTGCCGTCCTTATCGACAGTGTACACAAACCTGCCCACCATATCCGTTCCTATTGCAGTCTCGCGAACCAAAAGGGCCTCTTGAGAATCCGAAACTTTCAACCTGAGCTTTGCAAACATTCCAGGCTTTAAGAGAAGCTCGTCGTTCTTTACATTCGCTCGCATTGTCAAGCTTGAAGTGGACCTGCCTATGCGGTTGTCAAAGTAGGTTACCTCGCCTTTAAATTTCTTTGCAGCGTCGCTTGTCAAACTCAATTCGACCTCAGGCCCGGTGAGTTTCTTCTGGTCGATTTTGCCAAACAACCCTAAGGCGTCGTAATTTACTATATCGCGCTCGCTAGCCTCAAAGTAGGCTTGAACTACGTCCGCCTTCTCTATGCTTGTAAGCAAAGTTGAATCCGCCGTAACTAGGTTGCCCTCGTCCAGATAAGACTCGCTAATTCTGCCCGATATTGGCGCTATTATATGAGTAAACTCAAGATTTAGCTCAGCATCTTCAAGCTCCGCCTTAGCACTTGCAAGAGAGGCCTCCTGCGCCAAGAGTTCTGCATTTCTAGTATCGAGCTCCTCCTTTGAAATAACTGTGGACTCGTACATGTTTTTTGCTCTTGCCACATTGTTCTTTGCAAGTGCAAGCCTCGCCTCAACTTCCTTTACTTTGGCCTTGGCCATCATAACTTTTGCCTCGTAAGGCCTCGGGTCTATTATAAATAGCAAATCTCCCTTCTTTACCATCTGGCCCTCTGAGAAGTTTATCAGAGTCAGATAGCCGCTGACTCGAGCCCTTATTTCAACTGATTTAACAGCCTCGATTCTCGCCGTAAAATTGTCCCAAATTTCCACCGGCTTTTGCATTGGCGAAGCCACGCAAACATCCTCCGCTTGCATTATGGCAGCGGGCTTTTGCTCCTTGTTTGAGCACCCGCACAACAGCGCTATGGCCGATAGAGTTACAATGGTTTTATTTAGCATTTTCATAGTATTTCCTTAAAATTGTGAATTATTTTTAATTCTTGGACGCGTGTGTAAGAAACATCCAATTAGTTTGCCTCTCAGGGATATCCCGCAGCAAACCTCCTTTAAATTAAGGCGCGCAAAACGCCAGAAGCTCCACAACCTGAATTTTTATCAAGCGGAAGCGAAGCCACCCCAAAGCGATTGCTCACGGGTAAACTTAATTTAACAAAAAAGCTAGATGGCAGTTGCTGGTAGTTTGTAAATTTTGGCATAATTGGGGGAAAGTCAAACATCAGAAGTAAGAGGCGCGCGGATTCCACCGCTGCAGACGCCAAACCTTCAGAGCTTGGCGCTTCAACTGAAAAAATCGAATTAAAGCTGTTGGACTTACCCGACATATATTTTTAAAGATTCCAGTGTCTGTTTAAAATAAACATTTAAACCAAATGGTTGACTTTATTTTAATCGTCAAGTTTTTTCTTTAAAAAATTTTAAATTTTCCGCGGATACATTTTTACTGTAAAGCTCAAATTGCCCGATAAATGCGCAAGTTAAATCAATTCTTATCTGTTCTATTATATCAAAGCTTCCGACCTAATCCTTAGAAACTTAAAATCTCAAGAACTTGTAAAATACCCAGTTGCAAAAAGTTCCGCAGTGCGAAATCTGAATCCTCTAAGGGAAAAAGTTGAGACTCTTTTTGCGCAATAAAAATCCAGAGAACTTGCGCGCTACAGCTTACTATCTAAACATTAAGCAACCTAAAACTGAGTGTACAAACAAAAATACAAATAAAAATTCATAAGAGAAATACGTAAAATATATTGACAACTTTAAGCAGTTTAACGCATAATTTACCTGTTCGAGCTTAGCTAGCGTTCTGATACGGAAGTTGTTTTTGGAGAGAATACTTAGCGAAGGGGAGATATAGCTATGATTTCTACAATAAATTTACTTGCTTTTCTAAGCTGCCTTGGGGGCCACACTTGGCATAAGGCGATTTTTGCTTTCTTAATTCCGGCATTTCTTTCGCTGCTTTTGCCGGCAAAAAACAATAGTGTAAAAATCATAAATTTTATACTGTGCCTCGTATTTAGCTACGTTGGGCTTCTCATACTAGTACTCATATATTTAATACAAAGAAAGGATAATAAAGGCGCAAATACACCTAAAAAAAATTGATTCACGTTTCTCAAAAAGTAATTGAGAAATTTATTGCAGTAAAAAAATAAAAATTCTTAAAAAGGAAGTTAAGTATGAAGCTAAAGAACCTATCAATTTTTGCAGCGCTTTCAGTAGCGATAGTTTTAGTGCTCACTTGCCTTTTGGCAGTTCAATTTCACGCTCAAGCGGAACCTGCAAACGCAGATATTGTTGCTAAAGATGTAGTGCCATACATGATTGGCATAGCCGTTTTTGGAACACTATTTTGGCTTTCGGTCTTTGCAATTATTGGAGTGTCTCTGAGAAACTATCTGAGAAATAAAGCTTTGAAACTGAATGCGTAACATATTCAAAGAGTCTGTATAAGCTTTTTTAATAAAACAAACATCGCATATCTACTAATTTGCTTACAAGCCTTGCCGTTCGCCAGCCACATGCGAGGCTTTTATGTTTAGGACTAATCCTTTCGCTACAGTTAGAGCGGCAAAAGCTGGGCGATAAATTCTAACTGTTTTTATGAGTGCAAAATTGAAAGTCTAACCTCGCAAAAGCTGCTGCAAAAAAATTTCTTAAATAAAAGAACAACTATGGATATCTCGGAACTAAGTTGGGGCGTCCATGATTTCACATACTCTTACAGCGTGGCAGTTCCGGAACCGGCAACCTTTGCCGCCTTGTTTGGCGCACTGGCTTTAGTTATAGCTTCTTACAAAAAAAGGCGCTAAAGCTCTAAACAAGCAAAATTCTTCATTTTTTGACCCGCTTTAAGCGGGTCTTTTTTTATTTTAAATAGAATTTTTAAAGCTCTTATTTTTAACATTGCGTAAACTTGGAAAACTCGCAGCCCCATTTAATGCTTAGCAGCAATTTCACTAATTTTCCGCTCAAAGGTCTTGGAATATGGCCTAGCATGCTAATAAAATGATGTATCTCTACTTTATCTCTTTAGCCATTCGGGAATTTTTTGCATAAGAAGCCTTCTATCAAAAAGCTCGCCATCTGCTACAAAGCTTCCATCTCCAACCGCGTGTATTGCCCGCTTTTCGCGCCTATCAGTTTTCCAAGCGGCTATCCCTTCAAGTATAAACAGGTCGTATTTTTCTATGTGCTCTATGAGCTTGCATTCCACATTGCAGATGCAGTCTCGAACGAGAGCAGCTTCGACAAATTTTGCCTTAGCTCTTTTAAATCCGCACAACTTAAATTTATCGCAATCTCTGCCGCTTACATTTCCAGCCTCAATAGATCTGTCTAGCAAATCGACTCCGGGGACAGCCAAAACACATTCCCCTGATTTTATAAGAGCCTCGCAACTGTAGTTCCAAAGCCCGGTGCAGATTACAAATCGAGGTGTAAAATCTATGACTGCTAACCAACTTAGCGGCATTATATTGCATTTATCCCCATTTTTCGTTGAAAGCAATACAAGCGGCCCCTTTTCAAACATTAGAAAAGCCCTATTTAAAGCCAATTTTTTCACTGTAAAATCCTTTCTAAAAGTTCCACAAGCAAAGCGTCGCAATTCTGATAAAAATTGGAACTATTACAAGAGCTAATTAAAATACTTTAAAATTCGGATAAGCGCTAAAAAAAAGCGCAATCATTATCACATTAAAATCAAGATTCTTATAAAGTTCTAGCGCAAAAAAAATAGCACCCGACATCGAGCGCCATTTTTAGGGAGAAATTCGCTCAGTTATTTTTTAAAAAATCAACGCACTTTTTAACCTGCTCCACCGGATTCTTAGCGCCCTCGTACTCTATCACAAAGTAAGAATCGTAACCCTGCTTATCCAGATTCTTCAAAACCTCCTTGAGGTTCAAAACTCCCTCGCCAAATGGGCGGCAAGTGCCGGAGAGATCTCCGAACTTATTCGTATCTTTAAGGTGTATTACAAGCAGCTTTCCCTTCAAGATATTGTGTCCCTTAATGGTATCTACACCTGAGCGGGCCCAATGCCCATTGTCAGCACAGGCGTAGATGTTTTTGTAATCTTTGATTAGGCTGTGAACGTACTCGGGATTGTAGTAATTATTTTTGACGTTAGTTGCATGGTTGTGCAGCGCCATTTTTACCCCGTAAATATCGCAATACTTCTCCCAGAATGGAAACTGAGAGGGCGCGTCTTCGGTTATTATGGCAGGGCAATTAAATTCGCGGGCGAACTTGCATAAATTTTCCACGTCCTTTTCCGTCTTCGAGTAGACAACGCCGTAAGAGGCAATTTTCAAATTGTTGTCCTTTAAGATTTTTTTAACATAGTCGCGCTGCTCTTTCGTCATGCCGTTGTTAAAGCGTACATTCGGATATTTATCGCTAATCTTCAAGCCCCCCGAACAGCCCAGAGTATCTATACCGAGCTCCTTTAGCACGGGCACGAGCTCGTCTAGCGGAAGATCCGAAAACGAGTAAGTTTGCAGAGCGATTTTTCTCTCTGCGGCAAAAAGCTGAGCGATAGAGAAAAATGCAACAAGAATAAGGCAAGCAAATTTTTTCATTCCGCGAGAGTAGCCTTTGAAATATTTCGACACAAGTATTTTTTAAGCTCTGAGCTAGATTTAAATAAAAACGCCAGTCCCCGGAAAGTTTGGCGGCAAAATCCTACTCGCTCAAATTTTTCTCCGCCTCCGAAAAAGTTTTTTCTAGGCGCTTATTCGCAAGTATGTACAAGCCGGCCTTTGCCCTAGTTGCCCCCAAGTAAAAAGTTCGCCTGGCCTCCGGAGTATCCAAACTTTCCAAATCCGTAAGAATTACAAAATCGCTCTCCAAGCCCTTAAAGTCCTCAACCTTTGCGTGCACAATCTTGTTCTGCCCGATTTCAGAGCTCATTTTATTTTTCCAGATGTTGCCGTTTGCAAGAGGCAAGACGCACTCCTCGCTCTTGGCGCTGAGTATCGCTATTGAGCTTGCACCTATGCCGGAATTTAAAAGCTCGTTTAAAATATCGACTAACATTGAAGTTTGCTGACGCAAAGTGTCGTAAAAATCGACCTTGAGCCCGGATTCAGACTCTGTTCGCATAAGAGCGCCGTATTTTTTTCCAAATCCTACCAAATCTTCGACAAGCTTTGCAAGTCCAGACGGATTTCTGCAGTTTTCCGTAAGAGTGCAGATTGTAGGCCTGTATTTCTTTCTAAACTCGTCAAACTTTTCTAGCTGCGAGTGCTCAAATCTGCGGGAGTAGTAATCGCCAAACATAATCCACTTGCCATTTTCAATGCCTCCCTTTAGCGCCGCATTAAAATCTTTAAAGGCGCCGCTTTCCACAAAATCCTGGGCCTCATCTAAAACAAGATAGTCAAAATATCCGTCAAAGCGCGCCGACAGCTTATCGCCGTCAAAGTAGAGTTTCTTAAAATTTTGAAAGGAACCTACAAAATTTGGCGGTGCAAGCCTAGTTTCATTGGCGAGGTACTGCCCCAACTTCCAGACCGGAGTCAGAAACAAGACTATGCCCTTTTTCGACATTCTGCGCGCGTACTCTATTGCCAGTATTGTTTTTCCAGTGCCCGCAAGTCCGTCGACAACTATGCGCTCGTTTAGAAGTATTCCGTCTAGAATTTTAAACTGCTCACGAGTGTATCGGCGCGCCTGTATCTCTGAATTTTCAAGCCTCTCGCGGGGAGTTAGCATATTTTCAAAGTCCGGGCGCAATATGTCCACCATCTCATTAAATCGCTCCTCATTAAAATCGCCAAGCTCCAGTTTATGCCGCTTTGTCTGCTCGATAAAGGCCCTTTTAATGAGTTCGGATATGGGATGTCTTGCAAGGTCGCTTGCGTCTATAAAATCAAAGTCGTCCCACTCCTGTTGGGTTTCTCTTGTAAGAGCTCTAAACTTGCAGGCCGTAAAAACCACAAGCCCGAAAAACGGCACTCTCGACATCTGCTTGTGCGCCGACTTCACGCGCCTTAATAGGCTAAAGGTATTGTCTTTAACCTGCTTAAAAGGCCCGCGCGGATCTCTGTAAGACTTTCCCATAGTCCGCCACATTCCACCTCTTCTTGCTATGTTCGGCGAAGCTTTCACCTCAAGGCACATAACACCCATTCCGGGTATGAGAACCACAAAATCTATTTCGCCCTCACCCTGAGTCTGATGCTTGGGCATATCCAAAGAGTGGAAGACGACCCAATCTTTTGAGAGCTCGTCGCCCTCAAATGCGTCAAAAATCATTTTCTCGCCGGGTGAACGCGTATCTACATACAGAGGTGGTATCAGTCTTGCCATGAGTTTAAGTTCGCAAAAAAATGCAGAATTTTCAAATAAAAACCTCGAAATAAAACACAGTTCAGTTTTTCTTTGGAAAATTCTAGAAAACCAAAAAGGCTCCAGAACCTAAGCAGCTGCAAGATTTATTTAATTTCTATGTGCGCTAAAGATGACGCAATCTAAACCAAAATCACTCAATAGAGATTCCTCAATGTGCTGTAGATATAAATTGCAATCAATTTGACACCCTGGTTCCGAACAATTTTTTGAGTTGCAACAAGTGCAATTATCATCGCAGAAATAGCGCATAGCAAGCGAGATAATCAAATTTGAGAACCGCTCCCCCGCTACGAAATCGTCAACACCGCCTTCTATAGCCTCGCAGATTTTGCACCATGACTTCATGTTTGATTCAAATTGCCCGCAAAGCATTTTGTGCATAAAATCGGGTTGCTTTTTACTCATTGATTTACACAGAGCTTCGCGCCAAGTGCCGCGCAGACTTTCAAAGAAGGAATTTAACACATCGACAAGTCCAAAGAGAAACACAATCTGCCCAAGAGTTGTCGAAAGCAGGTAGTTGTGAGAATTTGAATAATCTGCAATTATGTCGCGCTTGTAAGTTTTATCTATCTCTGCGTAAACGGCGTCAAAGAGCTCAGTCTTATTTTTAAAGTGGCGAAATATACAACATTTATCCAACTTTGCGAGCTTGCAGACATCGCTTAGGCTCACAAGTTTTGGGCTTGAACTCTTTGCTAATAATTCTCCGGCAGCCTCAATTAAGAGGCTTCGCTGTTTTAAATTATTACTTTCTCTTGCGTCATCTATCATGGTAAGTATGTAAACTGCGACTTTTATATAAGTGCAAAATAACAAGTAAAAAAACAACTTTATTACAGAGCAATATAAATATATAAAAGCACAATAGTATAAATTAAAACTTATAATTTAATAAAAAAGAAAATATATAAAATTCAATAAATAATATACTTGCTTCGATATTTACAATTTCTGAAGAATTTTCTGAGAGCAATGCTTACTTTTGCCAGAAAATTCAACCGCCTCCCCAACCTGCAAGTTTTAAAAGAAAGCGGAATGGTTCTGCATTTTTCGCAATGGTCTTCCACAATAAAGGATTTGTTGCAATGCTTACGTTATCCATATCAAGCCAACGTGGGTATAATTTAGCTTTTAATATGTTCGCGCAATAGTTCTTCAGAAAAGGTAAATCCCGCAATAAAAAAGCCCATACGATGCAAACTTGAAAATAAAATTTGCAATGCACGCAGTAACATTCGAGTCTTCATGGCCCTGATTCTACTATTTATTACATTACAGTCAAGTTATTTTTTATAAAATTTAATACAATAGAATTTCTAAAATTAAACCTTACAAATGGGCTAATTTTGATAGATAAAAGCCTTCAAAGAATAAACTTAACGCAGGGTAGCAAAGCCCCAATCTCTATAATTTCACAAAAAAATAGATCAGTAAAAAAAATAAATGCTACATTAGCAAATGTTTTTTAGGGTTAAGAATCTAAATAGCAAGCGATACTTAAGAGCAAAAAGTACTTTTTGACTATAACATCAAGATGGGCAAAGTTTTATTCTTCTGAAAATTTCAAAACTTGAAACAATTGAAGCCAAAAATTGTCAAATATATAATATGACATTGCAATAGGACTAAAACCTTAACTGATGTAAACAATATGCAAAAATAAAATCCATTTGAGCTCAAAACTGGCATTTTTGGTTTTGAGCTTTTTGGTTTCTGCTAATTGGCTTGACATCTCTGGGGTTTTAAAAAACTATTTTCGCCGGTTTTGTTACGTTTTCGCGAAAGTTGCCCCCTGCTTAAAAATGGGTTCGGAAAACTTAAAAATCTGGCATAACCCCATATTTAAGATGACAAAGTTTAAATGTAATTTTAAGAGCAAGCCCTTGGTATGCGCCCTGATTTCGGCTCTACTTTTCCCGCTCTCGGCTTGCGTGTCTCAAAATGAGGCTCCGCAATCGACTCCGGTTCAAGCACTTGAACAGAAAAAGCCCGAAGCTAGCAAGGAATTTAAAGATAAGCAAAATGAAATGGCGCTTGAAATAGAGAAGTATCCGCTCGGGATTATAGGAGAAGTTGAGACGGTTCGCCTTCCGGAGTTTAACTCAAGCTTTGAGGCAAGAATAGACACGGGTGCAACCACATGTTCCATAGATGCAAAGGATATTAAAAATTTTGAGCGCGACGGGCGAAAATGGGTATCTTTTAAGATAAAATCCCGAACCTCAGACGAAGAGAAAAGCTTTGAACTGCCCGTAGTGAGAATTGTTCCAATAAGGCGACATGGAATGCCTGACCAACAGCGCTTCTCGGTCATGCTAAATGTAAAGATAGGCCACTTGACACTCGAGCGCGAATTTACCCTGACCGACCGAAGCGCCTTTGACTACCCAGTTTTGATAGGCAGAAACCTGTTGAGCGGAATAGCGGTTGTCGATGTGACGAGAAAAAACGCAATATAAATTTATGCAAGATCACAGACAACACCGCCGCACACTCTACTGGCTAGTAGCGATACTGTGCATAGTAGCGATTGCAATTACATTTTTAAAGGTCAAATATCTGAATTTTAGCCTGAGCGATAAGGCCTCGTTCTACTATCAAGCCGATGCCACGCTTTCGTTTGAAGCAAAGAAGGGAGCCGACGTTAAGCTAAGCATATCGCTTCCGGAGGGAACTCCGCAATATTACTTTGGCAGCGATCCCTCCGGAGATTCCCGCTTTAAGGTAGTAAGGCAAGACGGCCTGGCTAGGGCTGCCGCCGAGTTTATAAGCACAAGTGACGGCAGGCAGAGCATATCTTACAGGTTTAAAATAATTCCAAAATACGGCGTTGGCGAGAATGCCGAGCTAAGTCTGCCACCGGAAAGGGAACAGCTGCCGCAAGTATCCGACGAAATCAAACTTGCAGCAGCAAAGCTCATTAAAAAGCTCGATCCCGAATCCGGCATGACACCACGCAACTTCGCATCTGCCCTGTTTACGGAGCTTGCGGCAATGCCGCCTGAGCAAAAGAAAATATTTTCCCAGCAAAGCGGCTCTGCGGCTACGCTTGAAGCGGCGGATTTGATACTGTCTTTAAAGGGGATTCCCTCCCGCGTCGTAAGGGGTATATTCCTAAACGAGCAGGGGCGCAGCATGCAGGCCTCGCAATTTCTCGAGGTCTGGTGCGGAGAGGAATGGACCATGTTTAAGCCAAGTTCCGGAGAGGCCCAGCAGCCCAAAGATTTTCTGGCGCTGCAGAGAGCCGGAAAGTCGCTATACGAAATTTCCGGTGCGTCAAATTCGTCCATAAGGTTTTCGGTCACGAAAGTTCCGCAGGGGGCGGCCTCGCTAAATAGAATTAGAGCAGACGTAATAGGAGAGCAAAAGCTGTCGGACTTCTCAATGTTTTCCCTACCGGCTTCGGAGCAAAACGTATTTAAGAGGCTAACATTGCTGCCGCTTGCAATCCTGTTTATTGTTATAGCAAGAAATATAATAGGCATACAGACTATGGGAACTTTCATGCCGGTCTTGATAGCTATGGCCTTTTTGGAAATGAACCTGTTGTCGGGCTTGGTCTGCTTTTGCATAATTTTGACTGTGGGGCTATCCATAAGATTTTGGCTTTCGAGGTTAAACTTGCTCATGGTGCCGAGAATATCGGCCGTTGTGGTAGTCGTAATTTTACTTATGCAATTTATGAGCATTGCGGGCAACATTCTGAATCTGCCGGATTTTATGAGCGTAACATTCTTTCCCCTTATTATCATAGCTTGGACCATTGAGAGGGCCTCCACTACTTGGGAGGAAGACGGCGCATACAACACAATAAGGCAGCTTGCGGCAAGCCTAGTGACGGCGGCCTTTAGCTATTTAGTTTTGTCGAATTCCTATCTGCAGTACTTTTTGTACACTTTTGCGGAGCTCAATCTGGCAATCTTAGGTATAATTTTGCTCTTGGGCACCTACACGGGCTATCGCCTAACGGAGCTATTCAGATTTAAGTCTTTGGTAAGCAAATGATAAACTTTTTCAAGTTGCCGGAAATTGCGAGTCCTAAGGCTCTGCACGAAAGCGGTGTTTTGGGTATGAATGAACGCAACCACGCATACATAATGCGCTACAACAATAGGAAGGACTACCCGGATGTTGACGACAAGTTGCGCACAAAAAAGCTTGCCATAGCCCACGGAGTTTCCACGGCGGATCTCGTTGGCTCAATAGATTGCCAGTTTCAGGTGAAGAGCTTTTTAAAGTTGGTAAAAGATGTTCCGGATTTTGTAATAAAGCCGGGGCATGGCAGCGGAGGCCGCGGGATACTAGTGATAACCCGCCACGACGGAAAGAACTTTTACAAGCCAAACGGAACCTGCTGCGACTACAACTTTATATACGAGCATATTTCAAATATATTAAGCGGTCTATACAGCTTGGGAGGCAAGCCCGATTACGCGCTCTTTGAGCGCTGTATAGACTTTTCCGATGTTTATAGCCGCTTTAGTTACCAGGGTGTTCCGGACGTGCGCTTAATCGTATTTAAAGGCTACCCGGTTATGTCTATGATACGCCTTGCGACAAAGCTCTCGGACGGAAGGGCGAATTTGCACCAAGGGGCAATAGGAGTTGGCATAAGTATAAAGACAGGGCTTCCGCTCTTTGCGGCTCAACACAATAAAAAGATAGAAGTGCACCCTGATACCGGCGCAAAGTTTTCCGATTTGCGGATTCCATTTTGGGCGGAGCACCTCAGGCTTGCGGCGCTTTGCGCCACAATGACTCCGCTTGGTTACTTTGGTGCCGACATATCTACCGACAGCAATAGAGGGCCTCTATTGCTCGAGCTAAATGCCCGACCGGGACTCGCTATTCAGATAGCAAACGGCTGCGGCCTGCTAAAGCGCCTGCGCCTAATTGAGTCGCTGCCCGAGGATGCTCACAAGAGCATTGAGGAAAAAGTTGAATTTTCAAAGGCTAACTTCGACTGATAGCGTTAAAGGCTGCGGAAGTAAAATTCGCATATTTTGCTTTAAGCTTACCTTTGCATTATAAAAAAGAGTCGCATAAAATTGTAAAGAAAGACGGCTGAGTGTACTTTTGCTCTCAAACTAAAGTTTAATTTGCCTTAATAAAACAAAAACGCCGTCATAAAAAACGGCGTCTGAACTTATCTTACTTTTTAGCAACCGCATTTCTGCGAGCGGCGCGCCACTTGTCGCGATGGTTCATAACCCAATCCAACAAGGCCCGCTCAAAGCCTATATCGTGCCCGGCCTTTTCGGACTCGAGCCACTTGTGCTTTAATATTTCCTCACGCTCAGCCAAAAATTCATTGTAATATTTTGACTTACTCAATGAAAAAGGCTCAGTTGCATTCACTTTAGCTCTTCTTCTTTTCTCCATAACTATCATATTACGCCATTATACTCTCACTTTCCCCGGCAATATTCAAGATATTTTTTGCACCTTAAAAACACTAGCGGGACCATATTCTGAGAGTGTTTAAGAAAAAGTATTCCAATGCCGGAGTATCCGGCATATTAAGCTCCATAAAACCTGCGCACTTTTCAAGGCAAGCCAGACTTCGAGATAAGCGCATGGACGGAATTCTGCCCTTAGAGGCCTCCAGCGCACTTGAAATCATCTCCTCCTCTATTTCTGCAAGCAAGCGCTTTCTGAGTGAGCGCCTCTCGCCAACTTCAATTGCAGCAAGCTCCTCCTCGTCCAGATGCTCCTGCTCGTCCATATTCATATGCTCGTCTATATCGGAAAGTCTGGTTAAAATGGAATCGAAGCGCGCAAGCAGCGAATATGAGGCTATAAGCGCATCCGAGGGGGTAAATCCCGGCCCGAAGCCCTCTGATAAATTTGCCTGCCACTTTCTAAAATCTTCCAGCCACTCGGACCACTGCTCGTCATCTATGCGTCTGGGAGCGCAATTTATGCGCAAATTTATGCAGCGGCTCCTTATTGTGTCCAACAAATCGTTTGGCCGCTCTGAAAGCATGAGGATATTGGTATCGCTCGAAGGCTCTTCAAGAGTCTTTAAAAAGGCGTTTGCCGCAACATTGTTCATTCGGTCGGCCTCGTGAATTACCGCAACTTTCCTTCCGCCTGCATTTGAAGTCTGCGAAAGTTTTTCAAGCAACCAGCGCATAGTGTTTGGGGGCCAGTCGCCGCCGGCTCTGTCGCTATCGCTGCCTATCTTTATAAATCGCGCGCGCCCCTGCGGCCTGAGCTCAAAAAAATCCGGATGCTTTCGGGGGTCTTGCGTATTTAAGAGCCGCT
>OJMH01001067.1_pt1 | contig 29953 bp, 24 predicted proteins | sample 1597111 | NCBI WGS metagenome assembly OJMH01 (sample SAMEA2452115, study PRJEB22498) | human gut metagenome | reverse complement strand
CAACCGCTGCTGCTGCTTTTCGTCGCCCGGGTTCCGGCCGACGACGGCCAGGCGGAAGCCGTTTCCGCCGAACTGTTTCAAAAGCTGGCCGCCTGGCACCGCCAGAACCGCTGACGCAAGAAACCATCAGGGCAGGAAAGCCGCCGGCCAATTTTCCACGGGCATCGCACTCCAGGGGCCGTCTGCCGCAGATATTTCCGGAATTGACGGACAGCCCTGACGATGAAGTGTATCTGTTCGGGATTTCAACCGACTGTCGCCGTCCACCATCAGGAAATATTTCTTATTTTACAATATATTTTTCACAAAACATGATTAGATTTTTACTCTTTCCGAACCGACCGGCCAACCAGCAAGTTCGACATATTATATTAATTAAAAATAAGTTATATAAAAACAACCATTAAATCGACGCATTTCTCAGAGGAAACATAATATTTCCAAAATAGAAATAATTACAATTTCTTTCTAGAAAATATTGACATTCCGTAAAAATTTTGCTATACTATAGGAAATGATAAAAAAACGGATGATCAATGGCAAATATTAGCAAGAAAGTGACTCAGCAGCGGATCGCCGAACTTACCGGCGTAAGCCAGGGGATCGTTTCGGCGGTGCTGCGCCAGGCGCCGTTGAGCGACCGTATTCCGGGCCCCACCAAACGCCGGATTCTTCAGGTCGCCCGGCAGAACAATTACCCCATCGGGACGCCGGTGGAACGGCCGCGGGGCTGCCGGAATAATATCATCGGCATTCTGCTGCGCAAGGAGAATTCGCAATTCCAGCAGGATCTGGCCACCGGTCTCAACGACGCGCTGGAAGCGCTGCATTACCGCTGCGTATTTTCCCGCATCAACCTGGACGGGGATCCCGCCGAGGCGGAGATTTTTCTCGACCGGATCATCGATTACGACCACGCCGGAATTATCTGCCTCGGGCATTTTTCGGCGCGGATGCCGGATGTCGTGCCGCGCAAGCTGGAACGTTGCCCCAATGTGGTCTATCTGAATCCGCCGCGCGGCATCGGCGCCGCCCCCTGCGTGCGCATCGATTACGGGGCCGGAGTAATTGAAGCGGTGCGGGCGCTGAAGGCCCGGGGACGCAAGCGCATCGCCCTGTGCCTGAACGACATCAACTGCGATGCGACCAAGGGGCGCTTCGCCGGATACTGTGCCGGCATTCTCGAAGCAGGTTACCCGATGCGCCCTGAATTATGCTGGACGGCGGAGGATTACCAGCTGTGCGGCTGGGAAGGAGCCGACCCGGCGCCGGTGGTCGAACGGATCATGGCAACCGTGGTCAAGGATCGTCAGCCGGACGCCATCATCGCCGCCAACGATCCCTGGGCGGTCGAACTGATCCAGGCGCTGAAGCAGAACAAGTTCCGGGTACCCGAGGATATCGCGGTGATCGGCTTCGGCGATTATGCCGGCTATTGTCAGAGCAGCACTCCCCGGCTGACCAGCATCAGCCACGGGAACGACGCCATCATCGCCGCTCTGGTCGAACTGGTCGACGGGCTGGTCAACAACCGGCTCACCGGCAGCGAAGCCGACCTGACCGATCGTGAAGTCAAGTCATTCCTGGTCGAACGCGAGTCGATCGGGAGGTTAACAGAAGAGTCAAACGTCAACCAACCCTAAAAAAATACAAGAAAGGATTCGGGTGAAACAGATGAAACAAACATTCACATTGATAGAACTGCTGGTTGTTATCGCTATCATAGCCATACTTGCCAGCATGCTGCTGCCGGCGCTGTCCAAAGCGCGAGCCAAAGCGCATCAGATTTCATGTATCAGCAAACTCAAGCAGATGGGACTTGCGACCGTCCTTTACGCCCAGGATAACGACGACCGGGTCCTTCCGGCCCTGCAGGGCGGCGATACCTCGAAGCCGTGGACAACCTTGATGGAAGATTACGCGACGCAGTGGGACTCCGGCTTCTTCAGCTGCCCCGCCGACAGCGAACCCCTCTATGGAGAATACAGTTATGCGATGAACGCCTTTATCGGACACCGGGACGGCTCTTCGCGCCGGCTCAGCAACTTTCGCAACCCGACCCAGGCCAGCTACCTCACCGACGCGGTTTACGACGACAAAAACGATTAAACCTATGCCAATGCCGAAACCACCGAAATCGCTTACCGGCACAGCCTGAAAAGCAATACGCTTTTCTGCGACTGGCACGCGGCGTCCCAGACCAGAGAACAAATCGGCTGGGAAGATGGCTACAGTTACTGGCTGTACGGCCGCAACGACATCTCCAACTGGGATTATGATCCGTACTGGGATTGATAAAATGAATCATGTCTTGATAGTATTCACCATCCTGGCGGCAGCTCTTTCGAGCGCCGCCGCCGAATGCCTGCCGCTTGAACTCGCCGCCCGCTTCGAAGCGCTGCCGGCCTCCGGCATCGTCGAGGCCGACGAGCTTACCCTGCCGCAGCAGCCGTGGCGCCGGCGCAATTCCGGCGGGTTGACGATCCTCCGCCGCACGCCTGAAGGCTGGAGTGCCGTACCGCAATGGAGTGAGCCCGGGACGCCGCTCTTCTTCCGGTTGAGCGAAGGAATCGCCCCTTATGGCCGGGACACTTCTTATTTTGCGGCGGATTCCGATTTTCTGCGGCAAAACGGCGTGAAACCGGCGCCGGCACTGACGGGGACCGGCCGTGAACCGGTCTCTCTGGATCCGGCTGCCTGGTCAAGCCGGGTGATCTCTTCCGGTTCGCTGGAATTGTCATGTCCGGCGGCCGGGGTGCTGCGTGTCGTCTACCGGGGCGATTCTTCCCGGAGCCGGGTATTATTGACCTCGCCCGCCCTGCCGGTCAAGGGCGGCGAGGTGCTTCGATTGCGTCTGCGCGACCGCTTCGCTGCCGCGCCGGCAATCACCGCAGCGACGCTGCCCGGCCGCAATCCGGACGGAACACTGCCCTCCCCGCACGAGGTGGAGGACCAATTGACCGGGGCGATCACCAATCTGGCTTTCCGGAACGCCGCCGGGCAGGAAATATCCGGCCCCGACTGGTGGACGCTTCACCGGCTCCCCTGGTCCTATCCCAAGCTCCGGGAAACCGCAATCACGGTGCCGCAGGAGGCGAGCGAGGTGGCGTTCACCTGGCTTTTTCAGGGAGAAGGCGAACTTACCTGGGAGATTCACGAAATCACCGCGATCCGCTTGCCGGAATCGTTCATCCGGTCCGGCTATCATTTGAATATCGCCGGAAAAACGACCTTCCCGCAGCGGGAAGTGCGCGATTCAACACCCGGAGAATTCCGGATAACGCCCGGCTGCCGAATCACGCTGAGTCCCCAGGCGGCAGCCTTGGGGCTGGAGCCGGCAGTGCTGCTGGACGGTTTGAAGACGTGGTCTCCGGAACTTGGAGAAAACGGCGCAATCCGAGTCGGTCTCTGGGAGGAGGAAACCGCGCGGCGCGAGCCGGCGGAGGAATTGCCGCCGGAAGGCTATCTCCTGACCGTCACGCCGCAGGGGGTGAACCTCCTGGGCAGAGATGCGCGGGGAATCTTCTACGGACTCCAGGAGCTGGGGGAACGGCTGCGGCTGGGCGGCGGCGCGACTCCGTGTGCGCAGGTTTTCGATTACCCGGAGCAGGAGCTGCGCATCGTCCATCAGCTTCTGACCTGGAGTCATCCGGAAGATCCGCTGGCTTATTATCGGAAATGGCTGCCCCTATTGGCCAGGCACCGCATCAACGCCTTCGCCTTCGATGTGCGGCGCGACTGGTTCGAGCTCGACCAACCGGCACGCCGGGCCTACTGGGAGCAATTGGCCGCGCTCTGCCGCCAATGGCAGATCATGCCGATCCCGATGGGGGTGAATTTCCGCAACCTGCAGCCGGTCGAGGAAGGGATACAGTGGGCCGCCGCCCGGTGGGCCGACAGCGAACCTTACGTCCTTACCGGAACCGATGAGGTAAAATTAAGGGGACATGCCGACGGCTATTATGTGCGTTCCGGCGATGACAACGGGTTCGGTTTTGCCCGGTTGCCTGACGGAACCCGGCCGACTCTGGCCCTGACCGGCGGCGACAATCCTTTTCTGGTACGCAGCGCCGACGGCAGCATTACCTATCGCCGCGGCGAAGATTACGAAATCGAAAGCGATTACCGGTTCGTGCGGGGCTCGAATGATTTTTCGCTGCCCGGCAACAGTCTGACGCTCAAATGGCCGACCGGCATACGGCGACTGGCCGACGGCCGGATTCCGGACGGAGCGACGGTTTTGGTCAGCTACAACTATCTGTATCGCCAACGGGGACAGCAGAACGAACACTTCGCCACCTGCATTTCGGAATCCCATGCCATCGCCCGGGCCCAGCAGGCGCTGGCTCAGATGATCGAAGTAATCCGGCCGGAGTGGGTGCACATCAATCAGGATGAGATCGTCGGCGTCGGCCGGGACGGCCGGGACCTGAAAGCGATGCGTGAAAAGAACCGGACGCCGGGCGCACTGTTCGCCGGCCTGCTGGAAAGTTTCAAAACGGTCGCCCGGACACATGGAGTCAATCACCCGCTGATCGCCTGGAGTGACAATTTCACGCCGACCCATGCGGGGTGGAGTCAAAATTACAACGGACCGTTTTATCTCTATGACGTGCGCGACCATATCGATCCGGCGGATTATTTGATCGACGTCTGGGGCGGGGTCGAAACCGCGGATGATCTGCTGAAAAACGGCTACTCCATCCTGGTGGCGCCGCTGGAAAACAAAGCGGCGATCGTCGAAAGCGCATTGTACCTGGCCGACCGCAAACTCCGCTACGGCGCCAAACGGGTCCGCGGCATCCAGCTTTCCTGCTGGAACGCACCGGATGAAGCGAATTTCCTGCACTTGAAGGATTTTGCGCGCCAAGCCTGGAATCCGGGTCCCTGGGCGCAATGGCTGGACGGAGGACGCCGGCTGCGGCTCTACGACCTCTATGCCGAACCGGCGATCCTGAAATCGGCGGGAAAGCCGATCCCGCTCCGGGAGGTTCCGGCCGAGGCGGCCTGGTGGACTTCATGGCGCGGTTCCTGGAGCCGGGAAGCCTGTTTTCCGGCTCCGCCCCGGCAAACGCTGCAGACCGAGAATGTCCAGGGCTACGGCAAAACTCTACCGGCGCCATATACCGAATAATTATTTCAATTGACGGGCCTTTGGCATGGAACGCTTTTCCAGCCAGAGGCCCCTGTCCGCCGGAAGCCGAGGCAACCGGCATAAAAAACTTTCCGGGACGATCAGATTTTCCCGCGCGTTATTCCATTTCCGCCAGAACTTCTTCCGGCAGCGGTTCCACTTTGAGCAGCCGACATTCCCGGTCGCCGGGCAGATGCAGTCTGCTGCCGGCATCGTGACCGTAAATGGCCTCACCCAGACGGGTTTTATAGGAAAGATAGTGTTTGTCCGGATCGCCGTCCCAGGCGCCGAGCAGATAATATTTCTCCTCGCCGCCGTCCGGGAATTGCAGCGTCACCGTACAGCCGATGACGGCGATGTCCTCGACGGTGACATTGCGGAAATTGACGCCCTGCACCCGCGACAGATCCCGTTCCAATTCGGTACGGCGGCGGGAGAGAAAATTGCGCCGCTCCTTGGCGGCGTCGAATTCGGAATTTTCCCGGAAGTCACCATGCGCCCGGGCCGCCTTCAGCGATTCCCGGTTTTCCGGCATGTGAATGTTGATGATGTCGTCCAATTCCTGCAGCAGCCGCTGATGGGAGCGCAACGACGTATAGAGCATCTCGTTCTGGCTGCTTTTCTCTTCCTTCTTGTCCGCCGCCAGCATCTTCTGGCCGACGCCGCTTTCGAGGTGTTTGAGGATATCCTTGGACAGCCGGGCGAATTTGACCAGCATGCTCTGGCGTTCGCCCGGCGAGAAGAACAAAGCCCCCTGCAAGGCGCCGGTAATCACTTTGACATTGCCGTCGGCCTCATCGACCAACTGCTGCTGAAAATCGGCTTTATCGAGCAGCTGGGTCTTCAAATCGCGCTGCGCCGCGCCCCAGGCTTTCGGCAGCTTGCCTTGGTTCAAAGCCCGGATCACGGTTTGGATATTGACCAGGCCGAGAAACGGCGCGCTGCGCTTCTTGCGATTCTTCCAGACCCACAACAGCAGATCGGAGCCGGAACCGGCCCCCGGCGTCTTGAACACTTCCTGCAGCGCCGCGTCGCTGAGCTGCTCGCACAGGACGTTCAAACTGCGCAGCGGCAGCCGCACCGCGCAACGCGCCAGATACTCTTCCGGCAGGATGGCCAGGCCGACTTCGAACAGTTTGGTCAGCATTTTGACGTTCAGATCGCCGAAAATGGCGAATTGCTCCAGCGGCGCAGTCAACGGATCGGCCGGCCAGAAGATGGTCTTCGCCGGCAGCGAGGACAGCACCTGGCGCAACTGTTCCTTGTCCAGCCGGTCCGCCAGCTTCACCAGCACATCGGCCAGCAAATCGACTTCACGCGTGATGATCGCCGGCCGCAAATTATCAAAAAATTGCTTGAAATGGGCCAGATCATCCGCTTCGATGGCCGGCGGCTTCGGCGCGGCGAGCTCCTGCGCCAGAATGATTCCCATTTCCTTCAGGCTGCGCCCCTCGCAGGAACGGCGCTCCGCGCTGCCGCCGGCCGCCGGCTTGGCGGACTCATACCAGTTTTTAAACTCTTCGGAACTCATTGCCTGCGGTGTAAAAGTCGCCAGCGCCATCTTGCGGACATCCTCCGGCGAAAGCCTGGTCAGCGCCTTGGCGGCAACGATGTTGCGGTAGTCCTGGCCGCTGAAAGAGGGTTTGCGGTTGCCGTCGGCGATTTTGAGAATTTCCGGCCCCGGCAGAAACAACCGGGCATCGTTCAGCAAATTCTGCAGCGGAATCGCCGAAGTGGCCCCGGTGCCGCCGATGCTGCTGACCGCCACCGAACCGTTCAACGCGTCGATGTTGTTGATGATGCACCAGCGCGAATTTTCCGGGATGAAAACGATCAGATTGTTTTTCAATTGCAACAGATTGTGAAAGCGGCGGATGACGTCGCGGACCGGCACCGCCTGATCCCGCAAGCCGAGCGCCCGCAGAAACCCGCTCTTGTTCAAATACGGCGGCAGCAGCGTCTTGAGCGCCGCGCTTAACGCCCGGCGGTGCACCGCGCTGTCGGGAATATTCAGTCCGAACAACTCCAGGCAGAAGGCCGCCTGAGCCGCATCCAGATGATCTTCCCAGCTTTCCAGCAGAAAATCGACCTTTTCCACCGTATCCGCCGCGGACAGATCACCTACCGCCCGCAAGGCCTGCAACAGATTTTCAAGCACTTTGACGGAACTGTCTTCGGCAGCCGCCACCAGGAGATCTTCAAGATTTTTTTCGTTCATGACCAGATCTTAATTTCGAATTGTATTGACAACACGCCGCTTACGCACGGCAGACAATTTTGCGGCTTCAATGTCGCGGAAGCCATTTTGCATGATCTGTTAATATATCATGAACTGTAATGATTTTCAAATAAATAAAAATCTGAAACGGCCGACGGACGAACGAAAGACGGGCCGCCATCTGCGGCGGCAAGCGGTTCCGCCCGGGCCCGGAGGCCGCAAAATCACGGCTTGACGTAAGAAAATCCGCTGGCCTGCAGCTTGACCAGTTCGACGATGCCGGTCGGCACGACTTCGCAGCCGCCGATCAAATCGTGCTCGGACAAATTGGCCTTTTTCATCGCGCGGCGGCAAAGTTTGACCACCACATTCGGCCGGGATACCGCCTTGACCGCTTCGGCCAGGTCGGTATTGTCGCGGCGGAAGAACTTCACCGCCGGCCCGTTGACCAGCATCGCCACCTGCACGTTCTCATTGGCGATCACCGCCCGGTAATTTTTGATATAGTTCAATCCGGTCTGCAATTTATCCAGATCATCTTCATTGACATGTATCACTAAATTATAAGTCATTTGTCCCGTCCTCCTGATGGTAAAAACTTGCATTCCGGCAACGCGAAGACCCAACTTTACAGTATAATTCAGAAAAAGACAAAATTCAAATTTCAAATCATTGTTTTTGATAAATTGCAAAAAAATAATCGACGGTCAGCTTTCGCTGCCGTCGATTCTTCCCGCCGGCCTGCCCCTTTCGGCGACCGGCATTCCGGGACGCGTCCGCTCCGGTTCTCCTCGCTCTCCTCTTCACCGGCCAACGTCTCCCGGTATCCTTGCCCGTCCGCCGGCTCCTCTTCCGGCAAGCGGGCAATTTCCGCAGGAAAAAACGTCGTTCTCCTCCGTCAACGCTTTCCCCATCGCCGGAATGCTCCGCACCGGCTCCTCTTCCGGCAGCATCGCATTCCAAACACTCGTCCGATTCCGACGCCCTGCGGCCTCCTCTTCGCGGCATCGAACGATTCATCCGGCCGGGAATCGACTGCTCCTCCATTACGCATTCCTCTTCGAGTCGCTTCCCTGCTGGACTTCACCTTATCAATGGAGCGGCTTTCGTGCCAACTTTTTATAAAGCAATTCATCCGCTTACCCGGCAAGCAGATACCGGAAATTCCTCCGCCGCAGACCGGAGGTCGGACTTTTCAACTTTATTTGAAAAGGAAATTGCCGGCTTTCCGGCAAACGATTGACCATAAAATGATTAAGAAATTTTAAACAAAAGTTGATATTTTAAGTTTTATTGATTACATTAACAACACAAAAAACACAAAAATAAACAAATTATGTTTATTAAAAGATTTTTTAATCACACATTCAGCCAATAACAGTTTCAAAAAAAATCCCCTCCGACGCAGTGCGCCGGAAGGGCAAAAGAACAGCCGCAAACGGTTATTGCTGCATGGCCTGGGACACCGCCACCGCGACGGCCACCGAAGCGCCGACCATCGGATTGTTGCCCATCCCGATCAGGCCCATCATTTCCACGTGGGCCGGAACCGAAGAAGAACCGGCGAATTGCGCATCGGAGTGCATGCGGCCCATCGTATCGGTCATGCCGTAGGAAGCCGGACCGGCCGCCATGTTGTCCGGATGCAGCGTCCGGCCGGTGCCGCCGCCGGAAGCGACGGAGAAGAATTTCTTGCCTTTTTCCCAGCACTCTTTCTTATAGGTCGCCATGACCGGATGCTGGAAACGGGTCGGATTGGTCGAGTTGCCGGTGATGGCGACGTCGACATCTTCCTGGTGCATGATCTTGACGCCCTCGCGGACATCGTCGGCGCCGTAGCAGCGCACTTTGGCGCGTTCGCCGCTGGAGTACGGCGTTTCGGCGACGATATTCAATTTACCGGTCGCATAATCGAACTGCGTCTGGACGTAAGTGAAACCGTTGATGCGGGAGATGATCATCGCCGCGTCTTTGCCCAGCCCGTTCAGAATGACTTTCAACGGCGTCTTGCGCGCCTTGTTGGCGCTGCGGGCCAGACCGATGGCGCCTTCGGCGGCGGCAAACGATTCGTGGCCGGCACAGAAAGCAAAGCATTGCGTCTCTTCGCGCAGCAGCATCGCCGCCAGGTTGCCGTGGCCCAGACCGACTTTACGGTCGTCGGCTACCGAACCGGGAATACAGAAAGCCTGCAGGCCTTCGCCGAGGGTTTCGGCGACCTCGCTGGCGGCTTTCTGGCCTTTTTTGATCGCGACCGCCGCGCCGAGCGTATAGGCCCAGCAGGCGTTTTCAAAACAGATCGGCTGAACGCCCTTGACGATGGCGGCGACATCGACGCCTTTGTCCTTGCAGAGCCGGTCGGCGGCTTCGAGCGATTCGATGCCGTATTCTTTGAGCAGCGCGTTGATTTGCGCAATGCGTCTTTCATATCCTTCGAAAAGTGCCATGATTCAGATGACTCCTAAAACTGTTAAACCAAGATTACTGGTGGCGCGGGTTGATGTATTTAACCCCTTCGGCGAAACGGCCGTAAGTTCCGGTGGCTTTGGCCAGCGCTTCGCCGGCATCCATGCCCTTGTTGATGTTCTCGAGCATCGGGCCGACCTTGACGAATTTATAACCGATCACCTGATCGTCGGCATCCAGGGCCATTTCCGTCACGTAGCCTTCGGCCATTTCCAGGTAACGCACGCCCTTGGCGCTGGTGCCGAACATCGTGCCGGTCACGCTGCGCAATCCCTTGCCGAGATCTTCCAGGCCGGCGCCGATCGGCAGGCCGCCTTCGGAAAATGCCGTCTGGGTACGGCCGTAAACAATCTGCAGAAACAGTTCACGCATCGCCACATTGATCGCGTCGCAGACCAGGTCGGTATTCAACGCTTCAAGAATCGTCTTGCCCGGCAGGATTTCCGCCGCCATCGCCGCCGAATGGGTCATCCCGGTGCAGCCGATGGTCTCGACCAGCGCTTCCTGAATGATGCCGTTCTTGACGTTGAGCGTCAGTTTGCAGGCGCCCTGCTGCGGGGCACACCAGCCGACGCCGTGGGTCAAACCGGAAATGTCTTTGATCTCTTTGGCCTTCGTCCAGGCGCCTTCCTGCGGAATCGGGGCCGGGCCGTGATTCGGTCCTTTGGCCACGCATACCATCTTGTCCACTTCAGAAGTGAATTCCATGACTGCTCCTTATTTTGTTTGATGGGCAAATTTCCAATCGGGATTTCTCTCGGAAAATAAATCTTACCAATATACCACCGCCGGCACTTTTTTCAATCGGACCCGGATATTAAAATATCAAAATGCGCCCTTCCCGCCGGCCCCTACCTCTCCGACCCGCAAATAACCGCCGCCGGAACCGGTCTCCAATTCAAACGCCAACCGGTACAGCCTCTTTTCCGCCGTCCGGCAGCAGCCGATCTCCGGCAGCCAGCGGCCGGCCGGAAAAATACAGCAATAATTTGCTCCCTCCGGGCGCAACTCCAGGGCGCCGGAACAATCCGAAGCCTGCCGCAACCGTTCCGGCAGGGCGTCCGTTGCCAGCGCGTTCACCAGCCACCGGTGCGGCCGGTCGACGAACAGCGTCAGGATCATGCCGGAAGTTTCCAGCCATCGCCCCTTCCCGTCCGGCGTCACCAGAATCGACAGCGGCTGAAATGCCAGGGTCAACCCGTTCACCCGGCCCAGCGGACAGTCCATGAAGAGCGCTTCGGCCGGCACAATTTTCCGTAATTTTTTCATCGTTTCGTTTTCATTTGCTGTAAACCATTGCGATTCAAAGAAACGCCCCGCCGGACCGCAACCGGTCCGGCGGGGCAACCCGTAATGACGGCGGACAAGTTTCACTTCTCATCCGCGGCTCAAACGGCAGAAGTCATTCACCCGCTCCAGCAGCAGCAAAGCCCGCGGCGCAATGTGCAGCGGCCGGCTGGCGATATGCTGATAGCTCCGGCTGCCGACGCCGTCGACCTTTTCGGCGACGATCAACTGGCCGGACGCAAGCCGGTCATAATTCTCGACCAGAAAGATCGCCTGTTCGAATACCGCCGCATACTGAAACTGTTCGGAAGCGTCGACTTCATACTGATCCAGATAAGCGGCGACATCCTGTTCGGCCATGTTCAACGCCGCCATTTTTTTCGCCTCCGGCAGAGCCTGCCAGATTTCGTACTTCAAATGCAGTTGAAAATATTCTTCCGCCTCACTGACGCTGAAAACCATCGTTTTTCCTCCTTATCCGTCCCGAATCACCGGGCCGTTTTATCGTTTTGACACTGCTGTCCCGACGGCATTACTCCGCCGCACTGCCGCCGTTCTTGATCGCCGTCAGTGCGGCGGCGCTGCCCTGCAGGCCGTGAATCCGGCAAACCCGCTGCGCCAGGTTCTTGAATTCGAAGGTCAGTTCGCCGAGCGCCATCCGTTTGATGCCGTCGAATCCTTTCGGCGTAGCGTCCTCGTCGCTGATGGCGCGTCCTTTCAGGTTCGCCAGCCCGAAACCGGCCGGATCGAACACCCAGGCGTCGGTATCCGGCATGTCCGGATCGGCCATGATCGTCATGCCGCGGCCGTTGATCTCGTTGACGATCACCGCGACATAAGCGCCGCGCCGGTCATCGGCACGAATGATCTGCAACTGGTTCTTGTACTCGTTGGACAGGACGCGCGCCTGTCCCGGCGAACAGAGAATCTGCATCGGATCGCCGCCTTCGGCCAGAATCATCTGGGCGGCGTCGTTGACCAGGAAGCTGTCCAGCCGGGCGCCGTCGGCGGCGATGTTCAAATTGCCGCTCAGGGTGCCGAAGTAATACAGACCGCCGATCTCGCCGCGTACCGCCGCGGTCGCCTCCAGCCGGCGGCCGAACAGCGCCACCCGGTTCAAATCCCGGGCCAGTTCGCCGAGCGCAAACGCCGTCTGCCGGTTCAACTGGTTGTCGACGTTGCCATAGAGGTTGACCGCCAGCGCCGAACCGGTCAGGACGATATCCTTGCGGAATATCTGCGTCGCATTCCAGTTGGTCGCCAGCGTCCGGTAGTTCTCCTCGCCGTCGCCGTTCTGGCTGCCTTCGGCCATCGGCGTGGAAACGATATTCAACACATCGTCCGCCGCCGGCGTCGTTTTGGCCGAACCGTTGGCCGCTTCCAGCGACAAGGTGAAAGTCGTGGCCGAATTGACGGCGGCCACCCGGAACAACGCCGAATCGTTTTTGATCACCAGCAGGGTACCGGCTTTCACTTTGGCCACATCGGCGGCGGAAGCGGTGACCACCAGCGAGGCAACCGCCGTCGCCGTCAATGCCCGGCCGGTGATCTGGTCTTCCAGCCATTCGTGCTTGCGCCGGGAAGCCGGCTCGACCGGTTTGAAATTGGAGATGAAACGCGGCTCGTCCTTGACGACGGTCGACAGGATATCGGCAAGATCGCGCTTCCTGTTTTGAAAACTGTAACTGTAGAGAGTCATTTTGAGGATATTCCTTTGTTTTTGATCAACGATCGATTGACTGCTAACGGTATTCCGGCGCCCGGCTGATCAGCGTGACCAGATCGCCGGCCGCCGCTTCCACGCCGGTCGGCGGCGCCGGAACCGTGCCGGAACCGGCCTTCAAATCCAATTTGAACAATTTGGGCGAACGCCTGGCCAGCTCGGACATGAAGGCCGCCACCTGCGTCTCATCCTCCAGCGCCACCGACGACTGCGCCAGCAGATAATCCAGATAAGCGGCATCGCTGAACCGGTGTTCACCGGCCAGTTGTTCCACCTGCCGCCGCCGCTGCAACGTTTCCACCTGCTGCCGGGCGGCGTCGCGCTCTTCGGCGACGGTCCGCAGTTCCCGGCGCGCCGTTTCCAACTGGCCGGTCAGCGAACGTTTTTCCAGTTCATGGGCCGGCAAGTCACGATTTTCCAGCGTTTCCAGCCGTTCGGTCAGCGCTCGCACCTGTTCGGTCAACGCCTGGTTGATCCGGCCCAATTCTTCCGGTTCCATTCCGCCGCCGGCGGCCGGAGATTCCGGCGGAGAAGGTTTGACATTACTCATACTGCATACGATTCCTTTCCTGGTTGCTTGCCGCCGGTGGTTGTCGCCAGCGTTCTTCCAAGCGCAGGAGAATCCGTCAACCACAATTCATGCAATTCATTCAAATAAAATAATTTGCATAAATAAACGCCGCCAATTCCCTTTCAGGGAGCGGTGCGGTATTTTTCTTTCGGCACTTGAAAAAATCCCAAACTGTGACAAATTGTCCCAGGTTATCAATCCAGCAATCATGATGAAAAAAAATGGAAAATCATAAGAAAAGTTTTCTCGACCGGTTTATCGAACGGATCGACGCGATCGATTCCAACAGTCTGCAGGCCTATATTCTGCGGCTGTCGCGCGAACGCGGTTTTTTCGAAACTGTTTTCAACGCAGTTCAGGAGGGCATTCTCGTCGTCGACCGCCGGCTGCGCATCAAATATTTCAACAAAGCTGCCCGTGAAATCCTCGGCTTGCCGGACGACCTTCGCCGCATCAAGCTGTCGCAACTGCTGCGCAGCGTCGACTGGCGGCGCATTCTGCAGCTCGATGAAGAGGAGTGGACCCGGGTGGCCCGGCAGGAGGTGGAGATCGTCTATCCCCGGCAGCGCTTTCTGCAATTTTACCTGGTGCCGCATGAGACCGGCGACTTCGCCACCGTCATTCTGCGCGACGTCACGGAATCGCGCCGCCGCACCGAAGAGGAGCTGCAGCAGGAAACCGCCCAGGCGATTTCGCTGCTGGCCGCCGGCGTCGCCCATGAGATCGGCAATCCGCTGAACAGTCTTTATCTGAATCTGCAACTGCTCAGCCGGGAATTGCGCGACGACAACAACGACGCGCTGGCAATGGTCAACGCCTGTAAAAGCGAGGTGGAGCGCCTCGACAACATCATCAATCAGTTTCTGCACGCCATCCGGCCCGGCAATCCGCAACTGCAGATCGTCGACATCCGCCAGGTGCTGCTGGAAACGCTGACCTTCATGCACCAGGAAATCGAACTGCGCCGCATCGCTGTCAACTGTGATTTTCCGGAGACGATGCCGAACATTTCCGGCGACGGCGCCCAATTGAAACAGGCCTTTTACAACATTCTGAAAAATGCCATCCAGGCGATGCCGGAAGGCGGCGCGCTGGAAATCAAGGCGGATTACAACGACGATTTTCTGATTCTGGAATTCATCGACAGCGGCAGGGGAATTTCCGCTTCCGAAATGAACCGGATTTTCGAACCGTTCCAATCGTTCAAGCCGGGCGGCCGCGGCATCGGCATGATGATCATCGAACGGATTCTGCGGGAGCACGGCGCCGAGCTTTCGATCGATTCCAGCCCCGGCCAGGGGACGGCGGTGGTGGTGAAATTTCCGCGGCACGGCCGTCAGATGCGGCTGCAGCGCCGGTTGACCGGCGGTGAAACGCCGACTTTGAATGCGCTGGCGGCCGCCAAAACGGCGGAGGAGATCCAATGAAAGTCAGAATTGACATCACTTCAGCCATATTCCGCAACCGGAAAACGGCGGACGCACGGGCGAATTTCACCGCCATGCAGCAAGCCGCAGCGCGTTACGGTTTTGAACTGGGCATGCAGTTGCACAACTCGGCAGACGACGCGGAAGTGAAGCTGGCCCGTTCGCTGCAGACGCCGTTGAGCTTCCATGCGCCGGTCGGCAATCCGTGGAATATCAACCTGGCGGCGGCCGACGCTTCCACCGCCTGGGAAGAACTGCAGGACAACGCCGAACGAATGCGCGACTGCCAAGCAACGATGGCGGTTTTTCACGCCTTCATCATGACCGACAAACCGATACCGGCCTTTGGCCGGGGCAGGAGTTATATGGAGTGCATGCAGCGCGCCTTCCGGCCGGAATTGTCGTTCGACGGGAGCGATTGCCACTGCGGCAATTTCTTTGCACTGCCCGAATACCGTTTGCGGCAGCAGCGCCTCAAAGAACGCCTGGCCGAGCTTCGGCAGCGTTATCCCGATTTGACTTTCTGCGTCGAAAACGATTTTCCCACTTTCGGCGCCGGCAATTTGCTGGCCGACCAGCTCAATTTCCTCGAACATCCGGTCTGCCTGGACACCAGCCACCTCTGGTGCACCGCCGGACTATTCGAACTGGATTATCACCGTGAAATCGAAAAATTCCTGGCCGGACAACGGGTGCAAATGGTCCATCTGCACGCATCGAGTTACCCGCGCCACACGCCCAGGACACTCTGGTGGGACGGCCACCTGCCGCTGCGCACGCCCAACGAGATGGACCTGCCGCGCATCGTCGCCGCCTGCCGGCAATACCGGGTCGCCTATTTCGTCCTGGAAATCTCGGACGCCACGGTTGAAGATATCGACTATCTGGCTGAAATGTGGCAGCATGCCGCCAGCGGAAAGGATACCCGATGAGCATCGTCAACAAACCGGAATTGCCGCGCCTTCTGCTGGCGGACGACGAACGCAACACCCGGGAGGCGCTGGCGCGCTACCTGCGCGGCCGTTTCGACGTGACGCTGGCGGAAGACGGCGTCACCGCCATTCATCTGCTGCAGCACCAGAACTTCGACCTGGTGCTGACCGATCTGCGGATGCCCGGCGCCGACGGCATGAGCGTCCTGGACGCGGCGCTGACCAAAGAGCCGGCGCCGGGCTGTATCGTCTTTTCCGCTTACGGGTCCATTGAAAACGCGGTCGCCGCCGTCAAGCGCGGCGCGTTCGACTTCGTCACCAAGCCGGTCAACCTGGACCGGCTCGATATCGTCATCGGCCGGGCGATGGAAGCCAGGCAACTGAAAGCCGAAAACCATACTTTGCGTCAGAAATTGCAGAAAGGTTTCGATTTCAGCCGGCTGGTCGCCAACTCTCCGGCCATGCACGAAATCATCGAAACGATCAAGCAGATCGCCCCGACCCGTTCCACCGTATTGATTACCGGTGAGAGCGGCACCGGCAAAGAAGTGGTCGCCCAGGCCATTCACGCCCTCAGCGGCCGGACCGGGCCATTGGTGACGGTGCACTGCGCCGCGCTGCCGGCCAACTTGCTGGAAAGTGAATTGTTCGGTCACGAACGCGGCGCTTTCACCGGCGCCATCGAACAGAAAAAAGGCCGTTTCGAACTGGCCAACGGCGGTACGCTCTTCCTCGATGAAATCGGCGAAATCGAACCGCAGGTTCAAGTCAAGCTGCTGCGAATTCTGGAAAATCGGACTTTCGAACGGGTCGGCGGCGTGGAGGAACTGCACTGCGATGCCCGGATCATCTCCGCAACCAACCGTGATTTGACCAAAATGGTAACGGAAGGCGCTTTCCGGGAAGATCTCTTCTACCGGCTTGACGTCGTCAACCTCAAAATGCCGCCGCTGCGGGAACGCCGCGAGGATATCCCGTTGCTGGCCAAACGTTTTCTCGACGAATTCGCCAGCGATAACGGCAAATCCATCCACACCATCAGCGAAAGCGCGCTGCAAGCCCTGCAGCAATATTCCTGGCCGGGCAATATCCGGGAATTGCGCAACTGTATGGAACGCATGGTTGTGCTGTCCCGGGGCGAAGAACTGGATTTGAGCAATATTCCGGCCAACATCCGTCAGAACCAAAGTGAAACGCCACTGCTGCCGGCTTCACAACTGGACCTCGGCAGCAATAAAAAAGCGCTGCTGTTCAAGGCCCTGGAAGAATGCGGCGGCAATCGAACCAAAGCGGCGGAGAAGCTGGGCATCAGCCGTCGGACATTGCACCGCTGGCTGAATGAATTACCATAAAAAGCGAACGCGATCCGGCGGGTAATGCCGATTCTAAAAATAATCCGCTGGGCACACAGCTCCAATGTGCGAAACTAATTCCAAGAAACGCCGGAAGTCCCGGCGTTTGCCCTTAAACCCGCACTTCCTCCGTGGAGTCTCAGAATTTCAAATGGCAGAGTTTATATGACAGGGTAATAGAATTTTTATAAAAAAATCCATTTTTTATAAAACAGGGATTGACTTTTGTTCAATTATTTGCTATCCTTTTAGAGAAGGTATCTTTAGAATTTCCTATAAATTATTCTTTCGCTTTTTACTTTAATTTGAAGATCATATGGCATATGATGTGCTTTGATCGTTGCATTTGTTGTTTTGTATTCGCTGGTGTAGTATAAACAATATTTTATAATGTTGACAGATGAAAAAAATATTGCTGTTAATGACTGGAATAATGATATTTTCAGTTTCTTGTAGCGATTCGGAAAAGCTTGGCACTCCATTGCTGGTTTTCAGATATGACAACAGTGAAGTCAATGTTATGCTGGTTAACGGACTGACATTAACCGGGAAAGATTTCGTCGTCACCGTCCAACGGGAAAGTACCATTGACAATCCGGATACGCAAATAATCATTGGAGAAGCTGGTGATCAAGTTTTTACGGAGCAGTTGTCCGGTGTGTACAACTTCAATGTTCTGATCAGAGGCGAACACCGGGAAGTTAAAAATATCCTGTATTCCGGCGAGAGGGATCTGGAAATCGAACAAGGAAACAACTGGAGCCTGGCTATCATCAGAAAGCCGGAGAAGGAGCCGGCTCAAAGGACTGAACCGGAAAACGGTTCTGTGCGGAGTGGAATCGAAAAAGTAGAGAACTGAAAAAATCAAGAGACCTGTCGGGCCGGTGCCGGGGAATATTATGAAGAGATTAAGGTACGGAATGTTATGTTGTGTACTGCTTGTCGGTTCAGCTACGAATCGGGTAATTGCTTCGGATGAGGCCAAAGAAATATTTGAAGCCGCGTTGGAGGCCAGCCGCAGTGCGAATTTCATTGCCGAATTTGATTATATTCCAGGAACGGGAAACGACATTCCCGGCGTAAATTCCCAACGAAAAATTATCTATTACAGGTACACCGACGACGGCTTCGTATTCCGGCGGCTGGATATATCCGGAACCGGCATACAATATATTGAGAACCGGCAAGGAAAATTCGGCGTAAGCGACGTTGTGGGAAAAAAATTACGATCGATTGATTGTCTTGGACTGCCGGAATCAACTCACGCCGGGCTTTCCGAGCTGGAAATGGCCAACGCCGCCTTTTCATTAAGCAGCAGTAAATTTTACCAAAAAGCGTGTTGGGAAGTCACTGTTAAAATTCCCAGTGAGCCAAAATTATTTCAGGAAATATCCGGTTTGAGCGATGATTTATTCAGGCAGTATGGCAAAATGATGATGAAGGGTTGGGCGGTGACGCGGATTATAAAATTTGACAAGGAAACTTTGCTGATCCGCTCCAGGGAACACCGAAACTCCAGTAACAAAAAAATATTTTCATTCGAATTCACCAAACTTGATACTGCTACGCCGCTGAGCGAGAAAGATTTCGAGGTAACCGGGGTATCCACTGCGGATGAATTGAACAATCCCAGAGATTTTATTTCCTTGGTGGAAAAAGAACGTCTCGCAATGGCCAACCGCTTTTCCATCAAAAGATGGTTTTCCAACCTCGCTCATGGAATCCGGATGAATTGTGTTTCACCAGCACTGGCAGTATTGGGAATCGGGCTTTTGTTGCTGGCATACCGGCTGCGTTTGCGCGGCAAAGTGTAATCATGTTGTACCAGTACGCGGAAAATCCACGATTGCAACTTTGGTTCTCTTCTCCGAATGTGTGTGCCGTATTTCTGTCTGTAACAGCGGTATTGCTGACCGGTCTGTTCCTCCAACTGCATGAAAATAAAAAATACTTTTGGCGAGTGACGGCCTGGGGATTCGTTCCTCTGATTTTATTTCACTTCATTTGCCTGGCCGTAACCTATTCACGGGGCGGGTATGTCGCCGTCATGACCGCTTTGACTGTTGCGGCCGGGTTGGGAAAACGCCGGATCGCCTGGCTGTTTCCGGTATTATTTGTTACTGTGCTATTGCTTACCGACCATGGCCTGGCTCGCGCCGGATCGATAGGAAATCCGGCGGATCATTCGATTCGCAACCGTTTGTGGCTCTGGGATGGCGGGTGCGGCGTCATCTTTGAGCATTGGCTTGGCGGAACGGGACCGGTTCCCAACCCGGGAATTCAGTATACAACTTTTTATCAACCGCTTTCGCTGGATGAAACCTACGGCTCTTTGATCGGAGACGGCTTGACCATCGCCGCATCGTATGGCATTGTGGTTTTCTTCGTTATCGTCGTTGTCATCACGGCGCTTTTCCGGCAGGGATATCGCATCTGGAAACAGCAGAGGCAAATCTGGCTGCCATATTTGCTTGCGGCGTTGTTCGCTTACATCGTCGGTTCGCTCTTTTCCACCTGTTACCGTTTTCCGGAGATATTCTGGCTGCCGATATCGCTGGCGGCGATCCTGCTCGGGAAGATTTCAGCGGCCAAACTGCCATGGCGAAAATATGATTTTATTGTTCCGCTGCTGTTTGCGATCTTTGTCGCCGGTGGAATTATGGTCCGGGGCGCGGTAAAATTTTATTCCAGGCCTTATATGATCACTCAGGTCGATTCCGGCTGGCGGACGGTACCGCGCGGAGAAGCAAAGGGCAATATATATTTTGTCATGCCGGCTGACCGGGAAGTCATCCGCAAATATTTGCGGCCATTTTCCGAAAACGGCTGGAACGCACAGGCGGTTTGTTATTCCCCGGAACCAGCAATGGCAGCGTGTCCGACATTGTCGCCGATTTCCGGAGAAAAATCATTGAATGTTCTGGCTGTTTCCGGAGAAAAAAGCAAACAGTGGGCTGAAGAGATTATCAGTCATTGGCATGAAAACGGCATGGAAACGGTTCTGACAATCGCGACGGAGAACGATGAATTTCCGACTGCGGAAGGACTTTTCACAATGATTCGGCATCGGAATTGTACGACGGCGGGCAATAAAGGATCTCTATTTTGAGGAGAATGTTTTTTCTGAACCGGAGCGTATTTACACGATTGCATCAATGGTCATAATGAACAGAAGTCCCCTGCGAATATGTCAAGTACCATAACGCGTGAATATTTTTTCGTTTCCATATAGTCCCTCTTCCTCCTGTGGAATGCCGTTTTTTTCGGAATTTTGCGGCTCCGGCCCGGATTATTCGTCCGAAACTCTTACGCGCAACGAGTGTCCGCACCTGAATGCAAACCAACAACAAATTAGCAACTGTTGCCAGCGGCTCCAATCGGCTGAAAACGCGAAGCTGTAGAGTCGGGTAATTTTAACCGCAACTGATAATTCCGATAAAAATTTCATTCCGCCATTGACTTATTAAAAAATCCATTCTATACTATGAATAGTAAATGAAATGATGAGGCGATATCCCAGACCAAGTAAATTTTATTTTCTAAAAATCGAATCGGTTTAGGAGTCCATACGGTGGGCTTTCAGGAAGGTTATCGATAGAAAACTTCGCAATTTTTTTGGAAAAAAACCTGACTGAAAGACTCGCCCGCATGTCGAAAAGACTTGTGGGCGTTTTTCTTTCATATTTTTCCAAGGCAAGCGAAGTGCCTTATTGATATATGATTGAGAAGCGCTCACTTTTTTTATCCCTGTTTCGCCCATCAGTCACCTTCTTTTACCTATTACGAGTGTCGCAGTGGGTGTTCCCTTCTCTCTTGCTTCCGCCTCGGTAGAAGCAAAGTTTCCTTGCGGCATTCCCGTATGAGGTGAAGTTTTCTCCTCTCTCTCGGGAAAAGGCAACGTTTCCCAACTTCATATAATTCCTCTTCCTCCTCCTGCGGGATGCCGCCCTTTTCCGCCATTACAAAACTCTCCCGCAATATTCCTCTTGCCGCTCTCCCGGACCGGAATGCCGCTTATCAGGTCCGCACCAGCGGTCAAACCACAAATCATGAAACAACGAGGCGCCTCTGAAGGTTTCCGGAATGAAAGCAATTCGGATACGATCGAAATTCCCGGCTACCGCTTCGCGATTCCGGCAGCCGGCACCGGCTCACTTCGACGAACGATCCCGGTGCATCGATTTGAACACCAGGATGAAACCGAGAACCCCGGACAACAGAAAACCGGCCAGACCGATGATCGGCACGCCGTGCCAGCGCGGCGGCAGCCTCGACAGGACGATCAGCGAAGAACCGACGATCAACGAGGCCAGCACGATGGCGAAGGACAGTCGGTTGCTGAAGGAATTCATCGCGTCGATCAGCGGATTCAGCCCGCTGTGTTCCATGCGGACCTTCAATTTGCCTTCGGAAGTCTGTTTCAACACCTCCCCGACCGTGCCGGGCAGTTCAATCGCCGCCTGCGCCATGTCATCCCAGGAATCGAGAAATTTCATCAGATAACGCCGCGGATCGAATTGCCGCAGTTTCTGCCGCCGCATGAACGGCTTGAGCAGTTCGATGATCTGCAAGTCCGGATCGAAGCTCTTTGCCAGCGACTCGATGGTGATCACCGCTTTGATCATGATATAAAGATTGGGGCGCAACGCCAGGTGATGCGCATTCATCACGTGCATCAATTCCTCCAGCACCCGGGCCAGACTCAACTTCTCCATCGACAGATAGATATTGGCCTCGACCAGGTCGGCGACATCCCGTTCCAGTTTGATCATATCCGGCTGGCTGTTGCCGACCGTCAGGGTCAGAACCGCCCTGGCCAGCGATTCGTAATCCTGATTGAGGATGAAGCCGATCGCCCGGATGAAACAGTAGCGTTCATGCTCGGAGACCCGCCCCATCATACCGAAATCGATGAAGCCGATCACATTGCCCGGCAGGATGAAAATATTGCCGGGATGCGGGTCGGCATGAAAAAAGCCATAGGTGAAAATCTGCTCGAAAATGGCCATCGCCCCGTTGTGGGCCAGCAGTTTGAGGTCGAACTCCCGGCGGCGGGCCTGATCCTTCATCAGGTCGGTGGCCGGAACGCCGAGCAGCCGCTCCATCGTCAGCACCCGGTGCGTCGACAGATGGTCGTAAATGACCGGCACATAAACGCCGGGCTGCTTGCTCATCTCCTGCGCGAAACGCTTGGCGTGGGCGGATTCCACCAGATAATCCAATTCCAGGCGCAGGACATGGGAAAATTCCTCGATGATCTCCTGCGGCCGCATCAGGGCGATTTCCGGACTGATCCGTTCCAGGTGTTCCGCCAGGCTGCGCATGATCGTCAGATCGATGTCGATTTTGCGGGTGATGCCGGGGCGCTGAACTTTGACCACCACCAGTTTGCCGTCCGGCAATTTAGCCCGGTGCACCTGGCCGATCGACGCCGCCGCAAACGGTTCCGGCTCGAACTCCGCAAAGAGCTGCTCTATTTCGCAGTCGAACTCTTTTTCGATGATCAACCGGACCCGCTCGTAAGCGAAACCGGGCACATTCTCCTGCAGCTTGCTCAGTTCCCGGATGTATTCCTCCGGCACCAGATCCGGACGGGTGGACAGAATTTGTCCGAGCTTGATAAAAGTCGGCCCCAGCGCTTCCAGCAGCAACCGGACCCGGACCGGACGGGTCTCGCTGCGCTGGATTTGCGCCTGTTCGCGCGGATTGTTGCGGCGGCCGAATTTCAACTGCGCCTGAAGATCGCCGAAGCCGAATCGCACCAGCGCATCCAGAATCTCCAGATAACGCTTGAAACTGGCATAACGCCGGTCGATGCCGGCAAATTTTCTGAACAACGACATAACCATACTCTCCTCATTCCTTCATGCAATATAATCCGTCATGAGGTGAGATGCAACGCCGGAATCTCACTCTTCCGCCGATTCCGGCTGAACGGCCGGCGCCGGCTCCGCTCCGGCCGATGCGGGCTTTTTCTTCCGGCGGCGGCGCCGGGTTTTGCCGTTCCCGGCGGTCACGCCGCTGTCGGCCATCAAGGAACGTTCCAAATCCGGCAAATGCCAGGAAACCTCATTCTGGATCAGCATCATCTCCCTGGCATGGCCGTAACCGCGCTGCTGGGCGACCGTCTGCCATTTGCCGGACCGTAGCGCCGGCTGGGCAAGCAGAATCCGGCAGGTCGAAAAAGTCACCCGTTTGACCAGCGCATGCGGCACGAAGGCCTGATTCAGCAGGCTGCCGATGATCGCCGGCGCTCCCGGTTTCGATTCCCACAGTTTGCCGCAACCCGCTTCGCCCAACCGCGATTCGACAAAAGGAAGCACCAGGGTCGCCATCGCGATCGAAATACTGTTGCGATAACAGCCGCGTTCCACCCGCAGATTGCGCTCCTGCAGCAGCCGCATCGCATACTGCATCTCCACCGTATCCCACCGGGCGGCAAAAAACGGCAGAAAATATTTGAGAAAACCGTATCGGCGGAACACGGTCAGAATCCGGTCGCTGTAAGTGGAGCGCATGATCTTCTCCAGCTCCAGCGCCAAGCGCGACTGGGCGGCATGCTGAATCAGCGGCAGCGAGGCCACCAATGCCGCTTCGGTCTGTTTTTCCAGCGAAAAACCGTACTGCCCGACCAGTTTCAACGCCCGCAGCATCCGGACCGGATCTTCTTCGAACCGCAACTTCGGGTCGCCGATGGCGCGCACCACGCCATTTTCCATATCCTGAATTCCCAGGCCGGTATGATCAAGCAACTGCCGGCCGTTCGGGTCCAGAAACAGCGCGTTGACCGAAAAATCCCGGCGCCAGGCATCCTCTTCGGCCGTCCCGAACTGATTGTCGTCCAGAATCATATTTTCCGGCAGCTCTTCCCGGCGCCGCCGCAGCTTCGGCGGCAGATGGGTGCCGTCCGGCGCCTGCCGGAACGTGCTGATCTCGATGATCTCCTTGCCGCAGGACAGGTGCACCAATTTGAACCGCTTGCCGATGATCCGGGCGGAACGGCGGCCGAACACGGCGCGCACCTCCTCCGGCGTCGCCGCGGTCGAAACATCGTAATCCTTCGGCGTCCGCCCCAGCAGCAAATCGCGGATGGCGCCGCCGACGACATAGGTTTCATAGCCGGCCGCCTGCAGCCTGGCGACGATTTCGCAAATATGCGGAGCAACGACCAACCGATTAATCATAATAACGAAAACTCCGTTGCAGCACCGTATCCACCCCGTCTAGGTCCGGGTCGAGAAACGGATAATCGGCATTGTAGTGCAGGCCGCGGCTCTCTTTGCGGCTCAGCGCCGAATCGATGATCAGCTCCGCCACCGTCGCGATGTTGCGCAGTTCCAGCAAGTCCGGCGTGACGTAGAAGTCCCAGTAATATTTCTCAATCTCCTTGCGGATCATCTTGATGCGCGCCTTGGCCCGTTCCAGCCGCTTGGTCGTCCGGAAAATGCCGACGTAGTCCCACATGAACCGGCGGATCTCCTCCCAGTTGTGGGCGATGACCACCTGCTCGTCCGAATCGGTCGCGTTGCCGCAACTCCAGACCGGCACCTGCAACGCCTGCGGTTCCCGCTTCAACGACGGCAGCGCCCGCTGAATGTGGGCGGCAACGAATTTCGAAACCACCAACCCCTCCAGCAGGCTGTTGCTCGCCAGCCGGTTGGCGCCGTGCAAACCGGTACAGGCGCATTCACCGACGGCGTACAGACCGTGAATCCCGGTATAGCCGTTGACATCGGTCTCGACACCGCCGCAAACGAAATGGGCGGCCGGCACCACCGGAATCAGATCTTTGGACATATTGATGCCGGATTCGAGGCATTTTTCAAAGATATTCGGAAAACGCAGCTTCAATTTCTCCTCCGGCACATGCCGGATATCGAGATAGACGCACTCTTCGCCGCGGCGCTTCATCTCGTTGTCGATCGCCCGGGCGACGACGTCGCGCGGCGCCAGGCTCTTCATCGGATGGTATTTCTGCATGAATTCGACATAACGGCCGTCGGTGTCCCTCACTTTGAGCACCGCGCCCTCGCCGCGCACCGCTTCACTGATCAGGAAAGAACGCATCTGCGGGTTGTAGAGGATGGTTGGATGGAACTGGATGAATTCCATATTGACGATCTTCGCGCCGGCCCGATAGCCCATCGCAATGCCGCTGCCGCAGGAGACATCCGGATTGCAGGTGTACAGATAAACCTTGCCGGCGCCGCCGCAGGCCAGCGTCGTCGTGTTGGAGCGGAAGGTTTTGACCGTGTTGCCCCTGACATCCAGCACATAGGCGCCGAAACAGTGATTGTCGCCCGGAATGCCGATCCGCTGCGAAACGATCAAATCGATGGCGATATGATATTCGAAAAAGGTGATGTTGGCATGCTGGCGGCAAGTCCGGATCAACGTCTCTTCCAACTCCGCGCCGGTGATGTCGCCGGCATGCAGAATCCGCCGCTTGTGGTGGCCGCCCTCGCGGCCGAGGTGATATTCGCCGGGCTCTTCGGTCATGCCCAGTTCACCGCGGGTGGTGAAATGAATGCCGTCTTCAATCAGCTCCCGAATCGCCGCCGGCCCCGCCTCGACAATTTGGCGCACGACCGCTTCCTTGCACAGCCGCGCGCCGGCAATCAGCGTATCCTGGACATGCTCGTCGAACGTATCCTGGATATCGGTGACGCAAGCGATGCCGCCCTGCGCATATTTGGTGTTCCCCTCATCTACGGTGCGTTTGGACAAGACGGCCACCTGATACCCGGCGTTGGCCAAATGCAACGCCGCCGACAGTCCGGCCACGCCGCTGCCGATTACCAGATGGTCAAATTCCAGACATTCCGAATTATTCATTTTTAACCATTCATACTAAGTTGATTGCCATTTTTGATTTTACATTGCGTAAAACAGGATTAAATTAACACAAAACAGTGCACAATGCAATGAATAAACTTGATTTTCCGGCCGATATTGCCGGTTTTTCCGGAGAAACAATGGAAACTGACCCCGTAGTGGCAACGCCGGGAAACGCCGGCGTTCCGAATGAAAAATACCTGTTGTCCAAGCGTCGATTTTTCGGTTATCTGCTGCTGATGTTCGGTTCCGGCTGGCTGATGAGCACCGCGCTGCCGCCGTTGAACTGGCATGCCGTCGCCTTCGTCGCGCTGATCCTGCCCGGCTATCTGCTGCTCGGACGCGCCAAGCTGCCGGCGCTGGCCGGCGGCTTCTGCTACGGGCTGGGCTGGGCGTTTCCCTCGTTCTACTGGCTGCGGGAAATCAATCCGGTGCTGCCGTACCTGATGGCGCCGGTTCTCGGGCTGTATCTGGCGGTATGGGCGCTCGGCTTCGCCGTGCTCCACCGCTGGCTGCTGATCCCGCTCGACATCCAACTGGCCGGCGCGGAAGCGGTCAGGAAATTCGCCCGCAACCAGCCGTGGCGCGAACTCTTTTTCACCGTGGCGGTCAGCGCGCTGTACTGCATCATCGAGCATTTGCGCTCCGGACCGCTGCCGTGGAACTATTTGTCCGCCACCCAATGGCAAAATCTGTCGCTGATCCAGATCTGTTCGGTCACCGGCACCTATGGCGTCACCTTTCTGATCGTCTTCCTGAACATCTCCATCGCGCTGGCTGTCCGCAACGGCCTGCGCCTGTACGGTTCCGGCCGCTATCCGCGCCCGTGGCCGTTCCTGACCGCGCTGGTGCTGCTGATGCTCGCGCTGCTTTTCGGCGTCGCGCTCGACCGCAGCCGGGCGGCCCGGGACGGCGCTACCGCCACGGTGCGGCTCGGCCTGCTCCAAGGCGACATCTCCCAGCGCCGTTCTGCCTCCGACGCCGAAGCGCAGGAAGCGCTCGACGTCTATATGGAGCTCTCCCGCAAAGTGGCGCCGCTGCGGCCGGATCTGTTGATCTGGCCGGAAACCGCCGTGCCGTTTCCGCTGATGGCCGCCCACCCGCTGTGTGAAAGCTACCGGGCGCGCGTGGCGCAACTGATTCTGGATTATCGGGTACCGATGCTGCTCGGCAGCGTCGACTATCGGCCGCGGCCGGATAGCGGCGAAATCGAGGTGTACAACACGGCGCTGCTGCTGGACACCGCGCCCGAAATCGTCGACCGTTACGATAAAATCAATCCGGTGCCGTTCGGCGAATATGTCCCGTTCCGGCGCTGGCTGCCCGACTGGGCGATCCGGCTCATCGACATGAATCGCGACCTGACCGCCGGCACCGATTTTTCGCCGCTGGCTCTGCCGCAGCGGGAGGAGATCAAACTCGGCATGAGCATCTGTTACGAAGACGTTTTCCCCTATATCGCCCGCCGGGAAGCGGAACTCGGCGCCAATCTGCTGCTGGTCATCACCAATGACGCCTGGTATCCGACCAGTTCCGAACCGGAGCAGCACCTGGCCAACGCCGTGTTCCGGGCCGTCGAGACCGGGCTGCCGATGGCGCGCTGCGGCAACAATTCCGCCAGCTGCATCATTCTGCCGAACGGCAAAATCAGCGACGGCTTGTTCAGCGATGCGGCGGGCGAGGCCGATCCGGTGCGACGGGGCCGCGCCTGCGGGGTGCTCAGCGTCGAAGTGCCGCTGAATCCGCCGCCGACCTTTTACACCCGGTTCGGACCGTGGTTCATCGGCGGCTGCTATCTGCTGGCCGGTGCGGCGTTTGCGGTCTGTTTCGGCCTCTTTCTCGCCAGAAAAAAAGCTCTGCTCAAACCTTTTACCCCGGAGGAGTCCAGTTCCCATGACTGAAAACCGTCCATTGTGGGCGCCGTGGCGCATCGCGTTCATCCGCGGCCCGAAGGAAAACCGTTGTTTTCTCTGCGACAACCGTCACCCCAATCCGGCATCGCCGGAAGAGGAATTGATCGTCCACCGCGGTCAGACCGCCTTCGCCATCCTGAACCGTTATCCGTACAATTCCGGCCACCTGCTGGTCGCGCCTTACCGCCATGTCGGCGATATCGCCGAACTGGAAAAAGCGGAACGTTACGAACTGATGGACCTCTGCGTCGAGGCCAAGACTGTCCTGCAGGAGCTGTTGAAACCGGAAGCGTTCAACGTCGGCTTCAACCTCGGCAAAGCGGCCGGCGCCGGCGTCGCCGACCATCTGCATCTGCACATCGTGCCGCGCTGGAACGGCGACACCAATTTCATGCCGGTGCTGGCCGACACCCGCTGCATTCCCGAAGCGCTGACCGCGACGGCGGAGCTGGTCCGGCAGCATTGGAGCCAACGCCCATGAAGCTGAAAGTCGGCTGTTTGTCCTGCGTCCTCTGCCATGCGGTCCGGCTGACGGAACACCCGTCGTTTCAGCCCCAGGAGCGGGAGCGTTATGCGGAAGCGATCCTGAAGGAAGCGGCCAAGTTGGACTGGAACGCCACGCCGCCGGAATACGCCGGACGGCTGCACAAAGCCCTGCACCGGATTTCCGGCACCGCCGATCTGTTCCGCACCGAGAAGGATCATTCGACTCAACTGGCGTTGCGCCTGCTGCCGCATTGCCGGGAGTTGATCAACGCGCTGCCGCCGGCAGCGCAATTCGGCGCCATCGTCAAACTGGTCATCGGCGGCAACATCATCGACTACGGCGCCGACGCCAACTTTTCGCTGGACACCGTTCAGGCGGCGATGGCCGCGGTGCCGCATATGCCGCTGGAGCAAACGGCGATCGACGAACTGGAAGCGGCGATGAGCGCGGCGCATACCGTCTTCTACCTGCTGGACAACTGCGGCGAAGCGGTTTTCGACCAACTGCTGATCGAGCGGTTCGCCGATAAAATCACCCTCGGCGTGCGCGGCAGACCGATCCTGAACGACATCACTCCGCGCGAGCTGGCCGATTCCGGGTTGGGCGCCTATCCGTTCGTCGATACCGGCGACGCCATTCCCGGCGTCTCGCTCACCGATTCCGCTCCGGCTTTTCTGGCGGCGATGCGCGCCGCCGATCTGGTTGTCGCCAAAGGACAGGGCAACTTCGAATCACTCGGCGAATACGACCGGCCGATCTTTTACCTGCTGCGGATCAAATGTCCGGTGATCGCCGCCGAGACGGGGGTGCCGTTCGGATCGCTCTGCCTGAAACACCGCAACCTTCCAACCGGCAGGGAAACCGCCTCATGATCAAAGGCATTTTATTCGACTTCGACGGGACCATCGCCGACACGCTCAGACTGTGCATCGCCGGGTTCCGGCAAGCGATCGAACCGCTGGCCGGACGGACGGTTTCCGATCAGGAAATCATTGCGACCTTCGGCCCCAGCGAAGAAGGAACGATCCGGCAGTTGGCGCCGCACGCCTGCGAGCGCGGCATCGCCGCTTATTTGAAAGCCTACCGGGAGCTGCACGGCCTGTGCCCGGCCCCGTTTCCCGGCATCGTCGAGCTGCTGCACGAGTTGCGGCTGCGGGGGATACTGACGGCGCTGGTCACCGGCAAAGGAGCGTCCAGCTGCCGGATTTCGCTGGAATACTACGGCATTGCCGATTGTTTCGACCGCATTCAGACCGGCAGTCCCGCCGGGCCGGTCAAGCCGCAGTGCATCCGGGCGGTTCTGGCCGAATTGGCCTTGACTCCGCAGGAAGCGCTTTACGTCGGCGACTCCGCCAGCGACATTCAGGCCGCCCGGGAAGTCGGCGTCGAAACCCTGGCCGCCGCCTGGGCAACCACCGCCAACATTCAGGAATTGCAGCGCCAGCAGCCGCTGGCCTTGTTTTCGACCGTCGCCGGGCTGCGGAATTATCTGCTGGCGTAAAATTGCGCCGATCGCTAAAGCAGTGAAAACACGCGGTATTCCAGCTCGTTCCAACTCCGGCCGGCACCGCGGTCGACCGGACGGACGGTAATTTTCAGTTGCGCCTTGCC